>WNFZ01009093.1_pt1 | contig 11808 bp, 9 predicted proteins | sample 5400081 | NCBI WGS metagenome assembly WNFZ01 (sample SAMN13153365, study PRJNA577476) | soil metagenome | isolation source: 80 cm soil or saprolite under grassland replicate 1 | place: USA:California | collected 2016-06-15
CTCCCCGCGGACGTTCGGCCACGGCGGCGTCGGGTCATCGTACTGCTGGGGTGATCCCGACTCCGCCGTGTCCTTGGCCTACATCACCAATGGGCGGCTGCCTGACCCATGGCACGGGGCGCGGCTCGACGTCATCAGCAACTGCGTCCACTCGGCCATCAACGCGGGCCGCTGAGATACGGGAGGTTCGGCCCGACGTCAGACGGCGCGGCGCATGAAAGAGGATGTCGCGCTCGCGCGGTTCACGCCCTCACGGGCCCGCCCTATTGCTGCTGCTGGGCCGCCGCGTCCTCGATCATGATGATGTTCCGATCCCGTCGGCGCTCCGGGATCTCGGGAAAGACGGGCAGATCGATGTGCTCCATCTCCTCGTAGAGGGCGGAGATGGCCTTCTGCCCCGCCGGGCGCGTGAACACCTGGGTCTCGAGCGTCTCGACGGCGTTGCCGCGATAGATGCCCTTGTTCGGCGGCACGTCGTCGTAGTGTCGCCCGTGAGCGACGATCACGTAGCGCTCGTCGATCTCGCGGTTATGGGTCGGATCGAAGGGGATCCATCCCGCCGTCGGCGAGTAGAACTCGACCCAGGCGTGGCTCTGCGCGGGTTCGCCGTCTCCGGGCGGGACGTGCAGGTAGCCGCTGACGTAGCGGCACGGGATCCCACGGAGCCGCAGCAGCCCGAGCATGAGGTGCGTGAAGTCCTGGCACACGCCCGCCCCGAGGCGCAGGAAGTCGTCTGTCGTCGAGTCGTAGCGCGTGATGTTCTTCCGGTACACGAAGCGCTCCCGGATGTGGTGGCCGAGGGCCGCTACCTGCTCGCCGAGGGTGGCGCCCGGGGCAATAGCCGCCCCCTCGGAGAGCGTTCTCAGCGCGGCGCCGTCGCGGATGGGCCCGCCGAGGTCCATGAAGTCGAGGAGGGGATAGGGCAGCTCCGGGAACGGCGCGCGGTCGGCGCCGGCGGTGAGGGCGGCCGCCTTCGGCCCCGTGCCCACGAGCGACCGGGCGCTGACCTGGATGCGATCGTGGAAGTTCACGATGGTGAAGTGGTGCACCACGTTGCCGTTCCAGTCGCGATAGCGCGAGACCTTGGTCGGCGGGCCCACCGCGAGGACGAAGGACGAGAGCGCCTGGTGCGGCGTGGTCTTGGGCTGCATCCGGAGCTCGAGGAACGACTCGCGGATGAACGCGTCGTAGGTGAGGGAGAGGCGGTGCTCGATCTCGATGAACACAGCTAGGGGGCTGTCGGAGTAACGCTCTGGCTAGAGCGATGAGAAGGGTCCAGCTGCAAGGCGGCGCCCGAGGGCCGCACGCGAGGCGTACTCTCTGTACGTTGAGCGTGCGGCCGAGGGCGCCAACGCCGCAGATGGGCCCTTATCATCGCTCTGGCTAGGTCCCGAAGTACGTGGTCGACAGCGTCTCGTGGGCACGCGTCAGCTCATCCAGCATGTGATCGAGGAATGGTAGATACCTGCCGTCGCGGAGCTCGTCCTCGCCCTGGTACGCGAGCTCGGCGGCCAGCTTCCCCATGATGCGCGCGGGCGCGGAGAGCGCGGCGGCGCCGGAGATCCCCTCGAGGAGGTCCTTGACGGCGGCGGCGCCGAAGCGCAGCGACCGTGGCGTATGGGGATCGAACAGCAGGAAGCTGAGGGCATCGGCCGGCTCCATCCGGGCCCCGTGGACCCTGCGGTAGTTCTCGAGGGAGGACAGGCCGCGCAGGAGACTCCGCCAGCGCGAGTGGAACAGGGGCAGATCGACCTTCGGCTCCTGGGACGCGAGCGCCGGCAGCTTGGCGCGCAGGACGACCACCGTCCGCACGACGCGCTCGAGGGACTCGCCGAGCTTGAGGAAGAGCCAGCCGGGGTCGCGGGCCAGGGTCTGCTCGACGGCGCCCGCCGTCGAGAGGATCCCGCGGTGGGCGTCGGAGAGCGCGCTGCGCATCGTCGGCCCGTCGCCGATCCGGCGCTCATCGTAGGCCTCGAGCTCGCGGTAGGTCTCGTTGAGGTTGACGAAGACCTCGATGGTCAGCGCCTCGCGCACGGTCCGCGCATTGTCCCGCGCCTTCCTGAGCGAGAAGAGGATCGAATAGGGATGGCGCGGGTCGATGGACAGCTCGGCGAGAGCGGCCTGGGCCAGGGCCGCCGGATGCCGCGGCGGCGCATCCTCGCGGTCGGGGCCGGGGAAGATCACCCGCAGGTCGTTCCACTCGGCGCGGGCGAGGTCCTCGTCGAGGCCGACCACCTCGCTGGCCGTCTCCTCGGTCACCAGGAGCAAGCGGGTGACGTTCTCCGCCCGCTCGAGGTAGCGCCCGATCCAGTAGAGCCCGTCGGCGACCCGCGAGAGGATCATGGCTCGCGCGGCGCCAGCACCCAGGTGTCCTTGCTGCCGCCGCCCTGGGACGAGTTCACCACGAAGGAGCCGTCGCGCAGGGCGACGCGGGTGAGCCCGCCGGGGAGGACCCGGATGCGGTCGCCGTACAGGATGAAGGGGCGCAGGTCGATACGCCGCGGCCGGAAGCGGCCGTCGACGTGGGTCGGGTGCGACGAGAGGTGCACGAGGGGCTGGGCGATGTGGTTGCCGGGGCTCTGCCTCATGACGGCGAGATAGCGCTCCCGCTCGGCCCTCGGCGCGAAGGGCCCCATCAGCATTCCGTATCCACCGGCGTCGCCGGTGGTCTTGACCACGAGCTCGTCCAGGTGCTCGGTCATGTACCGGAAGTCCTCGGGGCGGAACCCCACGTAGGTCGGCACCTGCGCGAGGAGGGGCTCCTCCGCCAGGTAGTACTTGATCAGCTCGGGCATGAAGGCGTACACCGCCTTGTCGTCGGCCACCCCGGCGCCGGGGGCGTTGGCGAGGGCCACGTTGCCCTCGCGGTACACGTTGACGAGGCCGGGCACACCGAGCAGGCTGTCCCGCCGGAACGTGAGCGGATCGAGGAAATCGTCGTCGATGCGCCGGTAGATCACGTCGATCTGCCGCTTGCCGTGGGTCCGGCGCATGAAGACGTGGTTGCCCTCGACCAGGAGGTCACGGCCCTCGACGAGCGGCACGCCCATCTCGCGGGCGAGGAAGGAGTGCTCGAAGTAGGCGGAGTTGTGGATCCCGGGGCTCAGCACCACCACGACCGGGCTCTGACTGGGCCGCGGCGCGACGAAGAGCAGGGCGTCCAGGAGCAGGGTCGGATACTCCTTGACCGGCCGCACCGGATAGGAGGCGAAGAACTCCGGGAAGACCCGGTTGAGGAGGGTGCGGTTCTCGAGGACGTAGGACACCCCGCTCGGGCAACGGCAGTTGTCCTCGAGGACGAGATACTCCCCCGTCTCGCTCCGGATCAGGTCGGTGCCGACGACGTGCGTGAAGATCTTCCGCGGCGGCGTGAGCCCCAGCAGCTCTCGCTTGAACTCCTTGCGCGAGAGGACGAGCTCCGGGGGCACGACCCGGTCCTTGAGGCAGCGCTGCTCGTGGTACACGTCCAGCAGGAAGAGGTTGAGGGTCGTGATGCGCTGGACGAGCCCGTCCTGGATCGTCTTCCACTCCCCGGCGGGGATGATCCGGGGGACGAAGTCGAAGGGGAAGATGCGCTCGAGGCCCTCCTTCTCCCCGTAGACGGTGAAGGTGATGCCCTGGTTCATGAGCGCGAGCTTCTGAAGGCGCTCCCGCCGCTCGACATCCTCCGGGGTGAGCGAGTCCATGATGGAGATGAGCGGGGCGTAGTGAGACCGCGGCCGGCCGTCCGCCTCGAAGACCTCATCGTAACCGGTGGTCGCCGGGGCCCAGTTCATGGGCCACAGCCTCTCGCGACGCATGCCCGGGTGTCAAGGCAGCCGCCTGATGGACAGATCCGCCGCGCTCGCGATCTCTCAATCCGGCTGCGAGGAGGTGACGGAGGCGGCCACCCAGCCTTCGCTGCCGTCCTCAAGCTTCACCTGATACCACTGGTTGCGGCCATCGAGCACGACCAGCTTGGTCGCCCTCTTCACGCTGGTCAGGATCTTCGCGCCGGTGCTCGGCTCGACCCGGACGTTGGCCTGGGCTGCCTTGATGTAGAGGACCTTCGGAGCCGACACCGGTGGCGATCCGGCGGACGTCGGCGTGACGGCGACAGGCGTCAGCGCGGGCGTCGGCGAGGCCGCTACCACGGGCTTCGCTGCCTGACCGGCGGTGGCCGGCGGCCGCATCTCGTTCGCGGGGGCCGCACCGAGGGCATGGACCTCGCCGGACTTCCCGCCCGGTGTCGCCACGGCCGTCCCGGCCGTCTCGCGGTAGCGATAGTAGTCCGGCGGAGTCTTGCTCGTCACGAACCGCACCGCATCCTGGATGGCCAGCCGGATCGCCTTCTCCATCGGCGTGCGCGCGTAGGCAGACAGGCCGACGCCGAGGTTCGTGCCCGCGAGCCGTCCCAGACCGCCCAGGTCGAAATCCGTCGCCTTCCCTTCGACGCTCGTCGCCCCCACGACGCGAGAGGTCCGGGCGTCGATGATCCGCAGATCGATGGCGACATGCGAGGTCTTGACGGCGCCCATGATGGAATCCATCAGCCCCCCGATGGCCTCACCCTTGCCGCTCTTGCCGCCGGCGAGGCGGTCGGCCGCGCCACCGAGGCCGGCGCCGAACGTCGCCTTGGCTCCGCTCTCGCCTGGCTCGAACTCGGTCACCGCGCCGATCACCAGCAGCTCGGCGCCTTCGATCTGCCCGATCTTCGCGCCCGTCTCGGGCCGGACGCGGCCCGATGCGCCGAGATCCTGCTCGGCCACCACGACCCCGAGCGCCTGACGCTCCAGGACGATGTAGCGATTCGACTGGAACAGCGCCGTCGCCAGCATGTCGGCGAGCCCGTCGCCGATGACGTCCTTGGCCTTCGGCGCCTTCACGACGAAGTGGGCCACCGCGAGGCGGGCCTTCGCACCGTCGTAGGCCTCACCCACGGCCTCGTTCACGCTCGGCCCGCCCGAGCCCGTCACCTGCGTCGTCGGCGTCGTCATTTCAGCGCATCCGGCGGTCCCGAAGAGCGCCCAGGCCGCCACGATCGCCAAGCACCTGTGTCCACCCTCGAGCTGTCTCATCACCGTGTCCTCCTCCCGTCCTGGCATCCGTACGGGACGGGCATCCGGCCGGGTCGCTCGGTCCGCGCGCCGATCGCGACGCGCCGGGTCGAGCTGATCGACACACGCTCTCGAGCAGCAGCAAGGCTGATGCCACGGAAACGGACCGCTGCACGGCACCGCGACGCGCGGGCAGGCGGCGTTGCGGTTACTCTTCCAGACCGTGACCAGGCCTGTGAGCGGGCCACCCGGCGGAGACCGGCCCGGGCAGAGAGAACTTTTACCCGGATTAGCCCGGTCACGCCCGAGCCACGGAGCGCGGGCCCGTGGCCCCTGGGCACGGCGGAGAAGCGGCCTGCAGAGCAGCGGCGTTCATTGGCAGCGCCAACTGCAACGTGTGGACCTCGGCAAGTAGCTCTGACCGCGGGACTCTTGTGGGGCTACCCTTGGAGTGGGGGACGTCTGAGACCGGCAAGTTCAATCCCATCAGTCCGTCCAAGTATCCGCGGTAGCGACACGGCCCGGCCTCAACCTCCTCCAGTTCTCCGGCCCCGGGGTCGAAGCACCGTTGGTCGGGGGGCCTCAGCGCGGACGTTGCTCGCCGACCGCATCTCGGCCACTGGGTGATCCCCGTCGCCGGCCAGGCAGGCTTCTCATGGCTGGCTCACAGCGTTCGCCCAGAGCGACGGCGACGGCGGCCACCGGCGGAATGTGTGTCGATCCCGCCCCCAACGTGATGCCTCAGAAATAGGTGTTACCCTATGGCGGCAGTGTCTGCTGGCCGGCCGAGGCGGAACCATGAGGTTTCCCAGGGCGTCTATGCCGTCCGCCGTACAGGGTGGCGTGAATGTTTCCGATGCGCAACTCGATGTCCACGAAACCGGGGGCGGGGCACATGAAGACAACAACGTCGTCAGAAGGGCAGAGCCGGCGCCCCCGCCGGATGGTTCGGCTGGCCGCCCTCGGCGCAAGCTTGCTGGCCGGCTCCTCCGGTGTCAGTCGAGCCGCCGAGCTCCCGACCGGGCCCGCCATCCTTCAGCAAATGCGCAGCTTCAGCACGATGGGGAGCGTGCTCTACATCGCGGCGCATCCTGACGATGAGAACACGCAGGCTATCACCTACCTGGCCCGCGGTCGTGGATACCGGACGGCCTATCTCTCGCTCACGCGCGGCGACGGCGGCCAAAACTTGCTCGGCCCCCAGTTCCTCGAGCAATTGGGCGTGGCCCGCACTCAGGAATTGCTCGCCGCGCGGCGCCTGGATGGGGGCCGGCAGTATTTCACGCGGGCGAAAGACTTCGGGTATTCCAAGGATTACCGGGAAACGCTGAGGATCTGGGACCGGCAGGCTGTCCTGGCCGACATCGTCCGCGTGATCCGCTCGTTCCGGCCGGACGTGATCATGACTCGTTTCTCTCCGCAGCCCGGGAACACTCACGGCCATCACACCGCGTCCACGGTCCTCGCCGTCGAGGCCTTCACGCGCGCTGGCGACCCCCAGGCCTTTCCCGAGCAGCTCGGCGAACTGACTCCGTGGCAACCGAAACGCATTCTCCACAACGTCGGCATGCCCGGGGGAGGAGCCGACGCCGCCGGCGGCGAGCGAGCAGGCGCCGTGCAGATCGAGGTCGATGGCAACGACCCGGTGCTCGGCGAATCGTTTCCCTCGATCGCCGCCCGCAGCCGGGCCATGCACAAGACGCAGGGCTTCGACATGGGCGAGCCGCCCGGCGGCTGGCGGAGGACCGAGCTCTTCCTGACGCTCGCTGGCGAACCCGCAACCGAAGACATCCTCGACGGAGTCGACACGACGTGGAACCGCGTGCCCGGTGGCGCTGAGATCGGACGGTTGACCGAGGAAGCGATCGCGCGATTCAACCCGGAAGACCCGGCGGCCAGCGTGCCCGCCTTGCTGACGATCCGCCGCCGAGTTTCCGTGTTACCCGCGGACCTTGTCGTCAGCGACAAACGCCAGCAATTGGACCGGATCATCCAGGCCTGCATCGGTCTCGAGGTGGAGACCGTGGTGGATCGACCCGAGGCCGTGCCCGGCGAGACGTTGAAGATGCGCCACACTGCGGTCGTGCGATCTCGTATCCCCGTTCGCTGGACGGCGGTGCGTTACCCGAGCATCCAGCGCGCGGTCACCAAGGCCCTCGAACTGCGCGCGAACCAACCGGTCGTCCGTGACGCGACCCGGATCCTGCCCGCCACCACACCGCCAAGCCAGCCGTACTGGCTCCGCAAAGAAGGCACGGCCGGCCTGTTCCATGTGGATGATCCTTCTCTCATCGGCCGTCCGGAGAACCCGCCCGCGTTCCCGATCGAGTACGTCTTTGAAGTCGGCCGTCAGACGCTGGTGATCTCGGGCGAGCCGGTGTCGGCGGCGGATCCTGCGAACGCGACCATGCGCCGCCGATTGGACGTCATCCCGCCGGTCTCCCTTCGTTTTGCGCCTGGTTTGCAGCTGTTCGCGCCTGGCGCCGCGCGCCCGGTGACGGTCGAACTCACCGCCGCGCGCGCGCGAGCTGCCGGCACCGTGCAGGTGGAGGCGCCGACCGGCTGGAGGGTCACCCCCGCCTCACAACCATTTCGTCTGGCCGGGGTAGGCGAGCGGGCCCGGTTTACCTTCACCGTCACGGCACCGGACCAACTCGCCACGGCAAAACTCGAGGCCAGCGTGGCGATCAAGGGCGCACGGTTCAATCAGCAGCGCATCGAGATTCGCTACGACCACATTCCGTTCCAGCTCCTCCAACCCGCCGCGAGCCTGAAGGCGGTTTCCCTCGACCTGGCGATTCGAGGCCGCCACGTCGGTTACTTGCCGGGCGCGGGCGACGACGTGGCCGGGTGCCTGGGGCAAATGGGCTATGCCGTCACGCAGTTGACCGGCGCTGATCTGACCCCGGAAAAGCTGCGCCCGCTCGATGCCGTGGTCATCGGCATCCGGGCCTTCAACACCCGGACGGATCTCGCCGGACGTGTGCCGGCGCTGTTCGCCTATGTCGAGGCGGGCGGAAATGTGATCGCACAGTACAACCTCTCCAACGGCCTGGGCGCGAACTGGCTGGCGCCCTTCCACCTGCGGATTTCGCGAGACCGCGTCACGGACGAACATGCGCCGGTGACGTTCCTGGCGCCCGATCATCCGTCCTTGACCACGCCGAATCACATCACCGAAGCAGATTTCGACGGCTGGGTGCAAGAACGCGGCCTGTATTTTCCAGACCAATGGGACGAACGCTTCACGGCGATCCTCGCGTCGGGTGATCCCGGGGAGACGCCGCTCCGAGGCGGCCTGCTCGTGGCACGGCACGGGAAGGGCTATTTCGTGTACACCGGCCTCGCGTGGTTTCGGCAACTGCCCGAAGGAGTGCCCGGAGCGTATCGGCTGTTTGCGAATCTCGTCTCCTTGGGCAAGTGACCCGACCGCCGCTGCCCGACCAGCGATCCGATGCCGAGCCGCCCGGCCTGCCTGGGTTCCGCACGTGGCGCGCCGTGTACCTGTTCGTGTTCGGGTGGTTCGTCCTCGTGGTGGTCCTGCTGGCGGCGTTCACCCGGATCTTCTCGTGAACGTCGCCGATTGGGTGGTGTTGCTCGGCACCATGGTCGGCATCGCCGCGTACGGTTTTTGGCGCACGCGCCACAACCTCAAGGGCAGCCAGTCGGCCGGCTGGGGCACGATTGGCCTGTCCGTGATGGCCACGCAAGCGAGCGCGATCACCTTTCTCTCGATCCCCGGGCAGGGCTTCGAAAGCGGCATCGGATTCGTGCAGAACTATTTCGGCTTGCCGCTCGCGCTCATCATCGTGTGCGCCGTGTTTCTGCCCATCTACCGTCGGCTCGGCGTGTATACCGCCTACGAGTTCCTGGGCCGCCGCTTCGACGGGAAGACGCGCCTGCTCGGCGCGGGACTCTTTCTGCTGCAACGCGGCCTGGCCGCCGGAGTGACCATCTACGTGCCCGCCATCATTCTCTCCACCATGCTGGGCTGGCGGCTGGACCTCATCATCATGTTCACCGGGCTGCTCGTCATCATGTACACCGTCACGGGCGGCAGCGAAGCGGTCAGTCTCACGCAAAAGTGGCAGATCGCGGTGATCGGCGCCGGCATGGTGACGGCTCTGGTCGTGCTGGTGGCCAAGCTGCCCGCGGGGCTCGGCGTCACCGGCGCCGCGCACGTTGCCGGTGCGTTGGGCAAATTGAAAGCGGTGGACTTTTCGCTCGATCCGCGTCGGCGCTACACGATCTGGACCGGCCTCCTCGGCGGCTTGTTTCTGTCCCTCTCGTATTTCGGCACCGATCAATCGCAGGTGCAGCGCTACATCGGGGGCGTCTCCTTGCGCGACGACCGCCTTGGTCTCATGTTCAATGCGCTCCTGAAGATTCCGATGCAATTCGTCATCCTGTTGCTCGGCGCCCTCCTGTTCGTCTTTTACCAGTTCGAACGCCCCCCGGTGTTCTTCAACCAGTCCGAGTGGCAGCGTCACGCGCGAGGCCCGGGAGCCAGCAAATTTCTCGCCCTCGAACGGCAGCACGCCGTCGCTGTCACCCAAGCCGAAGAGGCCATTCGGGCCTGGCTCCACGCCCGCGCGTCCGAGGACGCGGCCGTTGAAGCCACCGCCCACGCCACCATGGTAGCGGCCAATCGCCGGACCGAGGCAGTTCGCGCCGAGGCCAAGGCCGCGCTCACGGCGGCCGATCCGCGCGCCAAGACCAAGGATTCCGATTACGTGTTCATCACCTTCATCCTCACCGAGCTTCCGCACGGCGCGATCGGTCTCCTCATCGCGGTGATCTTCGCCGCGGCGTTGGCGTCCCACGCGGCCGAGCTCAACGCGCTGGGCACGACGACGACGATCGACTTCTGGCGGCACTTCCGTCCGCTCGCCGCCGCCGACGAGGCGCGCAACGTGCGAGTGGCGAAGCGCTTCACCGCCCTCTGGGGCCTCATCGCCGTGGCGTTCGCGCTGTTCGCCGGCTTTGCCGAGAACCTCATCGAGGCGATCAATATCCTCGGCTCGATCTTCTACGGTGTCGTGCTGGGGATCTTTCTGGTGGCGTTTTTCTTCCGGAGGGTGGGCGGCAGTGCGGTCTTCTTCGCGGCCGTCGCGGCCCAAGCCCTCGTGATCGCGATGTACCTGTCCCTCGACATCGGCTATCTCTGGTACAATCTCGTGGGCTGCGCGGTGTGCATCGCCTTCAGTGTCTTGCTGCAGGCGGTCCTGGGGCCTCGCGCTCCCACCGACGAAGGCCGTGCGGCATGAGCGTCGAGCCGATCATCGCCTTCGGGCAGCAGCCGTGCGGCTTTTTCCCGCGGCGTTTTCTGTTCGCCAAGATTCAGACCGCGCGGCGGCTGCAGGCGCAGATGGGCGGACGCATCGTGTTCTTTTACCATGACAGCGACCACGACCCGCGCGAGACGCGAACGATCCTGCGCCATCGCGCGACCGGAGAACTCGCCGCGCTCAACTTCGCGGTCACGAGCAAGCTTCAGCGAAAGTTCTCGCCGCTCTACGTCAAGCGCATTGCGCCGGACTGGCACGCCAGGACCTTGCGTCAGTTGCCCAATTACGTGGACGGCCGGTTGATCGGCCTGTTCCGGAAGGCGGCTGCGGAGACGGTGGCGGACTTCTGCCTCGCGATGTATTGCGGCATGGGTTTGCTCGAAGGGATTCGCGTCGCGCGCTCGAGCGATTCGGCGTTGCGGCGCCGCGCATGCGAGGTGAGCGAGTTCTTCGTGGACGTGCGGTACGAGGGGGAGATCGTCCGCGCGCGCGTTCGCGACGGCGAGCTCCACCTACACGCGGGTGGAGACTCCTTCGTGACTCTGCCGGCGACCGCCTTCACCAAGGAGCAGATCAGCCCCACGCGGGACACTCGGCTGCGCTGGATGCAGTCGGTCATCGGGTGCACCCACTACGTGACCGGCGCGGGCGAGCACGCCTATCTTCGCCAGGAGGAGGCGCCGGAAATCACCTTTGTGCACCGGGACCAGATCGATCGATACGATGAAGCCTACACCGAGCTCGCTCCCTGACCCTCCGCCTCTGCTGTGCTTCGGCGCGCATCCCGATGACATCGAGTTCGGCTGCGGCGGGGTGATCGCGCAGGAGACGCGCGCCGGGCGTGCGGCGCATCTGGTGGTGTGCTCGCGAGGCGAAGCGGCGACGCACGGGCAGCCCGAGCAACGCGTCGCTGAAGCGCAGCGAGCCGCCGCGCTGCTCGGGGCCACCATCGAGTTCGTCGAACTGGACGGGGACTCTCACCTCGAAGTCCGGACGGCTCACGCCATCGCGCTGGCGGGCGTTCTGCGGCGCGTGCGCCCGGGCGTCGTCCTCGCCCCGAGCCTCGTCGAGGACCAGCATCCCGATCATTGGCGGCTCGGACGACTGGTGTGCGACGCCGCGCGGCTGGCGCGTTTCGGCGGCGTGCACGAATTGAGGGAATGGCGGCCGCACAGCATCGCGCAATTGCTGTTCTACGCGCTGACGCGGGAATCCGAACCGGACAACATCTCGCCGGTGCTCATCGACATCTCCACACCGGAGATCGTCGCGGCCTGGATCGCGGCGATGGAGGCGCATGCGTCGCAAACCAGCGCCCGCAACTACGTGGAATTGCAGCTCACCCGGGCGCGGCTCCACGGACTGGGCGCGGCGGTGGAGTACGCCACGGCGCTGTTCCCGGCCGACCCGCTCGTCTTCGATTCGCTCGCGGGATTGGGCCGCGGCGCGCGTGGTTTTTGACATGGCTCCCGGCGACACGCTGC
>WNFZ01005321.1_pt1 | contig 11807 bp, 9 predicted proteins | sample 5400081 | NCBI WGS metagenome assembly WNFZ01 (sample SAMN13153365, study PRJNA577476) | soil metagenome | isolation source: 80 cm soil or saprolite under grassland replicate 1 | place: USA:California | collected 2016-06-15
CGGGTGTTCCGCCCGATACTGAAGCAAGATAAAGCGATCTTGTCCCCAATCAATATTGGAGTCGGCTAAATATTTATATGCCATTTTGCGATCCCAGACGATCTCATTAAAGTATGAGATGTAATAGGGATAATACGAGAGCACAGAAATGATTAAATACACACCTAATGTCGCAACCGCCGCTTTTTGCTTCCACTCGAAATTTCTCCAATTCTTAAACGCCCCTCCTGCAAAAACATAAAGCAATGGAAAAACAATCAAATAATGCCGGATTCCAATCTGAGCACGGTAGAAGAAATTGAAGTAGATTGCATAAAAGATAACTGGCAATACGATAAACCATTCATTGTAAAGGAAATTTTTCCTTCTTTCCTTATCATAGAAATAAACGATGAAAGCACTCAGCAAAATGATTTGTGTGGCGATCGGAACTTTCAATAAGGATGCAACAAAGTAATAGCCGGGAAACCCCTGACCGAATCGGGTTTGACCGAGTAGATAAATGCGCCCAAAACCCTCATTGTGCTGTTCCCTTTGAACGATCCAGTCCAGACCTTCCAAATAAGGATAAGGAACTGGAACGACAAAAGAAACTTTCGTCTGGATCGTTTTGAATAGATCCGAACGAAACTCATATTCACGGAAGGATGTAAAGCTGCGATTGAACAGGAAACCTGCGTTAATAATAAAAATGCTAACAACCCCGGCGATAAGCACGTATTTCGCATACTGCCATACAAGTTTTCTGATCGCGTGCCATCGATCTGTTTGAAATGCTATTCGGGTGGTTGGCAAATCATACACAAACAGAGCGAGCAGAAATAGAGGATAGAGTGAAACGGCTGTGTACTTTGCCAATTGCGAAAGTCCCAACAGCACGGCGCACCAGATTCCATCCTGCCATCTGCGGCTGTTTGCAAACTTCCATAACCAATACACCGCGAACAATATCATTCCTGTAACATAAATGTCCGTTGTCACCAGTTGTGAATGGGCAATGATATTTGGATCCAGGATATACAAACCAAGCGAGAATAGCGCAGGGACAAATCCATATAATTCGCGTGACCAGAGGAAAACCACGAAACCAATGAGCATAGAAAATAATGTGGTCATTAACCTGGCTGTAATCAGTTTGACGAAATACGCTTTTAATAATCCATCGGGGAGCGGGATCAGTTCAGTAAGCTTTGCGGGTAAAGCATTCCAGGCAGAAACTGGCATTTTACTATCATCGAATCGAGTAGAGTCACCATTCAAGATGTCTATTCCGTATTGAAGATGTCTCGGTTCATCATATGTTTTATCTTTACCCTGCACGCTCAAAGCGTTCAATACAAGAAAGAGCAGCAACACAAGAATCGTAACTGAATTCTGTCCCGAGCGAGATGAAAGATATTGCCTTGAACGAACTTGAATGGTTAAGCTTTTTTCCATAAATGAAATTCAGTCACAATAATTCGTCGATTCGCACAAATGAGTGACATCATCCTGTGAAATGTCATAAATCAGATATGAATTTGCCACTGTTCCGACAGGCTCAAAATTTTCCCTGAGCCAGGCAAACCGCAACGGATCGGTGGTGATTCCTACCAGCCGGTTTACAGAAACGACAAACTGTCCGCTTTCGGGTCTGGCGGAGGGTTGCTTTGCAGCTGGATGTTCAGCAAAGTAGCGTTGCACATCATTTCTACTCTGACCCCAATCCAGATTGGAGTCGGCAATGATTTTGTACGTTTGAGTCTTATCCCAGACAAGTTCGTTAAAGTAAGTGATGTAATACGGATAATAGGAAAGAACGGAAATGCCTAAATAAACCATCGAGCCAATGGCTACTGATTTCTGCCAAAGCTGATATCCGTGCCAGTGGGAGAAAAGGCTGCCTGTGAAGACGAATAATAATGGAAAGACAACCAAATAATAACGGATTCCAATCTGGGCATTATAGAAAAAGTTGAAGTAAATCGAAAAGAAAAGGACGGGCAGGAGCAGAAAAATCTCATTGCGCCAAAATGTTTGTCGTTTTTGCTTACTAAGAAAATAGGTCACGAACGCAGCGATCATGAACAACTGTGTAGCGATCGGCTCTTTGTACAAGGATGCGACGATGTAATAGCCGGGAAAGCCCTTATCTTGTAATAGACCGAAAAGATAAATAAACCCATAGCCAATTCCCGTGCGTTCCCGCTGAATCACCCAATCCAAGCCTTCGAGATAAGGATATGGCGTCGGGATAATCGAGGAAACTTGCTGTTGCCAGGCTTGAAATAGATCTGAACGAAGTCGATATTCAGAAAAAGGCTGGAATGTCTTGTTGAAGAGAAATCCAATATTAATGATGATGATACTCATGCACAGCGCCACAAACCCATATTTCAAATATCGGATCGCTTGCTGTCCAAGCCCTCGCCAACCCTCAGCGCGAAAGATATTTCGCAGAAAAGACCAATCATGTGCGAGCAATGCAGCTGCGAATAATGGATAAAGGGCGAGCGCGGTATATTTCGTCAATTGTGCCAAACCCAGCATTATGGAAAGAATCAAACCATCCTGCCATCTTCGGCTCTCAGCAAATTTCCATAGCCAATAAGAGGCGATCAGAGTCATTCCCATGGCGTACGCATCGGTAGTGACGAGCTGCGAATGTGCGATGATGTTGGGGTCAAGGACATACAAGCCAAGCGAGAATAACGCTGCGACAAAGCCATAAAGTTTCCGTGTCCAGACGAAGACAACGAATCCTGTGACCACGGAAAACAGGGTGGTCATGAGTCTCGCCACCAAATATTTCGACAAGAGGGTTTTCAGGAAGCCATCCGGAAGATATTGCGCAATCTTTGCAGGCAGAGCATTCCAGGCAGAGACAGGCATTTTGCTGTCGTCAAAGCGGGTGGAGTCGCCGTTGAGGATATTCCTGCCGTATTTGTAGTGTCTCGGCTCATCGATCGTTTTGTCTCTGCCTTGGACGCTCAAGGCGCTGAAGACGAAGAACATCAGCAAAATTAATAAGGCCATAGAACTCTGACCTTCGTCAGAGCTCAACAACGAATTGGTTTCTTTCTTCGTGTTTGAAAGCATTTGCATTGACAAAATTATTTAGGCTTTCCAATGACACCTAAATGCGTATTCTGAAACGCGTCGGGATATTTCAGTCCATAACCAAAGACTCGGTCGAGGCTGGAGTGACCGAGTAGGATTGTCCCAGCGAACATGAGCCAGGGAACGGCAAGTAGGTAGCCCAAAACATATAATGCCACTGCCACTCCCTTGTGGTGAATCAGGTTATAGGTCCAGGCACCCAGGCGGGGATTCGCCAGATAGCCAAGCATGCTCAGGTCAGGAGTCAAAAAGAGGAGCGCGTACCAACCCCATCCGTATTCCAATCTCGAAAAAAGAAAAAGAGCAAGACCAAATAAAAGGAGTTCTTCAATTTTGAGCAGGGTTTTCATCGTGTTTCCTGTGGATAAATCTCTGTTTTCTGGGGGTAGATTGGGAGGAAGTTGTGAGTAAATTATGCTAAAGGGGCGTTTAATGTTGATAACCCCTGATTTTCTGTGGATAACCCTGCTGTAACTGTGTATAAAACTCCGCCAAACCTGTGGAAAAGGAGGGGATTTCGTGCCCCAAATCTGTCGACAGTTTGCGGGTGGAAAGCCATAAATTGTGAGATCTTTTTGCCGTCAGGCTGGACGAGAGGATGGATTTCGGGGCAATGAGATCTTCTCTCAATCCAAACATTCGGGCGATCTCCATCCCAAACTGATACTTACTCATCGCCTGTGCACCGACCACATGATACAAACCACTCAAATTCTTCTCGAGCATCTCAAGCAACAGACGAGCAGTGACATTGACAAGCATCGGGCAAAAGATAACGTCTGTAAAGCCGCTGACATTTTTTCCATCGCTCAAATTATTGACAAAGAACTCACCTAGGCTGCGCCGGTTCGTGAGACTCCACCCAAAAAAGTTGACACGAGCAACAATGGCTTCAGAATTTATAGTATGTGTTGCCAGCTCGCCATCCAGCTTGGTTTGTGAATATACACCAAGCGGATTCGGCACATCGTCTTCAGTGTAGGCGTCTTCTTTTGTACCGTCAAAAACCGCATCGGTAGAAACGTGGATGAACTTGATGTTTCGTTCTGCACAGTCACTTGCCAACTCATGCGGCAGCTCCGTATTGAGAATTTTTGCCTGGGCGGGATATTTCTCGCACTCTTCTAAATTCGCCAGTGCAGCACAGTTGATTACCCAATCGGGTTTGGATGAATCCAACGCCGGAGCAAATGCATGACGATTGAAAAAATTCGTTTTGATCACGGGAAACGGAGCAGACTGCAACCTGCCGCGATCCACGCCGACGACTTCATGCTCGCGCATGGCTTCCATGGCGAGGTTGATCCCAAGTAGTCCGCTAGCGCCAGCAATTAGAATGCGTGCCATATATCAGGTCCAGGTTACAAATTACGAAATACGCACGAGAATACGTAATTCGTAATTTATCCTTCTAGTTTCCCTTCGGCAAACAATTGTTCGAACGGCGCGACGAATTCCCGGATACCTTGGATATCTAGCCATTGTGAGTTGGCGTCGCTCGAATAGCGGAATCCTTCCGGTAACGGTTTTCCTTCGTACTGCAGTCCGCGTTCCCATAGCGTTTCAGGTGGTTTGACAATAAACATATGTTCGCGTTCGACGGTATTGCGCGCTTCATCCTCTGAGATGAGCACCTCATGAACCTTTTCACCAGGACGAATACCAATGATGTTGACTTTCGCGTCCGGGACAATCGCATTCGCCAAATCAATGACCTTGGTGCTGGGAATCTTCGGCACAAACACTTCGCCACCTTCCATTTGTTCCACGCAACTCATCACAAAGCGGACGCCCTGATCCAGGGACAACCAGAATCGAGTCATACGTTCATCGGTGATGGTCACTGTCCCGCTCGCGCGTTGTTTGAGAAAAAGCGGCACGACGGAGCCGCGGCTTCCCACCACATTTCCATAGCGGACACAGGAATAGCGGGTTGCTTTCCCGGCCGCGTAGGCGTTACTCTGAACGGTCAATTTTTCGGCGGCAAGTTTGGTTGCACCATATAGATTTACAGGGCTGACAGCTTTATCGGTGCTGATGGTCATCACTTTCTTGACACCGGCATCGAGCGCGGCTTCGACAACATTTGCTGTACCCATGATGTTGGTCTTGATCGCCTCCATGGGATTATATTCACAAGCGGGAACCTGCTTCAACGCCGCGGCATGGATGACAATATCCACGCTATGCATGGCACGTAGAAGACGCTCGCGGTCGCGAACATCACCGATGAAGTAACGCAGCGACGGGTGATCATATCCATGCATTTTCATTTCATGCTGTTTCAGTTCATCGCGGCTGAAGATAATAATTTTCTTCGGCTGTTTTTCTTCTAGTGCGATCTTTGTGAACTTCTTGCCGAAGGAACCCGTTCCGCCCGTAATAAGAATTGTTTGATTTTTCCAGTCCATGATTACCTCTTTGTTATATCTGTCATTGCGAGGGCGAAGCCCGAAGCAATCTCATCTCACCAACCAACTGTTGTTTACACGTTAGATGAGATTGCTTCGTCACCGCTCCGCGGCTTCTCGCAATGACACAGATTACTTTATAGCTTCAAACAAACCAGAATCCTTGGTGATAAAGATGCTTCCCTTTTCTTTTAATTCTTTTTCAAGATCATATTGAAGATCCAAGAGTTCATTTTCCGACAGTTCCGTTACCCGCATCCCTGAACGAAGATAAGCAATCAATGGTTCTATCTCTGTAACTTGCAAATTATCCTCGTAACGAGACAATTCAACTTGAGGAAAATAGGGTTTCAATTGCTCCAGTCCATTCTCCAATGTAAAAGGATTTGCAAACGATTCCCAAATTTTGCTGACATGAACCCGCCCGTACCAATCCATCATTTCTTTCATGTGGTTTTCGCCAACAGTCGTTGCAATGAAGTGACCACCAGGTTTTAGGATTCTTTTTATCTCAGCAATCGCCTGGCCTCGATCAGGCACATGATAGAGCATGTGATTTGCAATCACTGCGTCGAACGTCTCATCTCCAAAAGGGATAGACTGCGCGTCGATTTCCTTGAACTGGAATGTACGTCCAGTGACGACTAGATTCCTCCAGGCGGTATCCACCATCCCTGACGAAAGATCACTGAGGGTAATATCCCATCCAGAAGGAACGCGATTTATGTTTTCCTTCCATAGATAGGCAGGACCGCATCCCAATTCCAGAATTTTTGCATTTTCAGGAAATGTAGTGAGTGTATCGAAGACCCACTTGAACCAACCGTAAGAGTTCGTGCTGAAGCGTTGATGAATCATCACCCGCGCATCAAGATTGGACGAATCCTTATATTGATCGGTCTTCAAATATTGCTGGTCAGTAAACTTCGACATCTTCTCTCCGCTCCACTCTCTACTTTTTGATCACGATCAACGGATACTGTCCATTTTCACCGAAGAAGCGCGGGAAACACTCTTCAAGCCAGTAAACAAAACGCAGGTAGGCCCTTCCACCAAACTGCGGCCGGACAAACCAGCGCATAAAACGCGGACTCAAACTGCGCCAGGGGAAGATTTGATATTTCAGATCGCGGTTCAACTCATTCTTCAACCAGCGCGGCGTCATTTTTTCAACGAACGTTCCCGCTTGATCTTCCTCTCCGCTCCAGTTTTTTTTCTTTTTGGCAGAGCGTCCGCTGAAGAAACGGGCAAGCCCAATCAATGGTTCAGCCAGGCGCATCAAAAGGGGATTATGCCAGCCGTTGATCACCACAGCAGATTTGCCTGTTTTTAGGACACGGTTCAACTCAAGATAAGCTCGCTTATGCTCGCTCAACGGCAAATGATGGATTGTATGCATGGAGACGACTCCATCGAACGCATCAGGTTTGAATGGGAGATTGGCAATATCTGCAACGACAAATAATCCCTTGTCGCCAAGCCTTGTGCGCGCTTCTTTCAACGCCGTGATAGAAATGTCTGCACACAAACGATAGCGATAATTTTCAGAGTACGTCAGATATTCCGGCCATTGCACGGGGCCAGAACCTGCATCGAGCAAGATATTCCCTTGGGGGGCAAGATATTGTTTCACACGCATATGACATTTATGAATATATTCGCGCGAAACCGGACGCAGGTCTTCATAGCGGGCATTTTGATAAAGTCCATCGCCAACCTGCGACCAGCCAATTTGATCATAAAACTCGCGCACTTGTTGTTTGGTGTTATCTACCATTTGTTTATATGTCACTCTGAGGGAGCGTTCTTCGCGACCGAAGAGTCTCCTTACCAAATTCGAGATCCTTCGCTTCGCTCAGGATGACATTCCTTATCTTAGTCTTTCCACGTAAACTGTTCGCCAACCAAAAACTTGAACGTATCGCCAAATTGAGACATGCCTTCTTCGCTCAACACTTTTTCAAGGGGCCACACGTCCAGATCATCCCAGAAGTTCATTAAGCGCCACGGGAACGGACGCGGGTATTCAAAGAAGAAACGATACGCATAATTCCATGCTTTGGCAGTCTGATCTTCGGTCAAGCGATGCGTGGGTAGGTCAGATAAAACTTTTTCAAGAGTCGAAAAATATTCATCCCAGGAGTTCGGGTCAATCGTAAAGCCGCGACCGCGGTAATGCGTATCCCCACACGAAATGACAGGGATACCGTTCATCGCCGTTTCCACACCGACCGTCGTCGTATACGCCAAGCCTAAATTGGCGATTTCGATCAAATCATAGGTATTGACATTATCCAGTGCACCGATCAAATGGATATGGCTGGGCATTTCAGGCAATGCTTCGTGGACAACTGTCCCCATCGATTTCACCTGCGGGACGATCTTTTCTCCAGGATGAATACGGACAACCAATTGCAGGTCCGTTCGTTTCGCAAAGTATTGGACGGTCTTCGTGATCCATTCGCTCATGGATTCGGCGAAGATGTTTCGTCCCAATGTAAGGCTGTCCCCCAGCACGTTGGCAGCAAGCAAAACGACAGGGCGTTCATCCAGTCCCAATGTTTGGCGCGTCTGCTCTGCTCCCTGCGCTGAGACATATTGCCAAAGTCTTTTGGATTTGCCCCATACCCGCGCGCCGCGTCGGGCATTCTCCAGGTCAGCCAAGCGCTCGTACATTTGATCCGTCATTGGCAAACTGCAGCGGGCCTCGACAAGATAATCCGTGTCCTGCCGCATAATAGACGTATTCTGCGCCAGCCAGATCTGTTCGCGCTGATCATTGAACTCAAACGTCATTGCAGGAATATTGAGATAACGCGCCACACGAAAAACGATTCCCATTTCAAGGATCAAGCCATTCGGTATGAGAACGACATCGGGTTTATGAATTTGCATCCATTCGAGGGCGGCCAGCGCGGCGAACGTATTCCGCTTGATGCGCAAATCGTACAGGGCACGATCCTTCGCAGAGTTCATGTCTACTTCTTCGCGCATCAAGGTATATTGCGCGTCCCACAGGGAGACCTCTTCCACGTCTGCTTGGAGAGCGGCTGGTAAAACGGACGCGGGCTTGAGGTCTAGAAGAGAGGTGTGCTCAACAAACGGAGCCAGCGCGGAGAGAGCGTCACGAGTATGTAGCGCGCGCTGTCGTTGCGTGAGCTTATCCAATTCCTTGTGCCATTCGGAATAGGGAAGAGTCAGCAACGTGACTTTATGTCCCAACCCGGCGAGCGTGAGAGAAATGTACGCCGCTTGTTCGATCCAATAATGAAGCGTTGCGAAGAAGAGAATGTTTTTGCCTGCAGGCGCTTTCTGGACGAAGGGTTTCACTTGTTCGGCCGCATATGGCAATGATGTTTGCAAACGCCCAAGATTGTAATGATCCTTGCGAGCGCGGTTCTTTTGCCGAAGCGCATAATCGAGTTCGGCAGCCAGAGGCAATTCGCCAAGGAAATTGCGGAGGGTGGTTTTGTTAAGCATATATGTATCGTTGGTTTCAAGAGAATATTTCTTATCAGAATTACTTTGATTATTGCTGGTTTCGATACGCCACTCGCGACGAACGCTCGGGACTACTCAACCAGCGTGCTAATCTATCTTTTCGATTTTCCAATCCAGACGCGGGCGGACGGGACCCTGCCGGATCTCGGGCCATTGTGTGCCGGGCGCGCCTGAAATATCCACATTGAATGAAAGCGCGTTCTCATCCATGAAATAACGGCGCACACCAAATGAGCTGGCATTCACGCCAAGGGAATAACGACCTTCATTGAAAAAGTCAGCAGGAATGTGACAGCGGCTGACATAGCGTCCCGCCTGACGCGCACCGAACTGTTCATATTGTTTCGTATCATCGGTGTCGAATGCAGTGAAAACATATTCACCGCGCATGGTGTTGAGATACATTCCTACGCGCAGACCGGTGACGGGTGTATCCAGTTGATATTCCCATTCGACAGTGACCGGCTCAGTAGAGCGGACTGTGTCGACAACTTTGCCGGTTCGATCTTTCAGCCGCAAACGGATCGGTTTGAACGGCGCGCTCGTGGCTGGAACATCCTCTGCCTCCCAAACGCGCTCGCCCGATTCTGCCTGCCCCGAGGCGAGATAGAAATCCACCGCTTCGGGCGTAGGCGCGCGTTTAATGAGCTGTCCCTTTTTGAGGACGAGGGCTTCCTGCGTGAGCCGCAGAATCGCGGACATGTTGTGACTCACGAACAGAACAGTACGTCCTTGCTGCGCGACATCATTCATCTTACCGAGGCACTTGCGCTGGAATTCAGCATCGCCAACAGCCAGAACTTCGTCTACAACGAGAATCTCAGGTTCGAGATGTGCCGCGACGGCGAAGGCAAGTCGCAAGTACATCCCGGAGGAATATCGTTTGACAGGCGTATCAATGAACTGAGCCACTTCGGAAAACTCGACCATCTCATCGAATTTGGAGTCTATCTCAGCGCGCTTCATTCCCAGAATCGCACCGTTCATATAAATGTTCTCGCGACCCGTGAGTTCAGGATGGAAGCCGGTCCCCACTTCCAGCAGAGACCCAACACGTCCACGTACACTGACTGTGCCCTCGGTGGGTTCTGTCACCCGCGACAAAATCTTCAGTAATGTGCTTTTGCCCGCGCCATTTCGCCCCACGATGCCCAGCACTTTGCCTTCATCCAGATCAAAAGAGACATCCTTCAATGCCCAAATGAAATTATTGTTTTTCGGGGAGGAGCCATTCCCCGAACCACCTGCGAGGGATTTGGCAAAACGTATCGGCGCTGTGAGCGAATCGACAAATACATCGCGCAACATTCCATAGCGGAACTTGGTCTGCGCTGCGCCGATCTTATATCGCTTGCTGAGATTTTTTACACTGATGGCTGTTGTCATAATAGGGACCAGGTGTCAAGTTTCATGTATCAGGTTTATTACACTGATGATTTATTTGCCATGATAGAAACCGAAGCGCGTTGAATTTGATCTCTCATTCCAAAATCTTTTGAACACGATTCTTTGTTTGTAAGGGAGTAGATCATCATTACCAATTTTCTTACTTCCTGCCAGGCTTGAACGTCCTCAAATCGTTGGATCATGGCCATAATATTTTGCTTGATGTTCTCTGACACCTATATCGTGTCTGCAAATGTTTTTTCCATGTTGCGGAAGTAAAACAATCCGCTAATCAGGATCAATACAGAGATTCCGATTGAAACCCATAATCCCGCATCCGGGCCATTACCAATTCCAAGCAATGCCCAGCGGAATCCATTCACGACGCCAGCCATCGGATTCAGCGAATAGACGAGCTGCCATTTTTCGGAAATGGCTTTGGCCGAATAACCAACGGGAGTCGCAAAGAACCAGAATTGCGTGAGGAAGGGCAGCACATAATTTACATCGCGATATTTGACGTTGATCGCCGAGAGCCAAAGCGCCACTCCTAACGCAGTAATAATTGCCAATAACAGAAAAAGTGGCAGAACCCAAAATAGATTCCAAGCTGGCGAAACATGGTAATAGATCATCAAGCCAACCAAAATCACAGAGGCGACAGCAAAATCCACCAACCCGGCAATGACCGAAGCTAAAGGCAAAATCAATTTTGGAAAATAAACCTTTGTGATCATATTATGGTTCGAGGTCAACGAACGGCTTCCCTGATTGAGTGCAGCCACAAACAACCCCCACGGAAGGAGGGCTGTGTACGAAAAAATCGGATAAGGAACATTATCTGTCGGCAGTTTCGCCACTTTGCCAAACAGGAAAAACATCGCCAGCATCGTGAGCACAGGCTGGATGATCGCCCAGGCTGCGCCCAGTAACGTCTGCTTGTAGCGGACTTTGATATCGCGCCAGACCATAAAGAAAACTAATTCACGATATACCCATAGATCCCGTAGATTCAACGCGGTAAAACCACTGGGCGGCTTGATATAAATTGTGGTTGGTTCGTGCTTGATAAGTTCGGTCATGAACAGCGTTCCCAAGCTTGAAGGTTAGAACGTTGGAACGTTCTAACCTTCAAACGTCCTAACGGATTTTCTCTCTATTTTCCTTGAACCACTCGATTGTGCGGCGCATGCCTTCTTCAAACGGGACTTGTGCGCTCCAGCCGAAGAATTCCTTCGCTCGCGAAACATCGAGTCCACGACGAGGTTGACCATTGGGTTTGTCCGTTTGCCAGATCAGCTTTCCATCGAAACCCGTCATCTGGACGATCATCTCACTCAAATCCTTGATCGATATTTCGTAACCAGAGCCAAGATTGACAGGTTGATCGCCATTGTATTTCTCCGCTGC
>WNFZ01007925.1_pt1 | contig 11807 bp, 13 predicted proteins | sample 5400081 | NCBI WGS metagenome assembly WNFZ01 (sample SAMN13153365, study PRJNA577476) | soil metagenome | isolation source: 80 cm soil or saprolite under grassland replicate 1 | place: USA:California | collected 2016-06-15
ATCCTCGTCATTTGGTGGTTAACTAGAATTACTGTTTATATCCAATGGGCTTATTCGTTATTTCTTGGAATGTTTTGTTACTTGAAATTGCTGTCCATCTTCGTCATCTCCGCAATATTTCTTTGATCCGTGAGATCAGAAGGAACGGAGGCGTGGAGGGGAAGATTTCCTATCGAAAATGGTTTACCTACAGAATATCGGCTTTTGAATTTTATGTATTGTCTGTTCTCTTTTTGATCGTCGCCATGCTGACTTACAGTTTATTTTTCTTAGGTGGAGCAATTATGTGCTTCGGCACAGGTTTCAAGCATAGTAGATTAGCGAAGAAAGCAAAATCGACTACTCAAGCCAAAGAGGGCACCGTCATTAATTCTCAAACATGAAAATCCTTTACGAAGACGAACATTTATTGATTGTGGATAAACCTGCTGGACTCTCGGTCCTGCCTGATGGTTGGGAGAAGGATTCTCAGTATCTTGTCAAAATGTTGGAAGAGCACTATGGAAAGATCTTCATTGTCCATCGCCTGGATAAGATCACTAGTGGAGTCATGGTCTTTGCTCGCAATGCAGAAACTCATCGCGCATTGAATATTCAATTCGAGAATCATCAAGCGGAAAAGATTTATCATGCCATCGTTGAAGGGAATCCAAAATGGGATGAGAAGGTTGCGAAGCGTCCTCTACGTGCCAATGTGGGACATAAGCACCGTACCATGGTAGACGATAAAAACGGGAAGATGTACGGGCTTCCACGTCCGATGCTGCACGCGCAATCGTTGTCGTTCATTCACCCCGCTTCGAATGAGAGAGTTAAATTTTCCGCGCCACACCCCGGCGACTTTGAAGAGGCATTAAAAATTCTCGGGGCGGCTTATTGACCGCCCCGAGGGATTACGAAATTTTTCGTGCTTCCATATAGAATCGTTTTTCACGCGCCTCCCCCATCGAGAACGTTTTGCGCGGCAACGCGCCATCGAGAATGACCGTCTTGAACAGGTCGGATTTATTCATGCCAGGCAGATAAAAGCCTGCGTTATTTGGCTGGTTACCTAGCTTCACCGTGACATCTTCGCCGTGGACATAATCAATCTTTTCCGCGCCACCGTTCTTGAGGAACGCATCAATGAAAGGTTGGATGGTGCCGACGGGCAGATTGGATGAGGGATTAGTAATCTCTAGGATACCGAATCCTTTTCCACCTCCAACCAAGCCGATGGCTTGCTTCTGATCATTTGCACGCGAAGCGTCCACCGCCTTGACCATTTCATCCGCGCTTGCAACAGGTTTATAAGTTAAGTTTGCGCCGAACATCTTCACAAGCTCTGCAAAAAGATCTTTCTTCAATCCAAACAGCACGCGATGAATGGGTTCGAACTCAAGCCCTTCATCATGAAGGTTTTCAATTTCGACCAACGCATAACGAGAAGGATGATTCATGCCAACCTGTTGCTTCATCTTTTCCACGACTTGATTTTCAAATTCCTGATTCACTGCATAGCCCGCGAGATGTCCACTATCGAGCATCAGATCAAAATCATATAACCTCTCAAGTTTGGATTTCGCCGCGCTCAACGGTTCAACGACTGTGCGATTCGGGTCATCGATCAACACAAGGATATGTGGCAGTTCAAGCGTTGCACCTTCGCGGATCTTCATGCGCGGTGGCAGGCGATCTACGATGGTTCCCTCAGTCGCGCGGATGAGACTGGATGAACCCTTGGTGTAATCATAGCATTCGAGATCGAGGCAAAGAACAATTCCTTTACGAGCCTTCCCTGAGACGGTCCGTTCCACATAGACGAGTCCATCGCGCGGCTGAAGGATTCCTTCATCCATGTATTTGCGCATGGTGGACTGAATGTTCTTGATACGTTCCTCTCCGCCTGGTTTTTCAAGATACACTTCAGGAAAAGTTAAATTCAACGTGGAAGGTGCATGACCGACGATTTTTTCAACCTCATTCCAATACTCGGGCTGAGATGTGAACTGATCGCAAGCGATGACTGCCCATTTGGTCAAGTCCGTACCTGGCTTGGGGAGATAAACTTGTGGAATTTGGATGCCAATATCACTAATGATTTTCATGGATATGTCCTTAATAAAATAATGTCATTGCGAAGGCTGCTGGTTGAGACGTAAACGTCGAAACCCAGCCCCAAGCAATCTCCTGTTCAGAAAGAGATTGCTTCGTCGTGGTGCTTTTGGCACCACTCCTCGCAATGACAGATAGATTATTACGCAGGCTGCATATTTTTGGCGAAGTCGATCAACTTCTGCGCGACTTCCGCGCCGACGCGCGCCTGGGCTTCTTTCGTCCCTGCGCCAATATGAGGTGAGGCAATCACGTTATCGAGTTTGAGCAGTTTCCAATCTGTGGGAGGTTCTTCAGCGAATACATCCAATGCCGCGCCGTTGGTCAATGCTTCGTAAAGCGCCTCTTCATTGATGATACCACCGCGCGCGCAATTGATAATTCGTACGCCGTTCTTCATCTTGGCAAACTGTTCTGCACTAATCATATTGGCGGACTCTTTGGTCTTGGGCAGGTGAAGGCTGATGTAATCTGCCTGAGCAAGAAGTTCATCCAATGTGACCAGCTTGGCACCGTTCTGGGAATTAACATAAGGATCATAAGCCACGACCTTCATGCCAAGAGCAATCGCACGCTTGGCAGTCTCATGGCCGATCGTGCCATAGCCAATAATGCCGAGAGTCTTGCCGCCAATCTCGTCACCAGTAAAGGACTTCTTATCCCATTTTTCTTCTTTCATAGTGGAGGTCGCTTTGTAGAGGGAACGCGCCAACATGAACATATAACCAATGGCAAGTTCTGCTACAGAAGCAGAGTTGGCAAGCGGGGTGTTCATGACGACGATGCCCTTCGATCGGGCATATTCATAGTCAATGGTGTCGAGACCCGCACCGCCGCGCACGATCACTTTGAGGTTGGGGCAAACATCGATCAACGGTTGCCGAACTTTGGTCCGCGAGCGAACGACCATCCCATCATAAGCCGGAAGAGCATTCGGGAGCTCTTCAGGAGTAATATCGTCGCGCACATCCACAGTCAATCCAGCCGCGCGCATTTGTTCAATATACTCTTTTTCGGTCTTATCACAAATTAAGATTTTCATTGATATGCTCCTTGACGAACGGAAATTAATAACAGAGACCTATCCGACGAATCGGCTGGTCTCTGTTTGGAAAGTGAAGATGTCACAAAAATATTTTACTTACGGCAAAAGTCTTTGTCAACGACATAAATCAGGCTAGAAAAGTGCCAATTGTTCTTTGTGAATTGTCTGACAAAACATTATAATGAACTGAAAACTAAAAGTTTTCGCCCAAATGGGTGATTCCGCGCATTTCTGCGCATCGACAAAACCATATCAATAGGAGCTATTTCCATGACCAAACGCGTCTTCAACTTTAACCCAGGTCCTGCGGTCCTTCCGCTCGAAGTGTTGGAAACAGCACAATCAGAGTTGTTGGATTTCAAAGGCACCGGCATGTCTGTGATGGAGATCAGTCACCGCTCGAAGGAATTTGAAGCTGTCATTCAAACCGCCGAAGCAGATCTGCGCGAACTGCTTGGTATTCCTGCCAACTATAAAATTATGTTCCTGCAAGGTGGCGCTTCTTTGCAATTCGCAATGTTGCCAATGAACTTGCGCGCGGCTGGCACTTCTGCAGATTATATTGTGACCGGCACTTGGAGCAAGACAGCCATCAAGGAAGCGCAGAAACTTGGCGCGGCACGTGCTGCTGCCAATACCGAGAAAGAGAGTTTCAAGTGCCTGCCTGATCACATTGACCTTGACCCAAATGCTGCGTATTTGCACTTCACATCCAATGAAACCATCCACGGCGTAGAATACTTCACTGAACCTACACCACCCGCTGGCGTCCCACTTGTTTGCGATACTTCATCGGATTTCATCAGCCGTCCTGTTGACGTTTCCAAGTACGCGCTCATTTATGCTGGCGCACAGAAGAATGCCGGTCCTGCGGGTGTTGTCGTTGTGATCGCGCGCGAGGATATGCTCGAGCGCACACCTGCCAATTTACCTGTCATGCTCGATTACAAAGCGCTGGCAGCGAGCGGATCCTTGCACAATACTCCACCGGCCTTTGCCATCTATATGGTGGGACTCGTCTTCCAATGGGCGAAGAAACTCGGTGGTCTGGCAGAGATTCAAAAGATCAATCGCAAGAAAGCGGATGCGATTTACACGGCGATTGATGAAAGTGGCGGCTTCTATCGCGGTCATGCAGCGCCCGAAGCACGCTCTGTCATGAACATCCCATTCCGCCTGCCCTCCGAAGAATTGGAAGACACCTTTGCAAAGGAAGCCAAGAGCAATGGCCTGATCGGTCTGAAGGGACATCGCTCGGTTGGTGGTATGCGCGCATCCATTTACAATGCCATGACTGTTGAAGGCGCGGAAGAATTGGTCAAGTTTATGAAAGAATTCCAGAAGAAAAACGGATAATTCCAAGACCATAGCGACTAATTACACGGATTTGCACAAATTAAAAAATCCGCGTGAATTCGTGAAACACCTGCACTCCCCGGCACCGTACGCCAGGACAGGTGTGCGCCAGGTGCAAGTGTCCGTAGCAAAAGATTCTGAATTTGCTGAATTCAGAATCTACCTAATAGAACTGTAACGCAAATGCCCGCTTTCACACGAAGGCGGGCTTTTTCTTTGGTTATAATAGTCAGGTGGACTTCTTTCTCCCCGAAGATCATCTTCAACGCATGACGCCCGAAGAAACGCGCATCACAGCGCTGACTGCCGAACCATATCCTGACGGCTATCGTTTGCATGTCAATATCGAAATGACACCATTTCAGAAACGCCCTCATCTTGAGGTTGAGCTTAAGGATGCAAAGGGTGATGAAGTTGCCTCATCGAGTATTGTTGAACCAATCAGTTGGAAAATTGAATTCACCATGCATATCCGTGGCGAGTTGAATAATCCATACACATTGGAAGCAAAACTTTTTTACCCCGATGGACCAACGACCGAGCCGCAAACATTTCAGTTCGATGTAAAGCCACCTCCCCCTTCGGGAATGTCCGAAACCGATTCCGCTTAACAATCTGATCCATGCTGAAAACATCTTCCCGTCTTTCAACACTAACAGTAATCCTTGTTTCGATTGTTCTCTTGCTGTTAAGTTGTTCACAGCAGATAACAACACAGATCCCCGGAATCACTGCTACCACCGAACCAACTTCAACAAAAGAATTTGTTCCGGTGGTTCTCAAAAACGCGAAGGAGACTGTCATCTTCTCTTATGAAGAGGACGGTTATGCACATCTGTTTGCCTACATCCAGGAGAAGATGCCGCTGACCCGCATCACATCGGGAGACTGGGACGATATCACACCCGCGCCCAGCCCGGATGGTGAAAAAATTGCATTTGCATCCAATCGCAACGGATTCTGGGATTTATATCTTTTAGATCTATCCAGCGGTGATGTCACGCAACTTACGGACACCCCTCAATATGAAGGCGCACCCACCTGGTCGCCTGATGGCTCATTCATGGCGTTCGAGTCCTATGAGAATGATAACCTGAATATTGTTGTGGGTCCTGCAAATGACCCATTAAAGGATGCTATTCGGCTGACTACTTCGTCCTCTTCTGATCACTCTCCTGCCTGGGCACCAGATGGTCGTCATATCGCGTTCATTTCAGATGGCGAGGTTATGCTCGCGGATTTGGATCAAACGGATGGCAATCGTTTTCAAAATTTGAGCAACACTGAGCTCGCGTCTGAATCACACCCTGTCTGGTCGCCCGATGGCAAGCGACTAGCCTGGGCATCTTCGTCACAAAGTATGGGGCGTAGTGGTATTTACACTTGGGATTCAGCGAAGAAACTCCCTGCCATTTGGATTGGCGATGGAACCTGGCCCGCATGGAGTCCTTCTGGCGATCAGATCATCACAATGCTCGCCGCGCCGAATGAGACTTATCTCACCATATATTCTGTTGATGGAAAACTGCTTCAAGCTTTAACTCCCTTTCCCGCGCCAACATTACACGGATTGGCCTGGTCAAACCTGATTATGCCGGACAAGTTGCCCAACGAATTCCAGCAAGCCGCAGATTTGACTCCTGCTCCGCTTTGGGCAGCGAATGGAGAACCAGTTTCTGAAGGTGCCTCCAATCGCTGGTCACTTGTCGATTTGAAAGGTGTCCAAGCACCATACCCGCAATTGCATGATCTTGCGAATGAAGCCTTTGATGCGCTACGTGAACGCGTCCAGCAGGAGGTTGGCTGGGACGCCCTCGCAAGTTTGGAAAATGCATTTGTGCCCATTACTTCATCGCTGGATCCTGGCTTTGGTGAAGACTGGCTTTATACGGGCCGCGCGTTCGCCATCAACTCATTGATGACGAATGCAGGCTGGATGGTTGCTGTGCGCGAAGATTTCGGCGAACAAACGTATTGGCGTTTGTATCTCCGAGCTCAGTTGCAGGATGGTTCGCTTGGTGAACCATTGCATGACACACCCTGGGACTTAAGCGCCCGCTACAATCTTGACCCAAAAATTTATGAACAGGGTGGAACCTATAGCGATGTGCCAGCCGGATATTGGGTGGATGTCACTTCGCTGGCAATTCAATATGGATGGGAACGCCTCCCAGCGTTACCAAATTGGCGCACGTTTTATCATGGTGCACGCTTTACAGAGTTCGCTCTCACTAACGGTCTGGATTGGTACTCAGCCATGCTTCAACTCTACCCTTCTGAAGTGCTCGTCACACCAACTAAATTATTACCACCGACAATCACTCCTACGCGCACACCTCTCCCCACTTGGACTCCATTACCCACACGTACACCGCGCCCGACGTTCACACCACCGCCTACACGTTCACCGACAATCACATTGACTCCCACAGGCACACTTCTGCCCTCAGCCACCCCACTGACAGTTATTCCATGAAGAAGAGATTTATTCGCGTCGAGCGCAGCGCAGCGCAGACGAGACGTGACCTGCACAATAACCGCTTCGTCTACAGGACTGTCATCCCTCCGCTCAGCGCGATGGTAGTTTTATTGATTTTGTTAATTGCATCCTGCACGCCTTCACCTACGACCGAAATAAGATCCACTCCAACAGCGGTCATCGCTGGTGCAACGGCCGCGCAAGTGCAGCAGCCTCCGTTTGACGCCGAGGCGGACGCGCAAATAAAGGCCACAATCGCGCCGTTTCGATTCGTCCTTCCAACTCCGGGCGCGGAACCTGTTTCGGGATGGCGTCCACCTCTCTACCCGGTTCCGTGGGCTGTTTCTCCTTATGATCATTTTTACTTCGCCCGCCCCATCGCCGCGGATCATGTCAATTGGCCCCTTGCAGAATATCGTTATGGAGGTGTGTTCTTCGCACCGAACATTGTCCACACCGGCGTGGACATTGATGCAGAGGAAGGCACACCAATCCTTGCCGCAGGTCCCGGCACGGTCGTTTCAGCGGATTGGGGTTTATACACTGAAGCACCTGGTAATATCTCTGACCCTTATGGACAAGCTGTTGTCATACACCATGACTTCGGTTATGAGGGCCAGGCACTTTATACGGTCTATGCTCATATGAGTAAGATCATTGCTGTTGTAGGTCAACATGTGGAAACTGGTGATGTCTTGGGTTTGGTTGGCGCGACTGGCGCAACAACGGGTCCACATTTGCATTTTGAAGTGCGAGTTGGCGCGAACACTTTTTACAGCACCTATAACCCTGAGCTATGGATGGCTCCTCCTCAAGGCTGGGGCGTTCTGGTCGGACGTTTAACAGATGAGGATGGGAAGTTATTGCACCAATATCCGGTCGATGTTCGGCCGCTGCCCTCTGAAGTTCCGTTGCGCACGGTGAAAACATACGCAGAGGGTGCAGCAAATTCAGACCCATATTATCAAGAGAACTTAGTGCTCAGCGATCTGCCTGCAGGCTTGTATAAACTCTTAATCAATTACAAGGATAAGGACATTCAATTTTGGGTGAATATTTATCCAGGTCAAGTCACGTATTTCACATTCACCGATGAAGATGGATTTCAGGTTGTGCCACCGCCTGTACCAACGCTGGATTTTTTGCCGGGAACAGCGACCGCTGTACCTTGACGCTCAGAACATCTGTGCTATACTTCTTCTCTACACTAATTTGACCTATAGACTTATATCTGGAGAGTAAACCATGTCCCCTCGAAAATCATCTAAAGCCGCTGCTGAAGAGCAAATCGAAATACCATCTAGGAATATAGATGGCGCAAAGCGCGCCGTACTCGATAAAGCCGTTGGCGAAATCCTCAAACGTTATGGTGATGGCTCCATTGTGCGTTTGGGCGAGGCCCAATACATGCAAACCGAGTCATATCCTACAGGCTCGCTCTCCCTGGACATAGCCTTAGGCGTTGGCGGTGTCCCGCGCGGGCGCGTCACCGAAATCTATGGACCCGAGTCCTCAGGCAAAACAACCATTTGTCAACACATCATCGCTGAGGTCCAGAAAATGGGTGGTGTTGCCGCGTTCGTGGACATGGAGCATGCGCTTGACCCTGTCTATGCAGCACGCGTCGGCGTAGATATTGACAACCTGCTCGTCTCGCAACCTGATACCGGCGAACAAGCGCTCGAGATTACAGAAACTTTAGTTCGTTCCGGAGGCGTGGATATTGTTGTTATAGACTCAGTTGCCGCCCTCGTTCCACGTTCTGAGATTGAAGGCGATATGGGCGACGCCACCATGGGCGTGCAAGCCCGGCTTATGTCCCAAGCGTTGCGCAAACTCTCCGGAGCCATCAACCAGACCAAGACTACTGTCATCTTCACCAATCAGCTCCGTCAGAAGATCGGCGTTATGTTTGGCAACCCCGAAACTACCACTGGCGGCAATGCTCTTAAGTTCTATGCCTCCGTTCGGCTCGATGTGCGACGCATTCAGGCGATCAAGGTCGGTGATGAAGTCATTGGCAATCGCACACGTGTTAAAGTTGTTAAGAACAAGGTTGCGCCTCCCTTCCGCACGGCCGAGTTCGATATCATGTTCAATGAAGGTATTTCGAAATCAGGCGATGTGCTCGACCTTGCAACCAAGTTCGAGGTGGTCCAAAAGCGTGGCGCCTTCTTCTCCTATGGCGACATTCGCCTTGGTCAGGGGCGTGAAAACGCCAAAGATTACCTACGCCAAAATCCAGATCTTATGAATGAAATTGATGTAGTCATTCGACAAAAAGCCTTGAGTGGCGAAATCGCTCTTCCGCTTGAGATAGGTGGAGGAGAATCAGACGGCGGCGTCACCGCTCTTGAAGAAGAAGTATAAATGCCCTGCTGGGGCGACCCGATGGGTCGCCCCTTTTTATTATGATGATTGAAATATGTTCGGGGCGTTTCCGCTTCGCGGCCAGCCGATTACTGACCATCGTTGTTTTGATTCTTTTTTTCGCTTCAGCCTGTTCCCCCGCTCCCACGCCAACTCCCTTCCACCCGCCGACAATTCAGGCTCCGCTAATCGAACCCACTCTGATTATTCATCCCACACAAGAAGTTATGATTATTCAATCCACGCCTTTGCCAACTATTTTTCCAACCGCAAATCCTGAAGATTGTGCCAACAATCTCACGTTCGTCGAAGATCTCACCATTCCAGATAACACAATTACAACCTTTGGCTTGATTCTCGACAAACAATGGTCAATCCAGAACAGTGGTACCTGCAATTGGAATGATGATTACCGCTTGAAGCATATCGGCGGAGCAGCGCTCGACGCGCCGGAAGAGATCGCACTCTATCCCGCCCGTGCAGGGACACAAGCCACGATTCAAATCCATTTCACAGCTCCGTTCACAGAGGGCGTTTACGAAAGCGCCTGGCAGGCATTTGGTCCGGATGGTACCGCTTTTGGAGATCCAATTTACGTTCGCATTGTTGTTCAATAAAGAGCTGTTTATCCAATGGTTAAATTGCTAGATGAATGAGAACAATAAGGAGGCATGATGGCAGAAACATATTCGGTCAGCGATCATTTTGTGAATAAAAACCCGTCTGTTCGCGCGTTGTATGATCAATTAGTCTCACTTTTACGAAGCTTCGGTCCCATTGAGGAAGACCCGAAGAAGACCTCGATTCATCTCAATCGTAAATCCGCGCTGGCAGGCGTGGAAACTCGCAAGGATTACTTGTTGCTTAATATCAAATCTGATCACAAGATCAAGAGTCAACGTATTGAAAAAGCCGAGCAGGTTTCATCCAAACGATTCCATCAAAAAGTGCGAATTTCCTCACCAAGTGATTTCGATGAAGAACTCAAGACTTGGCTCAAAGAGGCATATCTTCTTTCTGAGTAACAATTTGATCAATTTCTAAAAATGTCAAAGACCGATGATTACCGTCAATCCCTGAAGAAGCTCGATGACTGGATTCCGTTTCTCAAAAAAGAATCTGGTTTACCTGGTCCGCGTGGCAACTTGGAACTGGCATACGCTGTTGTTGAAGAAGGAAGCAAAGAGCAGTTTGAGAATCTTCTATTGTTTCGAGCTGAGGAAAACACGCCCGAAGTCTTTCTGGTCTTTTGTGGCGTGGTTGGGTTAGGAAAATTAGCAGCAGGCGAACCAAAATTATTTGACCAATTGCGCGAGTATGCATCTGATCCGCGTTGGCGCATTCGCGAAGCTGTGGCAACAGGACTGCAACTGACTGGCGATCAAGATATGGATCTATTGCTGAAAGAAATGCAAAAATTGAGTAAAGGAAATTGGTATGAAAAACGCGCCGCGGCGGCCACTCTCGCTGAGCCACGTTTATTGAAGCAGCCCAAACATGCAAAGCAAGTGCTGCAGATTTTGAATGAGATCACGAAGTCCATGGAAAAGGCTAATGATTCAAAAGCTGAGACGTTCAAGGTTCTCAGGCAAGGAATGGCCTATTGTTGGAGTGTGGCTGTTGCCGCGTTGCCTGAAGCAGGCAAGCCATTAATGGAGAAATGGTTGAACAGCCAGGACAAAAATATCCAATGGATGATGAAGGAAAACTTGAAAAAGAATCGCTTGATCAAGATGGACGCGAATTGGGTCAAGATGTGCAATGCGAAATTAGAACAAGCTACCTAAATGAGCCTTGCGAAGGATGTCATTAGGTGAGAATGAAATTTGAAGATCTAAACCTTCGCAAGGCTAACCCAAAGGAGATAAAGTTATGGCCTCCCAAAATGATTTTTCTCTTGTATTCGAACAACTCAAAAACATCCTAAAACCCTACGCTGAAAAACTGACGCTCACCTTAGATACATCGGACACTTATTATATTGACGGTCCTTATAGCGAGAAATGGAAGAAACAACTTTTTTTTGGTTCCGCGCAGATCAAGAAGAATTATGTTTCGTTCTATCTCATGCCTGTTTATATGTATCCTGATCTGCTCAAAGACATTTCACCCGGCTTGAAGAAACACATGCAAGGAAAATCATGTTTCAACTTTAAAAAGGTCGAGCCTGATCTTTTCGGGGAACTTACAGAGTTAACTCAGAAAAGTGTTGAACGATTTCAAAAGGAGAATACAAAATGAGTGGACAAGATATTACTTTCGATGTAAACGGCGAGCCTGCAAACGGGTATCTGGCATTACCATCTGAGCCTAACGCGCCCGGCGTAATCGTTCTTCACGCCTGGTGGGGGTTGAATCCATTTTTTAAGAGTCTGTGTGACCGATTGGCATCTGAAGGGTTTGTCGCGTTCGCCCCGGATTTGAATAATGGCAAGATCGCGAAGACGATTGAAGAAGCCAAAC
>WNFZ01016566.1_pt1 | contig 11805 bp, 10 predicted proteins | sample 5400081 | NCBI WGS metagenome assembly WNFZ01 (sample SAMN13153365, study PRJNA577476) | soil metagenome | isolation source: 80 cm soil or saprolite under grassland replicate 1 | place: USA:California | collected 2016-06-15
CAAAGCGCTTCGGACGCGTTCCAGGTCATAGCGCACAAGCAGTGGCTTTCCACATTCACGGCATAGATTTAGCAACCGCCGTGCCTCGTGTTCCAAATGACAAGCGGCGCATTCCAGGTGGGTAACATTCATTGATCAAGGCCCTTTCTCGGGAAGTTAGGTTGTTTGTGAAAGCTGGCGCTGGTGAAATTGCCATCGTTTACTGGCAGTTGGAGTAATTATCTGACAATCCGAAAATGCAGTTTAGAGTTTAAACTGTGCTTAGTCGGCGATAACCTCTCAGAATAGAGGCAAGTTTTCGTTCTCAATTTGGATCAATAGTTGACGCGAGTGACAAATTACGCTGAAACCAAGTATCTTGTCACTCAACTCACTTTTCGCAGATCATTTGTGGTAGCTAATAAGGGGAGAAACATGCCAAACCGTATCGCCGCGATTCAAACAAACAATGGCACGATCAAATTTGAACTTTTGGAATCCGATGCGCCAAAGACAAGCGAGAATTTCATAACTCTCGCTGAACGTGGTTATTACGACGGCGTGATCTTTCATCGCGTTATAAAAGGCTTCATGATCCAGGGCGGTGATCCGACCGGTACTGGACGAGGTGGCGAATCAGCGTGGGGTGGGCGCTTCAAGGATGAGATCGATAGTTCTTCAGCGCTCTATCAACGAGGTTACAAGAAAGGCACTGTGGCTATGGCCAACGCAGGTCCAAACACCAACGGCTCGCAGTTTTTTATCATGCACGCCGATTATCCGTTGCCGCCAAACTACACTATCTTCGGACGCGTGACTGAGGGCCTGGATGTCGTGGATTCAATTGCCACCAGTCAGACTGATCGCAGCGATAGGCCCGTTTCGGAAGTTAAGATTGAGAAGGTAACAATCGAAGGTTGAAGGTTGAAGTTGGTTTCACGGCTTAACCGGCTGTCCCATGAACCACGAGAACTCTTTAGCCTCGCAATTCGCTTCATTGGTTTATTAATCGCTGCCAATAGCAGCGGAACTTCGGTAGTGATAAAGTTTGAATTCCTCTCCGTGCAACCTTTGTGTTCCTCTGTGTCTCCGTGGTGAATGAACGTGCGACAACCATCACCACAGAGACACAAAGAACACGGAGATCGCACAGAGAAATCGAATTCAAAACACTACCGGAACTTGAGAGTAGTTGACCTCAGGCCCCACCACTCGACTCTCGAATCGCATGCAATACAAAGCTCTTGGCTGCAGCAACCGAGCCTTCGAGCGTCATTCCCTTGCCCAGGCCGGCGGCAATCCCCGCAGACAAGATGCAGCCGGAACCGTGCAACGCGGCGCCGCTCACCCTTCGCTCGCGAAAGACCGTTACTCTTCCCTCGTTGTTGAGCACATCAATCGCTTCGTCCGATTCGTCTTGCGGTTTTGCCTTTGAGCCCTCGCTGACGGTCGGGCTTCCGCCTTCCCGCACCTTGCCTCCTGCCTCCTGCTTTTTGAGGTGTCCGCCTTTGATCAGAACAGCTGGTGCGCCGAGCTCCCGGATAATCGCCGCAGCCCGTTGCATGTCGTCCTCCGACGTAATTGTGGTTCCACTTAAGGTTTCAGCTTCCGGAATATTTGGAGTTACCACGTAAGCCAGAGGCAGCAACTCCTCAATCAAAGCATTCAAGGCGGCCTCTTCCATTAGCTCCTGTCCTGAAGATGACCTTATCACCGGGTCGACCACCGGTCGTGGCAGCTTGCCTTCTCGAAACAGACGCGCAACTTCGAGAACTACCGCGCGCGTCGGCAGCATGCCGATCTTCGCACAAGCAAATGTGGCTTCATCTAACAAAGGCAGTACTTGTGCGCGGAGGGCTTCGGGCGTTTGATTTATCGCTCCGAAAACGCGCGCCGCGTTTTGGAACGTGATCGAAGTTATCGCCGCGGATGCCTGAAACCCGAAGGCTGCAAACGTTCTTACATCAGCCAGGATACCGGCCCCGCCTGAAGGATCGAAGCCCGCAATCGTCAACGCCCGTGGACGTAGATGAAACGAAGTTTCTGGGGAAGACATTTTAGAAATCCAGGCCCTAAGCGCCGGCGCGGTCATGTACCTTTTCAAACTCTTCGCGGAGTTTGCTTACCACGTTTCCAAGCCGGTCCGGGTCATTGAGCATCCTGATTGCCGCAATGCCCTGGGCACCTGCCTGAATGCAACCCGCGACGTTGCTGATTGTCAGTCCGCCCAATGCCAGCACGGGGAATGGCGAAAGCTCCGCGCAGGTTTTTTCGAGCGTGGCCAGACCCAGCGGCTCGCCATATCCACTTTTGGAGGCAGTTTCGAAGATGGGACCGAAGACAACGAAGTCAGCGCCGCTGTCACGAGCGCAGTCACCTTCTGCGGCTGAATGAGTGGACACGCCGATCAGAAACTCATCGCCAAACGTGCGGCGCACAACATCGGTCGGCAAAGAAGACGTCGTTAGGTGAACGCCATCGGCGCCCACCGCAGCGGCAATGTCGGCACGATCGTTTATGAGTAGCCGCGTTGCGCTTCCTCTGGTCATGGCGACAGCCTTCGCTGAGAGCTGGAAAAGCACTCTCGCGCTCAAATTTTTTTCGCGGATCTGAACCAGATCAATTCCGGCGGCGACGGCGGCCTGAACTATCCGCAGGACACTTGCGAAGTCTTCAGTTGCCGGCGTTGTCCGGGCGGTCGTCTGGCCGCGCGTGATGAGATACAGAAGTGGACGCTGTAGCGTTAGTGGCTCTTCTGGCCTTGCTGGCGTTTGTAACTGGGGCGACATCTTTCTTAGCGCCGTTCTGGACGTCAGTACTTTGTTCGAGTGTTCGCACAGTTTGTCTAAAGTAAAACATTTCCCAGAAGGCAATTCCAATATTCAAGATGCCGACGCCGGAAACTGCTCCACGCATCCATCCGGAAGCGACAACCGTTTGCAACGCATGCAAGCCGGTTTTGCGCGCGGCATACAGCAGGAAATAATTGTTGCCCCAGTCGCTGAGACCGAGCGTGCCTTGCGGAATCCACGGCAAGAGCGTTAGCACAAGGCCAATCTCCAGACAGAGAATAATATAGAAAATGACGCTTAGCTTGGCCGACATAATGAAGAAGTAAAGCGTAAATCGTGAATCGTAAATAGTAAGAACAAGTGGTTGGACTATTTACCATTTACTATTCATGATTCAATATTTACGTCCATCTCGTTTTCTTCTTTTGGATCCCGGCCCGAGCCTGAAGCTTTTCGAGCCTTTCGGAAATATCGCGATAACCGACATCAACCCCATACACTTCCGTCAACGCGGCGATGGCGCTCGGCAGATCATCCATCTCTTCATAGGCGCAGCCGAGTTCATATTGCAGTGCCTTGTATTCTTCGGCGGTTCGTCCGGGAACGTCGAGGCCTTTCTTGAACCAAAGCACCGCCGCTCGCGGCATCTCCTTTTGTACGAAACAGTGGCCCAACATGTTACAGCATTGAAAGAATCGGCGTGTATCATCCGCAGATCCGGTCAATCCCGCAGCTATCTGAAACTCGCGGATGGCCTCGTCCAAAAGATCCATCTCCTTATAGGCGGTAGCCATGTTGTAGTGTGTTTCGAAGTCTTCGGTAGCTAGTGCACTTTCTTCTTCCGCCTCGATGCGAAACTCTTCAAAGATCTCGGCCAGGCCAGAATCAATACCGCTGCTAACCGAGGTCGGACTTGGAACGACCAGCGGCTGCTCGATCTGGATATCGCCAAAACCAAAATCTGCCATCGATCCCGTTTCACCGCTCGAACTCGAAACACTTGCCACCGATTCGGGAGCGGTTTGAGGATGATCTGCCTTGGCGCCGGATTTTTCAGCCTTGAGCCTTTCGCGGCGAGCATCGATTTCTGGGTGGGAACCAAACTGGCGTTCAAGCAATTCCAACGTATCGAAGGCAATGTCGGAATAGCCCTGCGTGATATAAAAATCCACGCTCTCAAGCTCCTGGCGCATTATTGCCTCAGTTTTTGCAGGACTGTCCGCTTCCTGACTGACTGATTGCTCCGTTGCCGTCTGTGCTGTTTCGGTAGCGTATGCAAATCCCTGAGCAAACGGGTCTGCCGAGGTTGGGTCGGTGAAAACATTGACCTCCCGATCCCCTTCAGGATCGTTAAGATCCGCAAAAGAAACTTGCGCGCGGGGAGGTTCCTCGCTTACAGAGTTCCATTCGAATTCCGATGCTTCGCCGGTTACTACTGCCTGTATTCCGGGATCTGTTTCTCCGACAATGGCAAAGCTTTCGAAAGAAAGAAGGCCGGCTGACGATCCGTCGTCCAATATGTTTGTAGCATCAACGCCTTCCTCCAGCGAACCTCCAAGCACATTCAAGCGGTCTACATAACGTTGCTCGTCCGGAACCAGACGCACGAGTTGAGTTAGTGCGTACCGTTCGTCATCAGCCAGGCCTGCGGCTTCGGCGGACTCGGCCAGGCGCTCAAGCGTAGCGCGCAGTTTCTCCATGTCGCGCTGCCACCAGTGGATTCTTGCAAGCAGGCGCAGGCAGGCTACATGTTCGGGATCACGCGCAAGCAGTTCATTAACGAGTTCGAGCAAATCATTTTCTTCGCGTCCCGCCAGCATCGGTTCAATCACAATGCCGAGGATTCTCGCCACCTCAGCTTCTTGCCCCAGTTTCAGATACACCCGGGCAACTTCAATATAGCGGCGATAATTTGATGCATCCTGCGACATCAGCATCGCCGTAGTGCGCTCGGCGCCTATCGCGTCTTCAGCCTCGATGTAGGTTTGTGCAAGCATCGAAACAAGCTCGGAATCGTCAGGACTGTCGGCGACAGCTCTTTCCAAAAGCTCCGCTGCCTCATCTGCCGAGCCCAGCGCCACGTGAGCCGAAACTAAACCCTTGAGCGCTACGCGATCGTGCGGGCGAAGCTCGAGCGCTTTCGAGTAGGCATCAAGAGATTTCTCAAACTGCCCATTCTCCAACAGACGATTTGCTGCTTCCCGGTAGGCTTTGGCGGCCTCTGTAGGCATGTTCTCCTTGAGATAACCTGCAGCAAGCTTCAGTCGGATGTCAGTGTTGTGAGGATCGAGGTCGGCAATCTTGTGGAGCACCTCCAGAGTTTGCCTGCTCTCGCCCGCGCGCGTGTAAGCATCGGCAACGACCAGATATTGTTCCCGCGCATCTGCGATTAGTCCCTGCGCTGAATAGAGTTCAGCAAGCTGCTTTGCGGTGGCCGGGTCGCGAGGCTTGAGCTTCTCGATCTTCCGGTACATCGCAATGGCTTTAAGCCTGAAGTCCTGTTCGCGATAGTGTTCGGCTATCCGCAGGAAACAGGAAGCCGCCTCTTCTTTCTCTCCCGCGCGCGCCAAAAGATCTCCCAGCATATTGAGAGTGGTGAGATCATCACCATCGTGAGCGATGATTTGACGATACTCTTTAATGGCAGCGTTGATTTTTCCCTGCGAGAGGAATTTCTCAGCGGCCTTGATGACCTTAGCTTTTTCGAAAGCCATTAGAGGTATTATGTATCACTGAATATGGCAGCGGAGTCAAACGTACCGGTGGGTTCGGAAACCAGCAGGAACGAATGCAGCATTTTTTGAGATTGTCCGTTTCCTACTGGAAACAGCCACCAGCTACGCTAACATGCATAAAATATGGCTGTCAACGCACTCGTTTTTGCGCGTAGCGGCACCATTTCATCTTACTTTTTTTAGCGCCGTCACTCCAGCGCGGTGAGTCAGTACTGATGCAGTTTGACTAGCAGCACGATTAGCGAACGCTGATCATCGTTCGTCGCAGTGACATGAGGTCAGTACCACCTCGCGGTAGCGGGTGGGTTCCGCCTGCCAGCAGGCGATTTCACGGCCGCAATGCTCGACATTCATAGGCAAAAAATCCAAACTGCATCAGTACCCGGTGAGTCGACACGCTCGACCGAAGCCGAACCTGTTTGAACAGTTTTCCAGTTTCAACGTCAACAATGATTAGCGGGCTGAAGCCATATTGCTACTAATACACAGCTAATGATCCAAGCCGCATCATTTGATTGCCGGGGAAGAGTTCACTGACACGACATCGACTCAATTGAGCAGCCAGCTAAACCAACCTCGAGGCGAATCCAGACGCGAACCATGGTCACGTCTGGGTCAACGGGCGGCTACTATCGGATTCTTTCTTTATTCCGCTTTCGCGCCCCACTCAATCGCTGCCGCCGAAATCTCATTGGCTATTGTCGGCGCTGGATGGCTGCTACGCACACTCGCAAGCAGAAATTCGGGATTTCGCCGAACATCTTTCGATTTACCAATCTGGCTCTTCTTTCTATGGACTGTGGTCTCATCTTTCCTTTCGGAGGAACCGCGCATCAGCGTCGCCAAAATTCAATCAACCTGCGTCATTTTTCTCTTCTATCTAACGCAGGCCATTGTGACAAGACGAACTGCAGTACTGCTCGTCGCCGTGATGATCCTGTCAGGCGCCGCGGGAACAGTTTACAGCATCTACGATATAGCGCGTGGTCGGGGTGTTCTCATCGAGTCAGTAGCGCGGGAAAGTCCTTTGCAGCCGCTTCACATTCGCGAAGGCGATGCTATCTGGAGAATTGATGGCCGGCGAGTTTATTCGGTTGCCGATATCGATCAGGTAATAAAAAACTCACCGGATCAGACTAACCTTACTGTCAGTGTGATCTCACAGGGCGAACACCTCGAACGCCCGGGTCTAATAGTGACAAACGCCATCAGGAAACAACCATCGCCTTCGGGAATTGTCGGTCGCAATCCAACACATCGATTTCGCGCTTCCGGTTGGACTCGCCACTACGAGACCTATTCGGAAATTCTTCAGATTCTCGCGCAGCTTGCGCTTGGATTAGCGCTGGCGAACTTCAAAAACCACGGTTTGAATCTTCGTTCGAAACTGGCTGCGACCGCCTTCGCGCTACTTGCTCTGGGCATCGCGCTGACGGCTATGCGAACCGTGTTGGTGGCATTGGCCATTGGCGTTTGTATGATTAGTGTGCGCGCGTTGGTAAGAAGAGCCAGGGTACTCAGCTTCGCCGGCATTTGTTTGTTGCTCGCTGTTGGCGCTTTTGTTGTTTACCAGGCGCGCGCGCAACGTGCCTTGTCACTGCAGGACCCGAGCTCCTCATTGCGCCGGGAGGTAGCAAGAGTTGGACTCTCGCGCATGATGCTTCATCCAGTGTTTGGACACGGCATGGACGCGATGCACGTGCATTGGACCGAGTGGGGCTTCCCCGGTACGGACATGCTTCATCTGCATTCGACTCCGCTGCAATTGGCGTTTGATCGAGGCTTGCCGGCGCTCTTTTTCTGGCTCTGGATCATGTGGATATTCTGGCGCACGGCTTCGCGCGGCGAAAAATTACTGCGCGATTCAAGCGATACGAACCGTTATGGAGTTCTGCTCGGCGCCAGCGGCGCGGTTGCCGGTTTCTTCGCGAGTTCCCTGGTAAACTACAACTTTGGCGACGGCGAAGTGGCCCTGGTGTTTTGGTGGTTGATGGGAATCGTGGTGGTGTTGTCGGAAATGACTCGCGAGCCGACGGGCAGGCAGCGGTATGCAAACTCAATTTGAGGTCTAGCGGCTTTGCCGCTCGATGTGCGGAATGGCTACGCCTTTCCCTGCAGCATGGCTCGAAAAGTGAGAGGCTGCGCCTCGAAGTTTTAGCCTGAGGCGCAGCCTCAAGGAGAGAAATCAGCTACCGGAAGACAAAGCCTTCCGCACATCAAGCGGCGAAGCCATAAGACTATATGAAGAATCAACCGTGTAATCGTTGCATCTCAAAACTGATACTGTTCTGTTGTGCGCTAATTCTTGCGTCAGTAGAATGCGTCGCCACTCAAGGAACTGTTCGAGATGCGCACCCGGTGGACGCTCGCATCGCAAGAACTCGTGCGTTATCTCTGAAGCATCCTTCGCGAAAGAAACAACGGCTGCGCAAGCCTGATGTTATTTACTATCCGACTCCGCCTGAGACGGTGGATGAGATACTGCGCATAGCGAAGATCAAGGAAGGTGACGTGCTGTACGACCTCGGCAGCGGTGACGGTCGCATTCCGATTGCGGCGGCCAGGCAGTATGGCATTCGCGCGGTCGGCGTCGAGATAGATCCAAAGCTAATAACCGAAGCGGAGAAAAACGCACGGCAGGCAAACGTTTCGGGCTTGGTGCGCTTTCGCAATGAAGATATGTTCCGCATCGATGTGAGCGAGGCGACGATCGTGACACTCTACCTTTCCGAAAAGTTGAACGTGCTGCTCCGTCCGAAGCTGCTTGGCCAGCTGCGACCGGGTTCACGAATCGTTTCTCATGATTTTCGCATGGGCGATTGGAAGCCGGAACAAACTGTCAGAGTGCCCTGGGGCAACCTCTATCGCACCGTTTACCTTTGGACAGTGCCCACTCCGAGAACTATGAAAAAGCATTCCCGTTAACTATTCGTTATCCTACCTAAACCGATGAAATCCAAGGTCGGCTCTGCCGACTGCTGTGCGGAAGGGCTGCACCTTTCCGGCAAGGTGGCCCTTATGAATTGTGAGAGGCTGGGCCTCGAACATCGGAGGCGCAGCCAACGGCGGAGCCGTATCAGTCTGATCCGGCATGCTTAGGCCGAGGATCAAATGACGTCGGCGAAGTTACGGCGCGTCTTGGCAAACCACCAATAACCAAAAACAAAAAGCACTGCCGCGATTACGGCGAAGTAAGCGAGACTGGACCAGTCGGGAGCGAGCCCTTCGAGGAAGATGCGGCGATAACTTCGCACCAGCGCGGTGAAGGGATTCAGGTTGATAAAAGGACGGTAGCTCTCCGGCACGATCGATTCAGGATAGATTATCGGCGTCAGATACATCCAGGCCATCAAGAGAAGCGTGATGCCCTGCACTATGTCGCGCAAAAACACGCCGAGCGAAGCCACTAACCAGGCGGCTCCGAGCGTAAAGAGCAACTGAGGAATAAGCAGAGCCGGCAACCAGAGAATCGTTACGTGTAACTCATGGCGAACGATCACTGTGGCAACTACTAACGCGAGTGTCCCAAACATTTGATTGCCCAACGAGGAGAGGGCTTGCGCGACCGGCAAAATTTCGAGGGGGAACACGACGCGCTTCACCAGATTGGCGTGCGTGATGATCGTCGTCGACGAATGCTGCACCGTCTCCTGAAACATTGTCCAGGGCAGCAGACCGCAGAAAAGATAAAGCGCATAATCCCAGGGCGTACCGCCCGCGCCAAAGCGAGTGTTGAAGATCCCCGCGAAGATGAACGTGAAGATTGCAATCGTCACCACCGGCGTGACAACTGCCCACACGATCCCCAACACCGAGCCTTTATAGCGCGCCACCAACTCGCGCCGCGCCAGCGACAATATCAGTTCAAAACGCCCCGGAAGTTCCCAGAGAGGCCGCCACACCGCGCGCCGTGCTGTTTGTGCGGAAATCATGAGCGGGAAGCATTGTAAGCGGAAGAGCAAGAGCGGGGGCAAGCCCACCTTCCCCACCTCGACCTGATCAAAGTTGCGTCATGATTCTTCGTTGCAAGCTTCCAAGCTTGAATCAGCCGATCGACTCTGACTGACTCTCAAGTTGGGAAGGCGGGCTTGCCCCGCTCTTTCCATTACTTAGATCCGTCCAAAGCCGCGCCAGCTATTCTTGTTGTGCCAACTGATCACGACGTCGTTTGCCTCAATGTCGCGCCACCATTTTTCGAAGTCCGCGCGGGCGATGTAGTGCGAGGTCGGCGCCACCAGGTGATCAAAAACGATGGTATGTTGCTCGCGCCAGCCAAATCGCGAGATCGCGCTCAGGTAGTCGTTATAAAAAAGACGACGCGCCAGTTTCGAACCGCCGGTGGAACGGTTCAGCGGTCCATAAACCGATTTTGTTGCCAGATACATAAGCGCCGCCGGCAACTTTGAAAGGTGCAACAACGCGCGGCGATCGATACGCGAGCTGAATTTCTGCCGCAAGGGATCGATGAAGCGCGTAATCCATTCATTATTCTCCGCACCGTAAACCCACGCCGAAAGATGGCCGCCTTCTCTTACCTTCGCGGCTAGCGAACTGAACCCGGCGCGTGGGTCAGGCAAGTGATGCAGGACACCGACGGAGAAAGCATAGTCGAAAACTCGCGCGAAAGGCAGGTGATAAATATCCGCCTGAACAATGTGCGCGTTTTCCAGTTTGCGCGTTGCCGTGAAGGCTGTTTCCACGGCGTCGCTCAGGTCAACGCCTATTACGTCGCGCGCGCCCCAATTTGCGGCCAGTTGCGTATGACGACCCTTTCCACAGCCTCCTTCCAGCACAATCTGATCCTGAAAAAATTCAGGGCGGACCGGTGCGATCCATCCCAAAAACTGGTCTGCATAGAGCTCGTCGCTTTGGACGAAATGTTGCCACTGCCAACCGAAATTTTCCGCGGTGGCCGCTTTGTCCGCCTCGAGGCTATCTGGCGTGCCGAAGCGCGCGACACCGCGAACAATCGGAAAGGCGCGCTGACAGGAATCGCACGTGAGTTGTCCTTCGATGATTTCAGCGTCTTCAGTACTTGCTACTGATGTCAGCAGTATCGCACCGCTGCACGAAGGACATCTTAAGTAATCGAGTAACTTGCGCTTCATTGGATGAAACTGAAACTTCAGGATTATTGTCTGAAAAGTTGAATCCCCACAATCAGCCGGATGCTGGAGTCAACTTGGGTGATGACGGTAGACAATACAAGGGTTCACGGAAAAACTCATTTCTTTGCAAGGGAGCCGCATAAAGTTTATCCAATTTACGCTGGGGTGCATCCTGCTTAATACGGAAGTTGACTCCAGCATCCGGCGCTACCGCGCTCGGTTCTGTAAAGCAATCGACCTCGGTAACTCCAAACTGACCCACTACCCGGCGGGGTTAGAGTTTTGTATCTGGCAGAGAGATTGCTGCGGCGAGAGAGTATCGCAATGGCAAAATCCTGAGGCACCAAACCCGGAGGAAATCAGAATCACGGATCTATCGTGACACCACCGACGAGATATGCGAGCTCACCGGAGTTTGATTGCAGCCGTATGCTGTAGTCTCCGGGCGGAATGTTAGCCGCAACTGTTATCTCAAAACTAATAACGGGTGTAGCACTGCGGAATTGCTGCAACGTCAAACTGGCCGGGTCAACGGTAATGAAAGGCGAACTGAGAACAAGACCACTGCCCGGTATCTGATCCACTCCTTCACCGCCAACGTAAAGAGTAAGCTTTTTTCCGGGTTCCAGTGGTACAGGTACCGTCGAGAGGTCCCCATTAATTCCTATGAAGCGAGGATTCAAAGCAGGTAGCGAATTCTGCGGCGGTACCAATACATAATTTAGTTGAGTAGATTTGTCCAAGACCACATGCACGCTGCCGGCGATCTCGACGCTGCGGAAGGCTCGTAGCTTTGGACCTGGTTTGCGATCACCTGCTGCGGAGAACGCTGTTGACTCGCCGGCCGGCGCGTCAAGATATTCAACCATCGCTCTGTAAGCTCCCGGGGGAATGCCATTGATGCTAAATTTTCCGCCGGCATTGGTGACACCACCTGCCATAACCTTGCCGGTGGCGAGATCTTCAATCCAAACGTGTGCGGCAGTTGCCGGTAAAAGACTGCCATCGATGCTGTTTAGGATTTTTCCTTCAATCGAACCTGTTTTTTCAAAAACTCCATAAAGAGTGCGAACAGCTGCCTCGTCGGCTTCGCTCAGTGTGCGCTCAGTAATCGCCGGCAGGCCGTACGTGCCATTAAGCGCCTGGAATGCCTGCATCGTGGCGCCGATTACATGCGAGTGATTCAAACCC
>WNFZ01005326.1_pt1 | contig 11801 bp, 11 predicted proteins | sample 5400081 | NCBI WGS metagenome assembly WNFZ01 (sample SAMN13153365, study PRJNA577476) | soil metagenome | isolation source: 80 cm soil or saprolite under grassland replicate 1 | place: USA:California | collected 2016-06-15
AGTTCCTCCCTCGTACCTTCCTTCATCGCTCCTCCTTCGGGCAGCCTTCCGGCCCCCGCTGGAGCGACCCTGAGGACTATCCGGCTTACAGGCCTGCTACGGAAAAAGCCCTGGTAACGGGGCTTTTTCTACGGACCCGATTCGCCGGCGACTCGTCAGGCTCGCCCCGCGGGCGGGCGTGACTGCGGCCTCCGTGGAACCGCCCGGCGCGGTCGCCCGGCGTGACCTCGCGGGCCGTGCCGGTTCGGCGGCGACCGGCCGGCTGGGCGTCGAGGAGGCCGCGCAAACGCGGCCTCCTCGCTTACTCCCCTCACTGCACGGGCTGGAAGTAGTGCTTCTCCATGTAGTGGACGACCTTCGTTCCGAGGACGGCTCCCTGAACATCGGCGGTACGGAAGTGGATCCCGCCCCAGACGCGGGCGTCGATGATCTCCTTGAGCGCGTCCGAGAAGCGGTCGAAGCTCCTCGACGTGCAGGGCGCGGGAGAGCACTTGTTGCTGACCGCCGTGAAGGAGACCTTGTCGGTGCCGAAGAACGCCTGCAGCGCTTGCACGGTGGCGCCGCTAATGCAGGTGTGACCCGCGGGATGGTCGGGGAAGCCGGGCGTGACGAGCGGCGGGCCGGAGACGGGAACGGATGGGTCGAAGAGCGGCAGCCAGTTTGGGTCGGCCTCGGTCGCCGGGTTACCGTCGCTCGCCGCCTCCCGGATCGCGGTGATCGGGCGCCAGAAGCTCCAGTAAGCCTTGTCGTTCCAGCAGCCGATCGACCCGTCCGCCGCGGCCAGATTGGTCATCGCGAAGAGGCGCGCGGTGTCGACGATGTCGAGCCCGCGGCTCGTCGCGAGCGCGCGGTAGACGCGGTTCCAGATCGCCGGCCCGCTGTCCTGCCAGAAGATCGCGGCCGCCGTCTGGTCGGCGGTTCGCTTCGTGCTCGTGAGCGAGCCGACCTCCTTCACCTCGTTGAAGTCCTCCGCGTAGGCGGCGCTCGTGAGCGCGTTCGGGCCGTCGCTCCGCAGCATCTCGACGTTCGGAACGAGGAACGGATCCACGAAACCCACCCATGGGGCTGGATCACGAGCGACGATTCCAGTCGGACCCTGCGGGGGCGCAAGTCGCCACTCACCGGGATCGGTGCCCTCCACGAACTTGAAATCGCCGCCACGGCCGTCGTTCGCGCGTGCGGTGAGCATCGCTCGGGCCGCCGCCTCGCCGACCGCGATCCCGCCGGCCTTCGCAGGACCGTCGGTCACGCCCGCTAGCGAGGCGTCGTAGAGTGGCTGCAGCGTCGACTCCTGCGTTGGGAAGAGCCCGACGAGCACGCGGAATGCGGCAGTCGCAGCAGCAGCCTCTTTCGAGTACGAGGGATCGGCGGCGGGCGTTACGAGGTACGGCTGATGCCTTCCGTCGATGGCGTTCACCGCGTCGTACACGGCGCCCTGGACCATTGCGAGACTGAGGACTGCGGCGTGCGGGGGCTGTCCGGCGGTCGACATGATCGACGTCGATGCGATGGCGTTCCAGTCGGTCGCGGCGTTTCCGGCCGATTGCCCGCGCGCCGAGGCGGAGAGTCCGCCGACGGCGACGACGAGCACTACCGCCGCTCCGACCAGCCAGGACTTCGGTCGCGTGTGCATGGATCTACTCCTCTCCTCGTTGGATCCGACGAGGCTAGGAGGTCGTAACCGCCGGGACTACGGTGCCGGCAGGCGAGTGTGCCGGGAAGCTGCCATCCGGTCACACGGGATGCTGGGCCGCTTGACGCCGCCGGCGCGATGACGGACAACTTCCGGAGGGTCACGACCAGGAGGTCGATCAACCTGGAGGTTCCGCACGTCGAGACGCTGCAGGAGTCGCTCGACCGGCTACGCCTCGAGGTCGCGGAGCTGCGCGCCTCCCGCGAGCGGCTCGTCCTGGCCGCCGATGCCGACCGCCGCAGAATCGAGCGTGAGCTGCACGAGGGCGTGCAGCAGCATCTGGTCGCGCTCGCCGTCAACCTGCAGCTTGCGAGCCAGTTGGCGGACTCCGATCCTGCGGCGGCGAAAGCGCTCCTCGAAGAGATCGGGCGCGACGTGCAGCAGGCGCTGGACGAGACGGCGCAGCTCGCTCAGCGGATCTACCCGCCGCTGCTCGAGGCGGGTGGCCTCGCCTCGGCGCTGCGCTTGGCGGCGGTGAGCGCCGGCATCCCTGTCTCCGTCGAGGTCGCAGTGGGCGCAAGCTGCCCGCCCGAGGTCGCAGGGACCGTCTACTTGTGCTGTCTCGAGGCGCTCGAGCACGCCGGCGCCTGGGCGCGCGTGACGGTCACGGTGCGCGACGAGGAGGGAGCGCTCGCCTTCGAGGTCATAGGGGATGACGTCCGTTCCGCGGCGGCCGCGGCTCGCTCGGCTGCGGGACTCGACCGGCTGCGCGACCGCGTCGAGGCGCTCGGCGGCCGGCTGACGGTCCGGTCAGAACCCGGCCGCGACCCCCACGTCTCCGGCTCGCTCCCGCTCTCCCGATGACGCTAGCCACTCTCCGCCAGGTACAGGATCACGGCCTTGACGCGCTTGTGGACCGCCGTTTCCCACGTGAGCCCAAGCTTGAGAAAGATCGAGTGGATCACCTTCTCGACCGATCTCTCGGTCAGAAAGAGCGCGTCGGCGATCGCCGCGTTGTTTTTCCCCTCGGCCATCTCGCGCAGCACGTCGCGCTCGCGCGACGTCAACTGGTTGAGCGGCGACTCCTCGCCGCGGGCGTTCTCCGCCACCAGCGCCTCGACGACCTTTGGGTCGATCACGGAGCCGCCCTCGGCGACAGCGCGGATCGCGGCAACGAGCTGCCCGAGATCCTTCACGCGCTCCTTCAGGAGGTAGGCCCGCCGCGCGCTGCCACCCTCCAAGAGCGCAAGCACGTAAGTGGGGTTCGCGTACTGGCTGAGCACGACGACACCGACGTCCGGGTTCGTTTCGCGCAGCCGTTCGGCGGCCTGGATCCCCTCGTCGGTACTGCCCGGCGGCATGCGGATGTCGGTGACGACGACGTCCGGCCGCTCTGCGTCGACGGCGGCGAGCAGCGAGCCGAGGTCGCCGCACACGGCCGCGACCTCGAGGTCGGGCTGCGTCTCGAGGAGGCGCCGAACGCCCTCGCGGACGAGGTAGTGATCCTCGGCGAGCACGAGCCGGATTGGCACGTGTAGAGGATACGGCGGTGCCGTCTCCGTCTCCAGACGCGGATGCCCGCGGAGCGGCCGAGACGAGGCGCCCGCTCGTCCTCATCGTCGACGACAACGAGAAGAACCTGAAGCTCGCCCGGGACGTGCTGCGAGCTGCCGGGTTCCGGACGCTCGAGGCGGCTACCGGCGCCGAGGGGATAGCGCTCGCGACCGAGCACCTGCCGGACGTGATCCTGATGGACCTCGGGCTCCCGGACATGGCCGGGACGGACGCTGCGCGAGAACTCGGGGACGGAGCGCGAACGGCGCGGATCCCGGTCGTTGCGGTGAGCGCGCTGCCGGTCGAAGGCGGCGGCGACTGGTTCCTCGCCGCCGGGTTTGCCGGCTACCTCGAGAAGCCGTTCAGAGTCCGCGAGTTCCCGGACCAGGTGCGCCGCTACTGCGCGTGACAGGGGCGTGGGGGAAGCCCTACGGCGAGCGGTGTGCCAGCACCCCCGTCGAACCGCCAGCGGGCACGGTTGGCATGCGCGCGTTCGCCTTCTAACTTCGGCCGCGTCGGCACTAGACGGATCCGCGCCGGAATGTGAACATCGTCACGTACCGGTTGCCCATCCGAGCCCGAACGGAGAGGAGGCTCAGGAGCAATGCGGACGCTAATTATCGGTGGCGCACTAGGGCTCGTCGTTGTTTTGCTCGTGGCCTGTGGGAACTCGAGCGCGAGCTCGCGTTCCGAACAGGCCATGCAACGACAGGCGGATCTCTACACGATCGATCAGATCGAGAAGAACTTTCACAGGGCGACGTCGAAGCACGACATCGAGCTGATGATGAGCCTCTGGGCACCGAATGCCACCTTCACCACGGAACCGGGCCAGACCTTGACGGGGAAGAAGCAAATCCGGCGCTTCTGGCTCGCGGCACCTGCCTTCCAGCCTGACAACCACTGGATCTCGGACACGGCCGCCTACAAGATCCGCATGACGGTGAACGGCGACAGGGGCACGCTGTACTTCGAGTGCCACTACATCGACAGCAAGACGAATAAGCTCGGACCGGTCACCGCTGCCGATCAGCTAGTCGCGCGGATCAACGGACGCTGGTTGATCACCGATATGGTCGGAGGGTCTGCGACGCTGAGTCCGTGAGCACATGTCGGAAGCTCACGCAACGCCGCAGCGAGCAGCGGGCCTCGTCACGAGGCGGTGGCCACTGAGCCGGGGCGACAATCATCTCGTCCGCGCGGTCGACCGCCTCCCAGCCAGGGTCCACACCAAGCTGCTCGTCGCGTTCGTAGGCACTGCCGTGCTGGTCGTCGTTGTCGGTCTGCTCGGGCTCCGGGTCCTCGGTCAGTCGAACGACAGGGTCGCGAGGCTCGGCGCACTCGAGAAACGAGCCTCGGCGTACGGCAAGCTCCAGAGCGACGCGTCGCACGTCCGCCTGCTCCTCGCGGAGAACGTCGCGGACGATTTTTACAAGGTCAACAACCCCAACCCGCCGCGCCCGAGCGGTCGCGAAGCGACCGCTCGCGACCAGGCGGTCGCGAACGCTCTCGCGCGGATCGGCCCCGCGACCTTCATCGACCGCCTCGGCTTCGTGCCTTCCGCAGAAGACGAAGACATCCTTCGCCGAATCCGCGCAACAAGCGGGCGGCTCTCGACGGTGATGCGGCAGATCATCAAGTACGACCGGGCTCCGACGCCTGTGAAGGACCCGCCGCCCTTCCGTCACCGAGCCGAGCGGCTCGCCGTCGACCTCAGGCAGCTGGCGACCGAGCTCGCGAATGAAACGACTGCGCGGACCGACGCCGTGATCGCACAGAACGCGAGCTCTTATGCCAGTTCGCGGAACCTTTTCATCGGCGTCGCCGCGGGGGCGATCGTCTTGGCTCTTTTGCTCGGCTTCGTCCTCTCCCGGTCGCTGATCGAGCCGATCCGGCGGATCGACTCCCGCCTCGCGGCGATCGCCTCCGGCGACTTTTCCGGCCGCGTCGAAGTGGTGAACCGGGACGAGCTCGGAGCCCTGGCCGCCAACGTCAACCGCATGAACGACGAGCTCAGGCGCCTCTACCGCGAGCTCGAGGCGGTAAGCCTGCACAAGAGCGAGTTCCTCGCGAACATGTCGCACGAGCTGCGGACGCCGTTGAACGCGATCATCGGCTTCTCGCAGGTGTTGCGCGAGAGGATGTTCGGCGACGTTAACGAGAAACAGGAGGAGTATCTCGACGACATCCTCTCCTCAGGCAACCATCTGCTCTCGCTGATCAACGACGTCCTCGACCTGTCCAAGGTCGAGGCCGGGCAGGTCGAGCTCGAGGTCGCGCCGTTCTCACTGCGGGACGCGCTCGAGCGCGGCGTCGTGATGGTGCGCGAGCGGGCGACGAAGGACGGCGTCCAGGTCGCGCTCGCCTCGGATCCGGAGGTCGACGTCGTCGAGGGCGACGAGCGCCGGATCAGGCAGGTGATCTTCAACCTGCTCTCGAATGCCGTGAAGTTCACCCCCGCGGGCGGGGCCGTCGACGTGAGCGCTGCGAAGGTCAACGGCGAGGTGAGGGTCTCGGTAACCGACACCGGTCCCGGCCTCGCCCCCGACGATCACGAGCGAATCTTCAAGGAGTTCCAGCAGACCGAGGCTGGAGTCGAGCAGCGCGAGGGGACCGGCCTGGGCCTCGCGCTTTCGAAGCGGCTCGTCGAGCTGCACGGTGGGCGTATCTGGGTCGACAGCGAACTCGGAAAGGGCAGCACGTTCGTGTTCACGCTGCCTGGGAGGTCCTCCTAGCCATGGCGGGGGAGCAGATCCTCGTGGTCGAGGACAACGAGAAGAACATGAAGCTGTTTCGGGACGTCCTCATGGCGACTGGGTATCGCACGCTGGAGGCGACGACCGGCAGGCAGGCGGTCGAACTGGCGGTCGAGCACGCGCCGGATCTCGTGCTCATGGACATCCAGCTTCCGGACGTCGCCGGGGTCGAGGCGCTGAGCCGGCTGCGGGCGGACGAGCGCACGGCCTCCATACCGGTGCTCGCGGTCACCGCCCAGGCAATGCATGGCGACCGCGAGCGCTTCCTGGCGGCGGGCTTCGACGGCTACATCTCGAAGCCGGTGAACATCGTCGAGCTCGTAGGCACGGTGAGACAGCACTGCGACGGGCGGGGTCGGTGAGTGGCGATCACAACGCAAGGATCCTCGTCGTGGACGACGTCCCCGAGAACCTGCGCTTGCTCGGGGCCGTTCTCGCGCCTCGCGGCTACGACGTCGTCTCGGCCACCGACGGCCGCGCTGCCCTCGAGCTTGTCGAGTCCGCGAGTCCGGACCTGGTGCTCCTCGACGTCGTGATGCCGAAGATGGACGACCGGCGTGGCAAGACGAATCTTCTGAACCCACCGATCACCCGCTAGCGATTCAGCAGCTTGACAGCGACCCCGAGCAGGGGCTAGGACCGCCACTGGCGCGAGTCCTGGTCAAACTCAGGGGAGGTTCGATCTTGTCACGCCGGCTCAGTAAGTGGTTGATGCTGCTCGCGGTCACGGCCGTTCCGCTCTTGACGATCGGCACCGCCGCCGCAGCGATCGGGCCGCCGTGGTGTGGCACTCCCGAGCCTGACGCTGCCGAATTGCTGCCCACGACCGGGACCGGCGCATTCGCCCACATCCCGTACTACGCCATCAAGTGCACGCTCGACGACATCCAGGCGAGGGCGGTGCCCGGTCGCATGTCGATCGAGCAGATCGGCGCGTCCGCACTTGGCCGGCCGATGTACCTGGTCACGATCAACGCGCTCGAAAGCCCGTCCCAGCAGCAGGACTTCCGGAACTGGCAGCTCATCCGCAACGACGCGCTCGACAATCCTGAAAAGGCGCAGCGCGAGCTCGCACGGGTCGGTGACAACTTCAAGATCCCGATCTTCATCCAGGGCGGAATCCACGGGAACGAGACCGAGGGCGTCGATGCCGACATGCTGCTCATCGAGCGGCTCGCGACGACTCCCTACGGCACGGACCCCGATGTCGACAAGATCCTCGACCACGTCATCCTGCTGATCAACATCGACCAGAACCCGGACGGCCGCGCACTCGGTCAGCGTGCGAACGGGTTCAACTTCGACCTCAACCGTGACTTCCTCACGCAGTCGCAGTCGGAGACGAAGGCATCGGTCTCGATCATGCAGAAGTGGTTGCCGGCGGACATGAACGATCAGCACGGCTACGTCACGCCGACTCTCGTCGAGGCGACCACGAAGCCGCACAACCCCGGCATCGACTACGACCTTTGGCTGAAGTGGAACCAGTCGCGCATCGACGCGAACGAGGCGGCGATGAACGCGATCGGGATGGCCGTCACCAGGCCCGTCAACGACTGGTGTCCAAACGGCAGCCCGCCGCCTGCAGCGACCGGTCTCTGCGCCGGCGGGATCCAGCCCGGACCTGCTGTTGCCGAGGGCTGGGACGACTGGGGCCCGTTCTACACGCCGATGTACCTGCAGCTCGTCGGGCTCAACGGATCGACGGTCGAGATGTGCAACAGCACGGGAACCAGTTGCGGCGTCCCCGGGACGACTCTGGACTACCCGCGCGGCCGTCTTGGTTCGCGGACTGCGCAGTACACGGTGGCCTGGTCGACCTTGCAATTCGACCTCGCCAACCGCCACGACCTCATGCACGACCAGCTGGAGATCTATCGCCGCGGCGTGACGGACGCTCCGCGTCCAGCCTGTTGTCCGCCGCCGTTCGACGTGGCGAACAACTGGATGCGTGAATACCCCGAGGCGTACGTGATCCCGTTGGGCCAGGGGCAGCGGAGCGACCCCGAGGCGAACCGCCTCGTCGAGTGGCTCATGTTCAACGGCATCGAGGTTTCAGAGCTGAAGAGAAGCGCAATCTTCGGCGGAAAGAGCTTCGAGCAAGGCTCCTACGTCGTGTGGATGCAACAGGCGCACCGCGGCCTGGCGGAGACGGCGCTGGGGATCGGCGACGACATCTCCAGCCCGATCACCCAGCTGTACGCGGCGCCTGGCGCCTCGAGCCACGGGTACCTCTGGGGCGCCGACGTCGTCACGATCCCGCCGGGGGCAACCTTCAGCGCTCAGACGAATGTGATCAAGAAGCCGACCAAGCTCGACGGTGGCGTCGAGCCGGGAGGCGCTGACCGTTACGCGCTCCAGATGGACTCGGCCACGGCCGTCCGCACGTTGAACAGCCTCTTGGGCGGCAACACCACGGCGCAGCTCGCGACCGCCTCATTTACGAGCGGCGGCGTGACGTACCCGGCCGGCAGTGTGCTCTTCTCCGGCGACGTCGCCACGAGGAATGCGCTGAACAAGATCGGCCAGGACGCTGGGCTCACCTTCCACAAGGTGTCGGGAGCTCTGCCGGCCCTCGAGGCGATCGACCGCGTCCCGCGCATCGCCGTGCTCACGGGCGCAGTGAACCAGGACGTCTGGTCGTTGAGGAACCTCGGCTTCCAGGCTGATCAGGTCTCGACCACATCGATCAACACGGCCGTCGACGATCCGTTGCAGAACTACGACGTGATCTTCAATACGGCCAACTACCCATTGGCCACGTTGCCCACCGCGCGCACCCGTCTCGCCGCGTTCTTCGCGGGCGGCGGCGGGTATATCGGCGCGGGATCGAACGGCGCGAACTTCCTGACGAACGGAGCCCAGCTCACCGGCCTCACCCCGGCAAGTCGAAGCGGGAACGGCCGGAGCGGAATCGTCTACTGGGACAACACCGGCGGAGCGAACAGCCCGATCGTCGGGACCTACCCCGCCCGGGACACGATGATCGTCGATCCCCCGACCTGGTTCACGGCCGTGGACGGGCTCAGCGTCGACGCGCGCTTGCCGACGGCCGGCTTCTTCGCGGCCGGGCTCTGGCTGCTCGATCCGCAGTCCGCCTCGGCTCCGGGCTCGGCACTGATCGCACACGGGCTCAACACGGCCGGCAGTGCGCGGGTCACCGTGTTCGCGAACAACCCGCTCTATCGGGCGGATCCCGAACGCGAGTGGCCGGCGGTCAGTCAGGCTGCCTACTGGGGTGACCAGTAGACCGGCAGCGAGATCCATGAACGAACGCGGGGCGGGGCGACTCGCCCCTCGTCGTTGTGTTGCGGCGCTGGTTGCCTCCGTCGCCGTCGGTACCGGGACTGCGGCTGCGGCGCCGAGCCCGAATGCCCCGATCCCGCGCGATCCGCCGCGGCTCGCCACAGCTTTGAGCACTACCACTTCGAACCTTCGTGCCACGATCCGCGACTGGGTTGGGAAGAACGATCCGTCAGTAGGGACATCGCCGGGAGACGTGATCCTCTACGCGCTGTACCAGCAGCGCATCTACCGCCTGCTCGCCGGCGACAACCAGCTGGCGGCGGGAACACTCGCTCGTCTCCCGCCCGACCTTCGCAGGGCCAGCAGCGATCTTGTCGCCGCACACCGCGAGCTGTACCGGCTTACGCCCCCGATCTCCGCAGGCACGATCAAGGTCGGCGCTGCGCGGCCGGCCGGTGTCCTGCTCCGTTACTACCGCGAGGCCGAGCGACGCTTCCAGGTTCCCTGGAACGTCCTCGCGGCGATCAACTTCGTCGAGTCGAGGTTCGGGAAGCTGCGCAGCGCGAGCGCGGCAGGTGCCCAGGGTCCGATGCAGTTCTTGCCTGCCACCTGGCGCCGGTACGGCCTCGGCGGAAACGTCCACGACCCGCACGATGCGGTTCTCGGAGCGGCGAACTATCTCAATGCGTCAGGCGCGCCTCGCGACCTGCGACGCGCACTCCATGCGTACAACCCGTCGAGTGCATACGTCGATGCAGTGCTCCGCTATGCCCGGCGACTACAGGCGGACCGGACGACGTTCTACGCCCTCTACAGCTGGCAGGTCTTCGTCAAGACTCCGCGCGGGGATCGCCGGGTTACGGGCCCGGGTCTGCCCTGACCCACTTGCGCAACTTGCCAACGCGGCGATACCCGAGGCGCTCGTACAACCGCTCCGCCTCGCGGCTCGGCGCGAGAATGGAGGGGAGGCCGGTGTCAGCGAGCATCGCTGCGCGGGTCAACGCAGTCGCGTATCCGCGCCGACGCGCAGAGTCGATCGTCGTCACGCCGAAGACGCCCACCGCTTCGTCGGTCCTGTAGCTCATCGCCGCCCCCACCGCCTTGCCGTTCACTCTGCCGAGCCAGAGGACCATCCTCGGATCGTCGAGCACGCTGGGCGGATGGATCGTCCCACGTACGACAGTCGCGGTCTCGTTCTCGAAGCCCCGCACACTGACCGCCTCGAACTCCTCGACCTCGGCCGGAGTGAGCACGTGCGCGAGCTCGAGCTCGGCTGGAACTTCCTCTTCAGGAAGTGGCCCGGCGTCGCGGTAGAACCACGGCTCCGATTGCCATACCCTGAAGCCGACCCGCGACAGATCGAGTGCGCACCACGAGTCGCAAACCGTCCCCGGTGAGTCCGCGACACTCTCGACCGCGGCCTCCGGCCGAAGCGTGATCCCCGCGAAGTAGATGAAGTGCGGCGCGTCGAGCGCTCGCCAGGAATCCTCGTCTCTCACCGAGCGCTGCCCGAACGCCGTGAGCCACGCCGCATGCCAGCCCGCGACGGCATCAGCGCAGCGCATTACAGCTTGGCCCACGCAGAAGAGCCTAAGCGGCGGGAGATGCCGGATCACTCGAATTGAGGACTCCGAACCACCCGTTTTGGCCGAAGTTCGCTTAGACCTTCGAGCTGGGCGGTCAACTTGCGGCGAGACACATCTGCGACCCGACCATATCCGTCGGCTTCTTATGGAGCCGGCACCCGCGTGGGCGTACACCGCTCACGGTACGAGCTCGAGCGGGTGCTCGGCCGGTATGGAGCCAGCGACTTCGCCCTCGTCGAAGCGGACGCGAGCGCGGCGATCCAGTTCGCCCTGCAAGGCCGCTGTGTCCAGCTCGCTCTCCCTCTGCCTGATCCCAACGCGCCGCCTTTCACTCATACACCCTCAGGCCGGCCGCGCACGGTCACGGCGCAGGAGCGCGCATACGAACAAGCGCTTCGCGAGCACTGGCGCGCGTTGCTCCTCGCGGTCCGGGGAAAGCTGCAATCGGTCGAGAGTGGGATCTCGACTTTCGAGGACGAGTTCGCGGGCTTTCTGGTCCCACAGTTCCACGAGGAGAAGACAGCCAGGCGGAAGAGGCCGAAAGCCGTGAACTGGCTTCTTGGCAGCTCACACACTGTTGCGATCGCGCTCGTTGCAGCCTTCCTCGTACCCGCTTCGGCGGTCGGGGCATTCGCGCTTCCGCCCAACGTTGTCAATCGGCTGGCGGCGCCGTTCCGTGGCGCACTGTCGGATGAGCTGGCGGTTCCTAGCAAGCATGCCCGCGCCGTAGCGCTTGGGCAAAGCAGTTGGATCCGGTACGAGACGGAGTCCCCGGCCGCAGAGCGCGACTTCGCGGCGTCCGCGCCTGAAGTCGAGGACGCCGAGCCCGGGTCGAGCGGGGGCTCGGAAGAGGTTCCAGCCGCCGACTTCGGTGGGCTCCGCCAGGGCGCTCAGGCGACCGGCGGCGGTGACAAGCAAGGCGGCCAGAGCTCGGGGACCCAGGGAGGCTCGGGAGCGGCAGCCGGACAGGGCGGGGGCGGTGGAAGTTCGTCGGGCGGCGGCGACTCGTCTTCTTCCGGCGGCGGC
>WNFZ01005327.1_pt1 | contig 11801 bp, 3 predicted proteins | sample 5400081 | NCBI WGS metagenome assembly WNFZ01 (sample SAMN13153365, study PRJNA577476) | soil metagenome | isolation source: 80 cm soil or saprolite under grassland replicate 1 | place: USA:California | collected 2016-06-15
GCCGTCGAAGCTCCGGCGGTAGCGGCAGGCCCCATCCGACGTCCGAACCTCGACGTCGAGGTCGTCATCGACGAAGCCTTCGAAGAGCGTACGCTCGAGCTTGCGGCCGGCGCCGTCCGCGAGCCTCGTCGTCTTGAGGATCTTGCCGTTCGCGTCGGAGCGGACGGTCGCGACCACGCGAACGCCCTTCGACGTGCGCCCGCCGGCCTCGATACGCTCAAGCACGACCCGCACACGCTGGCCGCGCTGCCGGTCTGTCGGGTCGTCCCACTTGACACCCTTCGGGGCGGCGAGCTCTAGCAGCCCTCGGGCCCGCTCACGGGTGAACGCCACCTCGCGCTCGAGAATCGGACGCCACCGGCTCGCCGCATCGGTGAGAGAGAGGCGCTCGTGGAAGAGCTCGAGGAGGCGTTTCTCGGCCTCCCACAGTTCCGCTGCCTTCCCGACCTGGATATTCAGCTGGAAGCCGCCGAGCACCTGGCGGACGTCCGAACGGACCTGAAGCACGTCGACGGTGAACCGCTGGCCGGCCTTCGTCCCGCGCGGCAGCGTGACGGTCACCAGCCCAGCCAGGTTGTCGCCCCAGAACGGCGGGATCGGCAGGTAGGTCGGCCCAGCGACGGCGAGGCGAAGCGTGTGCGAGTCGACGATCTGGACCGTCCCCGGCGCGTGACGCAGGTTGCGGTGGTTGACGATCTCCTCGACGCCCGCGCCGGGCAGGTACAGCTCAACGCGGGAGCGGCGCGGGAGGTTGTTCCAGAAGAAGACGAGCTCGTCTACGCCGTGCGTGGGCTTCCACGTGTCGAGATCGAACTGCCAGCGCTCGGCCTCCTCGTGCTCGTCATGCGTCCGCGCACGCAGCTCGGCGACGACCTCCGGATCCTCCGCGAGCCAGCTCGCCTTGAACATGCGCGCCGCGTGCTTGACGGCGTGGGCCCTGTGCCGGCCGCCCGGCGCCGGCCTTGCCGGCAGCACGATCGGCCCGAGCTCGACCGGCTGCTCCTCGCCGTTCGGCTCGTCGTGGACGTGCTCGGCGGCTTCCATCGCGCGACCGCGACGCCGGGTGAGGTCGATGTCGAAGCTGTGCTGCACGGTGCGTGTGATGGGGGTGGCGCCCGGATTCGCGGTGCGCAGGATCAACAGGTTCCGCTGCGACAGGTTGTCCGACGAGCCGGGCGTGGCGCCCGACGCGGTCGGGTCGGGCGGATAGACGATCTCGACGACCATGCACTGATGGAAGCTGACGAGCAGGTCGCGGATGGACCGCATGCTCGCCGCCGGCACAGCACCGAAGCCGCCGTCGCCCAGGAACGTGTCCGGGAACTGGACTGTCGGCTGGTTGATGTCGAGGTAGGCGCCGTAAAAACTCACCGCCTCGCTACCGCCCGTCGCGCCGAAGTTGAAGCTGTTCTTCGGATCGGGCTGGGTGGTCATCGAGGCCGTGACGGCGACGCGCGGCTCGGCAAAGAACGGGATCGAGGCGACCTCGTCGGTCGTCGTCCGCCCAAGCTTGGCGATGCCGGTCGGGGCATGCGTGCGGTAGGCGAGCGTCGGGTCGAACGCGACGTTCGCCACCCCCCAGCGGAAGAGGCGGAACGAGGCGCGCACGTCGTTCGCCCCCGTCACGCTCTGGAGCCTCACCTTCGCAAGCGCGAAGTTGAAGACGTTCTGCCCGCCGACGCTCGTCGAGTACTCGAGCGCCGCGCTTGCCTGGTCGCTCGGCAGCCCGTCGAAGCTCTCGCCGCCGGCCGTGCCGTTCCCGGCGCGCAGGTTGTCGATGACGTCCTTGATGAACTGGTTCGGGTTCGTCCAGCCGGCGCCGACGCCGAAGCGTGCCTGTCCCTGCGTGACCTTGAAGACGCGCGTGTCGATGCTCAGCCAGGGCGTCGGCCCGTCGAGCGAGTACGGGTTGGCGCTGACTTGCAGGCGCACCTCCGAGCTGTCGTCGACGACGGTGTTGCCGGCGCGGTCGACGGCGGTGACGACGAGTTTGAGCGGCTTTGTGTCGCCGGCGACCATGCCGGCGAACGCCGCGTTGCCGGTGAAGACGACGCGGCAGCCGTACGTGACGCGCTGAGGCACGCTCGGGTGCAGCGAGGGGTCCTCGGGAGCGACCGACGTCACCGTGACGTCGACGCCCGGCACCGCCGCGTTCGTGACCGCGTCACGCAGCTCGACCGCCGGGGCGTGCGCGAGGTCGGCGTAGAGGCCGGCGGCGCGAGCCGGAGGCGCGATCAGCCCGTAAAGGGCGGGCTCGACGTCGACCGGCCACGCGATCGGCGCAGGGCGCTCGGTTCGGTCCTGGATCGCCAAGTAGAAGGTGTTCTCGAACGTGCTCTTGCCGGCGACCTGGATCGCCTCGACCTCGTCCTTCGAGAAGCTGCTGTGATCGAGGTAGACGGTGACGTCGGGAGCGAGCTTCTCCTGCAGGAGCGGGATCTCGATCTGCTCCTCCGCGTCGAAGCCGTCGAGCTTCTCGTACGCGGTGCCCGCGGGCAGCGGGGGCGCGAACGGCTCGAGCACGGTCAGCGACGTGTTCGAGGCGACCGCCGTCACCGCGCGCACCTGCCCGGCTGCGCGGATGATGTCGCCGTCCTTGAGCAGCGTCTGCGCGAGGAACGAGGTTCCCGAGCCGGTGACGGTGCTCCCGGCGCTCGAGAGCGTGCCCGGCGCGAGCAGGGTCGTGCCGTCGGGGCGCTGCTTGCAGACGATCCGGCCGGTCAATCGGATCAGGCTGTTCAGGAAGCCGGTCGCCGATGGCCCGGCGGGCGGGAAGAGCAGGTTGTCGGTCGCGAACGGGCCCTTGCCGCCGGCGTCGACGGTGCCCGGCGACCCGTCGAAGGCGAACTCCTCGACGAAGTCGACTCCTTGCTGGCGCTCGTTCGGCGCGGCGGGCGGCCCGACCGTGATTGTCAGCGTGCGCGGCGGCAGGGCAATGACCGGCGCCGGCCCCGCGGCCTCGCGCAGCACCTCGCAGCGCAGCTCGAGCTCGAGCGGCCTGTTGAAGGGGTCGGGGCGCACCGCGATGCGGCAGCGGAGCGTGCCGTTGCCGCTGGGGCGGTCGATCCCGACGACCGCGGCCGCCGGCTCGACGGAGTCCGTCGCTCCCAGGTCGCGCAGGATGGTGAGCACGTGCGGGGCGCCGGCGGGGAAGTCGGCGGGCGTAAAGGCCTGGAAGGCAGGCTGGCGCCTTCCCCACGTGTCGTCGATGAAGCCGTGCCAGGCGTAGAAGCGCGGCACGTAGTTGTTCGCGTGCGGCGTACGGATGTCGCCGTTCAGGTTGTGCCCGTGTCCGTGATACGACTCGTCGGCGAGGTTGACGCCGGGAGGGATCGGCAGCTTTGTGAATGGGTTGAAGTCGGTCGCGAAGAACTGGCCCATCTCGCCGACCGAGGAGAACTCGCGCAGCGTCCCGTCCGTGCCTGCGCGTGATCCGTCCCAGATGTTGTCGTGCACCGGGGCGAAGTCGACGCTACGCGTGACGTAGTCGACGAGCGGGTAGCCGCGGCCGCCGCCGTTCACGTCGAGGCCGGCCGGCGGCGGGGAGAGCGGCGTCGGCGAGTCGTGGGCGCACATGTTGATCGACTGCACCGGGTCCTGCTTCGTCCGCGCGAGCCAGCGGTCGAAGAGGAGCGTGTGGTCGCGGTGGAAGGCGTAGAACTCGGCCCCGACCTGCGCCCGGCTGATCTGCCGTTTGCGGCGGTGCTGGCCGACGCCGGTCTTGAAGAAGGGCGTCGGCTCGGTCCACGACGCCGGCGGCCCCATGTCCGGATGCCAGACGTGGTGCACCTGGTTGAAGCGGTCGGTGAACTCCTTCTCCGACAGGATCGTCCCGTCGCGGTCGTAGACGACGCCGACCGGGAAGACCGGCTGGCCGAGGAGGCGCCTCCGGAGATCGGCGACCCACTTCATGAACGCCCAGTAGCGGAAGCTGAACGGCGCCTTGACCTCGTCGTCGAGCTCCGTCGTGCGGAGGCTGTCGACGAAGTTCCGCAGCGAGTCGCAGTACCCCCTGACCGTGTTGCCGAGGTCGTTGGTCGTCCAGCCGGCGGGGAACGAACCGCCGGCGAGCGATCCGGGCAACACGGGGCCGACGACCGGCATCCCGGTTTCGGTGAAGACGTCCTGGCCGTTCCACGGGGTGACTGGCGGCAGGAAGTTCGTGCTCCGCCACGTCTCGTAGCGGGCGAGCATCGTGTCGAGGTGGTGGCTGAGGAACTGGTCGCCCGCAACCGCGGGCGCGGGCGGCGACGCGACGCGGTCGAGCGTCCAGTTCATGTGGTTCTTGACGCCCGCGCCCAGGTTCCCGTAGACGAGGGTGCTCACGAAGTCGATGAAATTCGCGGCCATGACTCCTCCTTCAGGCGCGCGGGCGCCGGGATCGCGTGTCTGCGGGACACGGGCCGAGGTTCGGCAAGAACGGGCGCGCGATTCGGTCGCCTGCGGCACGCGATCGCTGCCGGGCCGGAGACCCGGGATTACCACGTAGCGTTCTCGCCGGCTTCCCGGTGCCCGCTCCGGCCGTAGGACGCGGTGTCGCCGCAGCAACGAAATGACGTGCGGCTCCCACGGCTCCGTCCTCTCCGTTGCCCATGACCACCGTATTCCGCCTGGGCGGAAGACGTCAAGGGCGAGGAGCTGCAAACCGCTCTCATCCGCCACCTCGGTCGTCTGTGGGGAGTCCGAAGACTCGACTCGCGGTCTCGGGCGGCGTGCCTTGACACGGTTTGCGCAGGAGCGTAGCGTCGCTTCAAGCGAACGCTGCGGCATCGGGAAGGAGGGCTCACGTAGCCCCGTTGCTGCGGCTCATCGCTTCACAGGAAACAGAGCGTTGGCGGATCCGGATGGGCTTCCCTTCCGGCGTCGAAAGGAGGGCGACATGCATAGGCTTGGACCGCCGCCGAGGGGAGTCAGCCGCGGCCTAGCGAGAGCTATGCACGGCGCCTCCCTGATCCGGCGCGTGCTGGTGCCGGCCGTCGTCGTTTGCGCGACGGCGGTCTTCTTCGCCCTCCACTCGACACAGGCAGGGAGCACGCGGGCGATTGCCTCCGCGCCGGTCGGGCCGCGCGTGGACCAGCCGGTGGCGCACGATACGTCCCGGCCGCTTCGTGAACTTGCCGCCGAGGCTGGGCTGACGTCGTCCGTCGCGGCCGCGGGAGACGAGACCGAGCAGAGCGAGGCCGACGGTCAGAACCTGCCTGCCTGGACGAGGTCGGGAAGGTCTGGCCAGAGCTCGGAATCCGCACGCCGCGCGGCCCTGACGTCGAACCCGTTCACCCTCTTCGAGACCTTCAAAGGGATCACCGTGGCCGAGCAGGGTTTCGTCACGGACTGCTCGATGCCCAAGCAGTGCTGGGCGGCCGACGCCAGCGGCGCGGTCGGCCCGAACCACTACATGCAGTCGGTGAACTTCTCCTACTCGATCTACGACAAGAACGGCACCCGACTTCTCGGCCCGACGAGCACGGCCGCCTTCTGGTCCGGGTTCTCCGCGGCGCCGTGCGGCGGAGGCTGGACCGACGTCGTCGTGCTCTACGACCGCGCTGCCGACCGCTGGTTCGTCAGCCGTTTTGCGCAAGACCCGGCGACGAACTACTGGTACCAGTGTTTCGCAATCTCGCAGACGCCGGATCCCACCGGCTCGTACTACCGCTACGCGTACCTGATCAGCCAGACCGAGTTCAACGACTACCCCAAGTTCGGGATCTGGCCGGACGCCTACTACATGACCGCGATGCGAGACAAGACGTTCTCCGGCAAAGGCGCTTTCGTGGCCGCGTTCGAGCGCACGAAGATGCTCGCGGGCGACTCCAGTGCCCAGATGGTCCTGTTCACCGTCGACGGAGATCCCAACCGCGTCTGCGACCCGAACGACGCCAACAACTGCGACCACCGCGCGGGGATGCTGCCGGCCGATTGGGATGGCCAAACTGCGCCGCCCGCCGGCGCGCCAAACTACCTCGTGCGGCCGATCTCGTCCGCTCTGGGGTGGTCTCCACCCGACACGCTCGAGCTGTGGCGGTTCCACGTCGACTGGGGCGACACGAGTGCCTCGACGCTCACGCTCACTGATGCGCTCCTCCCGGCGCCGTACCAGCCGGCCTGCGGGTTCGACCAGAGCTGCATTCCCCAACCGGGCACCTCGACCCGCCTCGATCCGCTGGCCACCGGCTTCCTCATGTACCGGCTCGCCTACCGCAACTTCGGCGACCACGAGGCGCTCGTGCTGAACCAGACCGTCGACGTCGGAGACGCTGCGCCCGACGTCCACGCCGGCGTCCGCTGGTACGAGCTGCGCCGGACCGGCGGCCCCTGGTCTATCTTCCAGCAGGGCGATTACGCGCCCGACGGCGACCACCGCTGGATCGGCAGCATCGCCATGGACCGCGCCGGCGACATCGCGCTGGGGTACAACGTCTCCGGAACCAGCCGGTATCCGTCAATCGCGTACGCTGGCCAGGTCCCGGGCGATCCGGCGGGCACGCTCTCCCAAGAGGCGACGCTGCAGGAGGGGGGCGGCTCGCAGACGGGCTACATCTTCTGGAGCGACTACAGCCAGCTCACGCTCGATCCGACCGACGACTGCACCTTCTGGTACGTCAACGGCTACCAGCCCGCCACCGCCAACAACATGAGCTGGGCCACGCACATCGGCGCGTTCAGATCCCCGACGTGTCCGAAAGCGACGACTTCGCTGACCTACACAGGGGCGAAGACGGAGGACTTCCACGATCAGGCGACGCTGTCGGCGACGCTGACGAACACCTTCAACGGGCTGCCCGTTGTCGGTGCGAGTCTGACCTTCGGCCTCGACGGCCAGAGTTGCAACGCGACCACGGACGCCGCCGGCCAAGCTTCCTGCGACATCACCCCGAACGAGCCGGCGGGGAGCTATCCGCTTACGGTCACGTATGGGGGGACGTATCAGCTCGAGCCCGCCAGCTTCAACGGCACCTTCATCGTCACGCACGAGGAGACCACACTGACGTACACAGGGCCGACGCTCCTCGCCCAGAACATGAGCAATACCTTCACCGCGCTGCTGCGCGAGGACGGCGTCGTTCCGATCGCCGGCCGTCCGGTCACGATTACGGTCAGCTCCGGCTCGTCGAGCCAGAGCTGCTCCGGGACCACGAACGCGAGCGGCGTCGCGACCTGCACGATCAACCCGCTGACGGTTCCGCAGGGACCGCAGCCGATCTCCGGGAGCTTCCTCGGCGACGCGTTCTATCTCCCCTCTTCAGCGAGCGCGAGCGGTCTCGTCTTCGCGTATCTCGAGAAGGGCACGTTCGTCCTCGGCGACCTGACGGTGGCCGCGGCGACGCCGACGACGACCGTCACCTGGTGGGGCTCGCGCTGGTCCTCGCTCAACCGCCTGAGCGGCGGGGCTGCGCCGACCGCCTTCAAGGGTTACGGATTGACGACGAGCACGAGCCCGCCGGTCTGCGGCGGAACCTGGACAACCGGCAGCGGCACGAGCCCGCCGCCGCCATCCCCGAGCGGCATCCCCGCCTACATGGCGACCGCGGTCGCCAGCGCGGCGAAGAAGTCCGGGAACACGATCTCCGGGAACATCGTCAAGATCGTCATCGTCAAGACCGATCCCGGCTACGAATCGGCCTCCGGCCACGCCGGCACCGGCAAGATCGTGGCGACGCTCTGCGGCTAAGCTCGCAGGAGATATGGAGGGCGCCTTCGGGCGTCCTCCACACCGAGTCGGTCCTTCGCGATGCTGCCGTTGACGCGAGGACGGGTTGCTGCCGGAGCGTCCCGAGACGCCACCACGTCCGCCGTGCAGTTCTGGTGCCGACAGGCGAGAAGCCCTTGACAGAGGTAGCGTGCGGGCGGGACACGGCGCGTGCGATCGGGCAGATCGCGTTGCCTCGCGGGTCTTGACCGGGCAGCAGGGGCCGAGGCAATCCACTGGTGCCATTACCTTGTCGTGAGGCACCCCTTGACACAGGCGGAGCAGGCGGATAGCTTCGCCTTCTCGTAACGAAAGCAACGAAAGTGTGCCGTGAACGGCAGGCCTTCACATCGTTGCTGCGGCGTTGCGGTCCTTGGCGAGGGTCCCCCTCCGGATGGAACCAGCTGCCCCGAACCGGTCGCTGTCCCGCACACCTGGTGAAGGAGACGTGATGAGCGAGCAACCTCGTGAGGTTCGTCAAGCGGCACCCGTACAGGAGCGGCCGAGGAAGCGGCGGATCCGGGACATCCCACAGCTCATCAAGTACATCCTCCTGCTCGTTCTGATCGGACTGCTCCTCGCGGAGATCTTCTCCGGCGAGTTCGACGACGCGGGGTGGGTCGAGTGGCTGATCCTGGCCCTGAAGATTCTCCTGATCGTCGGGCTCCTGATCCTGATCTGGATCCAGCGCTCGCTGAACTGCAAGCTCACCGCGCCGACCGGGTGCACGGAGGAAGAGCCCGATCCGGTGGCAGGGATTTTGTTCGTGCGCGTATTCGGAACGGCAAGTGGCGCTGCCTTCGGTAGCTACACGCTGGAGATACAAAAGGACGGCGACCCACCCATCGCCGGCGTTGTCAGCTATCCCGGTGGCGGAGGCAGCGGCTCGGTGCCCGTGATCGGCGGCGAGCTCGGCCGTATCGATACGACGGGCCTTTCGGATGGCGCCTACACGATCACGCTACGGGTCTTTCCGGCAGGGCCAGGATCCGCAAAGCCCTGCACGACAACCTTCAACCTGCTCAAGGTTGCCGTCTACATCACGCGTGTGGCCGGGGTCGCGGCAAGCCCTAACTGTTTCGATGAAACTGCTGAACTCGTATCCGGCGCGCAGGTTCGCGCCTTCGGCGGTTCGTTGCACATCGATGGCTCGGCGTACGTGTACGAATGCGCAGGCCGAAGGATCGAGCGCTACGAGGTCCGCCAAGCTGGAGTGGCTGCGCCCGGCCCCGGGCCGTCGCAGCCGGTTACCGACACTGCCATCCCCGCCGACTGGCCGGCCGCCAATCAACTCCACACGCCGCTGGTCTACGACCCGACCAAGTACTGGCCCTGGACCAGAGTCGGTCAGGCCCCGACCAACCTCATCAACGATTGGGGGACCAAACACATCGGTGCCCCTGCACCCGGCGGTACCGATTACCCGATTCTCGTCTACACGTCCTGGAACAGCCGAACCGCCACGGGCGATCCCGGTGGTGGTCGCTACAGCCTGCTACTGATTGTCGACGACACCGCCGCTCACCGCTATTACGACTTGCAGCGCATCTGGGTCGACAACTGGCCCGTTCTCTGCGAGATCGTCAAGTTTCAAAAACCAGGCGCAACACCCGGGACGTGGGATGACATCCCCGACTGCACCGACATCCTGATGAGCTGGCAGAAGCTTCGCATCATTGGTTTGGCATGGGATGCGCTGATCGATTCGGCTTGGCCCACAACCACGCCGAACGACAACTTCGACCACTACGCGCTGTCGTACCGGAAGGAGTTTGTCGCTTCAGCGGACAGCATTCCGATCACACCGACGCTCGACCACCCTGCACTGGCTCCGAATCGCCGGGTACCAGATACGTTGGCGATCGTGCCGACACCCGCGGATGCGGAGCTGTTGGCTGAGTGGGACCTGGCGACGCTGGATACGGGCACGCCCCCTCCGCCTCCGGCGGGTTGCGAGGCACCGTTGCCGCCCGGCCAAGAGAATCGGCTCTATCGAGGCTGCGAGTGCACCTATACGCTGAGCCTCGGGGTCAATGACACAACGGTGACGGAGACCATTTTCGATTACAACCTCCATCATCCGTCAACCAGTCAGCCAATCAAGATCGTCAATGACCTTTAGAGCAGAGCTCGCCCTTTGTCGCGTCCCATGACTTGAAACCTTGGTCCCCGCGGGCAGGCAACGACGTCGCGGTCTGACCACCCCATCGCCGCGAAACGCTGAACGTTGTCCGCCACGGGCAGGCCAACGACATCTGGTCCGCGACCCCCCATCCCCGCGACAGATTGAAACGTGGGCCGATAGCGGCCTCGGCCCTGGAAATCGTTGTCGCGCTTCCGCCAAAACGCGACAGCCACGCACTCCGACACTCGGTCTGCCGCGTAAGACGAAGCGGGCGCAGAAGCGCCGTCCTCTCGCTCAACGAGGATTGCGCCTGTGGAGCAGGCAGGCCGAGGTAGGCCGGAAGCGGCTGCCGGTCGGGAACGCCCGCCGACGCTGCGGGCACGGCCACGCGGCCGCGTGCTCTCGGCGCTCTTTTTCTTTCCGCGCGGGGGCTCGGCGCAGGTCGCCCGCGCGCTCGCCGGGGCGCTGCCCGACAGGGGCTGGCGGATGACGCTTGCCAGTGGCTCGCTCGGCGGGCCCGGCACTTCGACGCACGCGGCGAGCTTCTACTCGGGGATGGACATCTCCGCGGTCGACTACTCGCCCGCGCTCGAGTTCTCCGACCCGCTCGCCGCTCCCGTTCCCTTCCAGCCCTCCTACGAGGACCGACCGGCGGGCCCCGATCCTGTCTTCGCCACGGTCGACGATGCCGCCTACGAGCGTCTGGTCTCGGCCTGGGCGGAGGCGCTCGCCCGCGCCGGCGCCGCCGAGGCCGATCTCCTCCACCTGCACCACCTGACGCCGGTGCACGAGGCCGCCCTGCGCGCTTTCCCGTCGCTGCCGATCGTCGGCCAGCTGCACGGCACCGAGCTCGCCTTCCTGCGCGCGCTCGCGGCCGGGCCGCCCCAAGGCTGGCGCCACGCTCACGCCTGGGAGGAGCGGCTGCGCCGCTGGGCGCGCGCCTGCGAGCGGCTGATCGTGCCCCCCGGCGCCGAGGGGGAGGTCGCAGCGCTGCTCGGAGTCGAGCGCTTCCGGCTCTGTGGTCTTCCCAGCGGCGTTGAGCTCGAGCGCTTCCGGCCTGCCCCGGTTGCGGGCGAGGCGCGCCACGCCTTCTGGCGCCGCTGGCTGGTCGAGTGCCCACAGGGCTGGGACGAGCAGGGGCGGCCGGGGAGTGTCAGCTACCGAGACAGCGAGCTCTCCCCCTTCGCCTCGGGGCTCGTCTTCCTCTACCTCGGCCGCTTCACGGCCGTCAAGCGGCTGCCGCTGCTGATCCGCGCCCACGCCCGCGTCCGGGCCCGCCTCGAGCGGCCCTGCCCGCTCGTGCTCGTCGGCGGCCACCCCGGTGAGTGGGAGGGCGAGCATCCGCTCGAGACGATCCGGCGGGTTGCCGCCAGGCAGGTCTTCCTCGCCGGCTGGCGTGCGCACGAGCAGCTCCCGCAAGCGCTGAACGCGGCCGACGTTCTCGTCCTGCCCTCGGTCGCCGAGGCGTTCGGGCTCGCCCTCGTCGAGGCGATGGCCTGCGGCCTACCCGCGATCGCCTGCGCCTCCCACGGGCCGGCGGCGATCGTCCGGAACGGGGAGAGCGGCTGGCTCGTCCCCCCGACGACGAGCAGGCACTGGCGGCAGCGCTGATCGAGGCCGCCTCGGACGCGCGCGAGCGGCGCCGGCGCGGACAGCGAGCCGCCGCCGACGCCCGCCGCGACTACGGCTGGGCGACGATCGCCGCCCGCGTCGCCGGCCTCTACGAGGAGGTCGTCGCCCAGCGAGAGAGCGCAGGCGTCGAAACTCGAATACGCCGCGACCGCGCAGGCGGCTGAGCCTCACCCCGCAGACGGCGATTGTCCTCACGCACGCGCGGCACCGGTGTCGCTGTTTGGTGGAAGCACGACAATCGTGCCCGCGTCGGACTACGTTTCGGGGCGATGGGCGTCCGAGCGCGATGTCGAGCTTCGCCACGAGAGGCGCGCGCCAGGCGGAGGGCCGCGTTGGCGTAGGACTCGAGTTCACCCA
>WNFZ01011172.1_pt1 | contig 11800 bp, 8 predicted proteins | sample 5400081 | NCBI WGS metagenome assembly WNFZ01 (sample SAMN13153365, study PRJNA577476) | soil metagenome | isolation source: 80 cm soil or saprolite under grassland replicate 1 | place: USA:California | collected 2016-06-15
GTGTCGGGGCTCGTGCCCGACGACATCGTCGACCCCATGGCCGGCGTGCCGCCCGTCGTGCCGGTCGTCGTGCCGCTGCTCGTGCTGCCGGTCGCGCCCGTCGAGCTGCTCGACGTCGACGCGCCGGCGCCCGTCGTGCCGCCACCTGCGGTCATCGGCGGATACGACGACCAGCCCCAGTTGTTCGCGCTCTGCCGCATCGAATGCGTGGACGGATCGTAACGGTAGCCGAACGCCCAGCTCGTTGCGGTAAGCGGCAACAAGACGGTATCGGCGACCGCAGACGACACGGTGTCGACGGCGGCGTTCGCATTGCGCGTCTCGCTCGCGACCTTCGTGCCGCTGTAAGGAGTCCAATCCTGTGCGTTGATGCGATCCATCGTGCTGCAGCCCTGGATCATTGCCGCGGCCGCGATTGCGGCGACCGCAGTGGTCTTGGCTCGATGCATGGTGACCTCGCGAGTCGGTGTGTGAACCTCGTGCAATGCAACTTCCGCACCACGCGCGGCGATGTCGGCACAAACGTGCATGCATCGATAGGACGCGCGCCGATTGCCCGTAACGCGTTACGTACCGACGGCGCTCTTTTCAACGAAATTGCAAATGTTGCCGGTCGTGACGGAACGTGCGCCTCGAAGCGACACGGCGCGCAGTCAGCGGGAACGGAACATGCTTTTTTCAGAGCGACGAAGCTCGCAGGCGCAGGCCTGCGAGCGATGTTCACTTTCCTCTGCAAGGACATCATCGATCATGGCCAAATCGAGCACGCGCAATCGCACACCGGCCGGCGATACCGAGACACTCGACGAGCCGAAGCCGCCGTTTCCCAAGCAGCATCAGGACAAGCCGGGTCTCGAATCCGAGCTGAAGCCGCGCCCGCGCTACGAGGCCGAGCGTTACAAGCCGGCGGGCAAGCTCGACGGCAAGAGCGCGCTCGTCACCGGCGGTGATTCCGGCATCGGCCGCGCGGTCGCAGTCCTGTACGCGCGCGAAGGCGCCGACGTCGCGATCGCGTACTTGCCCGAAGAGCAATCGGACGCCGAGGAAACGCGCGATGCGATCGAGCTCGAGGGCCGCCGCTGCCTGCTGCTGCCAGGCGATCTCACGGACGGCGCGTACTGCGATCGCATCGTCGACGATACGGTCAAGCATTTCGGCAAGATCGACATCCTGGTGTCGAACGCCGCGCATCAGAACCGCAAGGGCTCGCTCGACGAGCTGACCGATGACGAGCTCGACCGCACGTTCAGGACGAACGTGTACGCGTACGTGCGGCTCGCACGGGCGGCGCTGCGAGTGATGGACGAGGGCGCGACGATCATCGCGACGAGCTCGGTGACGGGCATCCGCGGCTCCGACGAGCTGCCCGACTATTCGGCGACCAAGGGTGCGATCAACGCGTTCACGAAGACGCTCGCTCAGGCGTGCATCAAACGCAAGATCCGCGTGAACGCCGTCGCGCCGGGCCCGGTGTGGACGCCGCTCATCGTCGCCGACGAGGGCGCGAGCGCGGAGGACGCGTCGACATTCGGCGAGCAATCGAAGATGGGACGCCCGGCGCAGCCTGAAGAGCTTGCGCCCGCCTACGTGTTCCTCGCGTCCAATGCCGACTCGTCGTACATCACGGGAATCGTGCTCCAAGTCATGGGAGGCGAAACCACGGGAGGCTGAATTCTGCACGGGGTGCAAGTTCCACCGGCCGCGGTAGCTTTTACACGATTGGACAAAACTTGCCGATGGAGCGGCCCTTGGAATCAGTACGTTGCGATATCGCGTAGTCGGAATGGAACTTGCGTCTTAGCGCGCGATTTCCAAAAGCACGAAGGAACAACACCATGCCGCATGCCCTGATCGTCGACGACGACGAAATTTCCCGCCGCACTCTTGCTGAGCTCATCGCGCGCGACGGTTTCACCACGGCGGTCGCATCGAACCTGGCTGAGGCGCGAAGCCGCTTCGAGCCCGTTCCGGACCTCGTGCTGGTCGATCTCGTGCTGCCCGACGGCAGCGGCATCGACCTGCTGACCGAACCCGAGCTGCCGCGCACGAGCGACGTGGTCGTCATTACCGGTCACGCAAGCGTCGAGACATGCGTCAAAGGCATGCGCCTCGGTGCGGTCGACTATCTGACGAAGCCGCTGAGCATGCCGAAACTCCAGAGCATTCTCGCGCGCGTATCGATGCCCGAGCGCGCCGAGGACGCGCCCGACGACCGTCTGGGCGAGCTGATCGGCGCGTCGCCGGCGATGCGCAAGCTGTTCGACGAGATGAAGCGCATCGCGCCGACCGACGCCACCGTGCTGATCGTCGGCGAAAGCGGAACCGGCAAGGAGCTCGTCGCGAAGACGCTGCACGAGCTGTCGCTTCGCCGCGACGGCGCGTATCTCGCGGTGAACTGCGGCGCCGTGTCGCCGAACCTGATCGAGAGCGAGCTCTTCGGTCATGAAAAGGGAAGCTTCACCGGCGCCACGCGGCAGCACGTCGGCTTCTTCGAGCGCGCACACGGCGGGACGCTGTTCCTAGACGAAGTGACGGAGATGCCGCTCGATCTTCAAGTGCGGCTGCTGCGCGTGCTCGAATCGCGCTCGGTGATGCGCGTGGGCTCGACGGAAATCATCCCGATCGATGTGCGCGTGATCGGTGCGACCAATCGCGATCCGTACGACGCGGTGAAGAGCGGCAAGCTGCGCGAGGATCTGCTCTACCGGCTGCAGGTCGTGCCGCTGCATGTGCCGCCGCTGCGCGAGCGCGCGGGCGACACCACGCGGCTCACGTTGCACTTCCTCGAATCGCTCAACCAGCGCGGCTCGTCGACGAAGCAGTTCAGTCCCGCCGCGCTTGCAAGAATCGAACGCTACGACTGGCCGGGCAATGTACGCGAGCTCTACAACGTCGTGCAGCGCGCGTACATACTGGCCGACGGCAGGGCGATCACACAGCCGGTCCTGCAACGCGAGACCGTGCTCGGATCGGTACCGCCTGCGGCAATGGGCATTCGCATCACGGTCGGCGAGACACTCGCCGACGTCGAGCGACGCCTGATCCTTCACACGGTGAAGCAGTGCCGGACGCAGGAGGAAGCGGCACGCATGCTCGGCATCAGCACGAAGACGCTGTACAACAAGCTGCGCTCGTACGAGGCAGGCGCGCGCTGGCGGCGCACGATGCCGCCGGCTGCGGATACCGGCGCCGTCTGGTCGAAGCCGATACAGTAAGCGCCCTAAAAAAGGCACACCCGGGGAACACCGGGTGTGCCCAAGGGCTACTGCCGGCCCGCGTTATTCCTTGCGGCGTGACGCGCTCGAGCTGCCCATGCTCGATGTTCCCGCGGCTCCGGCGGGCGTGCTCGTCGCCGACGAGCCGGACATCGTCGGAGACCCGGAGACGCCGGTCGTTTGTGAGCCGGTCGAGCCGGATGAGCCGATCGAGCCGCTCGATCCATGCTCACCGCCCGGAGAGTCGCTTGCGCCGTACGAGCCGCCGGTTCCAGCCGACGTCGTCGAGCCCGCCGAGGCTTCCTGTCCGTACGACGTTCCCTGCCCTTGCGAAGAGCCTTGGCCATACGAGCCGGATTGCGACTGCGCCTGGCCGCCCTCTCGCGAGACACGCACGCGGTTATCGATGTCCTTCACGCCGGGGATCGAGTCCACCAGATCCTCGATCGCATGCTTCTGCCAGCGTTCGACCACCGTTCCTTCGATCATCACCTTGCCCTGCATCACCTGGACGGAGACGTCGCTCGCGTCGATGTCGGCACGCTCGTACAGACGCTCGCAGACGTCATCTTTCACACGCTCGTCGGAACGCTCCCAACCCTTCGGCCCGCGACGCTGCGATTGGCTTATTCCGCGTTGCCCGTAGCGGCCGTACTGCCCGAATCCCTGTCCGCCGCCGTACTGGCCTTGAGGGCCATAACCTTGGCCGCCTTGCGCCCCATAGCCTTGGCCGCGTTGTGAGCCGTAGCCTTGTCCGCCATATTGCGAACCGCTCGGGCCGCCATGTTGCGAGCCGCTCGGACCGCCATATTGCGAGCCGCTCGGGCCGCCATATTGCGAGCCGGAACCCTGGCCGCCTTGCGAGCCATAGCCTTGTCCACCCTGCCAGCCGTAGCCTTGGCCACCGTATTGGGGACCATAGCGTTGGCCCCCTTGCGATCCGTAGCCGCCTTGCGAGCCATAGTCCTGACCGCCTTGCGAGCCGTAGCCCCGGCCGCCCTGCGATGCGGAGCGCGAACCATAGCCTTGAGAGCCGTAATCCTGTTCGCCCTGTGAGCCCGTTTGCCCCCCGCCGCCGCGCGAGCCGGCGGGTTGGCCCCAATCCGACTCGGACCCATAGGGGGACGAACCGTGCTGCGCGCCGTATTCTTGTGGGGCACCGCGCGTGCCGCCATAGCCACCGCCACCGCCGTAACCTCCGCCGCCATAGCCGCCGCCCTGCCCCCGACCCCATTCGCCGGCACCGTAGCTGCCGTACGAGGCGCCGGAGATGCCGCGGCCGTAATCACCTGATTCCTGCGCGCCGCGCGTTCCCGCGTACGGTCCCGAATTCTCGTCTTCGCCCCAGCGCCCTCGTGAGGTCCGCCAGTCCTCCTGCGAATTCCAATCGCCGCGGCCACGCTGCGAGCCTTCGCCGCCCCAGTCTTGACCTGCGTAATGTTGACCCCCTTCACCGCGGAACGATTGGCCTTCGTCGTAACCGCGATCGCGCGACCATCCCTGATCGCGCCCTCGTTGATTGCCTCGTGATGGCATGTATGCATCTCCTCGTCGTAAATCGACCCGCTTCGCGCGAAGCAAATCGTGTCCACCGGGGTGCAAGATGCATGCCCCGTGTCCATAGCCCTTGCACGCGCAGGTTGCGCGAATCGAGACGGAAATGATTTCTCGTAAACATTCCGCGTATTCGATTTTTTCCTGCGCGACATCAGCGCATTCAACTGGCTCTGTATGTCAGCGAACAAACAAAAACAAAACGGCGGCCAGGGCCGCCGTTTCATTGCGCGTTGCGCGCGTTATTGAGTTGCGCGATCCGCGTCGATGAAGCCTTTGCCGTAGTACGGATCGTTGCCGCGCGGCCCTGCATCAACGGCGCTGCGCTCGAGAATGGCGCGCACTTGCGCGGGCGTCGCATTCGGATAGCGCTGCTTGACGAGCGCAGCGACCGCCGAAGCAACCGGAGTCGCCATGCTCGTACCGGCGCGCCATGCATACCCGCCCTGCGAGGTGCTCAACACCATGTCGAAAATCCAGCATGGACGCGTGAATCCCGCGATCGTGCAGTCTTCCTCACCGGCGTACGCGACGTCGCCACCCGGCGCAGCGATATCGATCGCCGACGCACCGTAATTCGAATACGAGGAGAAAGGCGTCGCGTCGCTCGACCCTTTCGCCCAGCCGACCGGGCCTGTCGCCGATACGGCGATCGCGTTGCCGGATTCCGCAGGAACTTCGATCAGATTGCCGCGATCGAGATCGGTCGAGTCGTTACCCGCGGCCGCGATCACCACGGCGCCGTTGCGTGTCGCGAAGTCAACGACCTTGCCGAGCGCGTTGATCAGCCGCTGGTTGGTGGCATTACGCGGAATCGTCGTGCCGAGGCTGAGGTTGATCACGTCGGCACGACCCGTCGTGGCCGCGTGCATGACACCGCACAGCAAATCGGAGAACGTTCCCTCGCCGTTGTGTGCCACCTTCACGCCGATCAGCGTTGCCTCCGGCGCGATGCCGAGCGTGCCGCCGCTGCCGTACGCCGCAGCGACGATGCCGGCCACGTGCGTCGCGTGCCAGAACTCTCCCACATCCTCGTCGAATCCGTATCCCGATACGCACGACGTCGACGCGGCGCGATCGATGTTCGGCGCAAGCGCCGGATGCGTCGCCGACAATCCGCCGTCGACGATCGCGACGCGCACGCCGCGGCCGGTGTAACCGCGCTGCCACGCCGACGCCGCATTCACCGCGCGCGGCGCCCACTGAAATGCGTACAGCGGATTGCCGGCCGGGGCCGCAGCCGTGCCGTTCTGCAGCAGATGGATGTCGAGCAGATGAATGTCGAGCAGGTGGATGTCGAGCAGGTGGATGTCGAGCAGATGGATATCGAGCAGATGGATGTCCAGCAAGTGGATATCCAGCAAATGGATATCGAGCAGATGAATGTCGAGCAGGTGGATGTCGTTCGTAAACAGCACCGGCTGCTGATAGAGCAGGTGGATATCCTGATCGGCGAATGTGATCGCCGGACTGCTCGAGATCTTCGCGAGGAAATTCGCGTCGCTCGACTCGACGACGCCAATGCCCGAACTAGCGTGGGCGCGCACGACGGCTCCCCCGGCTGCGCTTACGGCCGCGTCCTGCGCCGCGCCCCACGTCGATGCTTGAAGGATGTAACGCTGGCCCGCCTGCGCGCTTAGCGCGAAGGCGATGGTGACCGCCGCCAGCGATGCGGCAATCCACATTCTCATGGCGTCTCCCTGGTTGGGGTGGACTCGTTCTTGGTGTTCTCGTTGTGCCCCTCTTTGCGCGGGCTACGACGCGTACACTACAGAGACGCCATTACGCTTTCAAGGATAAGTTTGGAAAATATTCATGAGTGTTGCGCTAACGCAAAAAAACGGCAAAAAGTACTTGCGACGAGATGGCCGAACGAGCGTTCGCAGCGATCAGCGGAGCATCAAGACGACCGTCGCGACCAGCAGCAGCACGATAACGACGCCGACGATGCCGCCGATCGCGAGCAGCGTATGGCGCGTCTCGCCCTGGAATACGAGGAGCTCGTCGGCGAGCTCGGCGAGCTGCGCGTTCGTCGCGAGAGCGCCGAACGCGGCCGGCTGCTCTTCGTCGAGCTGCGGAAGCGCCTGCGCTTGAGGCACCGAGATCGGAAGGATCATCGTGAATCCCGTAACCGGCAGGCCTCGCTGGCCGCGGTTGTCCCAGACTTTGGTGCGCCCGCCATTGCGCAGCGCATAGCCGATCCCGCGCGTCCTCGTCGCCGACATCCGCTCGCCCGCCTCGACGAAGAACTTCGATGGCAATCCGCCGGCGAGCGCGACCTCGAGCAGCGCGGCGAACTTGCGCGCGTCGAGCACGACGTCGATCTGGAATTTGGCGGCGGCGTCCGCCCCGCCTTTCGCCGAGCCGGGAACGAACAGCAGGGTGCCGACGCTGCGCGCCTTGCTGCGCGCGCGGCTCGCGCGCCGTTCGCGAATGCGCAGCGAGCCGCCGAGCGCCTCGAGCGTGCCGCCGGTGGTGAGCGCGATGCTCTCACCGGGCGCCACCGCGACCTTCATCACGAGCACGCTGTCGCTGCCGTCGGCGAGAACGAGCCGGGCCTTCGTGGGCTTGAATCCGATCAGCGCCATCGGGCTAGCTCGCCCGGCCGGGTGCGCAAGGCGCAGCGGCGCATCGGCGCGAAGCGCCGCACGCGCGGCCCCAGGCGGCACGTTGCGGGTCATCACGCAAACCCATCCGCGCCCGTCTTCTTGTGCTGGCGCACGCCTTCTGGCCGTCGCTTCCTGCGCCGGCCTGCGTGGCCGTCGCGTTTCCCGCGGGTCATCCCCACGCCCCGCGCTCCCCTAGGCAGCCCGCCAAGCAGCGGCCGCCCTCCCCGTCGAGCCGCCATTCAGGCAAGCGGCACGACTCTGACGATCTCCTCGAGGCGAGCGGCACGACCCTTACGATCTCCTCGGCGGTAGTGACACCGGCGCCGACCTTCATCGCGCCGGACACGCGCAGCGGCTTCATGCCGTCTTTGTACGCTTGATCGCGCAGCACGCGATCGTCGGTGTCCGGCTGCACGAGACGCCGCAGCGCCGGCGTCATCAGCATGATTTCGTAGAGCCCGATCCGTCCGTAGTAGCCGGTCATCCGGCACTCGAGACAGCCGACCGGTCGCATGACTTGAGCAGGCTTCTCGCCGCGCCAGGGCGCGGTGATCGCGCGCCAAGTGTCGTCGTCAGGCGAATCGCCGAGCGTTCTGCAATGCGGGCAAAGCGTGCGCACGAGCCGTTGTGCCATCACGCCTAACAGCGTCGAGCTGATCAGGTACGACGGCACGCCGAGATCGAGCAACCGCGTGACGGCCGTCGGCGCATCGTTCGTGTGCAGCGACGACAGCACGAGGTGACCGGTGAGCGCCGCCTGCACCGCCATGTCGGCGGTGTCGCGGTCGCGGATCTCGCCGACCATGATGATGTCCGGATCCTGGCGCAGCAGCGTGCGCACGCCGTGCGCGAAATCGACGCCGATCGTCGGCTGCACCTGCATCTGGTTGAACGCGGGCTCGATCATTTCGATCGGGTCCTCGACCGTGCAGACGTTGACCTCGGGTGTGGCGATCTGCTTCAACGACGAATAGAGCGTCGTCGTCTTGCCCGAGCCGGTCGGGCCGGTGACGAGGATGATGCCGTTCGGCTCGCGGATCATCCGCTGCCAGCGCTCCTGGTCATCGGCAGTGAAGCCGAGCTCCTCGAAATCGCGCACGAGCACTTCCGGCGTGAAGATGCGCATGACGATCTTCTCGCCGAACGCCGTGGGCATCGTCGAGATGCGCAGCTCGATCTCCTGGCCGTCGGGCGCCAGCGTCTTGATGCGCCCGTCCTGCGGCCGGCGCTTCTCGACGATCTCCATGCGCGCGAGCAGCTTGATCCGCGACGTCATCGCGACCAGCACCGGGATCGGGATCGCGTAGACCTGATGCAGCACGCCGTCGATGCGGAATCGGACCTGGCCGACATCGCGCCGAGGCTCGATGTGGATGTCGGACGCGCGTTGCTCGAACGCGTATTGCCACAGCCAGTCGACGATGTGGACGACGTGCTGATCGTTCGCGTCGAGGTTGCCCTTCTGGCCGAGCTCGACCAGTTGCTCGAAGTTGCGCGCGAGCGAGAGGTCGCCGCGCGAAGTCTCCTGCGCGCGCTTCATCGAGCGCGCGAGCGTGAAGAACTCGCCGAGATAGCGGCGGATGTCCTGCGGATTCGCGAAGACGAAGCGGACCTTGAGCCGCAGGATCTTCTCGAGCTCGTCGGCCCACGCGCGCACGAACGGCTCCGCGGTGGCGACCGTCAACGTGTCGCGGTTGACCTCGACGGGAAGGATCCGGTAACGCTCCGCGTACGCGTTCGACATCGTCTGCGTGACCGCGGTGAGATCGATCTTGAGCGGATCGATGTGCTGGTACGGCACGCCCAGCTTTCCCGCCAGCCACTCGACGAGCGCCTCGAGTGTGAGCACCTTGTGCGGCGGATCCGGATGGCGCCACTTGCGGTCGGCGATCAGCTCGAGCGGATGGTCGAAGCGCGCGGTGCGGCTTCGAGCGAGCTGCTCGGCTTCGGCAGCGCCGACGAGCCCGTCGGCGACCATCAGCTTGAGGATGTCTTCGAGCCGAAGCCTGCGGTCGGCCGCGTTCGATGCCGCCGCTGATACGGCGTTGTTCAGGACAGGCGCAGGCGTGGCCATCTCGCGAATTTACACCGAAGATGCCGCTTGCGTCAGTGCGCGTCGCCTAGACGCACGGCCGAACCGTCCCGCGGGCCGACGAACGGCGCTACGATCCACGAATGGCCGCGCGCCTTACTGCTCGAATCGCCGACATCACCACGCTCGCCGTCGATGCGATCGTCAACGCCGCCAACTCGTCGCTGCTCGGCGGCGGTGGCGTCGACGGCGCGATCCATCGCGCAGCGGGTCCGTCGCTACGAGCCGAATGCGCAACATTGGGTGGCTGCGCGACCGGCGATGCGAAGATCACGCGGGCCTACAAACTGACCGCACAATTTGTAATCCACACCGTTGGACCGGTTTGGCGCGGCGGCGATCACGACGAGCCCGCGCTTCTCGCGTCGTGCTATCGCCGTTCGCTCGACGTCGCGGTCGAGCATTCGATCCGCCGGATCGCGTTCCCGGCGATCAGCTGCGGCGCGTTCGGGTACCCCGTCGCCGATGCGGTGGCGATCGCCGTCCGCGAAGTCGCCGCGTTCACCGATCGCTCGAGCGCGATCGACGAGGTGATCTTCGCGTGCTTCGACGCCTCGATGCTCGCGCATTACGAGCGCGAGCTCGCGCGTCTCACGCCTCCTCCGCCGGCCCGGGCACGTTGACCGCCGGCACCTGAAACACTTCGCGCAGATAGGCGACGTACGACGGGTCGTAGTCCATCGTCTTCGACGGCTCGTCGCTGATCTTCGCGACCGGCTGCCCGTTGCAGCGGGTCATCTTGATGACGATCTGCAGCGCCTCGACGCCAACGTCGTTGGTGAGGTTCGTGCCGATGCCGAACGCGGTCTGGCTGCGCCCGCGGAAATACTCGAACAGGCGGATCGCGAGCGGCACGTTCAGCGAGTCCGAGTACACCATGGTCTTGGTACGCGGGTCGATGCGCATTTTCTGATAGTGCGCAATCATCTTCTCGCCCCACTCGAACGGATCACCGGAGTCGTGTCGCACGCCGTCGAACAGCTTGCAGAAGAAGAGATCGAAGTCGCGCAGGAACGCTTCCATCCCGCAGACGTCGGACAACGCGATCCCGAGGTCGCCGCGATACTCGCGCGCCCACCTGTTGAACGCGAACACCTGCGAGTCGCGCAGCCTCGGACCGACCGCCTGGCAGGCCTGCAGGTATTCGTGCGCCATCGTGCCGAGCGGCGTGAGGTTGTGGCGAAACGCGAGATCGACATTGCTCGTGCCGACGAACTTGGTGCCGATGCCGCGGTGCAGCGTCTCGATCACCTCCTCCTGCCATGCGCGCGAGAACCGCCGCCGCGTGCCGTAGTCGGCAATGCGGAACTCGGGGTCGTGCACGCCATTGATCGTTTGCACTTTCTGCGCGAGCCGGCGACGGCCCTCGGCAAGATCGAGGCCGCGATGCGCATTGCGGTCGTGCACCTCGCTCACGATCGCGAGCACCGGAACCTCGAACAGGATGGTGTGCAGCCAAGGCCCCTTGATCGCGATGTCGATGTCGTGCGGCGAGCCTTCGAGCCGACCGACGTGAATGAATCGCTCGTCGAGCTGGAAGAGCTTCAGCAGATCGACGTAATCGCTCTTGAAGAAGCGCCAGCCGCGCAGGTAGTCGAGCTCGTCGGGCCGAAAGCGCAGCGAGCAGAGCGCCCGGATCTCGTCGCGGATCTCGTCGATGTACGGCGTGAGGTCGACGTCGGGATTGCGCAGCTTGAAGCGGTACTCGACCTGAGCACCCGGGAAATGGTGCAGCACGACCTGCATCATCGTGAACTTGTACAGATCGGTGTCGAGCAGCGACTGGATGATCATCGCGAATGCCCGCGAGGGCGGACGGGAGCTGGAGGCCGATGTTACTGCGTAAATGGGGTCAGACCCCATTTACGGCGGCGCTCATTCGCCGACGACGCGAATGCGCCGCGCGAGCACGATGCACGCGAGCGTGCATGCAATCGCGAGCCAGCCGACAACGCCGAAATGGGTGAGCTCGCCGTCCGGCGAGCGGCCGATCAGCGCGCCAGCGGTGACCGCCGCGAGACCGGCGCCGAGCTGCTGCAACGAGGCGTTGAAGCTCATAAAGCTGCCGCGCAGCCGCGGCTCCGCCGCGCCGGTGATCAGCGCCATCGCCGGACCGAAACGGCCCGTCACGATGACGAAGAAGACGGTCGACACCGCGACGGCAAGCGTCAGCGGCACGCGCGGCAGATGCGTGCTCGCGAAAAGCGGCACGATCGACGCGAGCGCAAGGATCGTGAACAGCCGCTTCTTGCCGTAACGGTCAGCGAGCCGGCCGAAGATCTGCGCGGTGACGAGTGTAGCGAGCCCGCCGGCAAAATAGATGATCGCGA
>WNFZ01013801.1_pt1 | contig 11800 bp, 4 predicted proteins | sample 5400081 | NCBI WGS metagenome assembly WNFZ01 (sample SAMN13153365, study PRJNA577476) | soil metagenome | isolation source: 80 cm soil or saprolite under grassland replicate 1 | place: USA:California | collected 2016-06-15
AACCCCCACTCCGAAGGGCGTGACGGTCACCGTGGCCACGGCGGCCGCGCCCGGGGTCAGTTGCCCGAAGTCGCATGTGACCAGACCGCCTTGACGCAGGCAAGCGCCCTGCGAGCTCGTCACGGAAACGAAGTTGACCCCAGCCGGCAAGGCGTTCGTCAGCGTCACGCCGGTGGCGGCGGCCGGGCCGCGATTGGTCACGGTAATGGCATACACCAGGTTGCTATTCACCGCGACGGGATTGGAGGAAGCCGTGGCCAGCACCGCCAGATCTGCGATCGGGTCCGCCGTGCTGATGTTCAAACGCCAGCCTCCTCCGATGATCCCCGTGTTGTTGGGCAAATCGTCCACGAGGTATAATGACCAGGGGCCGTTGGGGTCCGTGCCCTGGAAGACCGAGAGGGCGCTGCCGAAGGGGCCCAACGGCGCCGGCGGCGGAAAAGTGTCCAAGGAAGGATCGTAATTGGTGGGACGATAGCCGGTGGAGGAGAGCACGCCGACGGTCGGCAGCGACAACCCGGCCGCGTCATCAAATGTCAACGTGACGCCGTTGATCACGAATCCCGCCGCGGCGTCCGACATCAGCAGCAGGGCCTGGCCGCTGGGGCCAACGAGCAGGATGTCCAGGTCTCCCGCGAAACTGTGGCTGAGATTGTTCAGCGTCGCCGTGACTTTGTAGACCAGGCCGGTCAGGCCGGAGACGACAATCGTCGATGGGTAAGGGTTCCCGACTCCCGGGCCGGCGGCGGTCGCATCCGCGATCGGAATGGCGGTGACGTTGCTGAAGGCGACCGGCGGCACGATCACCGAAGTCGTTTGGAATCCGGTGTTGTCCGGCGAATCCGCCTCGGCCTCGTTGCCCGTGACGGCCGCGTTGGCCACAAACGTTCCTGCCACATCCGCCCGCAGGGTCAGGTTCACCGTGGCACTGGCCCCGTTCTCCAGCGAACCAAGCGCGCAGATGACGCGGCCACCCGCGTTGTTGCAACTTCCCTGGCTGGGGATGACGGACAGCAGGGTCAACGACGCGGGCAGCGTATTGGTCAGGACCACACCGGTCGCGGGGGACGGGCCCTGATTGGTCACGACCACCGTGTAGGTCACGTTGCTCAACACCGGGACAGGGTCGACCGAATCAATCACCGTGACTGCCAGGTCGATCGCCGGCCGGATGGTCACCGCGTAGTCCTCCACTTCTCCGTCGGGGGCGAACCCATCGAAGGACAACCCTCCCGCGCGGCTGAAGCGGAATCGCGCGAACGTATTGGTTGGCCGCGCCGTGGGGGAAATGGGCAGCATCACCAGGTTGGCTCCGGCAACGACGGCCTGGCTGGCGAGCGCCTGCTCTCCCGGGTCCGCCCAGGTGCCGTTGGCATCGAAATCGATCCAGGCGTCGAGAAAACCATTGGTGGATGCGACGACCAAAACCGTGGCGAACTGCCCGACCAACCAGGGCGAAGTGAAGCCCACGCCGTCCTCGTCATCACTTCCGCTGAAGTCATCACCGGTGGCCGACCCATTCGGCTGGCCGTCGGGTTCGAAGTCCACCGCGGCGCCCAAATGGACCCCCGGCAGGATGCGATGACGCGCGCCATTGAACGCCATCGTGGTGGGATAACCCAAGGCGTCCGGCGCGTCGCCGAAGTGAGCAGGTTGGTCTGGTTGACATACCACTGGTAACGCACGGGCGCAGTGCCCGTCGCCAGGGCGTTGAATGTCGCCGTGCCTCCGGCGAAGTTGGTCCGACTTTCGGGCTGCAGCGTGAACGAAGGCGGCGCGAACACGGTGAGCGAGGCGGGGTTGCTCGTCACCGGGCCAAGCGCATTGCTGACGCGCGCGCGGTACAAGCCAGCCTGGCTCAGTTGCACATTGGTCAGGACCAAGGTGGCGTTGGTCTCCCCGATCAGATCGCTGTCATTGAAGCTCCACTGGAACGTCAACGGCGCTGACCCCGTCGCCGCGACGCTGAACAACACGGTCGCCCCGACATTGACCGTCTGGCTCTGGGGCGACGCGGTGATGTTGACCGGGACCAACACCGCCAGGGTGACGACCGGGCTGTCGATCGCGCCGACCTGGTTGGCCACGCGCACCGCGTAATTGCCCGCATTGGCAGGTTGAGCGTTGAAAATGCTCAGGGTGGCGTTGGTTTGCCCGTCCAGGTCCGACTCATTGAAACGCCACTGGAAACGTAACGGCGGCGTGCCAGAGGCCGTGACGCTGAAGTTGGCCGTGGACCCGTTGGTCACGGTCAGACTTTGTGGCGGAACCGTGATCGCAGGCGCGTCCAACGCGCTCGTCAGCGAGGTAAACGTGTTATTCGCCGGAACGAGATCCACTTCCGGGCTGGAGACCGAGACGGTGTTCGCGATGCTTCCGGCAGCGGTCACCTTGACCACCAGCGTGATCCTGGCCGCGGCGCCGTTGTTCAGCGCGCCCAAGGAACAGGTCAGGATGCCGTCGCTCTGGTTGCAGCCCCCTGGCGACGAAGTCGCGGACACGAAAGTGACGCCCGCCGGGAACGAATCGGTCAACGTGGCACTCGAGGCGGCGGACGGGCCGGCATTGCTCACCGTGATCGAGTAAGTCAGGTTGCTGTTGACCGCCACCGGCTCCGGCGAGCTCGTCTGCGTGACGCTCAAATCGGCCAGCGCCGCGATGGTCAGCGCGTAATCCTCCACCTCGCCGTCCGCCGCGGGCCCGTTGAAGGAAAGTCCTCCGGCGGTGCTGAAGCGGAAGCGGGCATGAGTGAGGCCGGTGGAAGCCAGGCCGGGAACGATCAACCGCAATGTGTTGGTTCCCGCAGCCAAGGCCTGGTTCGTAAACACCTGCTCCCCTCCCCCGCTCCACGAGTTGTCCCGGTTGAAATCCACCCACGCGCTCAGCAGGCCATTGGTCGAGGCGACCACTTCGAGCGTCGTTGTCTGGCCGATGAAGAGCGGCGTCAGGAATCTCACCCCGTCCTCATCCGCGTTGCCGTTCAAGTCGTCACCCATGGCGTCGGCGTCGGGTTGCCCATCGACTTCCGCGTCGATCGACGCCCCCAGGTGGATTCCCGGAACGATGACGTGGCGCGCGCCGTTGCTGGCTTTGAGCGAGGGAAAACCTGGATCGGGAGCGTCGCCAAAATCGAACAGGATCACCGTCAGCGTCGCCAACGCGCTCGTCACCGAGCCACTCGGGTTGGCCACCACCACGTCGTAGTGGCCCGCGTTGGCCGGGGAGACACCGGCCAGGACGAGCACGGCATTCGTTTGATTGGACAAATTGTCTCCGTTGAAACGCCACTGATAAGACGGCGGAATCCCGCTGTCCGCCGCGACCGCCAAACTGGCGCTGTCACCGTTCGTGACGGTCAGACTGTTTGGCGACGCGGTGATCACCGGTGGATTGAGCAAGTGCAACACCGCGGGTGGACTGCTCGTGAGGCTGAGGCTCTCGTTGGTCACCACCACCGTGAACTGTGCTCCTTCATCGCTGGCCGTGACCGGCGGGGTGACATACAGCAAATTGGTTGCGCCGGAGATGGCCGTGCCGTCGCGATACCACTGCAGACTGTAAGGCGGGGTGCCCGTGACTCCCACGCTGAAGCGGGCCACCTGGCCGGTGGCCACATACTGGTTCGGCGGCGCGAAACTGAACCCCAGCGGCTCGTTGAAGGCGGACGGTTCCGCCACTCCCGCCCGATACCCGAAGAAATCGACATCCACCGCCCCGCGCTGGGCGGAACTGCCCATCCCAAGCGCCAGATAATTTGTCGCCGGCCCATCGACACCCAAGCCGGCGGTGAGATTGAACACGGTCGGCCTTTTGCTGCCATCGGAGTAAATCGAAACGCGATGAGTCCCGGGATCGGCTCCATTGTCCTGAATCGTGATCCAAAACTCGTGGAACACGGTGGGGTCGAGGGCGAGCAGGTTGGTCGTTCCCCCCTCCCCCGGATCGACGTTCGCGCTGCGGGCGTTGCCGTTGAGATTGTTCATGTGCAGGCCGGGCCGGCCAAAGTCGAAACTGGCGGTGGTGCTGGCATCTTCGGAAGACTGGTTCAAGCTGAAGCCGATGATTCCGCCGCCGTTGCCCGCCTGGCGGATGCCGAACATGCCTTTGCCATCGCTGTTGTTGACCAGTCCATTGGGGGCGTTGGGGAGCTCGATGAGCGGATCACTGGGCGGCGTGAGCCGGGCGCGAAACGTCAACGTCACCCCGTCGTCCAGCAAGGTCGTCGCGTTCGCCACGCTCGATTCCTGCGCCAGGCTGTGCGTGAAGTAATAGCGCCGGTTGTTGAAGCCCGTCCCGCTCGTCACCGCGTCTTCGATGGTGATAATCCCGTTGGTCGTGCTCACCCCGCCTGGCAAACCGTTGCCCGCGCCGCGTCCGTCGCCCGACCAGGAGTCATTCTGATGATCCCAGGTGCCGTCCAGGGCCGCCGTGAGGCTGCTGGCCACCGCGCTCCCCTGGAAGACGTAAGCCCATCCGCCCGGCGGCGCCGGGTACACGGGATCACTGGCCAGACGCACCGTCAATCGCGCCGGAGCGCTGGTCATCGACCCTTCCAGGTTCGTCACGACCACGGTGTAAACGCCCGCGTCATTGGTTTGAATCATCGCCAGGAGCAGGAAGGAGTTGGTCTTGCCGGCCAGGCTGGAGCTGTCGCGCCACCACTGGTAGGCGAGCGGGCTGCTGCCGGTGGCGGCGACGGTGAACGTGTAGTTCGTCCCTTCCACGACCGTCCGCGGTTGCGGCTGGACCGTGATCGCTGGTGGGCTGGCCAAGACGCCGAGGGGCAGAGTCCAACCCAGGAGAGCCAGAGGAATCAGCCGCCCGGAATTTCCCTTGAAATGACCCAGCAGCCTGCGCAAGGCCAAACCCAACGCATCAGCTCTGCAGAAACGACCGAGAGCGGGCATACCACACCTTCTGAGGCCGTATTGGCTACCTAAGCAAACGACAGTTGTTCAAGGACTTTGCAGCTTGGGCGTTCGTGGAACGGGCTGATGCTACCTATCCCGAACGATTTTGCAATTCATTTTCAGAAACCGGCCGACCTCACTTGAAGATCTCGGCGAAGAACACTTTTGTCACTGGTAACTTGTCACTGGTAACTGGCGATTTGCAGAAGCTCATCCCGAGCGTGACCCTGTTTTCAATTTCCAGTTACCAGTTACCAGTTACTAGTTACCAGTCTAAACGGTTCATGGCCGCTGAGCAGGTCCGCCGGGCTCAGCGATTTACGATGTACGATGTACGATTTACGAGCTTCCGATGGAGGGATCACGGCGCTAAGCGATTCGCGCGCCCGGCGATCTGCGCTGCATGGCCCTCGTAAATCGTACATCGTAAATCGTCAATGGCTGCGGGACCGGCGGCGCATTGGACATCCGGCATTCGCTGGTTCTTGGACATGGGGCATAAGACTCGAATTTTCTGGCCTAAGCCGCCGCCGCAGAATAAGCAGAAGGTGTGTTGCAACGACGGCCCTTCCCTTCCGCCCTGGCGATGATCGTTTCCATCCTGGCCACACGGCTGGCCACGCCGGGTGCCGCCGCCGAGCCTGCGCCCCTGAGTTTCAGCAAGGATATTGCGCCCATCCTCCAGCAGAAGTGCGTTACGTGCCATGGCCCGGAAAAAAGCAAGGGCCACTTCCAATTGCACACCTACGCGGCTTTGCGCAAGGGCGGCGAGAGCAAGGAGCCTTCCATCACTCCCGGCCAACCGGCCCGCAGCAAACTCTACCAGTTGCTCACCGCCAAGGATGCCGATGACCGCATGCCGCAAAAAGATGACCCATTGCCCGCCGCTCAAATCCGGCTCATCGAGCGCTGGATCCTGGAAGGAGCGAAGTGCGATGCCGCCGATCCCGAGGCCACGCTGGCCTCGCTCCTGCCGCCGGCCACCTATCCCGATCCCCCGGCCAGCTATGCGCAGCCGGTGCCGGTGCTGGCCCTGGCGTTCAGCCCGGACGGGACCGAACTCGCCGCCAGTGGCTACCACGAAATCACGATTTGGAATCCAGCGGACGGCGCCCTCCTCCGTCGGATCAAACACATCGCCCAACAGACCCAGGCCTTGAGCTTCAGCCCGGATGGCGGGCTCCTGGCCGCCGGCGGTGGCGTCCCCGGGCGCGTCGGCGAAGTCAAATTGATCGACCCAAAGAACGCCTCCATCCTCCGGACCCTCGGTGCCACGACCGACTTTGTGCTCGCGCTGGCGTTCAGCCCGGATGGACAACGCCTCGCCACGGGAGGAGCCGACAACGCCATCCGGCTCTACGACGTCGCCAGCGGCAAAGAAGAACGACGGATCGAACAACACGCCGATTGGGTCATCGGCCTGGCGTTCAGTCCCGATGGACGACAAATCGCCTCCGCCAGCCGCGACAAATCCGTCCGCTTGTTCGACAGCAAGAGCGGCGAGTTGGAGGAAACCTACACCGGCCACAGCCAGGGAGTGTCCGCCGTCGCCTTCAGCCGCGACGGCGAGTTCGTCTTCAGCGGCGGAAACGACAAGGAAATCCAGGTCTGGCAAACCAAGGACGCCAAGAAAATCTCCACCCTCGGCGGATTCACAGGCGAAGTGCTCCGTCTCCTTGTGTCGGGCGACCAGGTTTTTAGCTGTTCGGTCGACCACCAGGTTCGCCAACACCAGTTCGTGGGAAAGAAGTCGACCCTGGTCCACACCTTCTCGGGTCATCGGGACGTGGTCTACGCCGTGGCGTATCACGAGCCAACCAAGCGCCTGGCCAGTGGCAGTTTCGACGGCGAAGTGCGGGTCTGGGATGTGGGAAGCGGAAACCTGCTCACCAACTTCACCGCCGCGCCCGGCTACCTCGCCGCCCGTCGGTAGGGCGGGTCACGCAAAGATCTGCCGCACCGGTTCCCCGCGATCGGTGATCGGCACCGGCCGATCCTCGTCATAAAGAAATTTCCCCGGGTTGATGCCCAGCGCGCAATGGATCGTGGCGTGGAGATCCGGGACGGAAACAGGATGGTCGAGGATCTTCCGACCCAGTTCGTCCGTCTCGCCCACGACCTGGCCCGTCTTCAAACCGCCGCCGGCCAGGGCGATGCTGAACGCCTTGGCGTAATGCCCGCGCCCGCCGCCATTGTCGAATTCCGGCGGACGGCCGAATTCGGTCGCCACCACGAGCAGGGTTCGCTCGAGCAACCGGTTCTTCTCCAGGTCGAGCACGAGTGTGGCCAGCGATTGGTCGAGATCCTGGATGAGCAAGTGCTGGTTCCTTTGTCCTTGGTTATGCGTGTCCCAGCCGGTGCCATTGATGAAGTTCAGGTTGAACGACACCTCGATGAAACGCACGCCGGTTTGCACCAACCGTCGCGCGAGCAAACAGCGCTGGCCAAACTCGCTCCCATAGGCCGCCCGCAACGACTCGGGCTCAGCGCCCAGTTGGAAGGCCTTCATAAAATCCCCGCGGGCCAGTCGGAAGCCTTCGCCAATCGCCGCGTCGTAGTCGCCAATCAACTTGTCGCCGCTCTGCCGCGCCACGTATCCCTCGCGCAACTTCGCCAGCAACGCTTCACGCCGGGACTGCCGGCTCTCCGCGATCTCTGGAGGACGGCTCAGTCCGCTCGGTCCCGCCTCCGTATCGGTCAGGTAGATGTAGCCATGCCGGGCGCCCAAAAAGCCCGGCCCCCGCGTCACGTTCGGATAGCCCATCACGACATAGGCCGGTACGCCTTGCGCCGCGCTCCCGCGTTCATGCGACACGATGGAGCCGATGGAAGGATAAATGACCGTGCCGCTGGTCGGGCGACCCGTGTGCAAGCGGTTGGTGGCCGCCGCGTGCTCGTCGACCACCTCGTGGTTGACCGTCCGCAGCAGGACAAACCGGTCGAGCAGTTTCGCGCAATGCTTGAGATGCACGCACACCCGCACGTCGGGAATCGCCGTGTCGATGCTGGGATAAGCCGAGCCCGCGACCTTTTGGCCGTCGCCCAGGCCCTTGGGGTCCCACGTATCAACATGGCAGGCGCCGCCGCCCAGCCAGAGGAAGATGCAATGCTCCGCTTTGCCCTTGGGGTAAATGATCTCCTCGCGCTTCTTCTGCCCACCGGCCAGTGGAGCCGAGATACCGCCGACGCTCATCCAGGTCGACACCGTCAACCCGGCCCGGCCCGCGTGCGACATAAATTCGCGGCGTGAAATCGGTCGTTCAACGCAATTCGGCTTCATGGAAAGCTGCACGGACTTGAGCCACGCCTTGAGACCACCAGCCGTAGCCGCCGACGTGAGTCGGCTCTGATCTCTCTGGGCGATGGCTCCCACTGGTGAGAAGTGATCCGGCTCACGCCGGATGCTACGAGGTTCATGGAGAGCCTCCACGGTTTTTCGACCCCGCGTTGCGTCCATGAACCTTCGCGGAATGGTGAATCCGCAATCCGCAATCCGCAATCCGCAATGGGGCGGTTCATGGCACAAACACAAATTCGGGCGAATTCACCAACGCCCAGACCATGTCTTCCATCCGCTCGCGCCACTCGGCGCGCAATCGCTCCGTCGGCGCATCGCCCGCGCGAGCCTGCCGTTCCATGGCCTGCTTGATCCGGGTGGCTTCCGGGTTGAGGTGATTGGCCCAGGACACCGCGCGGGCCGGCCCGGAGGATTTCTGCGCCTGGCTGCCGCTTGGCTGGAGTCGACGCTGCGCGTAGCCCGGTTCCAGCAGAGCCGTGAATGCGCTGACTTCCGCCTCCCGGGGCGGACGCGAGAGCACGCGGAGGAAGACCGCGCCGATCAAATCCAGCAGCGGCCGGTCCTGGAGGCACAGCGCCGTGAGGGCGCTGTCGTCAGAAAGCCGCGCCACCCGGCCGTTGCCCAGGACGCCGTTGGCGAGCGCGGCCGGTTGCAGCACGTTCGCCGCGTGGTCGCGCACCGTCTGGGGACTTTGCCGCGATTCCCGCCAGCCAAACATCGCCAGCAGATCCACGATCGGCTGCGCCTTGGGCATGGCCAGGGCCGGGCGATCCCGCTCGTTGGACAAGGACGCGAATTCCCACGCCCGAACCGGCCTCCCGAGGTTGTTAAAGTCTTTCACCGGCCGCCGCCCGTCCACGTCCATGTTCAGTTCCTCCGCGTTGAACGATTTGCCCACCGCCGCGAAGACCGAGTCCACCACTTGTTCGGCGGTCATGCGCCGGCGCGCCGGTGACGCAAAAAGACGCTCCCCGGGTTTCTGGTCCAAGGAGCCTTCAGGGCGAACTTCCCGCTGGTAGGTATGCGAATTGAGGATGAGCCGCGCCAGGTGTTTCAAATCGTAGTCATGCGTGACCAGTTCGCGCGCCAGGTAGTCGAGCAATGCCGGATGCGAAGGTTGCGCGGTTTCCCAGTCGTCCACCGGCTCGACCAGGCCCCAGCCGAGATAACGCTTCCAAACGCGGTTCACGAGGACCTTCGCGAATCGGCCGTTGCGTGGATCGGTGATCAAGGCCGCCAGTTTCTCGCGCGGATCTCCCGCGGACCGGAGCACGCCCGCCGGGAGATCGTTCGCCAGGATCTCGTGAAACGGCCAGTCCGGCTCGACCTTGGACCCGGGCTTGAGCGTGACCTTGACGAGGCGGCCGACGACGATGTTGGCGTTGGTCGGGATGGAACTGCTCAACGGGACCTGCTGCGGTTCGCGCTTGAGCATGGCGGCCAGGCTGAAGAGATCTTTCTGCTTGAAGTCATGGTAAGGGGCATCGTGACAGCGGGCGCATTGCATCTGCATCCCCAGGAATGCCTGCGCCACGATCTGGGCCTTCTGCGCCATCGGCACATCATTGTCCGTGGCCAGGCCAAAACCGGCCGGCCCGCCGTAATAGACGCTGCCTTCCATCAGGATGAGTTCGCTGGCGAATCGGTCCATCGGCTTGTTGTCGGCCAATGACTCGTAAATCCACCAGCGGAACGGACCGGTGTTGTTGAGCATGGGCTTGAGGATGCCGGGGTTTTCCGCCAGCACATCCTGCCAATAACTCACCCAGTGGTCCGCCCAGCCTGGCTGCCCCAGCAGCCGCTCGATGACCCTGGCGCGACGTTCCCTGCTCGAACTCGCATCGCGCCGGAACGCCTCGATCTCCTCCGGGGTGGGCGTCAACCCCGTCGTGTCGAGCGTCACGCGCCGCAGAAAAGAGTAGTCATCGAGCAACGGCCCTGGCCTGGCTCCGGCCGCTTCGAGTCTCGCGCCGATAAATCGATCCACGTCGTTGTGCACCGGCATCGCCGCCGAAACCTCCGGCGGCCGGGAAGCCGGAACCTGGCATTCGGCCATCTCCTGCCGCGCCAGTTGGTGGCGCCAGGCCCAATACTTCGCCTCTTCGGCCGCCGCCCGCTCCCGCCGCTGACGGTCCTCCGCCTTGAAATGCGCGCGCCGCCCGACCTCGTACGCGTTCCAACCCTCCTCGGTGAGCAGGATCTTCCCACCGCTTCCGAGCAAAGCGAACGATGTCTCGCCGCCCGAACAGACGCTGACGCAAAGTTCGCCCAACTCCGGGCGCCGGCCTTTCGTTCCGACCAACGCCTCCAGGACAAACAGATGATTGGCGCCGTCGGCCACGAAATTCGTCACGCTCTCGGCATGGCCGGGACGCAAGTAACGTATCTCCGGCGCGACCGCCACCGGCACCTCGGGCACCTCCTCGTGGCCATCGGCGTTGAGATTGGGAAATGGCGTCGAGAGAATCACCTTCTCATCCACGAAGAGCCGCGAACCGGTTCGTGCCCGCAACAGGAGACGATGCTGGCCTTTCGGAAGTTGGATATTGGCCGAGGCGCGAAAGAGGAACGGACATTCTCGATCGACTTTCACGCCGCGAGCCGAATATTTGGCCGGCAACGTCGCAAACCCAAAGGCCGGCTCAGAGTAGCGCTCGCTGGGCGCAGGCCTGGGAAAATCCCAGGAAGTTCGATCCGGCATCCCTTCGAAAATTTCGACCTGCACCGATCCGGCTGGCCAATCCTCGGGTAAAATCAGGGCCGGCTGGCCCTGCGCCGGCAGGTTGTCGCAGACCAACCCTTGCAGGCAAACCAACGCCACGCACCGGAGCGGTGGAGCGAAAGGTGACTGGCTCATTCTCTTCATGCGCCTGCCAGGCGGAACCGGACTCAGCCGGCAACACGCTACTAAATCGCGCGACCGAATCCAAGAGCCAAATGGGATCGAAAAAGGGCGGATGCAAATTCACTTCCGGCTTGGTCCCCTCTTCGGCATGGTGGAGGCATGATTCTCCCGGAACTGAAAGGCCGCAACATCCTGGTCACCGGCGGCGCCAACGGCATCGGCGCAGCCATCGTCCGCGCCTTTCACGGGCAAGCCGCCAACGTCTTTTTCTGCGACCAGGATGTGCCGTCGGGGCGCGCCCTGGCGCGGGATCTTGGTCGACGCGCGTTTTTCCACTCGGTGGACCTGGCAGCGGAAGCGGAAATTGTCCGTTGGATCCAGGACGTCGGCCGGCGGAAAGGGAGCGTGCACGTCCTGGTCAACAACGCCGCTCGCGATCCGCGCCTGGAGTTGGACCGCACTTCGGCGGCGGCCTGGGATGATCTGTTCGCCACGAACCTGCGCGCCTGCTTCCTCACCTCCCGCGAAGCGGTTCCATGGATGAAGTCCGGCGGCGCCATTATCAACCTGGCCTCGATCACGTTTCATTCTGGGCCGGCGAAGATGACGGCTTACGTGGCCACGAAAGGTGGCGTGCTCGGCTTCACCCGGTCCCTCGCGCGCGAGCTGGGACCGCGGCGAATCCGGGTGAACACGATTTCACCCGGCTGGGTGATGACCGAGCGGCAGCTTCGCCAGTATGTCACG
>WNFZ01005331.1_pt1 | contig 11795 bp, 8 predicted proteins | sample 5400081 | NCBI WGS metagenome assembly WNFZ01 (sample SAMN13153365, study PRJNA577476) | soil metagenome | isolation source: 80 cm soil or saprolite under grassland replicate 1 | place: USA:California | collected 2016-06-15
ACCACCGCCGTGGCCAAAGGCGATCTCACCCGCAAGATCACCGTCGATGTCAAAGGCGAAATCCTGGAATTGAAAAACACCATCAATACCATGGTCGATCAACTCAACTCCTTCGCTTCCGAAGTCACCCGCGTGGCCCGCGAGGTTGGCACCGAAGGAAAACTCGGCGGCCAGGCGGAAGTCCAGGGTGTCGGCGGCATCTGGCAGTCTCTGACCGATAACGTCAATCAATTGGCCGCCAACCTCACCACCCAGGTGCGCGCGATCGCCGAGGTCGCCACCGCCGTGACCAAGGGCGATCTCACCCGCTCCATCACCGCCGAAACGCGCGGAGAGGTGACCGATCTGAAGGACAACATCAACGAAATGATTCGCAACCTGCGGGAAACGACGCAGAAAAACAGCGAACAGGACTGGCTCAAGACCAACCTGGCCGCCTTCACCCGCAAACTGCAAGGCCAGCGCGACCTGTTGACCGTCACCAAGTTGATCCTTTCCGAACTGGCTCCGCTGGTCAACGCGCAGCACGGCGTCTTCTACGCGATGGACGAAGCCGAGGGCGATCCCGAGCCCTATCTCAAATTGCTGGCCAGTTACGCCTATCGCGAACGCAAGAACCTGGATAACCGCTTCAAAGTGGGCGAAGGACTGGTCGGCCAATGCGCGCTGGAGAAGGAAAAATTCCTGCTCACCAGCGTGCCGAGCGATTACATCCAGATCTCTTCCGGCCTGGGTTCCGCCCCGCCCCTCAACATCATCATGCTGCCCGTGCTGTTCGAGGGCAAAATCAAGGCCGTCATCGAACTGGCTTCCTTCGAGCGTTACACCGCCGCGCAACAGAGCTTCCTCGACCAGCTGACCGAGAGTATCGGCATCGTCTTGAATACGATCGAAGCCAACACCCGCACCGAGGAATTGCTCAAACAATCGCAGTCCCTCACCGAGAAGCTGCAAAGCCAGCAACATGAATTGCGCCGCACCAACGAGCAGCTCGAGGAAAAAGCCCGCCAGCTCGCCGCCCAGAACTCCGAGGTCGAACGCAAGAACCAGGAAGTCGAACAAGCCCGCCTGGCGCTCGAGGAGAAAGCCGCCCAGCTGGCGCTCACTTCCAAGTACAAATCGGAATTCCTGGCCAACATGTCGCACGAACTGCGCACGCCCCTCAACAGCATGTTGATCCTCTCCCAGCAGTTGGCCGACAACCCGCAAAACAACCTCACCCAGAAACAAGTCGAATTCGCCCGCACCATCCACAGTTCCGGCAACGACCTGCTGGAACTGATCAACGACATCCTTGACCTGTCCAAGATCGAATCGGGCACCACCACCGTCGAGATCAGCGATGTCGCCTTCGTCGCCCAGCGGGATTTCGTCGAACGCTTCTTCCGCCCGGTCGCCGAAGCCAAGTCGCTCAACTTCCAGACCATCATCGACCCGCAACTGCCACACACCTTCCGCAGCGACGAGCGGCGCGTGCAACAGGTCCTGAAAAATCTCCTCTCCAATGCCTTCAAATTCACCGAACGCGGCCAGGTGACCCTGGAGATGTCCGCCGCCCGCGTCGGCTGGAGCGATCAGCACCACGCTCTCAACCAGGCGAAAACCGTCGTCGCCTTCTGCGTCCGGGATACCGGGATCGGCATTCCCCGGGACAAGCAGCAACTCATCTTCGAAGCCTTCCAACAAGCCGATTCCGGCACGGCTCGCAAATACGGCGGCACCGGCCTCGGCCTGAGCATCAGTCGCGAGATCGCGCGCATGCTCGGCGGCACCATCCGCGTCGAAAGCGCCCCCGGTCAGGGCAGCGCCTTCACTCTCTTCCTGCCCCTCAACTACATCGCGCCGGCGCCCACCATGGTCCCCAACGAGACCGACAAACCCGGCCGCTTCTCCCTGGGCGGTCCGAAAGTGCTGCCGCCTCAGACCGTCTCTGAAGCCGACGAAGCCGCCTCGCTGAACGACGATCGTTCCTCCATTCACCCGGGAGAACCGGTCATCTTGATCATCGAAGATGACCTGGATTTCGCCCGCATCCTCCTCGACCTGGCGCGGGAAAAGGAGTTCAAAGTCCTGGTCACGGCGCGCGCCGAAAGAGGCCTGACCCTGGCCCGCCAGCACCAGCCCTGCGCCATCCTGCTCGATCTGCGCCTGCCCGATGGCACCGGCTGGAGCGTCTTCGATCGCTTGAAACACGACCCCTCCACCCGTCACATCCCGATCAACATCATCAGCGTCGAAGTGGAAGATCGGCGCGGACTCCGCCTGGGCGCCCTCAATTACCTGACCAAGCCGGCCGCGCGCGAGGACCTGGTCAAGGCGTTGGACAACACCAAGGCTTTCGTCAATCGCCGGGTCAGGAACCTCCTCGTCGTCTCGCCCAGTGCCGCGCAACGTCTGGATGTCGCCGATCTCATCGGTTCGGGCGACGTGCAAACCACCGGCGTCGCCAGCGCCGAGGAAGCGCTCCAGGCCCAGGCCGACCAGGTCTTCGATTGCCTCGTCCTCGATCCCGATCTCCCGGACCTTTCCGGCATGAAACTGCTGCAAAAACTCCGCCCGCACCCGACCCAGCGGTCCCTCCCCGTCGTCCTCTTCAGTGATCGAAAGCTGACCCGCAAGGAGGCCGCCGAGTTAAAGAAAATTCCGGCCGACGTGGTCATCCATGAAGCCAATTCCCCGGAGCGGCTCCTGGATCTGACCGCCCTGTTCCTGCACCGTGACATTGCCGCGCTTCCCCCGCTTAAACGCGCCATGCTCGCAAGGCTGCATGTGACCGATCCGGTGCTGACGGGAAGAAAAGTGCTGATCGTGGACGACGACATTCGGAATATCTTCGCCCTCACCTCGGTGCTGGAACGTTACAGCATGAAAGTGCGCTCGGCCGAGAATGGCCGGGACGGCATCGAGTTTCTCCAGCAAAATCCAGATGTTGACGTGGTGCTAATGGACATCATGATGCCTGGCATGGATGGCTACGATACGATTGCGGCGATCCGCCACAACGACTCGTTCAAGTCGCTGCCCATCCTGGCCTTGACCGCCAAGGCCATGAAGGGGGATCGTGAAAAATGTCTCGAAGCCGGCGCGACCGATTATCTGGCCAAGCCGGTGAACACCGAGCAACTGCTTTCGCTGCTGCGCGTGGTCCTGCAAGCCGCGAAGGCCGAAGCCTGAACCGGCACCACCCTTGAATTCCAAAGTCAACATCCTGCTGGTCGATGACCTCCCGGAAAATCTCCTGGCCGTCGAGGCCATGCTGGAGAACCCCGATTACCAACTGGTCAAGGCCCACTCGGGCCGCGAGGCCCTCAAATGCCTCCTGCAGGACAAGGAATTCGCCGTCATTCTCCTGGATGTCAAAATGGCGGGCATGGACGGATTTGAGACGGCCACCATCCTGCGGCAACGGGACAAGACCCGCCACACCCCGATTATTTTTCTCACGGCGCACGGACGCGAACACGAAAAAGTGCTCCAGGGCTATTCCGCCGGGGCGGTGGATTACTTGTTCAAACCTCCGGAGCCGGCCATCCTGCGCGCCAAGGTCGCGGTCTTTGTCGAGTTGTACAAGAAGACCCGCGAGTTGCGACGCCAGGCCGAGGAGTTGGCGGCGGCCAAACAGGAGCTCGAATCTTTCTGTTACTCGGTCTCGCACGACCTGCGCGCCCCGCTCCGCGCCGTCGATGGTTTCGTCGCCATGCTCCAGGAGGGAGCCGGTGCCTCCCTGGGCGAAAAGGAGCAGCGCTTCTTGAACGTCATCCATCAGTCGGCCAAGAAAATGGGCGAGTTGGTCGATGGCCTCCTCTCCTTCACCCGCACTGGCCGGGTCGAACTCCAGGCCCGGCGCATCTGCTTGAACCCGCTGGTCGAGGAAATCCAGCACGACCTCGAGTACGAAACGCGCGGACGCCAGATCACCTGGAGGATCAATCCCCTGCCGGAAGTCGAGGCCGATCGCGCCCTGTTGCGGCAGGCGTTGATGAACCTCCTGTCCAACGCGATCAAATTTACCCGTCTGCGCGAGATAGCCGAAATCGAGATCGGCTCGGAGGAAGGCGAACAGGGCGAGACGGTGATCTTTGTGCACGACAACGGCGCCGGTTTTGATATGCAGTATGCCGATCGCCTGTTCCGGATCTTTCATCGCCTCCATCGCGAGGACGAATTCGAGGGCACCGGGGTTGGCCTGGCCAGCGCCCATCGGATCATCACGCGCCACGGCGGACGGATCTGGGTCGAAGCGGAAAAAGACCGTGGCGCCACCTTCTTTTTTTCCTTGCCGAAAGGTCAGTCGTAAAGAGTGAAGCTGCTGTTTTCGATCCTGATCGCGCTGGTCATTCCGCTGTTCTTCCTGCTGGTCTTCGTCCTGAGCCAATATCAAAAGCTGGCCACCTTGCGACGGCGTTGCCAGGAGACGGCCGCGCGACCGGATTCGGCGCTGGCCCAGCAGGCCTACGCCCTGGCCGTCGCGGAGTATAACGAGGCTCGGCGCCGTTTCCCGACCAACCTGATCGGCGCGGCGTTCCGCTTCGCGCCTGTCCCGCCGGTGATCGTCCAAATGGGAACAAACGATATTCGAGGAAAAAGCGAAAAGCCATTAAACCGTCAGTCACAGGCGTGAATCAAGTATTGAACTCGTCAGGACACCCCATCGCCTTTGGAGGAATGGAGAATTTTGTCCTGCGCCGCAAACGCAGGGCGCATCTGTAGTTCTGTCGAACCGTCCAAGGCGGGCTCTAGCTGCGGAGCAGCGCCAGACAGTAGCCCACGGCGCGAGCCGTGGGCACAAGCGCCGCACAATCAGAGCCGCGGAGCGGCGAAAGAACCACTCCTGTTCGGGCTTCTTTCGCCGCTCCGCGGCTCTTGATCTTTTATTCCCGTTTACCCACGGCTCGCGCCGTGGGCTACTGTCTGCCGCTGCTCCGCAGCTAAGTTCTTCGCCTCAGCGAAGCCGGTCGAAACTTGAACTGCCCTCGTTTGTTATTCCTGTATCCCATTTAACCCATTTAACCCATTTAACCAATGCCCCGCTTTCCCCTTCCACCAACTTCGGGATTGTCTTCACAGGAGGGCTCGCTTACTTGTGAACGGGCACGTTCACCAGCATGAGCCAGAAGACCCTCGTCATCGTCCCGACTTACAACGAACGGGACAACCTCCCTCCCCTCGTCCAGCATCTCATGGCCCTGCCCGTGGCGGTCGAGGTCCTGGTCGTTGATGACAATTCGCCCGACGGCACCGGCCGAGTGGCGGACGCCCTCGCGGCGAAGAACCCCATGGTCCACGTGTTGCATCGCCAGGAAAAAGACGGCCTCGGTCGCGCTTATTGCGCCGGGTTCGCCTGGGCATTGACACGGGCTTACGAGTTCATCTTCGAAATGGACGGGGACTTTTCGCATGACCCGGACGAAATCCCCGCCTTCCTCAAAGCGGCGCAAGACGCGGATCTCGTGCTCGGTTCGCGCTACTGCAACGGCATCCGCGTGATCAACTGGCCACTGAAGCGGCTCCTGTTGAGCATGGGCGCCGGCAAGTACGTGCGCGCGGTCACCGGCATGCCCATCAGCGATCCCACCGGCGGCTATAAATGTTTCCGACGCCGCGCGCTGCTCAGTCTGAACCTCGACGCCGTCCGCTCGAACGGCTACAGCTTTCAGGTCGAACTCACCCACAAGATCTGGATGCAGGGCATGAAGATTGCCGAAGTGCCCATCATTTTCACCGACCGTTTCCAGGGCAGCTCGAAAATGTCGCGCAAAATTGTCTGGGAAGCCTTCTGGATGGTCTGGCGACTTTGGCTGCAAAACGGCTTGCGCCGTTCCCCAAGACGACGGCCCGAGTAATCGTGCCCCCGGTTTTGCCGTGACCGGGCGCCGGCCGAGTGTCAACCTTCGCTCATGCCGAAATTGACTGCACCTCAAATCAAGATGGCGCTGCGGGCCGTGGCCAAATGGCGCCAGCAGGGAAGCGCCATCCGCCGCACATTCCAGTTCAAGGATTTCCCGGCCGCGATCAAGTTTGTCAACGCCGTGGCGCGGGCGGCGGAAAAAGCCTGGCATCACCCGGACATCGATATCCGCTGGAACAAAGTGACCCTCGTCCTCACCACCCATGATCAAGGGGGTTTGACCGAAAAAGATTTCGAACTCGCCGCGAAATTCGACCGACTGGCAGGAGGAGGGAGGAAGGAACAATGACCAATAACCAATGACCAATGACCAATGACGTAATGACTAAAACACCCAAATATCCAATCACCGAATGGCATGGCCACTTTATTGATCTAAGGATTTATTGAATCAGGTATTTGGGTACCTTGCCGTTGGTCACTGGGGCATTGGGTCATTGGGTCATTGGTCATTGGTCATTGGGTCATTGGTCATTCCTCGCCCCTCCTCGCCCATGCTTGAAGTTCAAGCCCTCTTCAAAAAACAGTTTGGCCACACGCCGACGCATACCGTGCAAGCGCCGGGCCGGCTGGAGTTGCTCGGCAATCACACCGATTACAATCAAGGCCTGGTCCTGGCACTGGCGGTGGATCGCTACGTCTTCATGGCGGTCTCGCCCCGTCGCGATGGACGGATCGAAATCGTCTCGTCCGCCTTCCCCGAGAAGGAATCGTTCTTCGTTCATGATCTCGCGCGAAACACCGCTTCGCCGTGGGCCGACTATGTGAAGGGAGTCCTGGCCGAGTTGCGCCGGCGCAAGGTGCATTTCTCCGGCTTCAGCGCGGCGGTGCATGGGACGATTCCACTGGGGGCGGGTCTGGCCAGTTCCGCGGCGTTGGAAGTGGCCACCGCCCTGGCCATCCGGCAGCTGCACCCTTTTACGCTGACGCCGACCCACGCGACGGTCCTGCTGAAGCGGACGCAGGACGGCTCGCTTCCCCCGCTCACGGCGGCAGAGAAGATCGAATTGGCCAAAGCCTGTCAGGCGGCCGAGAGCCAGTTCGTGGGGGTGAACTGCGGTTTGCTCGACCCGCTGTCGTCTCTCTTCGGCAAGGCCTTCCATGCGATCGAAATCGATTGCCAGTCGCTCGCCGTCGAGCAGGTGCCGATGATCGGAGAGATCGCCATCGTGGTTTGCAACACGGGGCTGAAACACGCGCTGGTCGCCGGAGAATACAATGTGTTGCGCCAACAGTGCGAAGCGGCCGCTCGCGCCCTGGGGGCAAAGTCCTTGCGTTCCGTGGACCCGGCCTTCCTCGCCGCAAACCGGCAAAAACTGAGCCAGCGCGAATATGAATGCGCTTACCATGTCGCGGGCGAAATCCAGCGCGTGATTTTCGGAGCGCGGGCGCTGCGCGCGGACGACCTCGAACAGTTCGGACAGTACTTGTTCCAAAGCCACCAGAGCTCCCGCGATGTGTTCAAGAATAGCTGCCCCGAACTCGACCATTTAGTGGAATTGGCCCGAGGTCATCCAGCTTGTCTGGGCGCCCGCTTGACGGGCGGCGGCTTTGGCGGCGCCACCGTCAACCTCGTCAAACGGGAACAAGTCGCCGCTTTCCGCCAGGCCATGATCGCCGGTTATGCGCAACGCGCCGGACGCGAGTTGGAGCCGATCGTTTGCCAGGTGGTCGATGGCGCCGGATGTAGTCCCGCCGTCGGTGGTCCCGCTTCGAGGCGGACAGGGCGCAGGGACACCGCGTAAATGCCGGTACCTGTTTACCGCGCTGCTGGTCTAAGAGCGGTTTCAGGTGAGACGTTGAACCGCTAATCTTCGCTAATCTTCGCTAATGACAGACCCACTGAGCTTTCATCCTTCTTGTTCCATTAGCGTGGATTAGCGTAGATTAGCGGTTCCAAACGAGGTTGCGAACTGAATGAACTGCGCATCGCGGCTCTCCAGAAACAAGATTTCCAATTCTCGTTGCCTCGAACGTTTGTGAAAATCGGGTTCGACCAGTTTTGCCGAGGTTTTCCAGTCAAGTTTTTGAACCAAGTTACGCGAAGCGAGGGTCGGCGCTAAGCACATACAAAGCTGCGACTACAAATTGGACAAACATTCAATGCCCATGGTCGCGGCCTCGAGCCGCCCTTCGCGATGGCTGACCACGAGGGTGCGGCAGCCGGAACGCAACCCGGCAATGGACTCAAGCCCAGCGGGCCCGAGAGCGAGCAGCGCAGTGGAAAGCGCGTCGCTCTCCGTGGCAGAAGGCACAATCACGGCCGAGAGCAGAGCGGCTTCGGTCGGCTGACCGGTGCGCGGATCGAGCACATGGCCGTAGCTGCGCTGGCCGCTTTGAAAAGACCGGCCCCATACGGCCGAGACGGACAGGGCTTCATCCTGCAGCGGAACGACCGCCAGAAGCGCGGGCCGGGATTCCGGCACCCCCTGCCTCGGTCGAGGAGCCGTCGGCGGTTCCACCGCGCTGGGCTTTGGGAATGAGTCAGGCGCGGCGGGGACAGTCGGCAAGCCGGGCCAACTTTCGGGGGGACGTTCAATGGCCACATGCCACGCGGCGGCGCCGGGCGGGTGGCCGAGGGCTTGAACCGTGCTGGTGCCGCCGTGCAGGATGGCGCTGGTCACGCCGGCTTCACGCAGCAGTTCGGCGGCCCGTTCGATGGCGTAGCCTTTGCCCACCGCGCCAAGATCGAGCATAACACCTTCGCGGGCGAACCGGACGCAACATTGGTCCGGGTCCAGCTCGACCAGGTTCATGCCGACGGCGCGGCGGGCTTGCTCGACGGCTTCCGGCGTTGGCATCCGGCCCGTGCCGCCCATGAAGCCCCAGCAACGCACGAGCGGGCCGATCGTGACGTCGAATGCCCCGCCCGTGTCCGCGCTCAAGCGGCGGACTTGTTCGAGCAGCCGAAAGAGAGCCGGAGAAACGCGCACCGACTCGCGCGCGGCGCGGGCATTGACGTGGGCGATTTCGCTCGTGTTCCGGTAGAGGCTGAGTTGGGATTCGACTCGTTCGATTTCGGCCAGGGCCTCTTCGCCGGCGGCGCGCAGAGCGACGGGGTTGTCGCCGTGCAGCACGATTTCAAATCGCGTCGCCATGGCCTGGCAGGCCAGCGTCACCGGTGCGGGGATTGAAGACATGTTGGACCTATTCGTAGTTCCGGCTTCAGCCGGGCCGCATCTGAAGGCGTTCGCGTCCCGAAGACCGCCTAAAGGCGGGACTACATACGGCGCGACTACAAACAAAACAGGTTTCGCGGCTCGTCGCGCGCGAAACCTGTAGACGATGTGGAGGCGGACGAACTACGACAAGTTCGGAATCGAGCCGTAGGTGATCGGCTTGACTTCCTTGCCGTCGCCCGTGGTGATCTTCCGGGACTTCTCGTCGAAGAGGCAAGTGATCTTCTTCCGCTCGGAAATCTCGGCCAGCGAGATCACCGTCTGCACGCGGATGGCCAGGTCAATGCCGGCATTGGGCTGTTTGCCGCTGCGGATGCAATCGAACCAGTTCTTCTCGTGGACCCGAATGTCCTCGTGTTGCAGGCCCTTGATCGGTTCGATGCCGAGGTCCTTGCGCTCGTTGTCCGTCAGCCCTTCGTACTGGTCCGCGAACTCCCGCTCCGGGGTGACTTGCAAGGTGTCGCCGTTGGATCCGATGTCCATCGTGGCCTGATGGCCGTAGATGACGAAGCCAGGACTTTTCGCATTGACGGTACTGCAAGTGACGGTGATGAGTGCGCCGTTGGGAAACTCCGCCGATAACTGGACATGCTCCGGCACATCACGCTCCGGGGTGCCGGGCGTTTTGCGGTCGGTATGCACGTTCTTGGTGCCGATGCTGGTGACACGGATGGGGAATTCCGGCTTGCCCGTGGCGAGCATGAGCGGATGCAGCCGATGCGGCACGAGGTCGCCCAGCAGGCCGCCACAATACCGATAGTATTTGCGCCACCGATGGAAATCGTCCGCGCTGAAAGGCCGCTTGGCCACCGGTCCCAGCCACCGGTCCCAATCGATGTTCTCCGGTGTGCTTTCCTTCTCGATCGTATAATTCCATTCCCCTTTCGAGTTGTTGCGGCAGTAGTAGCCCTGGGCCCAGACTAACTGGCCGATCTTGCCGGCCGAGATCAGTTCGGCCGCCCGGTGCCAGGCGCCGGCCGAACAGCCTTGCGAGCCCACCTGGAAGATCTTCCCCGTCTTCTTGACCGTGTCATGGACGCGGAACGCTTCATCGAGATAACGCGTCATGGGCTTCTCGCAATAGACATGCTTGCCCGACTGCATGGCCTCGATCGCCACCGGCGCATGCCACGGGTCGTGTGTGGCGACGACCACGGCGTCGATATCATTTCGTGCCAGCAACTTTCGGTAGTCGCTATAAACATCCGAATCCTTCAACGAAGCGGTCTGCTGCGACCATTCGCGCCGTTTGCTGAACAGGTCGCAAGCGGCGGCGACCACCACGTTGTTCTGGCTGGCATTCTTGTGAATGCCTTCCAGGTGGTTCTTGCCGATGCCGTAGCCAACGCCGATGACGGCGACCGCGATCCGATCATTGGCGCCGATCACCCGACCGGTGGAGGGGGCGGAGCTCTGGCCGTAGACCGGCGTTTTCACAATGCCGGTGGCCGCGACCGCCGCGGCGGCGGTCGCTGTCTTCTTGATGAAATCCCGGCGTGTATCGCCGCTGGCCGGTGATTTGTTGACTCTCTGGTCCATAATCATAAAACCTTTCTCACGTTTGTTTCGCTATGACTTGCTGGTGAAGGCGGAGAGTAGCTCTTTGGCGGTCCGGGTCAATGGGGAATTATGGGCGCGCGGGAGTCCTCCCGCATCCCACTGTTGTCCAGCGTCTCTTGCGCGCCTCAGCGGAGGCGCATCTCAAGATCGGGGTGGTCGTGCACCTCAAAACCGCAAGCTTTCAGCCACGGAGTGGCGTCAGAGAGTAGTCACCCGCTCTTGCTGCACGCCTCGCCCTGTCTCCGAGATAGAAATTTTCGACAAACGTAAAATGCGCCCGGGAACGCCACCATCTTCAGGATTCCGTGTTGTAGCATTTTTGGAAATTACTTTCTGGAGAGCACAGGCGACCCGCCTGTGCCGCCTGCGACCCGCCGGACGGAACGGGAGTGACGGTGCGAGCCACGAAATCTGCCCTTTTCAAAAGACGCGCCTCGGCCGTTCCGGTCGGCGGGTCGCCGACCGGGGCGGGCGAGTCGCCCGCGCTACCCATTTTCAAAACGCGCTCTGGATGGTTTCCGAACCCCGAATACCTACCACCGACCAGTCACTTCTGATCACCGACCACTGAGTATCGATGCCTGACGACCGATTACTGATTCACTGATTACTGATTCACTGATTACTGCCCCCTGGTCCCTCACCCACGGATCCGCCCATCGACCAATGCCAGCACGCGCGGAGCGCGCGCGGCGACGCGGGCGTCGTGCGTGGCGATGACCAGGGTGGTCTGATGTTCGGCGCGCAAATGGCAAAGCAAATCCATGATCTCGTCCCCGGTGTGCGAATCGACGTTGCCCGTGAGTTCATCGGCGAGCAGGAGTTCGGGTGAATTGATCAGCGCGCGGGCGATGGCCACCCGCTGTTGCTCGCCGCCCGAGAGCTCGTAGGGCTTGTGGTCCAACCGATGGCCCAACCCCACGCGCCGGAGCAGCTCGTGGGCACGCGCCTCGGTTTGCTCGGCGGGAGCCCGGGCCAGACGCGCGGGCAGACAGACATTTTCCAGGGCGTCGAGTTCCGGCAACAGGTAATAGGCCTGGAAGATGAAACCGACTTTTTGATTGCGCCAGCGGGCCATGGCCAGGCTGGACAAGCCGGCCAGGGCCTGGCCGGCGAAAATGATTTCGCCGCAGTTGGGAACGTCGAGG
>WNFZ01005337.1_pt1 | contig 11792 bp, 13 predicted proteins | sample 5400081 | NCBI WGS metagenome assembly WNFZ01 (sample SAMN13153365, study PRJNA577476) | soil metagenome | isolation source: 80 cm soil or saprolite under grassland replicate 1 | place: USA:California | collected 2016-06-15
TCTCTACGCAGTGTCGGACCCGCCTGCTCTTTGAGAGAGCAGCGATGAAGCTGGTTTGGTTACGGGGGTTCCTCTGTTGTCGCCAGGCCCGAGACCTGCAATGATCTACAGCAATTGGCGCAGCGCTAAGTCACGTCTAAGCAGGTCCGCAAAAGTTTTTTGACAAGACATCGCTGAGCCAGAAGTCCGGGGGCGCACACACCAGCAGCTTTCAGGCCTCGCGATTGGACCAAGCCGAGTGATACGCCAGGGACTGCTTCACCTGGCATCTGGTGTGTCAAATTATTTATGCGCACTTGCTTAGGGAGCTTGCACCAATCTCCTGCAGAAGCGACACGATTTCATAGAATCAACAGCACAGTATCGAACACGAGACCAGTGCTGGTGAGGCGCTGCTCTTCTCTATGACACACGGTCTAATATGTCGCGCATCGGCGTCATGGACCTGGGCGCGGCAACGCCCCTGCCGTCGGGCGCTGGCAATGGCTGGTCTGCCGCATCTCCCATCATCTTCGTTATTTCCTCGTCGCTGTAGCCGAGTTCGGTCAGTAGCTGGCGCGGCGTCACGCCGATCTGCCCACGCGCGATTGCCGCCTGGAGACCTGTGGCGCCTTCCGTGCGCGCGTGGACACGATCGCGCGGAGCTTTGCGGCGCAGGGGCTGGATGTGACCGTGCTCGAAGAGATCAAAGACGGTATCGTGGTCCAGATCGAGATCACGACCAGCCACGAGCCGATCGCCGAGAGCATCGAGGAGATCCGCCGCGACCGGCGAGAGACCGGCGGCCGGCCTTCCTCGACTCGTGGGACACGCGCGGGCGCGTTCCGCAGCTAACAACTTGACGCCAGCAGCGAATACGCGCGGCTAGATACCCGCAAGGGGGTCGGCGCGGCCATTCCTTCCGGGACTGGCCGCGCTTTTTTGTGCCTGATAAGCGAGCACGCACCAGGGCCGGCTGGTGCGTGCTCGCTTTTTCATATCCGGAGACCGGCCAATGCCCGAGCTACTCAACCCAGTCGAAGAGACCAGGGCGCAGCTCATCGACCTGAAGAAGATCCGCGAGGCCCACCGGCAGCACCTGGCGCAGCTCCAGGTGCGCGCGGCGCAGTTTGGGATCGATACGCCACCGCATGTCACCAACGAGATCGAGGACGTGGACCGGCAACTCGCCGAGGTCAATCGCAGGATTGCCCTGCTTGAGGGCGCGCTGCCCGCACAACTGCAGCAGCTCGAGCCGCCGCCGCCCGACAGCCTCTACCCGATCACCGTGGTGCCCGCGACCATCAATGAGCGCCTGCTGGTCATCACGATGGAACTGGTGCGGATGCAGGACGAGATGCGCAAGAACTTCCAGGCGCTGCATATGGCGCAGCAGAAAGACACCGAGAGCCTGTGGCATGCCCTGACCGACGCGCGAGACGCCATCGATGTGGAGCGCGACGAGCGACGCGAGTGGCAGGAGCAAGAGCGGCTGGACCGCGAGGACTGGCAGGATGGAGAGCAGGCTTCGCGGCGCTACCGCCAGCGCATCACCAACCGCTGGCTGTGGGCGATTGGGATTGGGCTGGTACTGTTGTTCGTCCTCGTGGTCATTCTCGCAGCCACCGACGATGTGCGGGATGTGCTGCTCAACCGGACAGGAAAATAACCATGCAATCACTCGGTTCGGTGGAAAGCACCGTTCGGATAGGGCTGAAAGGGCTGCCCTGGCCCGGCATCGTCGCGACGCTGCTGACCGCTGTAGCCTGCCTGGCGCTCATACTGCTGCTGGTGCTGGCTAGCCTGCGCTGTGCCGATGCCTATGAACTGATCACCATGACCAGGTGGCCAGCATGTGTGGCGCCTCCCAGTATAGGGGAAGTCACCACCAATGTGCGCTGTACGGCTCCCTCGTTGCTGTATGACCAATCGTGGTTCAGCCGATAGCAAAGCCATAGCGAGACGCTAGGTAAGCACTGAGCCAACCAATGAAAGTTCCTGTAGACCGAATAGCACCAATACAGCCGGTATGCAGCATCAACACGCCTTCTGTGGAGCGGCGTAGGGGAACCGGCACTCTAGGGGGGAGTCACTGTACGGAACCGTCCGTGCCGTGGCTTCCTCTCTGGCGGTTCGAGGGCGATTTGTCGCACCTCGATGCCTCAGAAACCGATCGTATACAGCGACCTGCACCGCCCTGGTATGTTCCTGTATGCGGGGCGTACCTCGTTCCCGCGCGTATGCGGCAGGTTCCAAGCTGCTGTACGGGCACGCCTTGTTAGGCGTCCTGATGCCGCAAATCAAGCAATCGTCACACCTCGTTTCGACGAGCAATTCAGCCAAGGAGTGATCAATGGCCAAGCGACCACTACATACCGACCGCCACGTTGCGGCCCGTCTCCGGATCGGTATCTACCTGCGCGTCTCCACCGACGACCAGGCCGAGAGCGGCCTGGGCCTGGATGTGCAGCTTCAGCAATGCAAAGCGATGGCGATGGTGAAGGGCGGGGAGATTGTCGGCGTCTATGAGGACGCCGGTATCAGCGGCACCAAGGGTGAGTCGAAGCGGCCCGAGCTGGCCCGCCTCATGGCCGACATTCGGGCCGGTAAGCTGGACATCGTGATTTTCGCAGCCCTCGACCGCTTGGGCCGCAACACGCGCATCATCCTTGACCTGGTGGAGCGGATGACCGACGCTGGTGTGGAGATCGTCAGCTGCCGCGAGAGCCTGGACACGACCACGCCGACCGGTAAATTCGTGCTGACAATGTTTGCGGCCCTGGCGCAGCTGGATCGTGACAACATCGTGAAGCGCACGACCGACGGGCGGGACGCTAGAGGCCGGAAGGACGGCGAGAAGGGCGGCAATGTGCCGCTGGGCTACGTGCGGAAGGACGACGGCATTGTGGTAGATGCCAGTGCTGCGGCCCTGGTGCGGCGCATTTTCATGATGCGGAGCCAGCCGGCCAGCCTGGGCGACATCGCCGCGGTGCTGAACGCTGAAACCGTGCCGACGCCGCGGGGTGGCCGCTACTGGTATCCCTCGACGGTGCGTGAGGTGCTGACGCACGAGGAGGCCTACCGGGGCGGGAAGCGCGGCGAGAGCGAGGCCCGCTGGCCGCAGATCCTCGATAGCGCAATCGGGCGGCTGCAGAAGGATAATCGCCGGCGCCGTGGGCCGAGTAGGAAGAAGCAGGCCGCGTGATGCGCTTCCGCCCGGCGCTGCTCTGGCTGTTCTGGGTCACCGGCATCATTGGGCTGATGCTGATTTTTCGCCACTTCCTCCGTTGGATGACAGCGCTGCCCGGCCTCCCGCTCTGAGGGGGCCGGCCGTGCCCGTGCCGACGACAGTAGAACAAAAGTGGTACGGAAGACCTGATGGCGCAGGGCTGCGGTCTACCCCGCAACCCGTTCCCATCCGCGTCGCGCGGCAGAAGAAGCTGTAACGCAGCTCGTTTTTGTTCCAAGAGTGATACCGCCCTGAAAGCTGCCCTTGTTGGCTGGCTTACTACCACTTGAGCCAGGTAGCGTTTGGGATGGGCGAGCAGACGCCGCTACTTGGACTGGGTTACATCATATGCTGGATGCAGGATCGTGGTTGGGTGCTATAGAGGCTGATAAATAAATCACCGCACTGCTTTGTCTGTTAGGTACGCGTCGGCTGCGCACGCTGGTTATGCCACTCCTGTTGGTCATGATTGTTCTTGGCCATAGCCGGCCACTGTTGCGTAGTTCCAGCCATCAAGATCCGGTGTTGTGATGCCAATGTGCGCGAGTGCGAGTTTCAGTTCAGTTCGGTGCTCGATTCCATGTTGGATCGCGTGGACCAAGAAGAATCGCTTCGGGAAGCGATACGACTTGCCCTTGAAAGGAAGGTCGACCTCCTCGCCGCTGTGGAGATCCTCGGCGATGCGAAGGAGCTCGTCGCTCGTTCTGGTCACGATGTCGATGAGCGTTTCCATCCCCGGCCATCTGCTCGACCTGGACAGTTCACCCTCGTTTTGACGGCCGTGCGTCCGAAGAATGAAGGTCTGCTGCCCACCTGCGATATGCATCAAGAGCTCACGGATCGGCCCCGAGGTTGCTTTGACATGGTTATCGAGCTGCTCATCGCTCAAGGTTCGGCACGCTTCAAAGAGTTCGCGATTTGCCCAGGCGTTGTAGCGAAACAGCTCGACCAGTCCCTCGTCCATATGTGTCCTGCTCCTTTTCGTTGGCATAACGCCCTGCCCATCAGCCGCGCCACCGTCATAGATCGAGACGAAATTCGAACCGAATGCAGCTTTCAAAATCGCATCGGTCGTGCTCGCCATGAAGAGGCGTCGGGTTGAGCCGCCCAGGGCTAGGGATTTATTGCGCTCCCATCGCAGCAATGCTCGCTGCGAAACCGATTGGATTGTCCCACATCATCCCATGACCAGCCTGTGCTACGACCGCTACCTGAATGCCATGCGCTGGCAATATCGTGCTGTCCTCATCCGGCAACGAGTATTCTCCGAACAGATAGGTTCGCGGGATAGCGAGCTGATATAGGATGTCACGCCAACTTGGTTGCACACCTTGGACTAAACTTACCGCACTTCGGTACAGTGCGTGTGGCGCGGCCATTTGCCATATGCCTGCCAGGATCGCCGCAACGCGATCGCCCGTTCTACCATCGATCTGGGCAGTCTGAATCAGCCGGTCATACCCATTTTGGACAAACTGATCCTCGGTAGATCCTGCGATACTCCGGCTAAAGGCTCCGCCTCCAGCGTCAAGATTGGCTTCAGCGAGCACAATACGCGAAACAAGATCTAGCCGTTGTGCTGCCAGGCTGATAGCAACTGAACCACCCATACTCGCGCCAATCAAGGTGCAATTCGCGACATGCAGATGATCGAGCAGAGCTGCGATGCTCTCGGCATGGTCGTCGATCGTATAGCCAAAGGTCGCGGGCCGATCACTAAACCCACAACCGAGCCAGTCCGGAATGATCGCGCGATACGGCGACAGGGTTGGAGCCCGAATAACATGCGGGTAGCTGGCCGTAGCTGCTAATCCCAAGCCGGCAAGGTACACATATGTGGGCTCCGCACCGGGTAGGTGATGATAGCGCAGAAAGGCGTTGGCAGGTGAGAAGAAGAAGGCTTCCATAAGCTGCTCTCCCGTCAGGCTGATTGTGTCGGTGTCAGAGATTGTACCTGAATGCTGCCACGTAGTCCATTTCGCGAGCGAGCACTGATAGGCGGCCCAGCTCTCGTTATCCCGCTGTCATCAATCGTTTTACCAGTCCCAGATGCCGTTTGTATGCTACACTTGGCATCCATAACTTCTTGAGATGATCGGAGGATAGCACATGAACGCAGCCAGCCAGTGGCGGCACACCCTTGCCCAGCAACTCGCCCCTATCTACGCCGCTAATCCGCACGTCGCTGCCGTGCTTCTCGGCGGATCGACCGCACGCGGCCACGCCGATCGCTATTCCGATATCGAGCTCGGCGTGTTTTGGCATCAGCCTCCTACCGATGCCGATCGGCAGACCGCAGCCACCGCTATCGAGGGTGATCTGGTCAGGCTGTATCCCTACGATCCTACCGAAGAGGTCTGGTGCGATGATTATATGCTGGGCCGGGCGCATCCCGACCAACCCAAGAGCGGTATTTTGGTTGAGGTGGTCCACTATACGACCGATTTTCTCAATCGCACCTTCGATGCAGTCCTCCGGGACTACAATCCAGATGCGCTGAAACAAAACCTGATCGCCGGCGTCGTCGATGGGGTGCCGTTGCATAATGCCGAGCTCGTCCAGCGCTGGAAAGCCCGTGCTGCCATCTATCCCGATGGCCTCGCCCTCGCTGTCGTGAAGCGGTACGCCATGATTGACCATTTCTGGCGCTGGGAGATGTGGCTTGCGCGCAGCGGCAACTTGATGATGCTGTACCAGTTGTATACGCAAACACAGCAACAACTCCTGCACATGCTGTTGGGTCTCAATCGGTCTATTATTTCGGCTTCAAATGGCTCGATGTCGTTAGCGAACGATTGGCGCAGAAACCAGCGGATCTGGTGTCACGCCTAAGGCAGGTGTATCAGCTTGAGCCAGCGGAAGGGGCACATGAACTGGCCGCGTTGGTGGAAGAGACGTATGATCTGATCGAAACGCAGCTCCCAGAGATTGATATTGCCTGGCTGCGTACGGTCTTTCACTATCGTCGTCCAGTATGGGATCAAGCACCACCAATAGAAAGTGGGTGAGCGGTCATGATGCGATGATTATCGTACCAGATGCAGTGACAATGCGTAATTGACGATTGTTGGTTGGTCCCTGGCTGAGTCAGCATTGCGTGCCAATGCACTCCGGGCTGGCAGCGGGAGTGTAGCACAAACGTCAATTACGCAGTCTCGACGTTTTCTGGAGACTGCGTAATTGACGTTTGTTGATACTGGCAGCTGCTTTGGGCCTTGTCGTTAGGCTGCTGCGCGTAATGCCATATACTCACGCGGTTTGCGACCGCGTCTACTCTGGGCCACCTCTGGGGCTGTGTTGTTAGTGGCCGCTGCTTTCTGTTGGCAGGCCATCACGACAATTGCACCTTCAATGCTTGTCCTATCCCGTAGGTTGAAATGTGGCGCCTGGCGATGGCGGAAGGCACGGCCCATCCGTTCTGCTCCATTGTTCGTCGCTTCCCAGTGCCGATGACGTAAAAAGTGGCTCAGTCGCTCAAACTGCGTTCTCATCCGCTCCTGTACGTGCCGTAGTGGGGCTATCGCGGCGTACGCCTGCTGCTCGACACTCAAATGCTTCGGTCGGCGCAACAGCAGATGGCGGTGTTCTTGGAGGTCTTCTCGTACTTGGCGTACATCATCCCACTGCTGCCAGGGGGGCGGTGGCAGACCGGGTGTCGGATCGGCTGGTGTGTCCGCATCGGTCGCGCTTGGCCCTGGCTCCACTTGGGGCGGTGGCTGATTATCAGGTGCTGATTGCTTCAGCCATTTACTGATAGTAACCCGATGAAGGCCGACCTCGCGCGCAATCGCACAATACGAGAGCCCTTGTTGAGCCAGCGCATCCACTTGATCGTGCTTAGCTTGGCGGGCGTGCCGCCGCATGGTGCCGGCGTCAGGTAGGCGGCGCGAGTGCCAATCGTGGGCGAGATCGTCGGGCACCTCGGCCGGCGCCTCAAGTGCGAGCCACACCTTGACAGTGTTGCGATGCAGACCGAGTTGACGAGCAATTGCGCGTTGTGACTGGCCTTGCCTTGCGAGCGCGTGGACCTGAGCAATCCCCGCTTGGCGAGTGGCCTGCCGCAACTGCCAGCGCTGGGAGGAGGGATCATCTGGATCATCTGTCGGAGGTGAGGCCCGTAAGCGCCCACCCCAGCGGCGGCCAGGCTTGGGTGGTGGAGATGGCAGCGTTCGGCGGAGCGACTGGATGACCTCCGGCACTGCCCGCGTCACATGCCGCGTTTCATGAAACAGGCATAATTGGTGCGCAGCCTGTGGCCAGATCTTCGCCAGGACGGTTGGGTAGAGTGACGAACCGTCGGTGATGACTTCATCAGGACGCAAGCCGGCCTCAAGCAGTCGCTGGAGAAAATGCTCGACCATCGCAGCATCCACATCACCCTGGAGCAACTGGTAGCCGATGAGCCGATCGCCATCAGGAGCCGCCGGGTCAACTGCGAACAGGATGGCGATCTGGCCTTGATAGACTTCATCGACACACAGGACGCCGGAAAATTCCTGGACGACCCAGAGTTGGTAATCAGTCACGAAGTCAAAGTGCGACCGATAGGTGTGGCACCACTGACGAATACTGGCTTCACTGGGTCGGATCCAAAAATCGCGCGCAAGCCGATCGGGGACGCGACGCATCGCCATCCGATCGTTGTAGACTGCGGCAACGGCGGTGGCGACGACACGATTGGTGTAGCTGGCATCGGGACGGAGGAAAGGCGGCTGGGCGCGAAAGTAATGGCGGCAAGGGACACAGAAATGGACGCTGACAGTGATGAGTAATAAGGTGGGACGATCAAGGTCGAGATCAATGGCGACCCGCTCGGCATTAGAGAAGCGCGCGGCGGGCTGCCGGCAGCGGTCACAGGGTATGGTCGGGAGCAGGTGCGCGATCTCGCGCACCTGACAGACCGTCTGATTGATGGTCAAGGAGGAGAAATAGATTCCTTTCTATTGGGTATAGGACATACATTTTACCACGCGGGTGCTGCCCCAGCCAGTCTACAAACGTCAATTACGCAGTCTCCATCAATCTGGAAGCAGCTTCCACGCCGCCCTGCAGATCTCGCGTTCGGCACGAGGCAACACAACCGGTAGTGAAGAAAGCTCCAGCGTACTCAGAGCTGTTCGAGCGCCACTGCCAGCCTTTTCACTCCTGGGTGAATAGCCTCTTCATTCGTGCCCGCATAGCCAAAGACCAGCCCTCCACGAGGCAGCGGTTCCAAGCTGAATCTGGAGATGGGCAGGACCTGGATACCGACCTGGGCGGCCAGTTCGGCCGCATGCTGATCATCTTTGCCGGGCGGCAGCCAGCCCACAAGCTGCATCCCAGCCTCAGGGGCGCGAACCTCGAGCAGGCTGCCCAGGTGGGTGTGCAATTCGCGCTGGAGCAGATCGCGAAGCTTTTTGTAATGGTGGCGCATATGACGCAGATGGCGGGCATAATGGCCCTCGTGCAGAAAGTCGCAGAGCGCCATCTGCTCTAGCAGAGGAAGATGCATATCGAGAGAGCGCCGCATGAGCAGGAGAGGCTCGAGGAGAATGGTGGGCGCGACCAGGTAGCCCAGGCGCAGTGCAGGAAAGAGCACTTTGCTAAAGGTGCCGATATAGAGCACCCGCCCAGCGTGATCCAACCCCTGCAGAGCCTCCAACGGGCGCCCACTAAAGCGGTATTCGCTATCATAGTCGTCCTCCAGAATCCATGCATCAGCCTCTCTAGCCCAGTCCAGCAGAACCATCCGGCGAGAAAGGCTCATGGTCACTCCCGTGGGGAACTGATGCGAGGGGGTGGTGGAGACCAGACGCGCCTCTGGACACCGATCTCGTCCGATCTCCACCATGAGTCCTTGCTCATCGACAGGCACTGGAACCAGGCGCGCCCCCGTGGCGAGCAGGGCGCCCCGCGCGCCAAAGTAGCCGGGATTCTCCAGCCAGGCTGCCTCGCCAGGACTCAGCAGCGTGCGTACGGCCAGGTCAAGCGCCCCTTGGGAGCCAGCGGTCATGATCACTTGCTCGGGGGTACAGCGCACTCCACGTGTGACGCCGATCTGTGCGGCAATGGCCTCCCGCAGCGGGAAGTATCCGGCGGGCGGCTGGTAGTGAGCGAATGCACGCACCGACTGCCGCGCACGGCGTGCGATCAAACGCGCCCAGACCTCGTACGGAAACAACTCGAGTCCTGGCTCGCCACCAGAAAACGTCCCAGCAGTTTGCCCCTCTCTGCGCGAAGGCCACGGGATATCCTTGAGCGGGGGCAGGCATGAAGCGAGGTGGATGGGGGAAGTCTGACCTTCGTCTGTTCGCTCCTCCGGCTTGCTGCCGATCTGGGCGCCTAAAAGCGTCGCAGGCAAAGAGCGTGCCACCACCGTCCCCTGTCCGACCCGGCTCTCCAGATAGCCCTCCAACACCAACTGCTGATAGGCCAGAGCCGTCGTCATGCGCGCCACGCCCAGTTCACTGGCGAGTGTCCGTGTGGAGGGCAGACGCGCCCCACGCTCCAATTGCCCTGTCAGGATGGCGCTGCGTAAGCGCTCATAGAGCTGCTTGTAGAGCGGAATCGGCAATGTCGCATCCAGTCTGATCTCTGGCCGCTTGATTGGCTGAACGCGCCTGGGCATGATCGCTCTCCTGATGATCGGTACACAGTGTTCCATCAGTGACATCTTTTAAATGGCATAGCTATTCTAGCAAAAAGTGGTTCTACACACAAGTCCATAATGGTGTTATGCTTCAGACATGGAAATCAGAGTCAACGCCTGAGAAAGTCGGCGTCAGCTGAAAAGGAGAGATCATGACTGCACGTATTCTTCAGATCGTCGTTGGAATTGCTGGACTGTGCGCCCTGGTACTTGGCCTGTTCATCTGGATCACAAATATTGACCTTACTGACATCCATATGTTCTTCGGCCTTCTTGTCACCCTGGGACTCCTGGTGATGAGCATCATCGCACTCACCTCCAGGGAACTGCGCATCTGGGGCGTGGTCGGGATCGTCTACGCCATCATCGTACTGATCTTTGGCGTATCGCAATCCAACATGCTGGTTGGTAACCTGCACTGGCTGATCCAGACGCTGCACCTGCTGGTCGGCCTCGGTGCTATCGTGCTGACAGGGTATCTCAGCGCGCGCTCCAGGACGCTCAAGTGCGACGAGGCTAAGCCCGAAGCTTCATCTCAAATGTTGCGCTAGGGAGTTTCCGTTTGCTGAAAGGTCGTCACGCGCTGCATGCGGCCCGATACACGTATGTGCAGCATGCAAAGCACAGACAAGCACGAAAGGAAAGACGATGCAACATATTCTGGTGACAGGCGGCGCGGGAAGACTGGGCCGCCTGGTGGTGAAGCACTTGAACGCAGCAGGCTATCGCGTGCGTGGGATGAGTCGGCGGGCCAACCCCGGAGAGGATTGGCCGGGTGCGGAGTGGAAGCAGGCTGATCTGGTGACCGGCGCGGGCCTCCCTCGGGCCGTCCAGGGCATGGATGTGGTGGTCCATACCGCGGGCAAAGGGACCTGGAAGGTCGATTTCGAAGGCACGCGCCGCCTGCTGGACGCTGCCCGCGAGGCGGGTGTCTCGCATGTGGTCTACATTTCGATTGTGGGAATCGATAAGGTCCCGTATGCCTATGGCAAAGCCAAGCTCGCCTGCGAAGATCTCATCGAGCACAGCGGTATTCCCTGGTCCATCCTGAGAGCGACCCAGTTTCATTACCTCATCGATCTCGTGCTGCACGCGCTGACCAAGCTCCCCCTGGTGGCGCTTGTGCCGACTGACCTGCTGCTTCAACCTGTGGCCGAAGAGGAAGTGGCAGGGCGCCTCTGTGAGGTCGTCCAGGCTGGCCCCTCCGGTCGCCTGCCGGATATGGGCGGCCCGAAGGTCTCCACCTCTGAAGAGCTGGCACGGATCTGGCTCAAGCAGCATGGGATGCACCGGATCATCATCCCGATCTTCCTGCCCGGCAAATCAGCCCGCGCCATGCGCCAGGGTGGCAATACCTGCCCACAGCAGGCTACCGGCACCGTCAGTTGGGAAGCATGGCTTCAGCAACACTCTCGTGAGATGGCATCAAAGCCTTGATGAGCTGTCGATCAAGGATAGTCCGGGGTTTACCAGCCGACAGACAAACCGCTTTCCTAAGTAATGACGTATTCCGATTTTGATTGGCCGGATCGAAATGGAGAGTATTCGAGGAGGAACGATATGCGTATTTCCCGAGAGGGCAACCTGATCACGTTGATCAACGTCTTTGAGACGAAGCCTCAACAGCAGCAGGAACTGATCGATCAATGGATTCGCTTCGTCGAGTCCGTCAAGGAGGAGCCAGGCTTGATTGGGACGGCGCTACATAGAAGCATAGACGGGACCCGCGTCGTCAACTATGCCCAGTGGAGATCGAAAGAGGACTTTGAAAGCTTTGTGAAGAAGTACCGAGAGCAAATGGAGGCCCGTCGCCCGGCAGCCTCGCGCGTCGATCCCCATCTGTACGAAGTCGTCTATCTCACCGAGCGGAGAGGCAGTTAATTGTCTGAGCGCGAGCGCCGGGTGGCGAGAGCATGTGTCTTCTCGCCTTTTCCCGCGCGTATCTTTCAAAAGTTG
>WNFZ01015075.1_pt1 | contig 11785 bp, 10 predicted proteins | sample 5400081 | NCBI WGS metagenome assembly WNFZ01 (sample SAMN13153365, study PRJNA577476) | soil metagenome | isolation source: 80 cm soil or saprolite under grassland replicate 1 | place: USA:California | collected 2016-06-15
ATTTTCTTACTCGGCCGATGTCGGTCTGCGTTACGCAGTGGAACGCAGCGCGACGTTGACCAATTGGACCACCATTCGGAGCGACACCGCCAACGTCAATCCAATGACCTTCACCGACACGGCCGCCACGAATCGGATGAACTTCTATCGGGTCAGGCGATTGCCCAATCCCTGACCGACTGCGTAATCCGGCTTGGCAGATTCCCTTCCACGCGCAAAATTTGTTCCTCAAATCTCGGGTCTGAGCTCTGCATTCTGCATTTCGGTGGTGACTCGCAATGCCTCTTGCCAGCGGCCGGTTAAATTGCGGGGTCGCGTCTCTGGATTCTGGATCTGGCACCTTGTGAGTTTTCCAGAATTCAGAGACACGACCCCAGTGGATTCGTTGAATCCCATCAGAAGCAACAAGCTGCGACCCACAAAAATCCTCGACGACGACCGCGAGGTTCGTTGGGGAAATGAGTTCCATCCAGGCGGCGAGTTCGCGGGCGGTGGCGTCGGTGACGCGGAGGCGGCGAGAATTGCCGGTGTGAACGGTGTGCCGTTTTTCGTCACAAACGGGCAGCCAGCGTTTTCGGGTGCGCAAAGCCCAGAGCACTTTTTCCAAGCGATTATGAATGCCACACAAACCGGAGAAAAATGCGGCCCCGACTCTTGCAGCGCCTGCTCGGATCATACTTGAATGGTCGAGCATGGCGAGGCGAGGGTCGGTTTTCAACCGACGCAGCTACCTTGAGAAATGCAATCGAAGAAATATACGTAAGTCGTTGGAGGCGAGGGTCGGAATCGGCCCAGAAACGCCACTTTTCGGGGCCAGAATGACCCACTTGGCCGCACAGTTCAAGCTATCTCTGTCACCGCTCAGCTTATCTAAGCTTATCTCGATTGGTGTCCGTTTTGGTGTCCGCTGGTTATGCGCCGAAGCTCTCAGTCCTGGCAAGTTGCAGTTGCCTTATCTCGACGGGGAGCGGCGAAATCAAAGTCGCCAATTTCCTGGGCTTAGTGATACCGTCGTCACGTGAAACTTACCGAGCAGGTTAAGCCGACCTTGGCCCGAAAGTTGGGCGATGTGGTCCACGTATCTGTTCTGCTGCGCAAAGCGTGTGAATTGAGCGGGTGCAGCGAAGGGCAGGTCGGCGATTGGCTTTTGAAGTGTGCCGTCCAACGCGGGGCCACGCACTATGAGCGCGACTTTGCTGACAATGTTCCTGCGGACAACCCGGCGCTGAGCAACGAAGAACTTGGGGTGGCTCTTTGTCTGGGACAGCACGAGTACAATCCGGCCTACTTGCGCGCAGCCGCCCAATTGTTGACATCGTCTCACACCAGTGGTCCTCGCTTGTGTAGACTTGCGGTGATGGAGCGGGTCGAACCAGTAATGCTCTACATCGCCGACTTGGCGGCACGGTTCGCGCCGACGGCAGAGCCTTGGTGCTATGTCAGGAGCCACCTTGCCCGGCGGCAATCCCCTCCACCAGATGCGCTACCCCATTGGTCTCGCTTTGTGAGTCAGACTGGTGTGACTCCTTTCGGGGGCCCTCCGGATATCCGGTGGCTCAGTCGTCGCGGAAACTGACGGATGAGCAATCCGCTGCGCATTCTCAAAGTCCTCGATCTCTGCCTCGGTGAGCCAACCGAGATCACGCTTTTCGGTCGGTCCGCTCTGGCCTTGGGGTATCCCAATGCCCCCGATCACTTTCACAACACCCATGATGTCGACGGCATCTTGCCTCTGTCCTGGCTCGAACCACCGGAGGGACAGCAGGATTTCTGGCAAGCGGTGCAACGTACCAACGCTGAGTTGGAGACTGACGGCCTTTATCTCACGCATCTGTTTCGAGAGATCGATGTAATCCTTCAGCCCGATTGGCTGAGCCGGAGGCTTCGTCTCGAACTCGGGCTGACCAAGTTGACGGCGTTTCGTCCAGCCTCGATTGATTTGATCCTGACGAAAATGGCCCGTGGTGACGATGAGGATTTGCAAGATATTCGCTTTATTCTCCACCAGGAACGATTGACGCCCGACCAACTGGAAACCGCTTTCTCGCGAGCGCGTGTGCCTGAAGTGGCCGAGATCCGGGAACTGTTCGACCGGGCGAAACCGAAGGTCCTGGTGCTTGCCCGACAAGCGCGGAATTGACTCGTTCCGGACACCAGCAGCAACGTCACGCAGGTAAGGGTTTCCTATTGACTCACGATTGCTGCAATGGGAGCCGTCGTTGCTGACGTTTTTGCTGACAGTGCGGAAGATCGAACTCACTGGAAATCGGCTTGCAAGCCACGGGTTGGGGAGCGACCTCGTCACTATGACGAAATCGGTGGTATTGTTGGCGTGTTTTGCATGTAGATTGGCGGGTTCTGCGAGTGACGAGGTTCTCATCGGGTTTATGCTGAAAACATGACAGCACCCAGAATCCGAGCGTTCACGCCTACGTTTCGAACCATCGCAGTCGCCTTCACCGCCGCCATTTTTGCAGGCAAGGCTTTATGCGGACAGTTCGACTGGCCCCAGTGGCAAGGCCCCGACCGGAACGCAATCTCCAAAGAAACCGGGCTCCTCAAGGAATGGCCCAAGGATGGCCCGCCTCTCACCTGGAAGATCAAAGGGCTTGGCGGCGGCGACAGCGCCCCGTCCATTGCCGCCGGGCGCATCTATGGAATGAGCCATCGCGGTGGGGACGAGATGGTCTGGGCTCTTTCGGAGCAGGACGGCAAAGAAATCTGGGCCGTTCGAATCGCGCCGGCTCAGGCGCAGAACTGGCCGCAGTCGAAAGAAGGTCCAAGTGCCACGCCGACCGTGGATGGCGACCGGCTTTATGTGATGGGGCTCGCGGGCAATGTCGCTTGCCTACAGGTATCTGACGGCAAAGTGGTTTGGCAACGGAGCTTGGTAGCAGACTTCAAGGGACGAAGTCCGATGTGGAGTTTTCGCGAGTCGCCCCTCGTGGACGGCGACAAAGTGATCTGCACCCCCGGCGGAGAGGAAGCGACGATGGTCGCGTTGAACAAGCTCACCGGCGAAACGATCTGGAAAAGCCAGGTGGCGGATCGTTCCGGCGGCGGCCAGACACAGAACCGTGGCTTTGGTGGTGGAAATCGCCCCAGCGCGATGCAAACCGATCCCGTGCTCTCCGCACTCGACAAAGATCAGAACAAGGAACTTTCCGCCGATGAAATCGCCGCTGCTCCGACGGTTCTCCTCACGCTGGACAAAAATCAGGACGGAAGACTTTCTGAAGAGGAAGTCAGTCCCGCAGGACGCGGGGGCGGTCAGGGCGGGCGCCGCCGTGGCCCCGGCATCATGCGCATGGTCAAGGCGCTCTCCGCATTGGATGCCAATGAAGACAACGTGATCGACGAGGCCGAGATCAAAAACGCCGTCGCCGCGCTGAAGAAGCTCGATGCGAACGGCGACGGCAAATTGACAGACGATGAGTCCGGCATGAAATCCATGAGCCCGCCCAACACGGGTGCCGCGTATTCGTCAGCCATCGCGATAGACTTTGGCAGTCAGCGTCAATACGTCCAGCTTCTGGCCATGACGGTCGCGGGAGTCTCCGCCGCGGATGGTAAACTGCTCTGGCGCTACGACAAGCCCGCCAACGGAATGCGGATCAATATCTCCACGCCGATTTATCACGACGGCCATGTGTTCGCCGCTACCGCATATGGCGCGGGCGGTGGGTTGGCTAAATTGGTTAAAAAGGAAAACGGGGAGTTCGCGGCGGAGGAAGCCTGGTTCTCGAAGTCGATGGAAAATCATCACGGCGGCGTAATTCTCCACGATGGCGCGTTGTTCGGAGCCAATGGCGGCAACGGTGGCGGCTATCTGGCTTGTCTGGACTTCAAGACCGGCGAGGTGTTGTGGAATGAAAAGGATTCGGACAAGCGCCGCGTGACCAAAGGCTCAGTTGCGTTTGCGGATGGTCGGATTTATTACCGCACCGAGGAAGGCCCGATTGTGCTAATCGAACCGAGCCGTAAGGAATACCTGGAGCGCGGGCGGTTCAATCAGCCTGAGCGCACCGACAAACCGGCTTGGGCGCATCCCGTGATCGCGAATGGCAAGCTTTATCTTCGCGATCAGGACACGCTGTTCTGTTATAACGTGAAAGCAAAGTCATGAAGAAAAGTTTACTTCGAACAAAGTGGATGTCGATTGGCGGCCTTTGGGCAGTCAGTGCGACAGTGGCAACAGCACAAGTCGACCCGAATGACTGGCAGCAAGCAGCGCCGGGTGTTCAACATCTCATCACGGTAGCCGATTTACCGGCTCCGTACGAAACTCCATCGGCAGGTAATTTCCCAACCGTCGTGCCGCAGCCCACGAACGCCAGCTTGTCTGTGCCCGCCGGGTTCACCGTGAAGAAGTTTGCGTCGGGCCTGACGAATCCCCGAATTGTGCGAGTGGCACCAAATGGGGACATTTTTGTATCAGAAACTTCGCAAAATCGCATTCGAGTCTTTCGGCCAAATGATGGAGCTGACACACCCGCGACGAACCGAGTTTATGCTCAAGGATTGAACCGGCCCTTCGGCACAGCGTTTTATCCTGCAGGTGATGATCCGCGCTGGCTTTACATCGCCCTGAATAACTCAGTAGTTCGAATCCCATATCGCAACGGAGATCTGATAGCGACCGGAGCTGTTGAGGTTGTTGTTCCGACATTGAGCGCCAATCCGACGACCGGGCATACGACGCGGGATGTCGTGTTCTCCAAGGATGGCACGCGGATGTTTATCGCCGTCGGGTCAAGTTCGAACGTTGGAGAAACGATGGCGCGAAAAACACCTGCCGAAATTACAGCATGGGAGGCGGTATACGGTCTGGGCGCAGGGTGGGGTCCTGAATCAAATCGCGCAAATATCCTGGTGACTGACCCGGAGGGGCGCGAACCGCTGCATGCCTATGCAACAGGGATCCGCAATCCCGTAGGACTCGCCATTCATCCGACGACGAGCAACTTATGGGTGTCCACAAACGAACGGGATGGTTTGGGCGATAACCTTGTGCCGGATTATGTCACTCGCGTCCGAGAGGGCGGCTTTTATGGCTGGCCGTGGTATTACATAGGCAATTTTGAAGACCCCCGTCATGCAGGCGAACGGCCGGATTTGGCCGGCAAGGCTATCGTTCCTGACGTGTTGGAACAGGCGCATTCAGCATCGTTGCAGATGACTTTCTACACGGCCACCAATGGTTCCGCAGCTTTCCCTCCGGAGTATCAGGGCGACGTGTTTGTTGCGTTCCATGGTTCGTGGAACCGCGCGACCCGCACCGGATACAAACTTGTCCGAATCCCGCTGATTAATGGAGTGCCGACCGGTCGATATGAAGATTTTCTAACCGGCTTTGTAACGAGCGATCGCAATGTTTGGGGGCGACCGGTCGGTGTCACCGTGGCACACGATGGCGCTTTGCTGATGACCGAGGACGCCAACGGCACTATTTGGCGGATTGCCTATACGAGACCCCTTTTGTCCGGGCGCATCGTCGAAGACAGTGGCCAGAAGTATCTGCTGCGACTCTCGACTCAATAAAACGCATTCAAATCTTAGCAAGTTTGGGCAGTTATGAAGCGAGGAGGATAATCGATGAAGATCCAAACAAACAAGCATGCTGGCGCGGTTGGCCGTCGCAAGTTCTTGACCCTGGCTGGCATTGCCGCGATGCCTTTCTTGAGCCGCAGCACTTGGGCCGCGGACGCTCAAGAACCCTCAACACCTGTTCCTTCTAAGGGGGCCAGCCGTCGCAAACTCGGCCGACTGGAGGTCTCGGCACTTGGACTTGGCGTCCAGAACATGACGCGCAGGTATGAAACCACAGTGCCGGACCGGCCCGAAATGATTCACATTATCCGGACGGCCTTCGACCGTGGCGTGACGCTTTTCGACGCAGCGGAAGCTTACGGGCCGCACGAGGTGGAACGTCTCCTCGCGGAAGGCGTGACTCCGTTCCGAGACAAGGTTCAAATCGCAACGAAGTTCGGCTGGAACATTGATCAGGAAACAGGCGAACGGCGTCCGGGCCTCAACAGCAAACCCGAGCACGTAAAGCGTGTCGTCGAGGGAATGCTGAAGCGTCTTCGCACCGACCGCGTTGATCTCCTTTACCAGCACCGCGTCGATCCAGCGGTCCCAATCGAAGACGTCGCCGGTGTCGTCAAGCAACTCATGGAGCAAGGGAAGGTGTTGCACTGGGGACTCTCCGAGATGGGACTCAACACTCTGCGTCGCGCACACGCGGCGCTGCCGCTCACAGCGGTTCAAAACGAGTATTCGATGCTGTGGCGTGGCCCTGAAAAGGAGGTCATCCCATTGTGCGAGGAACTGGGAATCGGGTTTGTCTGCTGGAGTCCGCTTGGGGTTGCTTTCCTCGCGGGTGCGATTGACGACAAGACGCGCTTTACCGAGGGTGACATTCGCGGCATCGAGTCGCGATTCTCGCTTGAAAACGTGCGCCACAACCTCGCGCTCGTGGAGGTGCTGAAGAGTTGGGCCAATCGAAAGCAAGCCGCTCCGGCTCAGATTGCGCTCGCATGGCTGATGGCGCAGAAACCTTGGATCGTGCCCATCCCTGGCACGACGCAGATGGCCCACATGCTTCAGAACATCGGCGCGGATGCGGTTCGATTCCCAAAGGACGAAATCAAAGAACTGAATGCCTCCATTGCATCAATCAAAATTCAGGGGTTGAGACTACCGGAAGCGGTGCTCGCTTTTTCTGGTGTGGAAGCGCCCGAAAGGAATCGATAGGAAACAGAGAAGTAATTAGCTTCCGTTCGAATGTTTCACTTCCACGACAATAGCTTAAATTAATGCCTGATCGATTTCGAATTACCAAAGGCTGGGCACATCGGTTCGCGGCGGAAAATATCTCCGTGCCAATGTTGCTTCGACGTGCGGGCTTGCCCGCCAATCTTTTCGAACAGGAAAAAATCTACGTCACGACTGCGCAAGTCTTCGCGATTTGGCGAACCGTTGCCGAGATGAGTCCCGATCCCGGTTTTGGGCTGAAGCTCGGCACCGAATTGCGGTTCGAGCGTAGCCATCCGGTATCCATTGCTGGTGTTTGCAGCCGGACATTTGGCGATGCGTTACAACGACTCGCTCGTTACAAACAACTGACGTGCCCAGAGGAAATTTGCGTCCTCAGAAAAGCGCAGGAAACCTCGGTTGAATTCTTCTTCATTGAAGCGGAGGAAGCTCAGCCCGATATCATGGTCGATATAGGGCTATCCTGGATTTTGAATGTGGGTCGGCGGGGCACCGATGGCGAAATCAACCCGCTGCGATTAGAGCTAACTCGGCCTGTAAAGCATCGCACATTGCTTGAACGTCATTTCGGCTGCCGTGTTCGCTTTAAGGCCGACCGCAACGCGCTGGTATTTCGCAGCAGTGATCTCGACCTCCCCTTCGTGACTCACAACGAAGAATTGGTGACCGTAATCGGAACCCACTTGGATTCCGAACTTAAAGCCCGGACCGCGAGCGTGAATGTAGGCCAACAAGTGAAGAACACCCTCAGGCGTTCGTTGGCGGGGAAGCGGCCGATACTGCGAGATGTCGCTCTAGAACTCGGCCTGAGTGCACGCACGCTCCAACGTCGCCTGACTGACGCAGGCATTACCTTTCAACAGCTCGTTGAAGAGACGCGCCGCGAACTCGCCCACCATTATCTGAAACAACGGACTGTGGAGTTGAATGAAGCCGCCTTTCTGCTGGGCTTTGAAGACGCCAATTCTTTTTTTCGTGCCTTTCAAGGTTGGGAAGGAATTTCGCCTACCGAATGGCGGACTCGTGCTTGGAAAATATGAGGAAGCGAAATCGGAGCGCTCGGAGTTCCAAGCGAGCAGACTCGGCGAGCGCAAGACGAGCCTCTCGCCGAGCGACTACCGACGACAGCGTTGACGCCGCCACGCCAGGGATTGGGTGGTGGAACAGCTTGAGGGCACCTTTCGAGACACGGGGAAAACACCGTATCTCTTTTCGCAACCCGGCTTATAGACTCTATGCGGCGTTTGCCACTCTCGTGAAACTGGTCAATCGCTGGAATTAAACATCGAAGGAATTCAATTATGCAAAAGCGCAAACTTGGAAAAAATAATCTGGAAGTTTCGGCCCTCGGGCTTGGCTGCATGGGCATGAGTTCTGGCTACGGCCCGGCGGGCGAAAAGCGCGCGATGATCGCTGTGATTCACTCGGCCGTCGAAAGCGGCGTCAACTTCTTCGACACTGCGGAAATCTATGGTCCATTCAAAAACGAGGAACTCGTGGGCGAAGCCCTCGCTCCCTTCCGTGGGCGGGTGAAGATCGCCACGAAGTTCGGGTTCAAAATCGGGCCGAACGGAGAGCGGATGGAAGGCTTAGACAGCCGACCCGCTCACATCAAGGAAGTCGCAGACGCTTCGCTCAAGCGGCTCAAAACCGATGTCATCGACCTGTTCTATCAACACCGTGTTGACGAGAACGTGCCTATCGAAGACGTGGCCGGGGCGGTAAAAGAATTGATTCACGCCGGGAAAGTGAAGCATTTCGGCCTTTCGGAAGCCGGTGCTAAAACCATCCGCCGCGCCCACGCCGTCCAGCCCGTCACCGCGCTGCAAAGCGAATACTCCCTGTTCTGGCGGGAACCGGAGGTGGAAATCATGCCGCTGCTTGAGGAACTCGGAATCGGCTTCGTGCCATTCAGCCCGCTCGGCAAGGGATTCCTCACTGGCAAGATTGACGAAAACACCAAGTTCGACGCCACGGATTTCCGGAACGTCGTGCCCCGCTTCTCACCAGAGGCCCGGAAGGCGAACCAGGCCGTGGTGAATCTCCTCACCTCAATCGCCCTGCGGATAAAGGCGACACCTGCCCAAATCGCGCTCGCTTGGCTGCTGGCGCAAAAGCCTTGGATTGTTCCGATCCCAGGCACGACGAAGGTGCCGCGCCTCCTCGAAAACCTCGGAGCCGCCTCCGTCGAACTCACGCCTGACGATCTCCTCGAAATCAACGCTGCCTCCGAACAGATCACGTTACAGGGTGCGCGCTATCCAGAACACCTGCAGAAGCTGGTCGGCCGCTGAGCGAACTAAGGCGAGAGTCGGTTTTCGTCCGTCGCTTCTGGCGGAATGGGATTTCAGAACGCGTTGAAAGAATTCGACTTTGGAAGTCCTCGCGATGAGTCGCCGACAAAGCATTCGGCGAGCCGAAATGGAACTGCTCTCCCACTGCTCGCTACTCCTCGTTCACCGCTATGTCACTGCTGGAGGCGGAGGTCGGAATCGAACCGGAAACGCCGCTTTTCGGGGCCAGAATGGCTCAATCGGCCGTGGGGATCAACTTATCTCTGTCAGCGCTCAGCTTATCTAAGCTTATCTCAATTGGTGTCCGTTTTGGTGTCCGGCGTCTGCCTCCCGCGTGTTGGTCGCCCGGCGAAAAGGAGGTCGCCAACCCGCTGCATCCGCTGTTAGAGTTCCGGGGTGGAAGTTGCGGATCATGTGGGACAGTTGACGCTCGCTCAGAAACTGGGCGACACCGCTCATGTTTCCGTTCTGTTGCGCAAAGCGTGCGAGTTGAGCGGTTGCGGTGAGAAACGCGTGGGCGAATGGCTCTTGGAATGCGCCGTAACACGTGGGGCCGTCCATTACCAGCGGGAGTTTCCCGAGGACCTTCCTCCGGACCACCCGGCGCTAACAGACGAGGAACTCGGAGTGGCGCTTTGCTTGGGGCAACATCCCTATCACCCTGTTTACTTGCGCGCGGCGGCGCAGTTATTGAGTTCTCCCAGGGTGAACCCCATTCGCTTGTGCCGGTTTGCGGTCATGGAGCGAGTTGAGGCCGTATTGCTCTTCATTGCAGAGGTGGCCGCACGGTTTGCTCCTCAAGCCGAGCCGTGGCTTTACCTACGGACTCACCTTCGGCGTCGTCGATCGGTCCCTCCAGATGTCCTGCCTCATTGGTCGCGCTTTGTGAGCCAGACGGGAGTCACCCCATTTGCCGGGGGGCCTGACATCAAGTGGCTCATCCGTCGTGAACCTGTTGGATGAGTAACCCGCTTCGGATTCTCAGGCTCCTGGATCAGAACCTCGGTGAGCCGACCGAGATAACACTCTTTGGCCGATCCGCGCTGGCTTTGGGTTTTCCCCAAGCTCCAGGCCATTTTCACAATACCCGGGATGTCGACGGCATTCTTCCGCTTGCCTGGCTGGAGCCTCCGGAGGGGCATCAGGATTTCTGGCAGGCGGTGCAACAGACAAATGTGGCGTTGGAATCGGAGGGCCTTTATCTCACGCATTTGTTTCGGGAAGTGGATGTCATCCTGCAGCCTGATTGGATCGACCGAAGGATCCGACTGGAACTTGGGCTCTCGCGACTGACGACGTACCGGCCCGCCCCAGTGGACTTGATTCTCACGAAAATGGCGCGCGGTGATGAAGAGGACTTGGAAGATGTCCGCTTTATCCTGCAACAGGAACCGTTGAGCCGGACGCAACTGCAAACGATGAGTTGGAAGCGCCTTTTGGCCTACCTCGCGGGTCCGTTGCTCAAGTTTTACTATCCGGAGGCCTCATGACTTCCTGACCGCACGAGTCGCTGCATCCCAGAAGAAGGAGGCAAAGTCGAGCTTCCTCATCGTGGCGATATTGTGGCAAGGTTGTCATCCGTGAACGGGCAACAGCCAACGCCCGCAGCTCTGAAGTCCTCGCCGGCCGACGACCCCGCTCAAGCGAGCCGCCCGCCCAGCGTGCCCGACTATGAGCTGCTCCGGCGCATCGGCAGCGGGAGTTACGGCGAGGTGTGGCTCGCGCGCAATGTCCTGGGACGATGGCGCGCGGTGAAGATCATTTATCGCAGCCGCTTTCAAGACCCACGGCCGTTTGAACGCGAGTTCGAAGGCATCCAACGGTTCGAGCCGATCTCCCGTTCCCATCCCAGCCAGCTCGCCATCCTGCACGTAGGCAAGAACGACGACGCCGGCTGCTTCTACTATGTGATGGAACTGGCTGATCCAGTAATCAGTAATCAGTGTTCAGTAAGCAATAAGCAGTCTTCGGAAGTGACCGAAGCCTCGGGGATGGTGCCTCAACCAAAACCTGCCCCACTGACAACTGCTCCACTGATTACTGACCCACTGATTACCGATTACTCCCCCCACACTCTCCGTTACGATATTGAACAGCGTCGGCGTTTGGCCATCCCGGACTGTGTGCAAATAGGCCTTTCTCTCGCGACGGCTCTGGCGCACTTGCATCAGCACGGGCTGGTGCACCGCGACATCAAACCGTCCAACGTGATCTTTGTGAACGGCGTGCCGAAGCTCGGCGACATCGGGCTGGTCACTGAAGCGGGCGACACGCAATCGATCGTCGGGACCGAAGGCTACATTCCACCGGAAGGGCCGGGGACGCCGCAAGCGGATCTCTACAGTTTGGGCAAGGTGCTTTACGAGATCAGCACTGGCCTGGACCGGCGCCGTTTCGCCGAGTTGCCCGAAGATTTGCGCACCTGGCCGGATCGTGGCGCCGTGGCCGAGTTCAACGAGATTGTGCTCAAAGCCTGCACGAAAAACCTTGCCCGGCGCTATCCCTCCGCCCAAGAACTGCGCGCCGACCTGGCGGTGCTGCAACGCGGCCAATCGGTGAAGCGCAAGCGGACAATCCAGCGGCGCTTGGCCGCCATTACGAGGTTCAGTCTGGTTGCAGGGCCGATCGCATTGATCGCGGTCGGCGGCGGTTATTTGCGTCAGGCCGTCAACCAGAACCAACCTGCAGGCGTTGGAGGAGCGATCCAGCCCGAG
>WNFZ01015371.1_pt1 | contig 11783 bp, 11 predicted proteins | sample 5400081 | NCBI WGS metagenome assembly WNFZ01 (sample SAMN13153365, study PRJNA577476) | soil metagenome | isolation source: 80 cm soil or saprolite under grassland replicate 1 | place: USA:California | collected 2016-06-15
CAAATCGTGCAGGTGCAAGTGTTGCGAGGGCTCGTAGTTGACTGCCCGTGATCGTTGGGCGCGTCGAAACCCACTCGGAGGCAATCTCTTTATCAAATGAGAGATTGTTTCGTCGCCTGCGGCTCCTCGCAATGACATATTCAGAGCTTACTGACTAATCGTCCACTCGTTCGCGTTCCAGAAGGGCGCAGCGCCAGAGAACTTGACGCCTTGTAAGCGGTTGCTCACCGACCATTCATCGGGACCCTGCCATAAGCCAACCCAGACCACATCGTCGTACATGATCTTCTCGATCTGGTAATAAAGTTGTTTGCGCGCTTCCAGATCAGCGGTGGTTGCCTGCTGCTGGAGCAGCTTATCTAGCTCCTCGTTGCAATAGCCCTGCGCGTTCTGGCCATCTGGGTTGTCCGCGCTGGTTATTTGCGAGCATAACCAGTAATCGGACTTCTCGGGATCAGGAAAATTCGGTGCATCGGACCATTCAGCGATATCGTATTTACCCGTATAAATCGGACCGCCATCCGCGTAACTATTGAAATAGTCGTCGCCGTAATTTGTTATCTCTGCACCGATGCCCACCTGTGCCCACATCTGCTGCACAACCGCTTGCACATCCTTGCGCAATTGGCGGTCATTAGAGATATAGCGCAAGACCAATTCTTTTCCATCCTTATCACGAGTGCCATCTCCATTGGAGTCCTTCCAACCCGCTTCATCTAACAAGCGCTTGGCTTCCTCGGGGTCATAGGCATAGGGTTTCAAATCCGGGTTGCCATAAGGCGGCGTGCTATCCCAGAAGGTGGCAGGTACTTGGGTGAGCCCCCCAAGCAGATCTTGAACAATTTTCTCTCGGTCAGTTGCCAGAGCGATCGCCTTGCGGACATTCACATCCAGCATAGCTGGATGCGCCGTCGCCGGGTTCACATTCAGGTACCAGCCTTCATCATAACCGGATGGTTGCGTTGTGAATTTCGCTTTGCCGCTGTTGTTGATAGCATCTGCCTGAGACCAATCGAGGAAGCCACCAATATCGGTATCACCCGCGAGAATAGCGACTTCTTGCGCCTCGTCATCTGCCATGCGGATGAAGATTTGCTGCAGATTGGGTGGGTTGATCCAGTTGGGGTTCGCCTCGAAGGTCATGTGACTATCGGTTTCCCATTCCTTGAACACATAGGGACCCACACCCACCGTCGGCGCGGTGTTCCACTCGGCGTTGTCCAGGTTGCCGTCTGAATCAAATACAGGCTTCAGCACATGTTCGGGCAGAACGCCGCCACTGCTAAGCCCAGTGAAGATTGTGGTCTGCCATGCTGCGAAGGGTTCCTTGAACTTTACGACCAGTGTGTGACCATCCGGCGCTTCCACGCTCTCCACGTAATCTTCATAAGGATAGCGGCTGCTGACGGTATTGGAGTCTGCCATCCACATATCGTAGGTGAAAACGAAGTCCTTGGCGGTCAGGGGTTCACCATCACTCCACTTGATATCGTCGCGCAGCTTTACGGTCAGAGTTAAGCCATCGGCGCTTAACCCCCCATTGTCTGGGGTTGGAATTTCCGCAGCGATCTCGGGCACCGGATTGCCATCGCCGTCGAATGACCATAGGCTCTCGAGCCACAAATCCTTGGTGATCTCGGCGAACCACTGGGTCATATACAGGGGATTTAGATTTGTCGGTTGCTGCACGAAGGTGATGATCGCAGTTCCAGTGTCCGTTGGTTGTTCGGTAGCTGGCGCTGGGGATTCGGTAGCAGCTGGCGGTTCTGTTCCGGCTGGAGCCTGAGTCGCGGCTGGCGGCTGGGTGGCTGGAATGTTCCCCCCACACGCTGTCAAAATCATGCTCGCTAAGACCGCGAGCGACAGCAAAAGATATAGGTTACGTTTCACGGTTTCTCCTCCTGAGAGAATAGGTTGAATATCGACATAGGGAAATCAGCAAAATTCTCTGTCGCGGAACCTCCTTTCCAATTGCTTGGAAGATCATCGTACTCACTCGTTTCAAATAAACGTTCACGTGATGTCGATCTGCCCTGTAAAGCTCCACTATGAATAGCTGGTTTTACCGGACCGATTCCGCTTCATTGACTTGTAATCACTGAATTGCAGACAAGGATTATTAATTTCTTGACAAATGATTTAATGAGTCTGCGTCAGAACTACTTTCGATTATTTTACTTATACTTAACATTAACCTGTCTTGGGTCGAGCGCATCGCGTAGGGCATCACCAAGCAAATTAAAAGACAACACTGTCAGCATGATGGCAATGCCTGGTATAAAAACGAGATGCGGCGCGTTAAATACGCTATTTCTTTCCTCTCCTAACATGAGGCCCCATTCAGGAGTCGGAGGGGCTGCGCCTAAACCGAGGAAGGAAAGTGCCGCAGCATCCAAGATAGCAGAGGCGATACCCAAAGTGGCTTGCACAATAAGAGGGGTGAGTGCATTTGGCAGGACATGACTAACGAGGATGCCAATGGGGGAAGAGCCAAGCGCTCGCGAAGCAGAGACAAAGTCCTGATCCTTGACTTGTAAGACGCTCGCCCGCATGAGGCGTGCATAAACCGGAATCGAAACAAAGGCGATAGCAATCAAAGCATTAATCAAACCCGGGCCAAGCACGGCAACAATCGCAATCGCTAGCAATAGACTCGGGAATGCAAGCAAGACATCCATGAACCGCATGATAATGTTATCCGTCCATCCGCCAAAGAATCCACTGATAGCACCCAAGCTCAAGCCGATAATAATTGCGAACGATACTGTCGAGACGCCAATCTCCAATGAAAGCCGCGAACCAAAAATAATGCGTGAGAGCAAATCGCGCTGGTTGCTGTCAATGCCGAAGAAATATTGTGGCTGGTCAGCGGGGCAACCAAGTACGTGAACACAGGGCGGCGAGCGACGTTTGGCTGTACGGATAGGCTTAATCGGATCGTAGGGAGCCAATATTGGGGCAAAGATAGCAACCAATATCAAGAAACTCAGGATGATCATACCCACTTGTGCTGAGCGGTGACGCACGAAGCGACGTAAGGCACTTTGAAAGGGTGTGCGTGATGCGATCGTCGTAAGCGATTCGAGTTTAAGGGGGGCGACAGATGATGACATAATAGGAGGGTTATTGAAGTCGTATGCGCGGATCGAGATAAGAATATGATAAATCCACCACTAGATTGACAAGAACGAAGATTACAGCAATGATCACGGTGAAGGCTTGCACCACCGGATAGTCGCGCGCAAAAATTGCAGAGACTAATTGGGTGCCTACGCCCGGTAATGCAAACACAGTCTCTGTCAGTACTGCCCCACTCAACAAGCTGCCTACTGATAGACCAACTACGGTGACAATAGGAAGCATGGCATTGCGAAAGGCATGTTTTAAAACAACTACCCGCTCACGTAATCCCTTGGCGCGTGCGGTACGAACATAATCCAGACCTAAGACTTCCAGAAGGCTGGAGCGCGTCATACGCGCGATAATTGATAAGGGAATCGTGCCAACTGCCACACAGGGCAAAATGAGATGCCACAAAGCATCGCGCAATACTTCGAAGTTCCCCGTAATCAACGCGTTGAACGTGACGGTGTTCGATGCGAAAGTGACAATCGTTCCCCAAAGCCCACTTACATCTTTCATATTGAATGTGGTAGCCAAAGATGGAATGGAGACGCCAGAGGAGAGGCGGCCAGAAGGTGGAATCCAAAAGGGTGTGCCTTTGAGGGTGAGCGCAAATATATAAGCCAGCATCAGTCCCAACCAAAAAACCGGCATCGAGACGCCGATATTTGCGCCAATCATGGTCACAACATCTGCGGCTGTATTACGTCTCAAAGCCGAAATGAGGCCAAGCAGGACTCCGAAGAACGTTGAGAACAACATCGCGCCAATTGTCACTTCCAAGGTCATTGGCAGCCGCTCCAAAATGATGTCCCCCACGGGCCGCTTGTTACGTATAGATTCCCCAAAATCACCGTGCAAGATCTCGCCTATATAGCGGACGAATTGAACAAGTATGGGATCGTTCAGGCCAAAGCGCTCTCGAAAAGCATTACACTGCTCTTGAGTGGCGCGCTCTCCCAGTGCAACTACACAAGGATCACCTGGAATAATACGAGCCAGTGCAAAGGTGACAAATGTGATGCCGAATAATACAGGAAGGAATAAAATCAGACGACGGAAGATGAATTGCGACATGATTGCTTGAATAAGGACCTGCCGGTTCCATTTCGGGAATCCGGCAGGTCTATTAGGTCAGTAACTTACTGAGCAGGTGCGTTGAGGGACTTGCCAAAGAAACCGGCGAAATATTCAAACGCGCCAGTATCGCCCTTATGATTCGGGCTTTTAGCATCCCATTGGGCTGTGTAGGTAGCTACAACGTCATTTGCATCGAAGTCAGCACCATTGCTGTACTTAACGCCCTGGCGTAGGTGGAAGGTCCATTCGGTCGCATCATCGTTGACATCCCACGATTCGGCTAGAGTAGGGACAGCCAGACCAGCTGGCCCGAGTCGGTGGTCATCTGTTGGAAGTTCTCATTTAGCGCCCCAATCTTCACATTCCCAACTTTAGCGCTGAAGACATCAGCAGCCGCGCCGTGGGCAACCGGGATCATGGGGACATGCTCTTTGATAAGAGCCGCTACTTTGTCATAGTGAGTCTGACGCTCCGTTGGATCAGCAATTTGAGCTGCGGCTTTAATCTCATCTACAAGATCGGGCCATTCTTTCCCGAAACGAGGCACACCACCGGTGAAATGGAAATCATAGAAGTTGGTTGCATCCGGGTAATCCATGCCCCAGCCAAGCATAAAGAATGGTTCCTTACCAGCAGCAACATTATCCAGGAATGTACCAGACTCCTCTGGTGCTTGGCACCGTCACCTGTCGTGCTGAAACCCGGCACGATACTAGGTGGCACGAATTGTTCAGCTACAGTGGAGCCGGGCGGATAGAGAAGGTCAACTAGTCCCTTTTTATCAATCGCCATCGCCATTGCCTGGCGCACTTTATCGTTGTCAAACGGCGGGATGGTATTGTTCATGCCTAAATAGAAAACATTGGGGCTGTCATAGGGGATCAGAACCAAGTTCGAGTCAGCCTGGATTGTTTCGAAATCCTCGGCAGCTGGAGCAAAGACAGCGTCTACTGTTCCGGACTGTAACTCTAACAGACGTTGGGCGGCTTCAGCCGACCAGCGGAAGATGAGAGTCTTGATGGTGGGTGCTTCACCCCAGTAATTAGGATTCGCCTCGAAGGTGATATGATCGCCACGCACCCATTCCTTTACAACGTAGGCGCCGGTACCATTTGGATTCTCAGCCATCTTGGCTGAGTCGCCCCCCATCTCATCCAAGTAATCACTATCCTGAATCTGGAACGCGGCGAAGGCTACCTTCGATAGATATGCCGGGTCAGGATTACACAGAGTCATTTTGACAGTGAATTGATCCACTGCTTCAATAGACTTGAATTCGCCTCCGTAATCACAATTCGGAGCTTCAGTTTTCATGCCTTCGTAGGCAGCAGGGGCTTCGTAGCGACAACAAAACATATAGGTTGCGTTTCACGTTTCTCCTCCTGAGAGAATTTTAGTTTGGATTCAATTGCGTACAGTGAGGGAAATCGGAATAATTCGTGGCGAGGCACCTCCTTCCGAGTAGGTGAACAGATTATACAGCAAAAAGAAAATTAGTAAACGGGTAGTGGAATACCCAACCCATTTAACACTACTTTAGAGGGGTCATTCGGCCACAAACCCGGAATTTTTGTGCTGCATTTCGGGCATGTCCCTTCAGCGGTAATATGATATTCATGGATGATGTATCCGCTTCTTCCAACCAGCCGATAATTGCAGTGCGGGCAAAAAGTGTCTTCATACTCCCCCACCTGCCCCGGCAAATTGCCCGCATACACAAAGCGCAGTCCAGCTTCGTGTCCGATCTCTGCTGCGCGCAAGAGCGTCTTGGCATCCGTGTTATCTGGGTCTGTCATTTTATAGTCTTTATGAAATGCAGTCACATGCCACGGAATATCTCTTGAAAGACCTGCGATAAAGCGCGCTGCATCCCATAGTTCTTCATTGGAATCGTTAAAGCCGGGGATCGTAAGCGTTACGATCTCGACCCACAATCCCATTTCGTATGCGCGTTTGATTCCATCCAAGGTGTGTTGCAGAACGCCACCTAACTTGCGATAATTTTTATCCTGCATACACTTCAAATCCACTTTATAGGCAGAGATATAGGGACGGATATATTCCATCACTTCTGGTGTATTATTTCCATTTGAAACATACGCACACATCAAGCCCGCGGCTTTGGCTTCCTTGAAAATTCCCACAGCCCATTCGCTGGTGATCAATGGCTCATTGTACGAGGAAACGACGGTTGAAGCATATGTCCGATGGGCGAGTCGCACCATCTCCTGCGGGGTCATCTTACGGATGTAATTGATCGACTCGTCGGAGGAGGGATCGCGCATCGCTTGAGAGGTCAGCCAGTTTTGGCAATAGCCGCAATGGAAGTCACAACCAAGCATCCCGAATGTCAGCGCGTTGGTTCCAGGATTCACATGAAAGAATGGTTTCTTCTCAATGGGGTCGCTTTGTAATGCAGCCACATATCCCCAGGGCACACGCAATTCTCCTCCCTCATTGAACCGCACCTGACAAATCCCGCGTCTCCCTTCACGGATTTTACAGCGATGTCCACATGCGTAACATTCTATTGTGTTATCAGAAAGCTTCTTGTATAACTCCCCGTTTACCGTTAATGTATCCAGGTAATCACCAATTGTTGTAGCCATACGTACCTTCTACTCTTACCGCTTGTTTAATAACAAGCGAACTTTACATTTGTTAATAGACTGAAATTCAAACATCAAGTTCATTAAATGATGCGGCACTCCGCAAATCAATCCTCCCTTATAATACCTCAAATGCTTACAGTTTGCATTCAGGCTGGCGGTCAATCCTCGCGTATGGGAGAGGATAAAGCGCTCAAGACGTTTCTTGGACGCCCCCTCATTCAACGTGTGTTCGAGCGACTCTCGCCGATTGCTGATGAACTCATTATAACGACCAACCATCCGGAGGATTATCGCTTTCTGAGTCTACGCCTCGTTTCGGACCTCAAGCCCGGTCGCGGCGCCCTGGGCGGACTCTACACTGCAATTGCTTCTGCCTCGCACCCTATCGTCGCGGTGGTGGCGTGCGACATGCCTTTCGTCAGCGCGTCGCTCCTCGAAGCGGGGAGTAGACTACTCATCGAGGAAGAAGCGGATGTCGTCATCGCAAAGTCAGAGGAAGGCTATGAACCGCTTCACGCCCTCTATCGCCGCGCGACTTGCCTTCCCGCGATTGAATCAGCAATCGACGCAGACCAATGGAAAGTCATTGCCTGGTTCCCTCAAGTGAAGGTACGCATCCTTACGCCTGAGGAGATTAAAAATTATGATCCTTCAGGTTTGGCGTTATGGAATGTGAATACGCCCGAGGAATTTTCAAAAGCAGAAAAGATCGCGCAGTTCTAACGAGTAAAACAGCCTTGCGAAGGTTCAATTTTTTCATCATCCATATGCTTGATGAAACCTTCGCAAGGCTCATTCAATCTATTTTCAAGGAGACATTCAATGACACTCGATTTGTCCGCCATCCGCAATCAATTCCCTGCACTCAATCGACCCGCGATCTTCTTTGATAACCCTGGTGGGACTCAAATTTCGAAACAATCTCTTGACCGCATGAATCAATATCTCATTGAATGCAATGCGAATCATGGCGGGGCCTTTGCGACTAGCCTCGCCTCAGATGCAGTGCTCGATGAAGCTCATCATGCCATGGCGGATTTCTACAACGCATCTTCTTCTGAAGAAATCATCTTTGGCAACAACATGACCACCTTGACTCTCTATATTAGCCGTTCGATTTCAAGAGAATGGCAGGAGGGGGATGAGATCGTGGTGACGAGACTGGATCACGATGCCAATGTCACTCCCTGGGTCTTGGTTGCCCAAGATCGAGGCGTAAAAGTTAACTGGGTGGATTTTGATGTAGAAGATGGCACATTGAAATTAGATGATCTGCAAAAAGCCCTTGATCGAAAGCCACGCTTACTAGCCGTGGGTTACGCTTCGAATGGACTTGGGACGATCAATCCCGTTTCCAAAATCGTGAAGATGGCACACGAGGTAGGCACAATGGCTTACATTGATGCTGTGCAGTATGCACCGCATGGTCCGATTGACGTTCAAACACTGGACTGTGATTTCCTGGTCTCTTCGGCGTATAAATTTTTCGGACCACATGCTGGGATTCTCTATGGCAAACGTGACCTATTAGAGAAGCTATATGCCTACAAAGTACGCCCCGCAACGAACAGCCTTCCGGGCAGATTCGAAACCGGGACGCAAAACCATGAAGGTATTGCCGGTGTGCTTGGCGCAATTGAATACTTCCAATGGATCGGTAAAGAATTTGGGGATGACCATCTTGAAGGCGATGATAAGGGTCGTCGCCTGGATCTCAAGAAAGCAATGATGGCTATTCACGCTTACGAACTTGAATTGAGCCACGCACTTCTTTCCGCCCTGGAATCTGTTCCTGATTTACAGGTCTATGGTCTTACTGATGCGCAGCGTTTAGAAGATCGTGTGGCTACCTTCTCCTTTCGCTTGAAAGATATCCATCCGCGCGTCGTTGCTGAAAAACTGGCGGGACAAGGTATCTATGTTTGGGATGGAAATTACTACGCCCTCAATGTGACCGAGAGACTAGGCGTTGAGGATAGCGGCGGAATGATACGCGTCGGGGCCGTTCATTACAACACACTCAAAGAAGTAGAGCGATTGAAAGAGGCGCTGTTGAAGATTGCGGCTGGGTAATCATCAACCCTTGCGAAGGTTTCGTTCGTAAGAGGACTATGAAAACAAAATTATATAGATGTAGCGCGAAATTTATTTCGCACATTGCGACATTGCGGAGCATGTCGCGCTACAGTTTTACCTATGCAATTGGCAAAGACACAAAAATCGAAGTGCCTTGCATCGGTTCTGATTGAACCGAGACGTTACCTTTATGCGCGTTGACAATTGCTTTTACAATGGCAAGTCCCAGCCCATTGCCCGGATATTCAGAGGCATTACGACCACGATGGAATCGCTCAAATAGATGAGGTAGATCTTCGGGAGGAATACCGATGCCTGAATCCGAAACGGTCAATGTGATTTGATCGGAGGAACGTTCAAGGTTCAGCGAAATCCATCCGCTATCGGGGGTGAACTTGAGCGCGTTCTCAAGCAGGTTGATGACGACTTGTCGCAGTTGTGTTTCATTTCCCATCACACTTATATCATCCTCAGGAACATTCATCGTGAATGCACGATCTGCTTGTTCGGCACGGGACGCAAATTGTTCGCCCACCTCACGCACAAGTTGGATCATGTCTACGGGCGCGAAACTGGATTTCGCCTTGGCGTCCGCCGCTGCAATGCGCGAGAGATCAAGAAGACTCTGCACTAACGCTTCCAGCCGCTGACTTTGTTCGTGTACGCGCGCTAGATATCGGGTCCGCGCAGAGGCGCTTTTTTCATCCCGCGCCAATTCAAGGTTGGCTTGCAACGCCGTGAGCGGTGTATGAAGTTCATGCGCTGCGTCCGCAACAAACTCTCGTAAGGTGGAAACCGTCTGTTCTACTTGCGCTGCCATCTCATTGAAGGAGTTGGCTAGTTGCCCAAACTCATCCCGGCTTTTGACATCCGCACGGCTTGATAGATCGCCCTGCGTCATGCGCCCCGTCACATGAGTTAAGGCAAGCACCGGTGCACTGATGCGCCGGCTGATGTACCAACCGATCAGCGCCGCGAGGAAGACCGCCATAGCACTGGAAATCGTCCAGCCGCGCGCCACGCTTGCCAGAATGGCGCTGCCGTAAGCGGGACCTTCTGATAATTGTACACTGCCAATCTTCTCGTTATTTTTGGGGTTTAGCATCATCGCCGTGATCTTCTCACTAGAACGCGCAGTCATTGGAGCGGCATCGCCTGGTAGTCTTAGTTCGAAGCCATACGCGGAACCACCCGCCTGGATGGAGCTATAGAGAAAGACATCTTTGGAAGCCGGCTCACCTGCTGAGGGAGCAGGTACCGTCTGGGAACCGCCGACAGAAATAAAGACCTTGTTTCTTGGCAGAAGATCGTTGCTCTGAACCAGCGTTTGCTTCATGGTTTGCTTCATGACGCCGAAATTGACATTTACATTTTCAGGCGAACCGGAATCGTAGAGCAACTGTTCATCTGGAGCATAAACATGGATGCGTGTTTGCGTGAGAAACGCCAGGTTTTCGATCTGCGATTGCACTTCATCGTGCGGTACATGGCCAACCATCATCGCGGTAACGACTGCGCTGACGGATTGGGCATTGCCGACCAAATAATCAAGCTCCTGATTTGAGTAGTAATTCCGCAGGATCGCTAGCAGCACTGCGCCCAAAGCCAGGGCTGCTACCAGGGCAATCCCGGCAAAGCTCAACGCCAGCCGCGACCGAATAGATTTGAACATCATTTCATGCCTCCAAGTTTGAATAACGATATGCCTAATGATCGCGCCCCAGAATTTGCCGAAATGCATGAGGCTGCACTTCTTTTTGCTGACTCAGGATGTATAAGGCACAATCCCGTGGGGGCATTTGGGAGGGATCTATCACCAGATCATACACTCCATGGACATGAATAAGATCGTAGTGCTTTTGGGCTTGCCCAATTTCACGGTCGCCACGCTGGGCTTCCCATTGCACGGAAACAGAGAGAGGCGGCTTCACGCCAACCAAAAAACCGTTTAAAGGAGCGAATTGTTCGGCGGCATCCAAGAGGGCGCGTGGGTCCATCCAAGCCGTCGCAACGATTACACTTCGATTTGATTGGTAATGAGAAACGACTTCGCGGTGAAGTCTTTTGAAGAGCTGGAATCTTCCATCTGTTGCGTTGAAATAGATAATACGCAAGTTGCGCAGCAAGCGGTTAACGAATCCGCTAGTTTCAGATCCAAAAGGCTGGACTCTTTCCAAAATATCATCCAGGCCGGTAGAAACACATTCATCGCCTAATAGACTGACGAGTTCTTTTGCAATGGTCGTCTTACCGGAACTAGAAGCTCCATTAAGAACGATCAGAGTTTTATTTATCTTGGTCACAGAGTACACCTAAACTACTTATCATATTCACAAGCATGCTCGTGCTGTTGCAGATGTTAAACACAGACTTGAGAAGTCTCTTTGAAACTTACGGTCTAAAGATTAACTCATTCGGCATGACTGTCAAGCCTATTTACCTCAACTTATCTCTTGATGAACGCGGGAGGCGAGTATACCAGGATGTCCGCGATGAAACGATCGCCCATCTTCCGACCCCAAATGTAGATCATACTTGACTGGCCAATGCCATCAAGCGATCCTGACTCCAAGATCTGCTGGATCTTCCGACCCTCAGGCGGCGGACCATCGAACTGATTCATCGTCACATCTTGATAGATTTTCGTTTGAGTAGTGACGAGAACCTCCACAGTCGGCCCATCATGGCTGGAGGGGGTTTGCACCTCGCCGGACTGGATATTCCTCCTCACGCTCATCATTACCTTGCCAGTTCCGACGAAGATGCCGTTGTCTTGGCGGTGGTCGAGCACGCCGTTGATATCTGCGCGCGTCTGTGGCAGTTCTTTGGCGGGTTGAATGTCACCACGGTTAATATGCACCCCATTGCTGTTGCTACCGCCAAGAGAAAAGC
>WNFZ01015424.1_pt1 | contig 11779 bp, 15 predicted proteins | sample 5400081 | NCBI WGS metagenome assembly WNFZ01 (sample SAMN13153365, study PRJNA577476) | soil metagenome | isolation source: 80 cm soil or saprolite under grassland replicate 1 | place: USA:California | collected 2016-06-15
CAACGGCAAGCGCCACAAGGCCGGGGTGAATCTCCAGGTGGTGTGTGACCGCTGGGGCCGGCTCCTGCACGTCAGCGATCCGCTGCCGGGCGCCACCCACGACGCCAAGGCGTTTGTGGCCACGGGGCTGGACCGGCTGGTGGCCGAGCATCCCACGCTTGGCGACAAGGGCTATCAGGGCTGCGGGATCCACACGCCGTTCAAGCAACCGCGGGGTGGTGAGTTGTGCGAGCTTGAGCAGGCAACCAACCGGGCGCATGCCAGCGCTCGCGCGCCGGTGGAGCGGGCGATCGCGCTGTTGAAGCGGTGGAAGGTGTTGGGGAGCGGGTATCGGGGTCGGTTGTCGGCACTGCCGGCGGTGGTGCGGACGGTGGTCGCATTAGAAAAGTTCAGAATCTACGACAAGCGTCTTAAATAATGCTCCTTGACTCGGGAAGCACAAGCCGGTAGGTATTGGGCACCGAATGCCCTCGGTTACATCATGACCAAATCAATTCAAGGTCAGGTGACGTGATCACTCGCCGAGCAGAGCTCCCATGCGGCCGCAGGTTCGGCAAACACTGCTCGCAGTCCAGCACCGCATCACGGGAAAACGCAAAGATGCCCAGGCCGAGGGCGGCAGCATTGCCTCGCCCTCGCACTGCTCGTCGCGATGGCCACCGCGGCCTTCGCCGACAGCCCCCACTTCCTGTTCGCCAACGCCAGCGTCAGCACCAGCACCGGCGCCCTGGACGTCAACTTCGAGGAAGCCGGACTGGGCACCACCGTGACCACCGAGCAGGTCACCCTGACGGGTGGACAGCGCCACCGCCGTCTACCAGTGCTTCAACAACGGCGGCAACCACCCCAAGGCCGGCAACAAGGAGACCGTGACCGCGCCGGTGACCGCCACCGGGTCGTTCCCGGTGCGCAACGGCCAGACCACGGGCACCATCTCGGCCGGCCCACCCAGCCAGGGGGCCTTCACCTGCCCGTCGGGCAGAGCCTGTTCCTGCAGTCGGTGACCTACTCGGGCATCACGGTCACCGGGGCGGCGGGCGACTCCCTTGGGGCCACCCCCGACCCAGCCGCCTCTGGCCCGATCCACATCCTGATCTCCTGACCGGCCAGATGGCGACACCGCACGAGCATGCGGCTCGGGCCGCGCTGGCGTCGAGGGAATCGGCCACGTGAGCGCCGCCGAACAGCACTTCCAGCCAGGCCTCGGTCGCCATCGACTCCTCTACCCGCAGGTCGGGCGGCGTGTGGCGGCCCAACGGGTTTGTGGTCTATTGCTTGTCTGGTGGCCTCCTTGGGTTTCGCACATCTGAGAGTGCAGACTTGATGAGCGTCACCCGCCGAGCTGCTCGCCGGCCGCTGCGCGGCTGCTGCCAGTCGGGGTCCAAGCCGATCGCGCGCATCTGGGGCAGCAGCAGGTCCGGCTGACCGCCCCAGCGCAAGCGGTTGAACGCCCGCTGCCCCCTCGGTCAGATGGTCGACAGCGCCAGACCCTGGGCGGTGTGGACATGGCGCTTGCCGTTGTACAGCACCTTCTGGTTGGCCCACCCACTGGGTCGTTGCACCCGGGTGCCGAGCCCGTCGACCAGGACCGCCTCGCCGGTGCGGGCCATCTCCTCAAGCCACTGGCGCAGGTCGGCCAGGGTGGTGACGAAGGTGCCGTCGGTAGGAGGGAGACCCGGGAGCCGGAGGTTCCGGAAATCCACGCGGCCATCTCAGCCTGAAGAGCCGCGGCCGTCATACTCGCGATCATCCGGCCGCGGCCGCATCGGTCTCCTCAAGAAGGCGCTCCAGCAGCAGCGCGACTCCGTCATCAAGATTGCTCGCGGTGACCTCGTCAACCATCGCGAGCACGTTCCCACTGGCGTTGGCCACCGCTGCTGAGCGTCCGGCCCATCGAAGCATCGGCAGGTCGTTCTCGTTGTCGCCGATGGCAAGGACCTGTTCGCGTCCGACCCCAAGCCGTGCGCAGACGCGCTCCAGCGCGGAGGCCTTGGTCACCCCCGCGGCCGAGACCTCCACCAGCTCACGGGCCGACCAGGTGATCACCGCCTCGTCGCCGGCGACCGCGCGCGCCCGCGCCGCCAGCTCGTCGAAGTCCATCCCCGGGTGGCGGGCCAGCACCTTGGCCACCGGCGCGGTCAGCAGCTCCAGCGGGTCACCCAGCATGATCCTGCCATCCGACACCAGCGGGGCCCTGCCCCAGCCAGCCTCGCGACCGAAACCCTCCGCGTCCTCCCAGGCGAACGCCACGCCAGGAGCAGCCTTGCGTAGTCCCCGAACGATCCGTAGGGCGGCGTCCCTCGCCATGAGGGTCTGGTCCAGCATGACGTCTCGGTCCAGGTCGTAGACGAGGGCGCCGTTGGCACAGATGGTGATCCCGTCGAGGCCGATGTGGTCGGCGAGCTCGCGCACGCTGCGCGGTGGCCGTCCGGTCACCGCCACGAAGGTGATGCCGGCCTGTCGAACGCGATGGATCGCCTTCCTGGTGCGCTCGGAGATGGTGACGTCAGGACGCAGGAGGGTGCCGTCCAGATCGCTCGCCACGAGGCTGATCATCAGGGGTAGCTCCTCCTCGCCGCCACCGGCACCACCTCCGCGTCACCGCTACGGTACCGGGTGGAAATTCGCTGGCCAGCCTTGGGATCAGGTGGGATGCTGTCGTGTTCGTGCGCATTTATTGGGTCCTGCTCCAGGCCGGCTGCCGCCGCCAGGCCACGTACCGCTTGGCACTGCTCAGTGGGCTCCTCACCCATGCCTTCTTCGGGGTGGTACGGACCGCCGTGTTCCTTGCCCTGTACCGCGACCGGGGACAGGTCGGCGGCCTGGCGGTCAGCGACACGCTCACCTACACCTGGCTGCTGGAGGCGGTCTTCGGCGTGGTCTGGGCGACCTGGGTGTGGGAGTTCCCCGAGAGCGTCCGCTCCGGCGATTTCGCGGTCGAGCTGCTGCGTCCCGGCGACCCCTATCTGCGCATCGCCGCCTTTGACCTTGGCCGCGCCCTCTACCTGCTGGTCACTCGCGCCATCCCGGTGGTCGCGGTGGCCGCCGTGGTGCTGCCGCTGCACCTGCCGACCAGCCCCGGCGGCATCCTGGCGCTGGCGGCCAGCGTGATGCTCGCCGCGGCGATCGCCTTCCAGATCCGCTTCCTGTTCGGCATGGCGTCCTTCTGGACGCCAGACTACCGCGCCGTCTACGCCCTGCTCAGCCCGCTGCTGTACCTGTCATCGGGCTTCGTGATCCCGATCGACTACTTCCCCGCCGCGCTGCGCGGGCTGGCCCGGGCGACGCCGCTGTACTCGCTGGTCATGGCGCCGGTGCGCGTCGCGATCGGCCGCTCCGCGGGGGCCGCCCTCGCCGGCCAGGCCCTGTGGCTGCTGGTGCTCGCGACCGCCACCCGGTGCTGCTGCTGGACCGCTTCGGCAGCATCGGCGGCTGGCGCGCGTCCGAGGTGGTGCTGCTGATCGGGCTGGGCTTCTGCGGCCAGGGACTGGCGCTGGCGGCGGGCAGCCGCCTGCAGCCCGACGACATCTCGCTGCTGCTCCGCAGGGGCACCTTCGACCAGGTCCTCACCCGGCCGGTCTCGGCGCTCGGCTGGGTCGTGTCCAGCTACATCGAGATCCGCTACCTCGGCCGGCTGCTCGCCGGCATCGGCATGCTGGGCTGGGCCGGCCATCACGCGGGCGTGGCCTGGACAGCGGCGCACCTCGCCGTGGCGGCGCTGGCGATCGCCTCCTGCGCCGTGGTCGTGTTCGCGGTGCTGATGGTCGGGGCGGCGCTCACCTTCTACACGGTGCAGGGCAGCGAGGCGGTGAACCTGGCCCTGTTCGGCGGGCCGTACCTGGCCGGCTACCCGATGGAGATCTACGGCTCGGCGATGCGGCTCGTGTTCACCTGGCTGCTGCCGTTCGGGCTGACCGTGTACGTGCCGGCGCTCACGCTCCTCGGCCACACCGGCCCGCCAGGGCTCACCGCCGGGCTGCTGTGGGCCACGCCGCTGGCCGCCGCCTGGGCCGCGGCGCTGGCCTCGATCGCCTGGCGCCAGGCGATCCGCCACTACGTGGGGACTGGCTCGTGATCGCGCCGGACGAGCCGTCCGGGCCCACCGCGCAGCGGCCGGTCATCGAGGTCGCCGGACTGCGCAAGCACTTTCGCACGCGGCAGGGGCGGGTGACCGCGGTGGACGGGATCGACTTCCAGGTCGCGGCGGGAGCCTTCGTCGGCTACGCGGGGCCGAACGGCGCCGGCAAGTCAACCACCATCAAGATGATGACCGGCATCCTGGTGCCGTCGGCGGATCGCGTCACCGTGGACGGGCTGGTGCCATGGCGCGAGCGGCGCCGGCTGGCCCGCCGCATCGGGGTGGTGTTCGGCCAGCGCAGTCAGCTATCTGCTATCGCACTTCTATGCTGAGACCTCATCCTTGTAACTGTCGGGTGGCCCGGGGTGAGATCCCCCCGGCCACCGGTCCGCCCGCTCACCAGTGGAGCGGCCATCGGCGCCGGCCGAGTCGACGACGGCCGAGGACGGCCTGCAGGCGGGCGCGGTGAAGATCCGCTGAGGGGTCGCGGCGGGTCGGGTCCAGGGGGTCGAGAGGGAGGCCGCGACGGTCGAGGATGGTGTGCAGCAGCGCTTGGGCAAGGAAGGGGTTGCGGGCCAGTACCGGACCGTGCAGATAGGTGCCGATCAGCCCGTCCTGCCGCGCGCCCTCCGTGCCGTCGGTGCCGTTGTTGCCGTTGCCGCGCAGGACCATACCGAGCGGCTCGACCGCCTGGCCGAGCCGCGTGCGACCGCCATGGTTCTCGAACCCGGTCAGCAGTTCGTCATCGCGCGTGCGGGCGACCACCTCGCCGACCAGGCGAGGCGTGCTCGCCGCAGTGTCCAGATCGAGCAGTCCAAGACCAGTGAGCTGCCGTCCCGCCGCGTCGGTGTAGGTCCGGCCGAGAAGCTGGAACGCCCCGCACACGGCCAGGACCGCTCTGCCCTGGTCGACCGCCCGCCGCAGGCCGTCCCCGGCTGGCGAGCGCAGCAGCCGCGCCGCGGTGGCCTGGGCCGTGTCCTCGCCGCCGCCGAGCAGGTAGGCGTCCAGGCCGGCGGGGATGGGCTGGCCGGCGGGGATCTCGACCAGCCGCGCCGCCAGACCGTGCTGGACAGCGCGCCAGGCCAGCACCTCGGCGTTGCCGCGGTCGCCGTAGGTGCCGAGCAGCTCGGGGTAGACCAGGGCGATGCAGATCGGCTCAGCCACGCTTGCCGATCAGCCTCCGTGCCTGCTGAAACGAGGTGTAGTCGGCGAACAGGTCCACGCCGCGCTCACCTCGGTGGCCGCCCGCCCGGCGGATCGCCTGGTGCAGGGGGTGCACCACGGCGCAGGCAACACCGGCGACCTCCAGCCGCAGCGCCGCGTCCTCGGCCCGCGCCCCGGCGGCGACCACCAGCCGGATACGACAGCTGCTCCCCAAGCCGCCCAGCCGGATCTCGTGGCCCTCCCGCTGGGCCTGGACCGTGGGCACTGGCAGGGACCAGCCGCACTGCCCGCATCGGTCGCGACCGGAGCCGGCCTGGCTGAGCAGGCCACCACAGGCGCGACAGCCCGCGCCGTCCCGGCTGACCGCGCACCCGTGCACGCGCACCAGGACGGTGTAGGGCGCGGCCTCGGCGGCCCATGCCGCCCTGGGATCGCCGACGGCGGCGACCACGGTTGCCGCGGCCGGGAGCCGCTCTGCAGCACCCCGCCAGGCCACCGCCAGGCGCTGCACCTCGTGGTGGCGGTCGAGCTGGTCCCTGCTCAGGTTGAGCAGTGCGACCAGGTCGGGACGGTCGCTCGGGCGCGTGGCTCACCCAGGGCGGCTGCGGGCGTCCGCGCTGGAGCAGCGTGCTGCTACGCCTCATGCTCCCACTCCTTGCCGTGATCGGCGGCCGCGTGACGCGCCGCCGTCCACCTCCAGCCGGTTGGTTGTACGCCGTACGCCATGAGAAGCCGGTGAGCGCGGCACAGCCCGGCGGGGCAGGCAAGCCGCCTCGCGGGGCTCCCAGTCACGCTTCGTGGTAGTTGCGCCCGACCTGCGCCCACGACCAGCACAGCGGCTGATGCACTCCCCCCGTCGTGGTCTCACCGCGATCTCATCGTCTCGGCATGACCATGTGGGCCGGCCGTTCCCGGGCTGTCGGAGCGGACATCAACGTCAGCGTGATCGACCTCCCGCTGCCTAGGATGATGAGTTGGAGGTGGATTGACGGTTGCCGGAGGGTTGCTCACCTGACGCCAGCGCTGCTGTTGCCCGGCCCGTGAACGTCGAGGTGCAACCGGCGGCCGTGGAGATCGGCTCCGACCGTGGGCCGCGTCCACCACATCGGCCCGGGCGTCGCCGGATCCTCGTCGCCGCGATGGTCATCGGCTGCCTGGCCGTGGTGGCATTGATCGCCGCAGCGGGGTTCCTGGCGGCCCTGCCTGGTGTCGGGGACGCGCCGGGCCGGGTGGCGGCCATCCTGCGGGAGCACGGCGGCAGGCCGGGTGACTCTCCGCCCCCGAGCAAGGTGGCAAGCTCGATCGTGGCGGTGGAGGACCAGCGCTTCTACGCCCACCATGGCGTGGACCTGCAGAGTGTGATCCGGGTGGCGTGGGGCTGGGTGATCAGCAGGGGTAGCAGGGACCAGGGCGGCAGCACGATCACCCAGCAGCTCGCCAAGCGGCTGTACAGCGGTCACCGGGCCGGCCTGCTCGTGGAGCTGGAGCAGGTTGGGCTCGCCCTCAAGCTGGAGCAGCGCTACTCCAAGCCCGAGATCCTGCGGATGTACCTCGACGCGGTCTACTTCGGCGATGGGCGCTGGGGCGTCGTCCAGGCCAGCGAGGGCTACTTCGGCAAGCCGCCGCAGCGGCTGGACTGGGGAGAGGCGAGCCTGCTGGCCGGACTGGTGCAGGCGCCTTCAGCCTACGATCCGAGAGTGCACCTGGCGGCGGCGGTGCGCCGCCAGCGGCACGTCCTGGACCGGCTGGTCGCGACCAGGGTACTGGGTCCTGTCGAGGCGGCCGCCGCCAGCCGCAGCTTCGCCGTGGAGGCGGGGCGGCTGGGGTTCGTGACGTCGTCTTCACCGACGGCCACAAGGACCAGGGGTTCGGTGCGCTGACCGAGATCGACGTGCGGGCCACCCTGCGGGACAAGCTTGGGGAACAGATGGGGGACTATCTCATCCTGGAGCCTGGATCTCCCGTGGCGCGGGCCTGCGCGCAGGCAGCGGTTCTCATGGGACTCTCACCGCCGGTCGGGTTGCATACGCATGCGATGAAGAACGGTCTGGAGGGCGAGCGGCGGTGGCCTAGCCTCGCAGCGCTGGCGATGGCGGTGTGCCTGCTGGTCGACGCCGCCAGGCATGTGCTGTGGCGCTACCCGGCGGCGGGTGCGCCCGCGCCGCCGGGTGGCTTCTACTTCCCCGACGACGCCTTCTTCATCCGCCACGGCACCGCCGTCATCTCCAACCAGGAAGGCAACGACAGCAACGACACCATCGTCGAGATCGCCTTTCCCAGCGGGCGGGTGCGGTGGCGCTACGGGCACCCGCGGGTAGCGGGAAGCAGGCCCGGCTACCTCTACCAACCGGACGACGCCTATCTGCTCCGCGACGGCCGGGTCGTCGTCGCCGACGCCAAGAACTGTCGCATCCTGCTCATCGGTCCGCATGGCACCACGCAGATCGGCACCACCCGGCACTGCGTCCACGACCCACCGCGCAGTCTCGGCTCTCCCAATGGCGACACGCCGTTGGCGAACGGCAACCTGCTCATCTCAGAGGTCCGCGGGTCATGGATCGACGAGGTCACCCCGAAGGGACGACTGGTCTGGAGCGTCCACCTGCCGATCGCCTACCCGTCCGACCCCCAGCAACTCGGTCCGGACCTGTACCTGGTCGCCGACTACGCCCGGCCTGGCGGTGTCGTGGAGTTTACACGCGAAGGCCGGATCGTGTGGCTCTACCGGCCGCGCGGCGGTGCGGCGATGCTGGACCACCCCAGCCTCGCCGACGGCACCACCCCGACGCACCCGCAGACTGGGTGACCGCCCGCCCACCGGTCGCGCAGCGGTCAGGCGAAGCGAGCGATACAGGCTATTCCAACGAGTAGGCAGTAGATCGTAACTCATCGTCCTCTCACACCCGATGGCGATAGCTATTTGAGGTTTCCAGACACACAACCCCGAGAGCTTAAGGCGATTCTCAGCGCATTTCCGGCGCGATTTCCTCGTGAGGCAGGCGTCGCCCTAACCGCGCTTGCGGAAGTGCACGTCGGCCAAGGTGACCTCGAAGCAGCGGACGAGCTTGGCGGCAACGCGCTTGATGTGGCCGAGCGGTTCGACACTGTGCGCGGAGTCAAGCGGGTTGAGAGTGTCTACCGAAGGATGCTGCGCGCAGCCCCCAAACGCCAGCGCGACGCAGCAGCTTGGCGAGCGACTCAGCGCAGCCAGGCGTCGGCTGATCACATGAGCTGTGCCGGTCAACCCCTGACCCTCTAGACTCTGAGGATGACCAGCACTGCGAATCCCTCCTCTCGGCACACCAGACGAGTCCTGATGGTCTGCGCCGGTAACATCTGCCGCTCTCCGGCTGCCGCCGCCATGCTCCGCGCCTTGGCACCGGATATCGAGGTGCACTCACGAGGAACCCAAGACTGGAACATCGGCAAGCCCGCTCATCCGTCGATCACCCGCCTTGCTGCCCAACGCGGCTACGACCTATCGGGCCATGTGGCCGCTCAAGCCACTGCCGACGATCTCGCCTGGGCGGACGACATCCTCGTCATGGATGCCGAGAATCAGGCGCAGCTTGCACGACGCTTCCCTCCGAATCTCGTGCATAACGTGCGTCTGTTGGACCCTGACGGCATCCCTGATCCCTGGCTGGTCGATACTGATGTTGCCTACACCGACGCTCTCGATCGCGTCGAGCGGGCCATCCGCGCCTACGTACCCAGCCTCAGCGCCTCAACCTGAGCGGCAAGGAGCCCGGTGGCGTCCTGGCGGCTGGTCATCGCATCGGGTTGCTGGCCAAACAGAAAGGAATGTGACCGAATGACCGCCGCCGCCCGGTCGCCCCGGCCACCCTGCCAGGTGAGCGGACCACCATGATCGAGGTCGAAGAGCTGACCAAACGATTCCGCCGCCCGCGCCGCCGGGGGCATCGCATACGAGGCGAGGCCGCGGCGGAACGCGCTGCGGTGGACGGGGTCACCTTCCAGGTGGCCGCCGGCGAGTTCGTTGGCTACGCCGGCCCGAATGGGGCGGGCAAGTCGACCACCATGAAAATGATGTGCGGCATCCTGACTCCTTCGGGCGGGCGGGTCACCGTTGACGGGCTCACGCCCTCCAGGCAGCGCCGACAGCTCGCCCGGCGCATGGGCGTCGTCTTCGGCCAACGCACTCAGCTTTGGTGGGACTTGCCGCTGTTGGATTCCTTCGATCTCGTCCGACACCTATACCGGATGCCGACGTCAACGTGGCGGCGGCACCTGGATGAACTGGCGAACCTGCTCGATCTCGGCCCGCTGTTGGCCAAGCCGGTGCGCGCCCTCTCCCTGGGCCAGCGGATGCGCGCCGAACTGGCCGCCGCCAGCGCCTCAACGCGGCCGAGGGCACTACCGTGGTCCTCACCACCCACGACCTCGACGACATCACCGAGCTGTGCCGCCGGCTGATCGTCATCGACCACGGCCGGATCGTCTACGACGGCACCATCGACGACCTCCATACCACCTTCGGCAGCACGCGCATGCTCATTGTCGACCTCGCCGACCCCACGGCCACCCTCACGCCGGGACCGGACTTGGCCGACGCCGAGGTGGTCCGTGCCGAGGGCGCCCGCCGCTGGATCCGGTTCGCCCGCGAACGCACCTCCGCTGCCTATCTTGTCGCCAGTGTCCTCGCCCACCACGAGGTCAAGGACCTGTCTATCGTGGAGCCCGACATCGAGGACGTGATCCGCCGCATCTACCGTGGCGAGACCCGCCCGACAGGGCGCGGCGCCGGCACTCACTGACGCGCGGCTCGACCATGGTCGATGACCTGACCCTGGAGTTTGGGACCGGTCGGGGCACGCTCCCGTCCTTGACGGTCGGCGACACCGCAAGTCGTACGCGGCCAGTAGCGTCTCAGACAACCTAGGCTTTTGGATGTGCGGTAGCAGAAATCTGGGCAGTCAGCTTTGGTGGGACCTGCCGCTGGAGCAGTCGTTCGAGCTGGTGCGCCACCTGTACCGGGTGCCGGCGGGCGACCATCGCCGCCGGCTGGGCGAGCTGATCGAGGTGCTGCAGCTCGGGCCGCTGCTGGCCAGCCCGGTGCGCTCGCTGTCGCTGGGCCAGCGGATGCGCTCGGAGCTGGCCGCAGCGGTGCTGCCCGCGCCCAGGGTGCTGTTCCTGGACGAGCCGACCATCGGCTTGGACGTGGAGGCCAAGGCGGCGGTGCGCGGCTTCCTCCGGGAGCTGAACCGGGCGGAAGGCACCACCGTGATTCTGACCACCCACGATCTGGACGACATCGCCGAGCTCTGTCACCGGCTGCTGACCTCACCTTGGAGGAGCCCGACATCGAGGACATCGTCCGCCGCATCTATCGTGGCGAGGCCGGGCTGGGTGGGACCGGGCCCGGTTGCGGCGTGGTGGGCTGGTAGCCGCGGAAGTAGTCGACGATGAACTGCTTGGGATACGGATGCGCCGGTTGCGCTGGCTGCTCATCGTCGGGGAACTCGTAGATGCCGAGCATGAACTGCATGGGGTAGCCGGGGGACTGCTCGACTGTCTTGACCAGCCGGTGGTCGACGAAGAACGCCACGTAGTCGGGCGTCCATTCGGCCGCGTAGACGTGGAACTCGCGGGCGTCGATGGCGATGGGCTCCACGGAGAACTCGTCGCGGATCCTCGCATCTCCAAAGGGATGCAGTCCCATGCCGACGCCCACGCTGCTGGCCGTCACGTTGCGCCCGAAGATCTCACAGATGCAGATCTCCGCCGACCGGTCGGGCTCGTCCTCATAGCCGATCATCCACAGCGCAACCATGCAGCGGGGGTCGTCGATGGCTTTGGCCCGGAGCTCGAACAGGCCGTACTGCGGCGTGTAGAGCCTGGCGTTGTGCTGTGCCTGGCGCACGACCAGTCCAGGGTTGAAGCGCGACTGCCCGACCGTGCTGCCGGCCGGACCGGCGAAGACGCCGGTCTGCAGCGAGGACACCCGGGTCTGGCCGTCGAACTCACGACACCATGGCTGCTGGTCCGCCTCGATGAGCAGCCGCAGAACGCCATCACCGAGCTTGTACCTCGCGGCCGCTGCCTCGTGGGAGCTCCATTGCGGCAGGTAGTGCGGCAACCAACGTGCCTGGTCCAAGGCGTCGCCGTCGAAGGTGTCCTCGAACGCGAGCTCGTAGCCGGTCTTGCCAACAGGGTCAACCACGCGGTGAGAGCCCGCCATGTCGGCCATGACACCCCTCTTTTCGATCATGGTGACTCTACGCTCGATCGTGCGTGCGTCCAGCGGCCGCCAGGTCCAACTGCGACCCGCGAGTAGGTGGAGGGAAATCTGGCGCGTGGCTCGCGTCTACATCTTGGGGAGGATGCGGCGCCCATAGGGAGGACGGGTGGACGAAGCGGCGCTGGTGCGGGCAGCCCGAAACGGCGACCGCGAGGCGTTCATGCAGTTGGTCCGGGTACACCAGGCCGGCGTACGCGCCTTTGCCCGCGGGCTGCTCGGCGACCGCGTGCTGGCCGAGGACATCGCCCAGGAGGCCTTCCTGCGGGCCTGGCGGG
>WNFZ01015304.1_pt1 | contig 11778 bp, 12 predicted proteins | sample 5400081 | NCBI WGS metagenome assembly WNFZ01 (sample SAMN13153365, study PRJNA577476) | soil metagenome | isolation source: 80 cm soil or saprolite under grassland replicate 1 | place: USA:California | collected 2016-06-15
GAGCGGCTCCTCTCCTGGCGAAGTCGGATCGATCGGAGCCGCAGCACAACAAGAGGCAGGGGCAGCACAGGGGCACCGCAGGGGCAGACGACCACCGCTGCCGGAACGCCAGCGCGTCTGTATGAGCGCCCGGTGATTGAGGGTGTCCGTGATGCTCTTGTCATGTGGGGATTCGGTGTAGCCAGCGACCGAGGCAGATGAGTGCACCGGCGGCCCGGAAGACGTCCCGGACGCGGTACAGCAGCCCGCGCCAGCGGCGCAGCGACCAGGCGTTGGCCAGGTGCGCGATGGACTGCTCCACCAGCGCGCGCAGCCCTGCCTGCAGGCGGTTGTAGGTCCGCTGGGCGTGGCTGAGGCGGTCTTTGGTGCGGCGGTCCCCGGCCGGCGCATGCCAGTGCTCGCGCGTCTTGGCCAGTCCGCGGAACCCACGGTCCAGCAGGCTGGCGACCTCGACATCGTCGAGCAGCCCTTGCAGCCCTGCAAGTTGGATCAACTCGTGCTCGTGGCAGCTGCCTGGCCAGCCGCCGTCTAGCCACAGCAGGTCGCCGTGGATGGTCGAGATGGCAAGGCCCTGGGCGGTGTGGCTGTGGCGCTTGGCGTCGTACAGGACCTTCTGGTTGGCCCACCCGCGGGGTCGTTGCACCCGGGTGGCCAGCCCGTCCAGGCAGACCGCCTCGCCGGATGCGGCCATCTCCCCAAGCCGCTCGCGTAGGTCGTCGAGGCTGGTGACGAAGGTCCCGTCGGGCTGGCAGAAGCCGAGGTCGGCCAGCGGTCCCAGCAGCAGGTCCAGGCTGTCGCCGACCTCGGTCTTGGAGACGGCGACCATGCGGCCGGCGCGCCGGTACGACAGCCCGTCCAGCAGCACCGCGGCGACCGCATCCAGGCGGACCTCCAGCGACAGTGGCGGGGTGCCGCCCTGGCCGGGCGGCCGGGGTGGCAGCAGGTGGGCCAGGCGGGCGGCCAGCCAGGCCAGCACGTCTGCGGGCAGTGACGAGCGCGGGCAGTATTCCAACGGGGACCGGACCTCCTGGAAGGCTTGAACACCTTGCCGATGGTCTGGTCCCCGTCAACGTCCGGGCGCACGGGGCATCACGGCACCCTCAACGGCGATGACGCGTCGCTGGCTAGCGTTCCTTGCCCGCGAGCTGGTAGGCGAGGATGACGACGCCCGTGCTGAACGTGGTCGTGCCGACGAGCCTGAACTCGGACCTGCTGCTGCCCTCAGGGAACAGTCGCTTGCCGCTTCCCAGGACGATGGGGTTGACCCAGAACCGGTATTCGTCGATCAGGTCATGCTGCATAAGCGTGTGCATGAGCTCGCTGCTGCCGTACATCAGGATGTCGCGACCGGACTGCTGCTTCAGCTTGGCAACCTCGTTGGGAACGTCATCGCGGATCACGCTCGTGTTGCTCCACTCGACCGCTTCCAGCGTCGTCGAGACGACGTACTTGGGGAGGCTGTTCATCCTGTCGGCGAACTCACCCCCGCGGGACGGCCAGGCAGCGGCAAACCCTTCGTAGATCTTTCGTCCCATGAGCAGGGCGTCCGACGCCAGCAGCTGCTCCCATGCGTACTTCTCCATCTCTTCCTCGTTCCAGAGCTCCCACTTCTCTGGCGCTTCCATGACGCCGTCGAGGGTCACGTAGGTCGACACAACCACCCTTCTCATCTTGATCCTCCATGGTTGGAGCCGGACCGGCTGTCAGCCGATCGATCCGTCAGCGATGACCTCCGTCAAGTCAACCGCGGCCTCCTTTGGATCGTGGATGGACAGCTCAGGGCGCCCGGTGCCTTGGAGGTCCGGGTGCCTGCGCTCTCCCGGGCAGGCGACGCAGCCCCCACCCGTCCGGACGAGCTGGGCGGCAGCGGCCGGCTCGGCGGTGGCCGGCTGCTGCTCGCAAGGCTCGGCCTGGGTCTGCGGGCTGGCACGCTCTGCCCGGAGCGTGACCGTGGCCAGCACGGCGACGCCGACGGCGACGGCGGCGCTGATGGCAGCGGCCACGTGCAACCCGGTGGTGAACGCATCGCGGGCCCCGGCCAGCAGCGCGGCGCCGGCGCCGTCGGGGAGTTGCCTGGCGACGCCCACCGCACCCCCGAGGGTATCGCGGGCGGCCGCGGCGGCCTGGCTCGGGATGCCAGCCGGGAGGCTGCTGGCAAGGTCGGCGCGGTAGACGGCCACGCCGATGCTGCCCAGGATCGCGATGCCCAGCGCGCCGCCCAGCTCGCTGCCGGTCTCGGAGATGCCCGAGGCGGCCCCGGCCCGCTCGGATGGCGCGGAGGACACGATCAGGTCGGTCGTGGCGGTGAACACCGGTCCCAGTCCCAGCGAGACGACCGTGGAGGCGGCCGCGAGGATCGCCAGGTCGGCGTCGCGCGACCCACCGACCTTGGTCAGCACCGCCAGGCCAACCGCCGTCATCGCCAGGCCGGCGCCGATCACCAGCGCCGGGCGGACCTGCCGCAGGATCCAGGGGGCAAGGTTCGATCCGACGATCAGCCCACCGGCCCACGGCAGCGACCATAGCCCCGCCCGCAGCGGCGACAGCCCCAGCACCAGCTGCAGGTACTGGGCGACGAACAGGAAGTAGCCGGTCGCGATGAAGATGCCCAGCAGGTTGGTGGCCAGCGACGCGTTGAACGCACCGATGCGGAACAGCCCCAGGTCGATCATCGGGTCGGCCAGGGTGAGCTGCCGGCGAACGAACACCACAGCGACCACCAGCCCGGCCAGCATCGAGGTGACGGGAAGCCAGGAGATCCCGCTCTGGGCGGTCTCCTTGAGCCCGAAGACCACCGCCAGCACGGCGAGCAGGAGCATGGCCACGCTGGCTAGGTCCAGCCGGCCGGCGTCCTCGGCGCGGAACTCGGGGAGCACACGCGGCCCCAGGACTAGCAGCAGGGCCATCACCGGCACCGCCAGCAGGAACACCGAGCCCCACCAGAAGTGCTCGAGGAGCACCCCGCCCAGCACTGGCCCGATCGCCCCACCGGCCGAGAAGCTGGTGATCCAGATGGCGATGGCGGTCGTCCGCTGCCTGGGGTCCTGGAACATGCTGAAGATCAGCGACAGCGTGGACGGCGCAAGGATCGCCCCGGCGATCCCCAGCAGCGCGCGGGCCCCGATCAGCATCTCCGGGCTGGTGGACAGGGCGACGACCACGGAGACGGCGCCGAAGGCGGCGGCGCCCAGCAGCAGCAACCGGCGGCGCCCGATCCGGTCGCCGAGGCTGCCCATGGTGACCAGGAACCCGGCGACCATGAACCCGTAGATGTCGATGATCCACAGCAGCTGGGCGCTGCTCGGCCGCAGGTCGGCGCTCAAGGACGGCACGGCCAGGTGCAGCACGGTCAGGTCCATCGCGTACAGCAGGCAGGCCAGCGCGAGGACGGCGAGCCCGGTCCACTCCCGCCACCCGGCCCGGGTGACGGCCTTGGGTGCCTGCGAGTGGGAGCGGTTCATACGCGCCTCCTCCAATGGCTCGACACTAACTGTGTCCTTCGGACACTGTGTATACTAGATACAGTTCTCGGCGATGGCAAGACCGGAGGCGAAGACCCAGATGACCATCGGGAAGGACCGCAGGCCAGGAGAGCGAGCAGGCAGCATCGAGCTGCTCTGGGGGCTGCGCACACCCCCGAGCCGCGGGCCCAAGCCCGCGCTCACCGTCGAGCGCATCGCCCAGGCCGCGATCGAGATCGCCGACGCCGACGGGGTTGCGGCGGTCTCCATGCAGCGGGTCGCAAGCCGCCTCGGCTTCACCAAGATGGCCCTGTACCGCTACGTCGCCGACAAGGCCGAGCTGCTGGCGATCATGATCGAGACCGCCGCCGGCGAACCGCCCGACCTCGGAAGCATCCCGGGTGGCTGGCGGCCCAAGCTGGAGGCATGGGCCCGCCGGCTGCGGGCGAGGTGGCAGCGCCACCCGTGGCTCCCGGCGGTCACCGTCGGCAACCGGGTCATGGGCCCCAAGGAGGTTGGCTGGACCGAGTGCGCTGTCGGCGCGCTGGCCGGCACCGGCCTGGACGGCCCCGAGCGGATGGACGCGGTCTTCCTGCTCAGCGGCCACATCCGCAACACCCTGTCGGCGACCATGGCCGGCACCCAGCCGTGGACGGCCGAGCGGGCGCTGAGCCCGGCGGTCAGCGAGCTGCTGCGTGCCCACGGCGACCGCTTCCCCGCGCTCATCGCCGCCGCCGGAGACGCCGGCGGCGCCTCAAGGGACAACGGCTGGCGGTTCGGGCTCGACCGCATCCTCGACGGCCTGCAACTGCTCATCACCCAGCGCACCTCCGCGCCCTCCGCGACCCTCGCGGACTCCTGAACTCTCTGGAGGTCTCATGCCCAGCCCCGCCCCCGGCCTGGCCCTCGCGGGCGTCGTCCGGCGCTACTTTGCGGCCCTGAACGCCGGCGACACCGGCGCCATCGTCAGGCTCTTCGGCCCCGCTGGCGAGGTGGTGTCGCCATTGCTGGGACGGATGCCAGCGCCGGAGTTCTTCACCAGGCTGGCGGCGGCATCGAGACGCAGCGACGTCGAGGTCGTCGACGTGCTGGTGGGCACGACCGCCGCCTCCCGGGCCGCCGCCTACCTCCACTACCGCTGGACCCTACGGGACGGCACCATCGTCGTGTTCGACTGCTGCGACGTCTTCGACTTCACCGGGGAGCCTGCAGCGGATGGACCCGAGCCGCGAATCCGCCGCCTGCGGATCTTCTATGACACCGCGCCCCTCCCCGCCGAGGTCACGGCGAACCTGGCCGTCGCGGAAGGCCGCGAGCCGGCGGGATGATCGCCCCACCTGAAGCGCCGGGCGTCCTCCGGAGAAGCCAGCGGCGTGCGCCGCAACGCATGGCGGCAATACGTACAGACCTGGTGCCGGGCTGGGCCAGTGGGCGCGTCCTCGGCGCCGAGGCGAGCGGTATCCCCGAACGCCGCCGACCTGCCAAGCGCGGTGGCGGCGCCGGGAACGTCGTCGGCCAGCTGCTCCGCAGCGACATCCAGCCCGCCACGTCGAGCCAGGCGCGAGACACCTTGCCAATGGTCCAGTCACCATCAACGTCCGGACCCAGCGAGCATCACGGACACCCTCATTGAGGGTGTCCGTGATGCTCTTGTCATGTGGGAATCCGGTGCAGCCAGCGGCCGAGACAGATCAGCGCGCCAGCGGCGCGGTAGACGTCCCGGACGCGGTACAGCAGCCCCCGCCAGCGGCGCAACGCCCAGGCGTTGGCCAGATGGGCGATCGACTGCTCCACCAGCCCGCGCAACCCCGCCTGCAGACGGTTGAACGCCCGCTGGGCGTCGGTCAGCCGATCCTTGGTGCGCCGGTCCCCGACCGGGGTATGCCAGTGCTCGCGCGTCTTGGCCAGCCCACGGAACCCGCGGTCCAGCAGACAGGCCACCTCGAAGTCGCCCAGCGCCTGGTCCAGGCCCGCCAACGCAAGCAGTTCGTGCTCGTGGCAGCTGCCCGGCCAGCCGCCATCGATCCACAACAGGTCACCCCAGATCGTGCTCACCGACAGACCCTGGGCGGTGTGGGCGTGCCGCTTGCAGTCGTACAGCACCTTCTGGTTGGCCCACTGGTGGGGTCGCTGCACCCGGGTGGCCAGCCCGTCCACGCACACCGCTTCGCCGGATGCGGCCATCTCCGTAAGCCACTGGCGCAGGTCAGCGAGGCTGGTGATGAAGGTCCCGTCAGGCTGGCAGTACCCCAGCGTGGCCAGTTTGGGCAGCAGCAGGTCCAGGCTGTCGCCGACCTCGGTCTTGCAGATGCCGACCATGCGGCCGGCGCGCCGATACGACAGCCCGTCCAGCAGCACGGCGGCGACCGCGTCCAAGCGGACCTCCAACGACAGTGGTGGGGTGCCGCCCCGGCCAGGCGGCCGGGATGGCAGCAGGTGGGCCAGGCGGGCGGCCAGCCAGGCCAGCACGTCTGCGGGCAGCGACGAACGTGGGCAGTATGACAACGGGCCCCGGAACTCCTGGCAGGCGTGAGACACCTTGTCGATGGTCTGGTCAACGTCCGGACGCACGGAGCATCACCGACACCCTCACTGAAGAATGACCGTGACGAGCCGGTGGCCTCGGTCGGCCGGTCTGCTCAGGTGGTCGCCAGTGCCTCGGTGGGAGCCAGCCGCGCCGCGCGGATCGCTGGGTACAGGCCGGCCAGCGCGCCGATGACCAGGGTGGCGGCGATGCCGCCGACCGTGACCCAGGCGGGCACCACGGTCGGCCAGCCCTGCAGGCTGGCATACACCGCGGTCACGGCGCTGCCGAGGAGCACTCCGGAGCCGCCGCCGAGCACCGACAGCAGCAGGGCCTCGGCCAGGAACTGGACCCGGATCCAGCAGCAGCCCGGTGAAGGTGACGTCGGCGGCGGCCTGGGCGGCCAGCGCGTCCGAGGGGCGGGACACCTCGACCTCGTTGGGCTGGGCGGGGTTGACGGTGCGGGCGAGCAGCTCGCGAACGGCTTTGACGGCGTCAGGGTCGGTGCGGGTGTACACGGTCGTGATGTCGCCGTCGAAGCCGAGGTAGCGTCGCCCGGCTTGCCAGCCGATCAGCACAGCCTGGTCCAGTTCGGGCGCCAGCGGCACCGGCTGCAGGGTCCCGACCACGGTCACCCAACGGCCGCCGAGCCAAATCTGCAGGTCTGGCCCTGCGGCTCCGATGCCCAGGTGCTCGGCGGCCTTGGCGCCGAGCACGACCGCCGGGTATTGGGCGGTGGCGGTGTTGAGCCAGGTTCCCGACGCTAGGGTCGCGCCGACCACCTCGGGCAGGTCGGTGCGCGCCGCCAGCGTGGCGATCCCCCCGGACTGGGCGGGCGGGATCTTGTCGCTGCGGTAGACCTTCGCGTCGGCGATCTTGCCGGTGGCCGAGACCGACTCGACCGGCCCGATCCGCCCGACCATGGCGACGGCGTCGTCGGGGAGGGTGGCTTGCTCGCCGAACAGGGTGGTGCCCGGAGCGGCGGTGAGCAGGTTGGTGCCCAGCGCGTCCAGCAGCCGGTTCAGTTCGGCGCGGCTGGAGGTGGAGATGCCGACGACGGCCACCATCGCGGCGATGCCGATGGCGATGCCCAGCGCCGACAGCACCACCCGCACGGGTCGGGCGCGCAGCCCGTGCCCCCCCACCCGCAGCACGTCACGGGGGCGCAACCGGCCTGGTCGCAGCGTGGTCGTCATGTCGCCACCGCCGTCTGGTCGGCGACCACCCGGCCGTCCAGCATGGCCACCTGGCGGGGCAGGTGCGCCGCGACCTGGCGTTCGTGGGTGATCACCACGATGGTCGTGCCTGACTGGTTGAGCTCGCCGAGCAGCCGCATCAGGCTTTCACCGGCGTGGCTGTCCAACGCCCCGGTGGGCTCGTCGGCAAGCAGCAGGGCGGGGTCGCCCACGACCGCGCGGGCGATGGCGACCCGCTGCTGCTCCCCGCCGGACAGCTCGTGCGGCCGGTGGGTCGAGCGGTGTCCCAGCCCGACCCGCGCCAGGGCCTGTGCTGCCCGCTGGCGGCGTTGCCGCAGGCTGGCGCCGGCATACAGCAGCCCGTCGGCGACGTTGTCCAGCGCGGGCACCCCGGGGGCGAGGTGGAACTGCTGGAAGACGAAGCCGAGGCGGCGCGCCCGCAGCGCCGACAGCTCACGGTCGGCCAGGCCCGCGACGTCGAACCCGTCGACGATGACTTGCCCGGTGGTGGGCCGGTCCAGGGTGCCCATCACGTGGAGCATCGTGGACTTGCCCGACCCCGACGGCCCGACGATCGCCACCATCTCGCCGCGGTCGATGTCCAGGTCGACGTCGCGGAGCGCGGCGACGCCGCCGGGATAGTCGCGGCCGACCCCGCGCAGCGTCACGATCGCCTCGGCCCGGCCGCGCACGCCGCTCACTTGGGCATCCCCACGGTGACGCCCTCGGCGATGCCGTCGCCGCTGATCTCCACCTTGCCGCCGGCGAACATGCCGGTCTTGACCACGACGATGCGGGTCGCGCCGCCCTGGACGACCTGGACGCCGTAGCCGCCTTGGGGCAACGCGAGCAGCGCCGCGACCGGCACCGCCAGGACGTCCTTGCGCTGTTGGCTGACGAAGTCCACATCCACCGGGGCGCCGTCCAGCGACCCGAGCTTGTGCTGGTCGGTGATCGTCACCGTCACCTGGACCCGCGCGTCGGCCGCCGCCGTGTCGCTCGCGCCGGGCGCGCTGCTGGTTTGGTCGGCGGGCGCGTTGCCAGGTTGGTCCGGCGCGGTGGCGACGGTGCCGACCTTGGCGATCGTTCCCGTCACCGGGCCCTGGCCGGGCACCGTGACCATGACCACGCGGCCCTTGACGGCAAGGGGCCGGTCGGCCACCTCGAGCGGGACGGTGACCACCTTGGTGGTGCCGGTGTAGGACAGCACCGACGCGCCACCCGCGCCGCCACCGCGCGCGTCGCCGATCCTGTCACCGACGCGGGCGGTGTGCTCGGCGACGCGCACCACGCCGGGGGTGACCACCACCTGGCCCGGCTCCACGACTCCGGTGGTGGGCAGGCCGAGGTCGGCCTGCCAGCTGCGCACGGCCTGGGCGGTGGCCGCGGTGTAGGTGTCGTCGACGGTGAACCCGGCGTAGCCGAGCTTCGACAGGTTCGCCTCCAACTGTGTGGCGTCGGTGCCCTTGACGCCCACACGCAGCGCCCGATACAGCGGCAGCGACCCATACAGCTCGACGACGGGCCGCTGGTCGAGCTTGAACAGCGGCTGGCCCCGCTTGACCGTCGAGCCGACCGGCGCGATCCAGGTGAAGGTCCCGGCCTGGGCCGCGCCGACCGGGACCGGGTCGCCGTAGCCGAGCGTGCCCGACACCGTCTTGGTGTCCACCAGCGTGGTCCTGGTGACCGTGGCGGTGGCGGGCGGCAACCCGGGGTTGGCTGCTGGTTGCTTGGCGGCCGAGCCCCAGGCCAGCGCCAGCCCGGCGACCGTGCCACCAACCAGCAGCACCGCGGCGCTGGCGATCAGGAGCTTGGGCCTCATCGATGCTCGCCCCCGCCGGGCAGCTGTTGGCGGCACTTCTCCTGCGCGGCTTTGAACTTCGGGTTGTCCTGCTGCTCGTGGCCGGGGTCACGTAACCGCCCGTCGGGGTCCGGGTCGGGATAGTCGGGCAGGCCGTTGGCGCGCATGCACTGCGAGAACCTGCGCATCTGCTCCACCGTGGCCGGGTCGGATCGTTGGTGTTCGCCGCCGGGGGCCAGGCTGCGGCACTTCTCCTGCGCGGCTTTGAACTTCGGGTTGTCTTGCGTCTGCTCGTGGCCGGCGCCTCGGAAGCTCCCGTTGGCGTCCGGATCGGGGAAGTCGGGCACGCCGTTGTCGCGGATGCACTGCGCGTACGCCCGCGCCGCCGCCACCTTGTCGGCCGGGGCAGCGCCATTCGCGCCATTTCGGTTGTTCTGTCCGCACCCGGCCAGCACCAGCAGCGGCACCAGCAGCAGCGTCGGCACCAGACGTCTCGCCAGCCGCTCTCGTGTCATGTGCGTCTCCTCGTCTCGCGCCTGGTTGGCGAGGTTGGATGCGCACCAGTTCACCCCACCGGCCGTTAGGGTGGCGCTAGGGATTCCCTAACGCCGCCCTAACACCGGGACCGGGCATGATGGGCAGATGCGGGTGCTGGTGGTGGAAGACGAACGGCTGCTTGCGAACGCCATCGCCGAGGGGCTACGCCGGCAGGCGATGGCCGTGGACGTGGCCTACGACGGTGATGCCGCGCTGGAGCGGCTGGCGGTCAACGACTACGACGTCGTCGTGCTCGACCGCGACCTGCCGGTCGTGTCCGGGGATGACGTGTGCTGCACGCTGGTCGAATCCGGCACCGAGACCCGGATCCTCATGCTCACCGCCGCCACCGCAGTGCAAGAGCGCGTCGCCGGGCTGGGGCTCGGCGCCGACGACTACCTGACCAAACCATTCGCGTTCGCCGAGCTCACCGCCCGGATCCAGGCGCTGGCGCGCCGGGCGCGGCCCGCCGTGCCCCCAGCGCTGGAACGCGCCGGCATCCGGCTCGACCCCCATCTCCGCACCGTCACCCGCGACGGCGAGCCCGTTCCGCTGTCCCGCAAGGAGTTCGCCGTGGTCGCCGAGCTGCTGCGCGCCGACGGCGGCGTGGTGTCGGCCGAGCAGCTGCTGGAGAAGGCCTGGGACGAACACATCGACCCGTTCACCGGTGTGGTTCGGTTCACCATCATGATGGTGCGCCGCAAACTCGGCGAACCATGGGTCATCGAGACCGTCCCCGGCGCCGGATATCGCATCCCATGAAGCGCTGGTGGCGGTCTACGATCCGGGTCCGGCTGACCCTGCTGTATGCCGGGGCGTTCTTCCTCGCCGGCGCGCTCCTTGTGGCCGTCATGTACCTCTACCTCGGGCTGTCGCTGGACCACCAGCTGAGCGGGCGCGCGGCGTCCACCGAGCAACTGCGGTCACACGAGGTCCCGCCCGACCTTGCCGAGCAGTACCGAACCCAGATCCAGCAGGGCCGCGACGCCACGCTGCGCGCGATGCTGGTCGCCTCGCTGGTGGCCCTGGGGGTCATCGGCGTCGCCGCCGGGGGGTTCGGCTGGCTGCTGTCCGGGCGGGCGCTGCGGCCGCTGCAGGACATCACCGCCACCGCCCGCCGCGTCGCCGACCGCAGCCTGCACGAACGCATCGCGCTGAACGGGCCCGACGACGAGATCAAGGACCTCGCCGACACCTTCGACGCCATGCTGGCCCGGTTGGACCGCGCCTTCGACAGCCAGCGGCGGTTCGTCGCCAACGCCTCCCACGAGCTGCGCACCCCGCTTGCGATCAACCGCACGCTCATCGAGGTCGCCCTGGACAACCCGCACGCCGGCGAGCCGCTGCGGCAGCTCGGCGCCAACCTGCTGGCCGTCAACCAGCGCCACGAGCGCCTCATCGACGGCCTGCTCACCCTGGCCAGCAGCGAAGAACGGCTCACCGAGCACCGTCCGGTCGACCTCGCCGACATCGTCCGGCGCATCGCCACCGAGTCCCACGCCGCCGCCCAGCAGGCCGGCGTGGAGGTCCGCACCGCGCTCGCCTCGGCACCCGTCGCAGGCGACCCGGCCCTGCTGGAACGACTCGCCCAGAACCTCATCGACAACGCCATCCGCTACAACATCGCCGACCACGGATGGGTCGCGGTCACCAGCGGCCTCGATGACGGAAACGCCCAACTCACCGTGGAGAACCCCGGCCCCACGGTGGCGACCTACGAGATCCCTGGCCTGTTCGAACCCTTCCGTCGACTCGCCACCACCGAGCGACGCGCAACCCAGAGCGGCGACCATGGGGCAGGACTCGGCCTATCCATCGTTCGCTCCGTGGCCCACGCCCACGGCGGCGACGTCCACGCCACACCCCGCCCGGACGGCGGCCTCACCATCCACGTGCGCATACCAGCCCTGGCCGCAGACAATCGGATCAATTCCCCGGATTGGAATCGCTTGCGCACGTCGGCGGCATCGGAACGGGGCAGCTCGGAGGGCGCAACCCAGCCAGAATAACCATGCTTCGAATGTGATCGGCGCGATCTGGCGCATCCGGCCCGTCGTTGGGCCCTCGGATCCCGGGAGCGGGGTCAGCAGCGCCGTGGTTGGCTGTGCATGCGGCCGAAGCTGACCAGCGCGCCCCAGGCGGGCCGACGACGGCGTTGGCCGGCAAGGCCGTGGGCGGCCTGGAAGCGGCGCACAGCCCGGCGGGTGATCGGGCCGAAGACCCCGTCGACCGCCAGACAGAACCTGTTGGCGGCCAGGC
>WNFZ01005351.1_pt1 | contig 11776 bp, 1 predicted proteins | sample 5400081 | NCBI WGS metagenome assembly WNFZ01 (sample SAMN13153365, study PRJNA577476) | soil metagenome | isolation source: 80 cm soil or saprolite under grassland replicate 1 | place: USA:California | collected 2016-06-15
ATAGCCCTCAGGCGCAGCAACGCAGAAATAGGGGAGAGGATGCCGACTCACCATTTCTCTCACCAGCGCAGGTCTTTGCCGCGCCGGAAGCCCCGGACTTTGTTGCAGCCGGAGATTTTGATGCGGACGGTCATCTGGACATTGTCACAGCAACGCGTGGCAGTCGGTCATTGTACCTGTACTCGGGAAATGGGGACGGAAGTTTTCGACCTGCGAGGGCGGTCAGGGTGCCCGGGGCAGTGACAGCATTCGAGAGTGGAGAGATCAATCGCAGAGATGGGTTAGCGGACATAGTGGTCGGAGTAGACAGTGCAGAAGGCGCACAGGCACTGATTTATGAATCCGCGAACGGAGCCCTGCAAGATGCGCCCGAGGTGATCAGGCTGCCAGCGCAAGCCCGTGCGCTCGCCTTAGGTCGCTTGAGTGGGAGTGCTTATCAAGACCTGGCGATTGCCGCAGGCGATCGTCTCTTCATTGTTGAGGGAAGGGATCGAGAGAAAGAGAGAGCACGCGCCTCAGGTGCAAGTCCCGCGGTTGCGATCCAACAGCTTAGATTTTTAAACTCAATCAACAAGATCGTTGCCGGGGATTTTCCCTCAGGTGAACGTCAGACAGTCGCCGTGCTGACCTCAGATGGGACCATGCAGTTGGTCCGCAAAGGAAATACAGGGTTGACGAGCGCAGTAGTTGACTCGGGTGCATGGCCGGAAGCAAATGGCCTATTAACGGCCCGACTTTCTATACATGGCGGCGATGACCTGGTGATTGTCAATGGTCCGAATCGGCAGTTGCGCATCCTATCTAGCGCAGAGAAAGGATCAAGGGGAACATTCCGATCAGGAAGAGCGAGTGCCATAGTAAATTCCACTGCGGGTAGCTTTACCATCTCTCCCGTGGATCAAGGCGCTGTAAAGCGGACAAAGGGGACTGTAGAAACCGAACGAAGGCGGTCAAGGGCGGTAGAGGACGCCGCTATTGACGAGATTCCAGCAATGAGTTTGGGTCAACAGGCAGACTTGCCCTTCGAAGCCGCGCCAGTGGCCCTGTTACGGATGAGACTGAGTCGAGATTCAACCAGCAGCCTTGTCGTGCTCAAAGAGGGCCGCACTGCGCCTGAAGTCATAACCGCTTCTACAGTTCTGAGCCCGGACACGGGATTTTTCGTTACAAATACAAATGATAACGGTGCAGGATCCTTACGACAGGCCATTATTGATGCGAATGCCACTCCCGGGCTGGACACGATTAGTTTTTCCATTGGCCCGTGTCAGCAGCCTCCGTGTGAACGTTTTCCCAAGACCATTGCGCTAACGTCACCGTTGCCGACTATTACAGATCCATTGGTCATTGATGGATATTCCCAGGGGGGAAGTCCGAACACGTTGGAAGATGGGGACAACGCCGTGGTAGGAATCGAGGTGCATGCTGCCTTCGCAGGACCTGGCGATGGCTTCTTCATTACAGCAGGGAACACGACAATACGTGGATTTGCAATCAGTGGCTTTAATGGCAACGGAATCCACCTAGAAGGAAACGGAAACAACATCATTGAAGGCAATTTCATCGGAACCAATATGGCCGGCACCGGCAATCCCACCCAGAACAACGCGTTTAATGGCGTATATTTGGTAAATGTCGGAAACAACGCAATCGGAGGGACAACACCTGCAGCTCGCAATATCATCTCCGGCAATGGCTCCAACAGCAACCCGAGCATTTCGTATCCGAACGTTTTCATTGGAGGGATCAACGCTGCTAATAATTCAGTTTTGGGTAATTACATTGGTACGGGTGTCAGTGGCAATAATTCGATAACCGCTAATGGCGCCAGTGGGGTGGGCCTCGCGGGTGCACCTAATAATTTCATCGGCAACACAGGTGCGGGCGCACGAAACCTCATATCAGGCAATAACGCTAATGGTATCTATATAGGAGGGGACAGTTCAGGTGCGTTTCCCGCCATTAATGCCACGTCAAATCTAGTTCAGAATAATTTTATTGGCACCAAAGTAGCCGGCACGCTAGCTTTGGGCAATACCCTCACCTCCGTCGCTATTCTTGGACCGTCTAATACGATTGGAGGAACAACAGCTAGCGCTCGAAATGTTATCTCAGGGACAACAATGTCAAGTGGTGTCGCCCTGATTAACGCGATTGCATCCTTCAATCTAGTGCAGGGCAATTTCATAGGCACTGACGCGAGCGGGACGGCTGCCCTATTCAATAATAGACATGGTGTGATTATTTTCGCTGCCTCCAACAATACCGTGGGCGGATTAACGTCCGGAGCACGAAACATTATTTCAGGAAACTTCCAGAGAGGTGTAGATATCGAAACGGACGCTACATCACCCATTCCGACGCAGAACCTCGTGCAAGGCAACTACATCGGCACGAATGTGGCTGGCAGCGGGAGTTTGGGTAATGGAGGTGGCGGCGTGCGAATATCCGCTGGCACGAACAATCGAATCGAGAATTCTAACGTAATTTCTGGCAATGGCTTGTCGGGCGTGTGGTTTACCGGCAGTTCGACTACGGGAAACATAGTGCAAGGCAATTACATCGGTACAAATGCGAGTGGCACTGCGGCGCTGGCTAATTCTTTCGACGGTGTAACAATAGACGCTTTGGCGAACAACAATACGGTCGGAGGAACGACGGCTTCGGCCCGCAACATCCTCTCCGGCAATAGCGACTGGGGTGTGGAACTAAATGGAACGTCAGGAAACGTAATACTAGGTAATTTCATCGGGACTGATGTTTCTGGAATGCTTGACGTTGGAAATGGTAGCGAAGGGGTAGCATTATTCGATGGAACTAACAATCGAGTCGGGGGAACAACTGTCGGCGCGCGTAATGTAATCTCGGGAAATCGAGCAGGGGTGATCATCTTTAGTGAAAACGGTAGTTTTGTTCAGGGGAATTACATCGGTACTGATGTGACAGGTAGTGCAGCTCTACCCAATTCCGATGGGATCGTAGTCGCCGCTGATAACAACACAATTGGCGGGACAATGCAGGGCGCAGGTAATATTATCGCGTTCAATTCCGGTACCGGAGTGACGCTTCCTGACGATGGTGAGATCCCGCTGGGAATGAACAACAGCATCCGCGGCAACTCCATTTTCTCCAATGGAGCCCTCGGAATCGATCTTGGTGACGACGGGGTGACGCTCAATGATCCTTGCGATGCCGATGCAAGTGCAAACTTCCTCCAAAACTTTCCCGTCTTAACGCAGGCCGTAAATGTTAATTCTGTAACCGTTATAACAGGCACGCTTAACAGCACATCTTTTACAACGTTCAACATCGACTTTTACGCAAACACAGCCACCGACGCGAGCGGTTACGGCGAAGGTCGAACCTACATTGGCTCAGGAACTGCCAGTACGTCGCAGGGCTGCAGCGTCTCGTTCAGTTTTAATTTTCCTCAGATTCCGCTCGGACAGTTCATTTCTGCAACAGCAACTGATCCCGCTGGAAACACATCGGAATTCTCGCTTTGCGTTCAAGTGGCCTCGCCTACAGCAGCCCCTGCATCGATTAGTGGTCGAGTCACCACGAGCGACGGCTCGCCTCTGGCCGGCGCGACTATAAACTTGCTAGGCGCGACTGTGGCCCAAACAATTACCGACGCGAATGGCAACTACAAGTTTGATAACCTCGATACAGGCGCCTTCTACACCGTCGCAGCAGCCCGCGTAAACTACACATTTACTCCGGCAAATCGTTCTTTCTCACTGCTCGGCAACAAGCCCGATTCAGTCTTTACAGCCATCCCCGACACAGTTGTTTCAGCCAATCCTCTCGATACTGATCTGTTCTTCATTCGCGAACAGTACCTCGATTTCCTCGGACGTGAACCCGACGCGGGCGGTCTGTCTTACTGGAGTGATCAGATCCATCAGTGTGGCAGCGACGCTGATTGCACCAGTAGTCGCCGGATCGGCGTGGCCGCGGCTTTTTTCATAGAGCAGGAGTTTCAGCAGACCGGTTCCTTCGTCTATCGTCTTTACAGCGCCGCGCTGGGCCGTCAGTTGTCATTTGCTGAGTTCTCTCAAGACCGCCGGCAGGTCGTCGACGGAGCGAGTCTCGAAACAAACAAGCTGGCCTTTGCGGACGCTTTCGTGCAGCGGCCGGAGTTTGTCCGGAAGTATTTTGCCGACACAAATGCTGAAGGCTTTGTCGACGCTGTAATACAAACGGTGCAGCAGTCGTGCGGTGTAGATATGACAGGGCAGCGAAGGACGCTCGTCGCCAGGTACAACACCGGCAAGAGTCTGATCGAGAGTCGCAGCCTGGTATTGCGCGACGTAGTCGAGGATGCGGGCTTCAAACAGACGGAATACAACCGTGCGTTTGTTTTGATGGAGTACTTCGGTTATTTGCGGCGCGATCCTGACAAAGGTGGCTACGACTTCTGGCTAAACGTCCTGAACGATCGCGAGCCGGAAAATTATCGCGGCATGGTCTGCGCATTTATCACCTCTGCGGAGTATCAGCGACGCTTCAGTTCGGTTGTGAGCCGTAGCAATGCTGAATGCTCGAGATGACACGTAGTGGTCTGTTCCCGACATTTCGTAAATCCGTCCGAAGAAGTGGTAGTGATGCGGTCAAACTGCATCAGTACCGAAGAAATCTTCTCCTTGACAGGCGAAACGCAAGAGTCTAATGTCCCTCCTACCTATTAGTTGAAGAGGATAGAGACTAGCCTTTCGGCAGGACTCATTCTCACTCGCTGATTGTTTCTTTGTCCACAAATACAGTGCGGAGTTGGTCACTTCACAGATCAACTTGCTCAGAGGCATTCTGCAATGCACGAGGCAGCTCCTTCGCCTCGGTACGTTTACATCAGCGCTCGCAGGCGCCTGCTTTTCCAACTCAGTGAATCCTAAGGAGAAAATTTTATGAAGAGAGCCGCCAGGTGGGCGCTACTTTGCACCGTATGCGCCGTTTCTTTTGTGTTGGTGTGGGATTTCACTCCTCGCGCCTCAAGTTACAGCCGAAACGAGGGCGCGGCTACCGTGTCCGCACCAGTAAAGAAACAACAGCTCGGCTCGCCATTCTCCGCAGAAAAAAGCTTCAAGCGGATGCTGGAAACCAGTTTGCAATCTAGTTCAATTCAGCAATCTAAAATCATGCAAGGCGGTCTTCCTTCAGTTGGTGATGATGACGACGATGATCCGGATTTGCCGCCAGGCATGGCCGGAAGAATTGACAAGGAAGCTTATCTGCGCGCCCGCGGCGACTACATCGATATGTTGCGTGGTCGAGGTTCCGACGTGCCGGCGGAAGCTCGCGAAAATGCCATTCGACAGATGGAAAAACAGGAGGCTCAAATGACGCGAACGCGCTCAAGCCTCTCACCGCTCGTCAACACTACGGACTGGAGCTTCATCGGCCCGGCCCCGATACCCCTGGGCCAGACCAGCACCACCAGGGTTCCGGTGAGCGGCCGAACTATCTCCATAGCCGTGCACCCAACGGATCCGGATACAGTCTATGTGGGCGCAGCACAAGGCGGGCTTTATAAGTCAACCAACGGCGGCACAAACTGGACCAAGCTCTTTGAGTTTCAGTTGGAATCGCTGGCCATCGGCGCGATCACCATTGATCCTACCGATAGCAGCATCGTTTATGTGGGAACGGGCGAAAACGGCCAGTCTGCCGACAGCTCTCTCGGGCGCGGCCTTTACATCATCAGGAATGCTAACTCCGCGTCCCCAACTTTGACCGGACCGTTCCGCCTCAATGGCGCCAGCAATGATGTTTTTAGTGGACGCGCGATTGGCCGTGTTCTAGTTAATCCGCTCGACCATAACGTCATCTTCGTATGTACGTCTTCGGCAACAGGTGGTAATCCCAATACCACCACCGTCCTGCAACCTCCCCGCGGAATTTACCGTTCGACTAACGCTCAATCTGCCACGCCAACCTTCGAGCAGATTCAGATTACAGGCGTTCCAACTCCTAACGATCGCACCACGATTGACATCGAAATGGACCCCGCCAATCCAAATCTGCTACTCGGCACTGTGGTCGGCGTAACCAGCGACGGCGGCATCTATCGCACTGCTAATGCGCTTGACCCGACGCCAACGTTCACGCGCACGCTCGTGCTCCCAAATGGCGCGACCAATGGGCGCGCTGAACTGACCGTCACAAGAAACGCCGTTCCGGGCACGACGTTCTATGCCGCCACCGGCGAAATTTCAACCGTGGCGCTGGGCGGACCTGCCTGCGCTGCTTCAACCGCAGGTTTGTTGCGCCGCTCGACCGATGGCGGCCTGACCTGGTCTACTCCATTACCTGGCTCGACAGGATTTTGCGGTGGGCAATGTTTCTATGACATCGCGGTCGCCGCAACGCCGGACAACCAAACGATTCACCTCGGCGGTGCAGCTCGAGGTGGGTCCGGTTCATGCCTTGTTGATGTTATGAAGCGTTCGACCAATGGCGGCACAAGTTTTGTGAGAAACGATGGTACTCTCCACGCCGATGAACACGCGTTGGCAATTGCTCCCTCGAATCCGCAGGTTGTTTACACGGGCAGCGACGGCGGCATCTGGAGATCAACTAATAACGGAACCACCTGGACGAGTCTCAACAACGCAGACTACAGCGCGACGCAGTTTCAAGGTGTCGCCGTGCACCCTTATGACAGGAACTTCCTGATGGGCGGCACCCAGGACAATGGCACTATCTGTTTCGCTGCGAATGGAACGGTGTCTCACTGTCGCGACGGCGATGGTGGTTATGCCGTTATCGACGACAACGCACAGGATACAGTTAACGTTTTGATGTATCACACCTTCTTCAACCAGACTAATTCTCAAATCGGCTTCGAGCGAGCCAGCAATACTTCGGCAAACGCCGACGGCCAACTTTCTGGTTGGACGTTTAGAGGCTGCTCCGGCACCACTAGCAACAACGGCTTCCGCTGCGCCGATAACGTGCTGTTCTATGCACCCATGGCGCAAGGGCCAGGCAATCCCAACACACTCTACTTCGGGACGGACCGCCTGTATCGATCGACCAATCGCGGCGACACTATGGTGCTGGTGAGTCAGGGACCGTTGGTCCCGACCGCGCCGGGAGCGCTTTCGGGTATCGTGGTTACCAGTATTGGGATTTCTCCTCAGGATGACAATGTCAGAATCGTCGGCATGCGCGACGGGCATGTCTTTGCAACTACCACTGGCTCCTCAGTGTTGACCGATGTCACCGGCGCTAATTTTCCGGCGCCCAACCCGATTGACCCGTTGAGAAACTCGATCGGTCGAGCGGTGATTGATCCCAATAACAAATTCACCGCCTACGTGAGCTTCACGAGCTTCTCACCGCCTGCAGGCCAACAAATCTTTAAGACTACAAACCTGAACGATCCTGTTCCGACGTGGACTCCGGCCAGTAATGGAATTCCCACTGTGCCTGTTAGTTCACTCGCTATAGACCCGCAAGACTCCAATTCCATTTACGCAGCCACCGATATCGGCGTCTATCATTCGAGTGACGGCGGCGCAAACTGGACTCCATACGGTGTCGGTTTGCCGCGCGTGGCTGTGTTTGATGTGAAGATTTCCAACGTCCAGCGTTATCTGCGCATTGCCACTCACGGGCGAGGGATTTGGGAGATTGGTATCTCCGGACGGCAACTGCCGGTGCTTCGTAACGGCGGCGCCACGATTGTTGCTGAGGGTTGTGCCCCGGGCAACGGCGTAATCGATCCGGGCGAAGACATTACTCTCAACTTTGGTGTTACAAACATCGGCCCCGGACCAACCAACAATCTCGTCGTCACGTTGCTACCAACGGGAGGCGTAACGTTCCCCAGCGGTCCGCAGATTTACGGCGTAGTCAACTCCGGTGCGACCGGAACAGGTACTTTCCACTTTTCAAATAACGGTACCTGTGGCGGCACCATTACTTTAACTTTCCATCTCCAGGACGGTGACTTGGATCTCGGTAACGTCAGCATCACCTATACGCTCGGACTGCTCGTTAATTCCGCTCCGAGTTTCGCCGAGAACTTTGACGGAGTTGTTGCTCCGGCGCTTCCCGCAGGTTGGGCTACAGCACAAACCGGTGCCGCTCCTGCATGGGTCACATCCACAACAAACGATACTGCTCCGAATTCAGCTTTCGGCGGCGGTGTGGCAACTGCGGCGGAAAACAGTTTGACTTCGCCGACTATGGCTGTTCCGATCGCTCCGGTATCTGGCACTGACCCCGGAGTCAGGTTGACATTCCGAAACAGCTACAACACTGAACCTGGCTTTGACGGCGCGGTGCTGGAGATCAGCATCAACGGCGGGCCTTTCGCGGACATAATTACCGCGGGTGGCAGCTTTGTCGAGGGCGGCTACAACGGCTCTATCGGTGTTACCGACAGCGTATTGACCGGTCGGGCAGCCTGGACGGGAAACTCTGGTGGGTTCATAACGACCACTGTTGTCCTGCCGGCGGCTTCCTACGGCCAAAACGCGCAACTTAGATGGCGTACAGCCTATGACACCGGCATTAACCCAACAGGTGGCGGACAGCGCGTCGATACGATCTCAGTCTATGCCAGTACGCGCGTTTGTTGCGGTGGGGCTTGTGTGCTCTCCTGCCCATCGGACGTCACCGTTCCGAATGATCCTGACCAATGCGGCGCGATTGTGACTTATCCCACGACGACTTACACCGGCGATTGCGGTACGGTCACACCGAGCCAGGCTTCGGGTACATTCTTCCCCGTGGGTCAAACGACAGTGGTTGTCACAGGCAGGCGGCTTGATGGCACTTCCGACTCTTGCTCGTTTGTTGTGACAGTGAACGACACCCAGCCTCCAGTTATCAGTAGCTGCCCGAATCCAATCACAGTCGATGCAACCAGCGCCGCGGGTGCGGTGGTGACCTACTCGGATCCGACGGCGACTGATAACTGTTCGGCTTCGGTCAGTTGCGCACCAGCTTCAGGCAGCACGTTTGCTTTTGGCACGACGGCCGTGGTTTGCACGGCAATGGACCCCGCACACAACACGGACACCTGTACGTTTAATGTGACCGTCAGGGCTCCGCTTATCGTCAAACAAAATGTACTCGCTGAGCTGGTGGCACTGCGGGCAACTGTGACGGACAAACAAGACGGTAAGAAGCTTGACGAGGCCATCGATCACTTGAGCAAGTCAATTGATTCACGACTCTGGCTTGATCCATCTCACCCCCAATTGAAGGATGGCGAAAAGGTCTTCAATGAGGAGAAAGATGCGACCAACAAGTTGCGCGACTTGATTAAAGACAAGCACAGCACCATCCCAGATGCAGTCTTGCAGGGATTCATCGACCGAATAGTGCAGGCGGATAGGGTACTCGCGCTTGTGGCCATCAACGATGCAGTTGCTCGGAACGGTGATCCGAAGAAGATAGCCGAAGCAAATAAGGAGCTGGCGAAAGGCGACGAAGAGCTCGCGAAAGGCAAATTCGACGAGGCCATCGAGCATTACAAGAACAGCTGGAAGCAGGCGTTGAAGGCCTGATGTAATCGACCCCACACGACGCGGCAAGAAAAAGGAACGGTCTGTGATCATCAAAGTCACAGACCGTCTCTTTTTCAAAACGGAGCGCCACGCGAGTTTGAAAGGAATGAATAGCGCTTAACGAATCAAAGGTATCCGCCTCGTCCAGTGAACTATTTCCCCTTGGCTTAGTAGTGAGATCTTTGCCGCGCTTGCCTCTGGATTTCTGTGAGAAAAGGAATTAACGTGAGGGCCGGAAACTTCTCGTGCTGTATGTCCGGGTCGACAAAGACCATCATTAGATAGCGCCCATCATGAGACAAACGATTCCCCCAGGCTCGAAGCTTACTCGACTCAGTCTTCTCGTGTTGTTGACCCTTACACTGATGACCGGGATGCTGGCTGCCCAGAACAATCAGACTGCCCAAGTCCCCGCGGCTGAAAAGTTAACTGCCGAGGCCGGCGGACTACTGAAAGTAGGCACCAGAGAGGCACGGGAAGAAGCCATTCGTAGATTGCTGGAAGCCGCTTCGCTGTACCATGCTGCCGGTGACAAGGCGCGCGAAGCAGGTAGCTTTAGTAATGTTGGATATACGTATCTCGTTCTGGGTGAACATCAGAATGCCCTCGACTACTACAATCGGGCCTTGTTGCTTTGTCATGAACTGAGAGATAGCAGAACCGAAGCGATTACACTCAACAATATCGGCGCTGTCTACGACACTCAGGGCGATAAGCAGGCGGCTCTCGACTATTTTAATCGGGCGTTATTGCTCTATCATGAGGTCAAAGACAATAAAAACGAGGCTGCTGCGCTCAACAATATCGGCTTGCTCTATAAGGGTCTGGGCGAGAAACAGAAGGCCCTGGACTACTTTGATCAAGCATTGCCGCTGAATCGCGCGGCCAGAGACGCGAGGGGCGAAGCGGCAACGCTCAACAGCATCGGCGGAGTCTATAGCGCTCTCGATCAGAAGCAGAAGGCCCTCGAATACTTTAATCAAGCGTTGCCTCTTCTAACTGCGATCAGAGATGCCAGAGGCGTCGGCCTGACACTCAACAACATTGGAAATGCCTATAGCGCCCTGGGTGAGAAGCAAAAGGCACTCCAATACTTCAACCAGTCTTTACCGTTTCTAAGAGCAGTTCGAGATTATAGTGGGGAAGCTGCTACCCTCAACAATACCGGTCTGGTCTATGCCGAGTTGGGCGATAAGCAGAAGGCCCGAACCTACTACGATCAGGCGTTACTGCTTTGTCGCACCTTAAAACAGCGCCGCGGCGAAGCAACGACGTTGTATAACCTTGCTACCCTGGAACGCGACTCGGGTAATCTCGCTGACGCACTCGCCGACGCAGAAGAGGTCATCAGGATTATCGAATCGCTCCGCAGCAAGATCGGCAGCCAGGATCTCCGCTCATCCTTCTTCGCCACCGTTCAGAACTACTACAGTTTCTACGTTGATCTGCTGATGCGTTTGCACAAGCAGCAGCCAACCCAGGGTTACGACAGTCAAGCGATGCAGGCGAGCGAACGTGGGCGGGCGCGTTCCTTGCTCGAGACTCTTGCTGAAGCGAATGCCGACATCCGGCAGGGAATTGACCCCGCATTGCTCGCACGCGAACGCTCACTTCAGCAACGACTCAATGCTATGGCGCAGCAGCAAATGAAATTGCTGGGCAGTTCCCATACAGATGAACAGGCAGCGGCAATCGCCAGAGACGTTGAAGCGCTGACTACAGAGTTTCAGCAGGTTGAGGCTGATATCCGGCAAAAGAGTCCCGCCTATGCCGCGCTCACTCAACCACAACCGCTTACGGTCAAAGAGATTCAAACAAGCGTGCTCGATTCCGACACGTTGCTACTGGAATACTCGTTAGGAAAGGACAAGAGTTATCTGTGGGCTGTGACGCCAACATCCATCTCGAGCTATGAACTTCCTAGCCGCGATCAGATTGAAACGCTGGCGCGCGAAGTGTACGGTCTGCTAACTGATGCCAGGAATTGGAACAGGAGAAGCGCGGGAGAGCAAAGAGGTTTGGGCATCGAGAAGATGCAGGCGACCGCTTCGTGGGGAGCCGCAACCCAGTTGAGCCAATTGTTGATAGCTCCCGTCGCCGCGCAACTCGGAAAGAAGCGACTATTGATTGTTGCAGATGGCGCGCTCGATTATATCCCGTTCGGCGCCTTGCCATCACCAATCCCAGGTGCCGCGGCAGCCGCCGATCAGAGAGCGACAAACGAAAATTATCGACCGCTCATTGTCGAGCATGAA
>WNFZ01005355.1_pt1 | contig 11774 bp, 6 predicted proteins | sample 5400081 | NCBI WGS metagenome assembly WNFZ01 (sample SAMN13153365, study PRJNA577476) | soil metagenome | isolation source: 80 cm soil or saprolite under grassland replicate 1 | place: USA:California | collected 2016-06-15
GCTCTCCAGCGCCGATCTTGCAAAGTTCCCCAATCGGCAGTACAGTACCCCCAGCAGTTCCCCAATCATCCCCAAACCAGGGGAAGGGGGTCGTGGTGGCACGCAGCACGCCACACGTCGATGGTCCTGTGCTGGTCGGGTTGCCTGGCGCCGCGAGCAACATCGCGGTCGGCAGCCCGGCCTGGTATGCCTGGCTCGAGGGCGCCACCACCTTTGCCTTTACCAGCGCCCAGGGCGGCTTCACCGCGCGCAAGGAGCGCCGTGGGCAGAGTGGCTCCTATTGGAAAGCCTACCGCAAGCGCGATGGAACGCTGTTCCGCGCCTATCTGGGCAAGTCCGCCGATCTGACTCTCGACCGGCTCGCCGCGATTGCCAGCCAGCTTGCACTGCGCGCCACCTTCCCAGCGCCACGCGACTCTGCCAGCGTGCTCGGCCCAGCGCCAGCCGCCTCGGATGACCAACCCGCACCCTTGACAGCTGTCCGTTTGCCGGAGGGCACCCTCACCTTCCTCTTCAGCGACATCGAAGGCAGCACCCAGCTCTGGGCGCAGCACCCGCAGGCCATGCCCCAGGCCCTTGCGCGCCACGACGCCCTGGTGCGGCAGGCGATCACGGCACACCGCGGCGTGGTGTTCAAGACCGTCGGCGATGGCGTGCACGCTGTCTTTGTGTCGGCGCCGGCCGCGCTGGCCGCCGCGCTGGCCGTACAGCACGCGCTGCAGAGCGAGGAGTGGCAGGCCACCGGCCCGCTGCGCGTGCGCGTGGCGCTGCACAGCGGGCTGGCCGAGGCGCGCGAGGGCGATTACTTTGGACCGACGCTCAACCGCCTGGCGCGGCTGCTGGCGGTCGGTCACGGTGGCCAGATCCTGCTCTCCCAGGCAACGGCGGCACTGGTCGGCGATGCGCTGCCGGTGCGCGCGACCTTGCGTAATTTGGGCACCCATTCCCTCAAAGATCTCCCGCAGCCCGAGCCGATCTTCCAGCTGGTCACGGCCGAGCTGCCCTCGGAGTTCCCGCCGCTGCGCACCCTCGATGGCGGCCCGCCCACCACGGCCAGCCTCCCGCCGCACCTGCTGGCCACCAAACTGTATGCTCCGCCCGCCCGGCCCGACCTGGTGGCACGCCCGCGCCTGTTCGAGCGCTTGAGTGCCGGACTGAGCGGCAAACTCACGCTGATCGCCGCGCCAGCCGGTTTCGGAAAGACCACACTCGTCAGTGCATGGATCGCCGAAAAGGCAAAAGACCATGCCGTACTAGACGAAGCTGGCTTACCTTTGACCGTATCACTTTTCCCTTTCAGCGTGGCATGGGTCTCGTTGGACGCGCGCGACAACGAGCCGACCCGCTTCTGGAGCTACGTCACTGCCGCACTCAACACGCTCGCGCCCGGCAGTGGCGACGTGGCCCTCGCGCTGCTCCAAGCGCCGCAGCCGCCGCCGCTCGAGGCGATCGTGACCACGCTGCTGAATGGGCTGAGTGCTGCGCTGCCGCGCGACCGGGCGGGGTTTCCCGCCGTGCTGGTGCTCGATGACTACCACGCGCTCGAGGCGCCCGCTATCCACCGCGCGCTCGCGACGTTGATTGAGCATCTGCCCGCACAGCTTCACCTGCTGATCGCCACGCGCGCCGACCCGCCGCTGCCGCTCTCTCGCTTGCGGGCCTGCCGGCAACTCAGTGAGCTCCGCGCCGCGGATCTGCGTTTCAGCGTCGAGGAAGCTAGCACCTTCCTGACCGAGGTCATGGGCCTGGCGTTGTCTGAGGCGGATATCCGAGCGCTGGAGGCGCGCACCGAGGGCTGGATCGCCGGGCTCCAACTGGCGGCGCTAGCCATGCGCGATCGCAGCGACCTGGCGGGCTTCATCAGTTCCTTCACCGGCAGCAACCGCTTTGTGATGCACTATCTGGCCGAAGAAGTATTCGCTCGCCAGCCGTCGCATATCCAGACGTTTCTGCTGCACACCGCCATGCTCGAGCGCATGTGCGGCCCGCTGTGTGATGCCATATTGGGCCTGATAGTCGACCAACGACCAACGACCAACGACGTGGCGCATACGCCCGAGCCGTTCGTCGTTCGTCGTTCGTCGTTCGTCGATTCGTACAGCCAGCTGATCCTCGATCAGCTGGAGCGCGCCAACCTGTTCCTGGTGCCGTTGGACGACGAGCGACTGTGGTATCGCTATCACCATCTGTTTGCCGATGTGTTGCGCGCGCGGCTGCGCAGCGGCACGACACCCGCAACGCTGGCGGGGCTGCATCGGCGTGCCAGTGCCTGGTACGAGCAATCTGGCCTGATTGATGAAGCGATCCGGCACGCGCTGGCCGCGCCGGATGTCGAAGCGGCCGCCACCCTGGTCGAGCGCTACGCTACTCCGCTGTGGCTCGAGCGCGGCGACGTGCTGTTGGTGCGGAGTTGGGTGGAACAGTTACCGGATGCGCTGGTCGCCGCGCGGCCCAGGCTGACGCTGGCGGCTGGCTGGACGCTTGCGTTCACCGGCCAGCTCGATGCTGTGGAACAGCTGCTGGCGAACGCCGCTACGACGCTGAGCGCGCCCGATCTGCCCGCTGAGGTCCTCGGCGAGCTGACCCTGCTCCGCTCGCTGATTGCGCGCGTCCGGGGCGACCTCGCCGAGACCCTTGCGCTCTCGCAGCGCGCGCTCGAGCAACTCCCCGCGGCCGAGCAGACTTGGCGCGCGGGTGCGGCCTTCATGTCCGGGTGGGCCCATGCGCGGCGCGGCAAGACCGCGGCGGCCATCCCGGCGCTAACGGAGGCCAGTACGCTCGCGGCGGCGGGCGGCAGCGACTGGATCGCTCTGGCGGCGCTGGAGGAACTGGCCACCCTGCAGGCCCGCCAAGGCTCGCTCACCCAGTCGCTGCGCACCTGTGAGCGCGCCGTGGAACTGGTGAGGGGGCGGGGCCAGCAGCCGAACGTGGCCGGCATGGCGTCTGTCGGCATTGGTGAGGTGTTGTGCGAGCGCAACGACCTGGATGGGGCAACGCATGCGCTGATGCACGGTATCGAACTGCTGCGGCAAACGATCGAGGGCGGACTCGTGGTGCGTGGGTATGCGGCGCTGGCGCGCGTGCAGCAGGCCCGCGGCGATGGCGCGAGTGCACTTGCAACGATCCAGCAGGGCGAGGAGTGGTTCGTTCAGATGCAGCTCCCTGGCACGGCCGCCCTCGCCTGGTTGGCGGCACAGCAGGCGCGGCTATGGATCCGGCAGGGCAATCTGTTTGCCGCCGAGCAGTGGGCCCGCGCGGGGCGTGTAGCCGGGGACCGCTACCATGAGATGGTCCAGCGGCTGACCTTGCTGCGGCTGCATCTGGCCCAGCACCAGCGCGAGCCGGATGGGCGATCCATCGAGGAAGCGGCTGAGCAGCTGGCCCGGCTGCATGCCTCGGCCGAGGCGAGCGGGTGGATGGGCGATCTGATCGAGATCCTGGCGCTCCAGGCGCTGACCCAGCAGGCCCTGGGCGATTCGACCGCAGCTTTGCAGACGCTTGACCGCGCACTCACGCTGGCCGAACCGGAAGGCTACATCCGCATCTTTGTGGACGAGGGCGCGCCGATGGCGAGGCTGTTGCAGGCAGGGCGCGCGCAGGGGATCGCGCCGAACTACATCAGCAGGCTTCTGGCCGCCTTCCCCAGGACTGAGGGCCGAGGATTGAGGACTGAGTCAGCGGAGTCTATCCACGCAGTCCTCAGTCCTCGGTCCTCAACACTCGTTGAGCCGCTGACGGAGCGCGAGCTGGAAATCCTGCAGCTGATCGCCGAGGGTCTGTCCAATCAAGCGATTGCCGAGCGGCTGGTGATCGCCGTCAGCACGGTCAAGCGCCACATCAACAATCTGTTTGGTAAGCTCGCGGTCGAGAGCCGCACCCAGGCGCTCGTGCGCGCGCGTGAGCTGCAGTTGCTGTAGCGCGGTTTCACCTCAGCGCTATACCCCTCCGGCCTTCCCACAGACATCAATAATACACCCGCAGCTGCACCTTTCGGTGAGTGTCTTTGGTGTGCCGATCGCGTAGTGTTGGCACATTACGATACGTGGAATCATCCAAGTGAGGCACACCGATGTACAAAACACTCTCAGATCCAGTCAAAGCGATCGTGTTCTATGCCATTGCGTTCGGGCTTGAGCTCGCCGCGGCTCTCGCGCTCGCGCCTGTGATCGGCGAACTGGCGGCACTCGTTGGGATGCTCACCCCCACCATCGCCGCACTCCTGATGCTGCTGGTCGTCACCCGCGACGGGTATACCCGCGCGGGCTGGGCTGGGCTCGGCCTTCATCGCCTCGGCTTGCGCATCTGGTGGTTTGCGCTCCTGGGGCCCCTGGTCGTGTTAGGTGGTGCCTATGGTGTGGTTTGGGGTACTGGCCTCGCCAGCTTTGGTGTGAGCGCCGATATCAAAGCGACCAATCCACTGCTGCTGCCCCTCTTGGTGATCCTGTTCATTGCCAAAAACACCCTCACAGGCTCCCTGGGTGAGGAAATCGGCTGGCGCGGCTACTTGCTCCCGCATCTCGAGTCGTTGGGGCAGCGACGGGCACTGCTTCTCAGTGGGTTGTTGCATGGGATCTGGCATCTGCCTTTCATCTTGTTCACCTCGTTCTATCATGCCGATGGCAATGGGTTCATTGTGATACCCCTGTTTCTTGCCTCGTTAACCATGGCCGGGGTGATTTATGGCTGCTTGCGATTGACAACTGGCAGTGTGTGGCCGGCGGCCATCGCCCATTCGTCGCTGAACGTGTTTTGGGATCTGATGCGTGGGCTGACCATCGGTGCCTCGCCGCTCGTCACGGAATATTTGGTCGGCGAGACTGGGGTCCTGCCCCTGATAGGGTATACCCTGCTGGCGGGTTGGATGTTGTATCGCATGCACCGGCGGCCCAGCAGCGCTGCGGCAGAGCCTGCCCGCGAAGACCAACCCATGGCGATTTAAGGCCGAGCGCAGCGTCCTGAATGCAAACGGAGACCAGTTTGCACACAATCACATCAGCACCAGATACGATATTTGTATAGACAGGGAAACAGCCATGACCAACTGCTCTACATCGTCTGGAGCATCTGGCTGGGCATCGTCCTGTTACGCAAGCCCGTGCCACAAGTGGAGGCCGCGCCCACAACTCAACCGCTGGCGCACGAGAACCCAACGCAATGAGCAGCGCTGACCGGGATTTGCATCAAGTAATCGAAAGTAACACATCACTATGAATGCCAACACATACATCTATCAGCTTGGGCGCTGGATCGCGCTGGCAATCCTCGCCTTGGCGGTCTGTCTGACGGCCGCTACCGCCGGGGCTGCGCCCGCCCCAACCGCCCCAGCCGGCCCGGATTTCGCCGCCATCGACGCCTACGTCGACACGCAGATGCGCGAGCTGCGCATCCCCGGCCTGGCGCTGGGCATCGTCCAGGGCGACCAGATCGTCCATCTCAAGGGCTTCGGTATCGCTGACCCCTCCGGGCGGCCAGTCACGCCGCAGACCCCGTTCATGATCGGCTCAGTGACCAAATCGTTCACTGCCCTGGCGGTCATGCAACTGGTCGAGCAGGGCAAGGTCGACCTTGACGCGCCCGTCCAGCGCTACCTGCCCTGGTTCCAGGTCGCCGACCCCGACGCCTCGGCGCAGATCACCGTGCGGCATCTGCTCAATATGACCAGTGGGCTGTCAGGCGCAACCGGCAAACAGTTCCAGGCCAGCCGCGACATGCGCGCGGATGCTCTGGAGCGACAGACCCGCTGGTTGAGCACCGCCCAACTGACCCAGCCGGTTGGCGCAACCTTTCAATATAGCAACGCCAACTTGTGGCCATTGGGAATGCTGATCCAGACGGTCTCCGGCCAGCCCTATGATGTCTACATTCAGCAGCACATTCTGGCACCGCTGGAGATGCGACAGTCGTTCACCTCCGTGGCAGATGCCCAGGCGCAGGGCATGGCGACCGGTTATCGCTACTGGTTCGGCCGCTACCTGCCCGCCGATCCCCAGGACTCGGGCCACCATCGCGGGATGCTGCAGGAGGGCGGTGTGATTTCGAGCGCCGAAGATATGGCGCACTACCTGATCGCCTTACTCAACCAGGGACGTTATAACGGCGCGGCTGTGGTCTCGCCGGCGGGGATGGCCGAAATCCAGCGTCCCGCCGTCCCGATGAGCGAGAGCGCCGATAGGTTCTACGCGATGGGGCTGGAGGTCGGCGCAATCAACGGCGTGCCGGCTGTGTCGCACGACGGGAGCATGTTCAGCTTTCATGCCAACCTGGTGCTGATCCCCGAAGGCCGCTGGGGGATCATCCTGCTGGAGAATGCGTATTCATTTCCGGACGAGGTGTTTGGGCCGCAGCGCCTGCAAGGCATCGCCACCGGCGTGACCAGTCTGCTGGTGGGCCGGCAGCCGCGACCCGCCGCGTCGAACTGGTCCGTACTGATGCTCTACAGCGCGTTTCTGGGAATCATCGTCGCCCAGGTGGTAGGGATGCTCCGCTCGGTGCCCTTGCTTCGACGCTGGCGGACACGGCCCGAGGAGCAGCCACGCGGCTGGCTGGGGATTAGCCGGCGTGTGGTGCTGCCGCTGATCAGCAACGCGAGTTGGGGGCTGATTATTCTGGTAGGCCTGCCACGGGTCTTCGCGCCGCTTCCAGTCCTGATAGTCGGGATACCGGACCTTGGCCCGTTGCTCATTGGGAGCGGCGTGGTCGCGCTCGGCTGGGGGATTATTCGCACGGTGCTGGTGTTCCGGGCACTCCGTACACGCTCCGCGCGAACGCTGGCGGTGCAGCGCGTTTGATCGTTGGCATGGACCTATTCTGAAATGAGCAGCTCTGCGCGCTGTACGCCCGGAGCACCCGGCAGGTGCTTTACATACACACACATCTGTACGTATTAGAAGAAACCAGACAGAAAGGAACCAGTCAATGTCCTCGATAGCTATCCAACCTGCACGCGCAGAGCAGCGCGCCAGCACGCTCAGACCGCTGCCGCTCTGGCAGGCGCTGCTGTACTTTGGCCTGCCCGCGCTGCTCTTTCGAATCGCGCTCTACGCTGCTACTCCAGCGCTCATTCGCCTGGGACTACCGCCATTCGAAGCCTTTGTTGTCAGCTTCACGGTACCCGCCGCCATCTTGTTCGCGCTTGCCTTCGGGTTCTGCAAACGCGATGGCTATGCGCTCTCGTGGAGCGCACTGAAAACCCGCTTGCGCCTGCTGCCAATGACCGGAAAAGATTGGCTGTGGGCAATCGTGGGGGTTGTGGTGTACCTCAGTCTCGGTGGGCTGAGCTTTACCGCTCAGTTGCTGATCAGCGCCTTCCCAGCGATTGCACCGCCGGATTTCTTCCCGCCGTGGCTGAATCCAAAGACGACCTATGATCTGGCTCTTTGGGCCAATTATATTGGGGCTCCATTGAAGGGCAATTGGGGTGTGGCGGTGCTGTTTTTCGTGATGTTGTTTTTCAACATCTTTGGTGAAGAACTGTGGTGGCGCGGCTACATATTGCCACGGCAGGAACAGGCCCATGGGCGCTGGACGTGGGCGATACACGGCCTGCTGTGGTGGTTGTGGCACCTGGCCTTTTATCCCTGGCAGCTGGTCGCGCTACTGCCGATCTGTCTGATTATTCCCTATGTCGCCCAACGGCGCCAGAACAGCTGGCCAGGCATCATCATCCATTGGGCAAATGGATTATCGTTGCTGCTGGTCCTGGCAATGGTTCTGGGGATCGCCTGAACATCTGGTTGGCGAAGTGAACAACGAGGCTCAAACCACGCTCACGCAGTAGCTCAGTACAACAGGGACGTGATCGATCGTGTAATCGAGGTCGTGTTCGAGCGGTTGGGTCACTCTGTGGTCGAAGTACGTATCTGTATGGCACGGTTGGGATGCAAAGGATGGCGTTCGAGCTCTGCGCTCCAACGCTAACTGATCTACGAGGCCGCGATATGGCCAGGAGGAACTATGTTCGAACGTTGGATAAAACGTGACGCAAAGCTGAATGGAAACTGCCAACGCAGCGACGCGCACCTGATTGATATGCGCCAGATTGTAAAGACCTTTCAGAGCACGGCTGGCAGCTTCACCGCGCTCAAAGGCGTCAATCTCCAGATCGACCGCGGCGAGTTCGTGGCGATTATCGGCAAGTCCGGCAGCGGCAAGTCGACCCTGATCAATATGCTCACCGGCATCGACCGCCCGAGCTCCGGCGAGGTGCTGGTCGGCGACACCGCGGTCCACACGCTCAGTGAGGGCCAGATGGCCGTGTGGCGTGGCCGGAATGTGGGCGTGATCTTCCAGTTTTTTCAGTTGCTGCCCACGCTCACGGTCGTCGAGAATGTGATGCTGCCGATGGATTTCTGCAATATGTATGCGCCGCGCGAGCGCCGCGCGCGGGCGATGCAGCTGCTCGAGCAAGTCGAGATGGCAGAGCAGGCCGATAAGCTGCCGAGTGCGGTCTCGGGCGGGCAGCAGCAGCGCGTAGCGATCGCCCGCGCGCTGGCCAACGACCCACCCATCCTCATCGCCGATGAGCCGACAGGGAATCTTGACTCGAAAACCGCCAACGCGGTGTTCCAGCTGTTCGAGAACCTGGTGCAGCAGGGCAAGACCGTACTGATGGTGACGCACGATAGCGACCTGGCCAAGCGCGTCAGCCGCGCCATCATCGTCGCCGATGGCGAGATCGTCAACGAGTACGTGGCCAAAGCTCTGTCGACGCTCAGCGTCGACCAACTCGCGCTAGTGACGCAACAGCTCGAAGCACGTACGTTCACACCCGGCGCGCCGATCATCAGCCAGGGCGAGCCGGCCGACCAGTTCTACATCATCACCAAAGGTCAGGTCGAGATTCTGCTGCACCACCCCGGCGGGCAGGATATTTCGGTCACGACGCTGCGCGCGGGCCAGTATTTCGGCGAGATCGGCCTGCTGCGCGGCGGCGCGCGCACCGCCACGGTGCGGGCGGCAGGGGAAGAGAATGTCGAAGTCGTGGCGCTCGACCGCGAGGAATTCACCGGCCTGCTCGCCGAGTCCGAAGCGACCAAAATGGCGATCGACGGGGTCGCCAATCAGCGCTTCAGCGAGAACGTCGCCGCGCGCGCGCAGGAGGTGAGCCATGCGTAGTCCACGCTGGCGCAAGGTGCTGCGCGACCTGTGGAGCAACAAGACCCGCACCCTGCTGGTGGTGCTCTCGATCGCGGTGGGGGTCTTCGCGATCGGCATGGTCGGCGGTTCGCGCGTGATTTTGATCCGCGATTTGACCGGCACCTGGATGGCGGTGAATCCCGCCAGCGCGACGCTCTCCACCGAAGCCTTTGACGACGAGCTGGTGCAGGTGGTGCGGAAGATGCCGGGCGTCAGCGCGGCTGAGGCACGCCGCACGATCGCCGCGCGGGTCAAGGTCGGGCCGGAGGAGTGGAAGAACATGAGCCTGCTGGCCATCCCCGACTTCAACGATATGCGCATCTACACGGTGCGCCCGCTCAGCGGCGCCTGGCCGCCGAAAGCACACGCAGTCCTCCTGGAGCGCGCCACGTCGAGCTTCCTCGGCGTCCGCCCCGGCGAGAGCATGCTGATCGAGCTGCCCGACGGCAAGCAGCACACGCTGCAGGTGGATGGCCTGGTTCACAACCCCGGCGTATGCCCGCCCATGTTGTGCAGCGTCGGCTACGGCTACATCACGCTCGACACGGTGGAGTGGCTGGGCCAGGCGCGCGACTTCAACCAGTTGAATATCGTCGTCGCCGAGCAGAAGCTCGACACCGACCATATCAAGGCAATTGCCAGCCAGGTGCAGACCAAGCTCGAGAAGAGCGGGCGGATCGTTTTTGGAACCGAGGTTCTCGACCCTGGCAAGCACCCGATGGACTCATTCGTCACGGCGCTGATCTATCTGTTGGGAATCATCGCCTTCTTCGCCGTGCTGCTGAGCGGCTTCCTCGTGGTCAACACCATAGGCGCGCTGCTGACCCAGCAGACCCGCCAGATCGGCGTGATGAAATCGATCGGCGCGCGCAGCCGCGATATCGTCGGGATGTATCTCGTTACGGTGCTGGCGTTCGGCCTGTTGTCGCTGTTTGTGGCCGTGCCACTGGGCGTACTCGGCGCCTGGGCGCTCTCGAGCTTCTTCGCGGGCTCCTTCAACTTCGATATCACCACCGTCAGCGTCCCACCCATGGTGCTGGCGCTCCAGGTGGCGGCCGGGCTGCTGGTGCCGCTGCTGGCAGCGCTCGTGCCGGTTTTGAGCCGCACGCGCATCACCGTGCGCGAGGCGATCAGCGGCTACGGGCTGGGTAAGGGCCGCTTCGGCAAGGGCCGGATCGACCGGCTGCTCGTAGGCTTGGACCTTGTGTCCAAGCTGCGCTTCCTGTCGCGGCCGATGCTGCTCTCGCTGCGCAACACCTTCCGCCGCAAGGGCCGCCTGGCGCTGACCCTGACGACGCTGACGATCGCCGGCGTGATCTTCATGGCGGTGCTGAGCGTGCGCGCGTCGCTCAACCTGACGCTCGACGATATCTACTCCTACTACAACTATGACGTCAGCGTGACGATGAACCGCTCCTATCGCACCGCCGTGCTGGACGATGCGCTGAAGATGCCGGGCGTGGTCGGCGTCGAGTACTGGAGCAACTACAACGCTCAGCGCCTGCTCGCCGCCGATCGCGAGAGCAGCAACAGCTTCGGCATCCGCTCCCTGCCGGCCCAGACCAAGCTGTTCAGGCCCACGATGCGAGATGGCCGCTGGCTGCTGCCGGACGATGCCGCGGCGGTCGTGGTCAACACCGCGTTTCTCAAAAAGGAGCCGGATGTGAAGCTGGGCGACGAGCTCAGAGTCAAAGTTGCAGGGAAGAAGACCACGCTGCGGGTCGTCGGCATCGCCGATATTCTGTTCGGTGACCCGACGGTCTATGTAAACCAGCCCTACTTCGACCAGGTCGTACGCGAGGTGGGCAAAGCTGGCCAGGCGCAGCTGCTGACCGAGCGCCACGATGGGGCGTTCCAGGCCCAGGTTGCCAAGGCGGTCGAGGAACGGTTCAAGCTCCAGGGCCTCGAGCTTGCCGGCACCCGGACGCTTACCCAGGAACACGCAGACTCAAGCGTGGCTATCAACATTGTCGTGGCCTTCTTGCTGATCATGGCGGTGCTGCTGGCGGTGGTCGGCGGGCTGGGGCTGATGGGCACGATGAGTATCAACGTGATTGAGCGCACCCGCGAGATCGGCGTGATGCGCGCGATTGGGGCGACGGATGGCGCGGTGTTGCGGATCGTGATCATCGAAGGTGTGCTGATCGGTATGCTCAGCTGGTTCATCGGCGCGCTGCTCGCCCTGCCAGTGAGCAAGCTGATGAATGATGGGGTGGGGGCGGCCTTCCAGGCAACCGGGCTGAGCTTTACCTTCTCGACCCTGGGCGTGCTGCTCTGGCTGTGCATCGTCGTCGTCCTCGCGGCGCTGGCGAGCTTCCTACCGGCCTGGAACGCCTCACGCGTGACCGTGCGCGACGTTCTGGCCTATGAATAACCCGAGGAATCAAATGAATGACAACATGCAATCGGCAATCGCCAACAGCGGATCACAAACCATATCAGAGACAAAAAGGAGCTTTCTGACCATGAAAAAGGTTATCATCGTCATTGTCATCCTTATGCTGCTCGGCGGCGGCGCCTACTTCTACCTTGGGCGCGCCACGCCCACGCCCGCCGAGGCACCGGTCGCCGCTGCCGCGCCGGTCACCGCCAGCAATATGGTCGTGGCCGAGGCCAAAGTCGTGCCAGCCCGCAGCGCC
>WNFZ01005357.1_pt1 | contig 11772 bp, 7 predicted proteins | sample 5400081 | NCBI WGS metagenome assembly WNFZ01 (sample SAMN13153365, study PRJNA577476) | soil metagenome | isolation source: 80 cm soil or saprolite under grassland replicate 1 | place: USA:California | collected 2016-06-15
AGGCACCTGCCGCGACACAGGCACCCGCTGCTACGGGTCCTACATCCAAGGATCCGACTACGTTTGTCGTTGCTGAGCCAGGTCTTAGCATTGACACGCTTGATCCGGCGTTGGCATATGACAATGCCAGTGGCGAGATCATCTTTAACACGTACGAGACTTTGGTTTTCTACGATGGCGAGGCGACCGATAAGTTCGTGCCTATCCTTGCTGAATCTTGGGATACCTCTGCCGACGGCAAGACCTGGACCTTCCACATCCGTAAGGGCGTGAAATTCCATAATGGTGATGAGCTGACTCCTACCGATGTCGCTTACTCTTTCCAGCGTGGTCTCTTGCAGGGTAGTACTGTCTCACCGCAGTGGCTGCTCTCTGAGCCATTCTTTGGCGCTGGCGTAGATGACATCTCCGTGGTCGTTGATCCCAACGGCGGACTTTATGATGATCGTGAAGCTCTTTCCAAGACTGATCCTGCCACGTTGAAATCTGCTTGTGAAAAAGTGACCGGTGCGATCGTCGCCGACGATGCAGCTGGCACCGTTACCATGACCCTTGCACAACCCTGGGGTCCTTTCCTCGCCACCCTTGCCCAGAGCTGGGGTTCCGTCATGGACAAGAAATGGGTGGTCGATAACAAGGGTTGGGATGGAACCTGCGATACATGGCAGAACTTCTACGGCATGACCTCTGCCGATGATCCGTTCTCCGGCATTGAAAACGGCACCGGACCCTTCAAGCTCGATGGCGCGATCAAACAAGGCGAAGAATGGGATCTTGTTCGCAACGATGATTACTGGCGTGAGCCTGCCAAACTTCAACGTATTACTGTCAAGGATGTTGAGGAATGGGGCACCCGCTTCACCATGCTGCAAACCGGCGATGCTGATCTCGCAACTGTCCAGGTCGCCGACCGCGGTCAGGCTGATGAATGGGTTGGTGAGCGCTGCGAATTCGATCTGGCGAGCAATAGCTACAAGCCATGCGAAGTTACAGATGATTCCAAGCCGCTGCGCCTGCACATTGGCCGTCCTGGCATTTCCATGGATGTGTTAGGCTACAACTGGAAAATTGCCACCTCGGCACAAAGCCCGAATCCCTACCTGGGTAGTGGCAAGCTCGATGGCAATGGCATTCCGGCTGATTTTTTCGCGGATCTTCACATCCGCAAGGCGTTTGCCTACTGCTTCTCTTGGGATACATTGATCAACGACGTGTACAATGGCGAAGCCATCCAGCCTGTTGGCTTGCCTCTCCCGGGCATGCCCGGTTACTTCCCGGATATCCCGCACTACACCACTGATCTGGATAAATGTGCCGCAGAATTCAAGCTCGCCGATCTGGATAAGGATGGCACTCCTGCTGGTGACGACCCCGAAGGCGATGTTTGGACCACTGGTTTCCGCGTTCAGATGGCATACAACCAGGGCAACAACACCCGCCAGACCATTGCAGAAATCCTGTCTGAAAACCTTGCTCAGGTAAACGATAAGTTCTCACTCGAGACTCTCGGTCTGCCATGGGCATCCTACCTGCGTGCACAGCGCGCTGCACAACTCCCGGTTCTGACGGCGGGCTGGATCGAAGACATTCACGATCCACACAACTGGTACCAGCCTTATACGCTTGGTGCCTACGCCAGTCGCTTCGGACTCTCTGATGATATCAAGAACCAATTTAAAGATATTTTGGCACGTGGCGTTTCTGAGACCGACCCCGCCAAGCGCGCAGAGATCTATAAGGAAGCGAATCAGCTGTACTATGACCAGGCTGTTGGCATTCCTCTGGAAATTGTTACCAGCCACGCCTACGAGCAGCGCTGGGTCCAGGGTCGGCTGTATAACCCGATCTTCGGTACTAATCTCTATTACTACACTATCTCCAAAAACTAGCTCGTAAGTTAAGAATTTATTGTGGGAGCCTGTTATCAACAGGCTCCCACAACACTAGGAGTTTTTCTATGGGCAGTGAAGTGAGTTTCCGAACACTTTAGTGCCGATGGAAAAACCGGAATACTCGAGGTATCCCCATGACAACTTATATTATCCGTCGTCTGCTGTTGGTACCAGTGTTGCTTTTCGGCGTAACTGTTTTGATCTTTGGTATGCTGCAGTTTATCTCCCCGATCGAGCGCACCGCTTTGTATGTTCGCGACATTCCCAAAAACGATAAAGCGATTGACGCTATTATCAGGCGATATGGTTTTGATCAACCCCTTTACGTTCAATACTGGCGTTGGCTGACCGGCACCGTGGATACAGTCACTGGAAAGCGTACCGGTGGCATCCTTTACGGTGATTTTGGTTATTCACGCACCTCCTCTGAACCTGTTATGACACTTATTAAAGATCGCTTTCCCAATACCCTTGATCTAACGATCTGGGCTATAGCACCTGTGATTCTGGTAGGGATCTGGCTAGGGGTGCAGGCAGCGGTGCATCACAATGGGTTTATCGATCAACTCGCGCGTGTATTTAGTATTGTTGGTGCATCCTTCCCCACGTTTGTGTTTGGCTTGTTGATGATTTTGATCTTTTACGCAAAATTGCACTGGCTCCCACCCGGACGCCTTTCTGATAATTTTGCACGTGTGGTGGGCACACCTGCTTTCCATCACTACACAAGCCTGCTTACTTTTGATTCGCTGCTGAATGGTCGCTTCGACATTTTTTGGGATGCAATCAAACATATGTTGTTGCCCATCCTGACGTTATCCTATATCAGCTGGGCAACAATCTTGCGCGTAACGCGTGGCTCGATGCTGGAAACTCTACGCATGGAATATGTAACCACTGCACGTGCGAAAGGTTTGCCTGAACGCGATGTCATCAATAATCATGCCCGCCCCAATGCCATGCTGCCTGTCGTGACCCTGGCTGGCCTTCAAGTAGTTAGTCTTTTGGGCGGCGTGGTGATCACAGAGACGGTGTTCAATTATCCGGGGATCGGCTCGGCTGCGGCTCGCGCGGCTGTGAGCTTGGACGTTGTTACCACACTTGGGTTTGCCATCTTCGATGGGTTTATATTGATCATAGCAAATCTAGCTGTGGATGTTCTCTATGCGTTCGTCGATCCTCGTGTTCGTTTAGCGTAAAGGAGGATATCATGACTGAACAAACTACTACTGTTCCTACCGGCGATAATACTCTTTTGGAAGCTACACAGATGCGTAAAGTTGGAAGGTTCGAGCGTATCGTGGGACCAGATAACTACCGCATCCTTCAAGGGCTCTTCAAGACACCCGCGTCCATCGTCGGTTTCTCATTGATCGTGTTTTTTATCCTGGTTGCTGCGGGTGCTCCACTGATTGCACCACCCCGCGCCACGGGTGATCCTTATCAGATTCCGCGTGACGGTTTCAAATCTGATCCTCAACCGCCAGGGACTGTGTGGACTCGTAACGCGCCTCCCCTTCCATTTTGGTGGAAACCTCTCACCGGTAAAGATAAGTGGGTCCATATCTTTGGCACAGCAGCGGGTCAATATGATATTTTCTATGGAATGGTTTGGGGTACGCGAACCGCTTTTAAGACCGGCTTTATCGTTACGATTGTTACTTTGCTGATCGGCATCGTAGTCGGTTCGGTCTCTGCGTACTATGGTGGTGTAGTCGATAACGTGATCATGCGCATCGTAGATATCTTCTTGATCCTGCCCTTCATCCTGGCCGCGCTCATTCTGGCGGCGATCTTGACGCCTCGAATAGGCAAAAGCCTCATACCAACCATGAGTGCCCTGATTGCATTTGGCTGGATGACCTATTCGCGCATCATCCGCGGCGACATTCTGTCAGTGAAAGAGCGTGACTATATTATGGCTGCCCGTGTGATCGGTGTGAAAAATTATCGTATCCTCTTCCGCCACATCATCCCGAATGCGATTTTCCCCACCCTGGTTCTCGCTTCTCTTGCCATCGGTGATGTGGTGCTGTCTTTCGCAGCGCTCTCCTTCCTGGGCATCGGTACCGAGATAGGATATTCGGATTGGGGACAAATTCTTTCGTTTGCCCGCAGCTACATTACAGTACTCGATAAATATTGGTATATCATCGTCTGGCCTGGTTTAGTATTGATATTGTTCGTGCTGGGCTGGAATTTGCTTGGTGACGTGATGCGCGATGTTCTCGATCCACGTATGCGAGGCAAAGTCTAGTTTTTGTGTATAAAAAAACTTTAGCGAAACTTATTTTGCTCCCTTTTGGAATAGCCCTGCTCCTTGCAGGGCTATTCTTCCAACTGGGATCGGCTGATGCCATTCAGCCTCAAGCGACTCCAATTGCCACATTGGATCGGCTCGCTGAACCCACGCTGCCGGCAAGCCCATCACAAGCAGATTACGGCGCGCAAGTATATTGGTTGAGCTGTTCTCCATGCCACGGGGACAAAGCGCAGGGGCTCACCGACGAATTCCGAAAACAATATCCACCCGAAGATCAAAACTGTTGGAAATCGCATTGCCATGGGAAGGTTACTTACGAAAATGGATTTACGATTCCAACTCTTGTCCCGCAACTTGTGGGTACTGGTTCGTTGGCAAAATTTCCAAACGCGGCGAACCTGTATGGTTTTATCCATGCGGCGATGCCGTTCCAAAAACCAAACTCGCTGACAGATGAACAGTATTATCAAATCACTGCCTTCCTTCTTCGCCAAAATGGATTGATCGATAATCAGATGGAAGTCACAGCTTCGAATGCCGGGCAGATCGTTGTCAGCCGGGCGACTCCTATCCCAACACCGCTGCAGAACGAGGTCCAGAAAAGAGACGGAACCGCAGAATGGATTCTTTTGGGCAGTGCGCTGTTTGGCCTCGTCATCGTTGTATTCGTCCTCATTAAATCCAGAAATGCGGCTAAAATCTAGGCGGAGGCTGCATGAGAAACTACTTCGTCAAGGCTCTTATCCTTCTATTTGTTTTTGCACTGACTCTTCCGGCGTGTGCGCCGCAGGTGACTGAGATTCCTGTCATTGTGGAGACAGCGACCACTGTGCCTCCTGTGAATACAACAGCGACACCTGCCAAGCGCTCGCTAACGATTTGCCTTGGCGAGGAACCAAACACACTTTATCCTTATGGCAGTTTGAATGCGGCTGCGCGCAGCGTTTTATCGGCAATCTATGATGGACCGGTGGATGTAAGAGATTATGCCTATGAACCCATTATTCTGGAGAAGGTTCCAAGCCTGGATGATGGTGACGCACAGGTAAGCAAGATCACGGTCAAAGCAGGCGACCAGGTGGTGGATTCGGATGGAAATGTCGTATTGCTTTCGGCGGGAACAAAAGTCCGTCCGAGTGGTTGCCGCAGCGATACTTGCGCGATCAAATACGATGGCACGACCAGTATCCAAATGGATCAAATGGTGGTGACGTTTACTCTGCTAAAAGATTTAATGTGGTCCGACGGGGAACCTCTTACTTCCACAGATTCGATCTATTCGTATCAACTCGCCTCCAACAAAGATACACCCGTCTCCAAGTATCTTATCGATCGTACTGCATCCTATGAAGCCGCAGACGATCAGACGGTTCAATGGTGGGGGAAGCCCGGTTTTATCGATCCCAGTTACTACACTAATTTTTGGATGCCCCTGCCGGAGCATTTATGGAGTGAATCACAACCTGCCGATCTTGTGAAACTGGAAATTTCTTCGCGCCTGCCTGTCGGCTGGGGTCCGTATATCGTCGATAAATGGGAAGCAGGCAAACAGATTCATCTAGTCAAAAACTTGAATTATTTCCGCGCAGATAGCGGACTGCCAAAGTTCGATGAATTAAAGTTTCTATTTATACCGGACGCCAATACCGCAATGTCTGCCCTTCTGGATGGTACATGTGATGTGCTGGATCCATCCACGCGGTTAGATGGACAAGTAGGGCTACTTCGACAAATGGATATTGATGGGCAGGCGGAACTCTTAACTGCTCAAACCATGACCATGGAATGGCTTGCCTTTGGCATCGTGCCTGCCTCTTATGACGCCGGATATACTACGGCGGTAGAAAAGGCTCGCCCTGATTTCTTTGGGGATAAGCGTACTCGCCAGGCAATTGCATTATGCATGGATCGCCAGCAAATTGTCGATACTGTCCTCTTTGGATTTTCGCAGGTGCCAGATAGCTATCTCCCAGCGGATCATCCGTTGCACAATGGCAATATACAAACCTATGCGTTCAACCCTCAAGCCGGCAGTCAAATCCTGGACCAGGTGGGATGGCGTGACGATGATAATGACCCCACGACGCCCCGAAAATCTGTCAATGTGACGCGTGTGCCACCGGGAACCCCGCTCGTGCTAAATTACTATACAACGGCTGCCACCCAACGCCATCAGGTTGCCGATATCCTGGCACAGTCATTGGCACAATGTGGCATCGGTTTGAACACATTCTTCCAGCCTGCAAGTGACTTCTATTTGCAGGGACCGCAGGGTCCGCTGTTCGGTCGTCACTTTGATCTCGCAGAATATGCCATTGGCGTGAACAGCCTGGAACCACCCTGCAGTTGGTTTACTTCCTCACAAGTTCCAACGGACGCAAATCATTGGGTTGGGACGAATATTAGCGGCTACAGCAATCCGAAATTCGATAGTGCCTGTGCCAAAGCCTCGCAATCATTATCAACAGATCCCGAATACAATTCTCACCAGGAGGCTCAGGCAATGTTCGCCTCGGACCTTCCTGCCATTCCGCTTTATTTGCGGCTGAAAGTTGCTGCGACCCGCCCTGATTTTTGTGGTTTCACGCTCGACCCATCAGCTTCTTCTTCGCTGGCAGATATTGAAACCTTTGACTATGGAACTGCCTGCAAGCCTTAATCCAATCAGGATGCGTGGCTTTTTTGAATATGAGGGTTAACATCATTAAATGTAGAGTCTTTGATTAATAGTTCTGCATTCCCGTGTAAAACGGAGAATCTTTGCTATAATGCGTTAATTCCTATCTATGGGAGTAGAGATGAATAACAACAAACCGTTACTAGAAGTAAAGAATCTCAAAACATATTTCTATACTGAAGACGGTATAGTTCGTGCAGTGGATGGTGTGAACTTTGAAGTATATCCGGGTGAAGTGCTTGGGATCGTGGGCGAATCGGGCTGCGGCAAGAGTGTAACGTCGCTTTCCATAATGCGCCTGATTTCCAAACCGGGGCGGGTGGATGAAGGTCAAATTTTATTGGATGGGGAAGACCTGCTCAAAATACCCGAAGAAGAGATGATCAAGGTGCGTGGCAACCGCATTTCGATGATCTTTCAACAGCCACAAACTGCATTGAATCCTGTCTTTAAAGTAGGTGATCAACTCGCCGAAGTATTGAATGTCCATCAGGATCTGGGGAAAGATGCGGGCTGGAAGCGTGCCGTTCAACTCCTAAAAATGGTCGGCGTGCCAGATCCGGAGCGACGAGCGGAAGCCTATCCTCATGAACTCTCGGGCGGTATGGCACAGCGCGTGATGATCGCCATGGCACTTGCTTGTGTCCCTGAATTGCTCATTGCCGATGAACCTACGACCGCTTTGGATGTAACGATCCAGGCACAAATTCTCGATCTGATGCGTGACCTGCGCCGGGAGATGGGAACCTCTGTAATTTTGATCACCCACGATCTCGGTGTGGTTGCGGAAATGGCGGAACGCGTGGCGGTCATGTATGCCGGGGAGATCGTGGAACAGACCGATGTCAACACCTTATTCGATCAACCGCTGCATCCCTACACACAAGGATTAATTGGCTCGATCCCGGTGCTTGGAGAGATCAAAGAGCGATTGGATGTAATCCCCGGCTCGGTGCCAAACCTTGTCAATCTGCCGGTTGGATGTCGTTTTGCGCCGCGCTGTCAGTCACGTTTTAAATATGGCTTGAGCATTTGTGCAGAAGTCAAGCCTGACCTGGATGAAATCAATCCCGATCATCTTGTGCGATGCTGGCTTTATCAGAGCGCGCCGGGACATGTCCCACCACTCAAAGTTAGATAGGAGACGCCCTGAATGGAAACTATGACAACGCAGAACTCGGCTGCTTCCACAGACCATCAAGGGGAGACCCTGGTCGACGTCCAGCATTTAGTGAAGTATTTCCCTGTGCGCTCCGGATTATTACAGCGCGTAGTTAATCAAGTCAAAGCAGTAGACGATATCAGTTTTTTCGTGAGAAAAGGTGAGACGCTCGGGCTGGTGGGCGAATCAGGTTGTGGGAAAACCACGGTCGGTCGCACCATGCTCCGCCTTATTGAACCGACCTCTGGGTCGGTCCAGTTTGATGGTAAGGATGTTTTCACCCTCAAACCCAACGAACTGAAAGTTGTGCGCCGCGATATGCAAATCATCTTTCAGGATCCCTATGCATCGCTGGACCCGCGCGTTCCCATTGGCGAGTCGGTGATGGAAGGGTTGCATATCCACAACATTGGCGCCAAAAAAGAACGCGTGGCGATCATGATGGAAACTCTGAAAAAGGTCGGCTTGGAAGATTATCATGCCCGGCGTTATCCTCACGAGTTCTCCGGTGGTCAACGTCAGCGTATTGGAATTGCGCGCGCCCTAGCCTTACGCCCGCGCTTCATTGTTTGTGATGAGCCGGTCTCTGCGTTGGATGTTTCCATTCAATCGCAGGTCTTGAATATTTTGAAGGATCTGCAACAGGAATTTGGTCTCACCTATTTGTTCATCGCCCACAACCTTTCTGTCGTGGAGCATGTCTCTGACCGTGTGGCAGTGATGTACCTGGGAAAAATGGCGGAGCTTGCGACGCGCGAAGATCTGTTCCGTACTCCGCTGCATCCCTACACACAGGCATTAATGTCTGCTATTCCGGTTCCCAACCCGCGTTTGAAAAGGCAGCGCGTTATCTTGAAAGGTGATGTGCCTAGTCCGCTCAACCCGCCGAAGGGCTGCCGTTTCCATCCGCGCTGCCCGGTAGCGATTGAAATCTGCTCGCAGGAAGAACCACAATTTAAGGAACTTCTACCTGACCATTGGGTGGCATGTTGGGTGGCTGAGAAGAATATGTAAGGGCAAGGCGCTGCAGAATCGCTTATACTTAAATTCGAATTTCAGTACATAACTTGTTCGAAACTTTAGGTTATTTACGAAGAAAGCGGTAAAAACAGTCTGCCTTCACTATGTCCACTACACCGTGCATCCTCCTTGTTGACGACCAGCGTGATATTGTTCGATTACTTCATTCAACATTACAGACCCTTGGACATCAACTGGATATAGTGGATGCTCCCTCCGGCGAGGAGGCACTTCTCGAAGCCTCCCGCCGCAAAGTGGATTTGCTTGTATCTGACTATCTCCTGCCGGGTATATCCGGTGTGGAGTTGCTGCGCAAAATCAAAGTTCGCAATCCCGATCTCAAAATCATTTTTATTTCTGGTATGACGGAACGCAAAGCCCGCCAGGAAATGCTCGGCGCAGGTGCTGTAGCGATCTTTGATAAACCGATTCCTCTCGCAGATTTTTTGGATGCTGTCGAACGAAGTCTGGGTCTGGTGCGAACCATCTTCCCGCTGGAAACGAGTAAGGATGTAGAACAAAATCGTCAGTCTCTTTCCGACTTGCTGGGAGGCTTCCGCCAAAAAATCAGAGCAGATGCCGTATTTCTCATTAGCGATCGCGCTCGTGTCTTGGCACGTGCCGGTGACCTGTATGACAGCAGCATGGAAGTCTCAATGCTTTCGGCATTGATGGCAATTTATAGTGCGAGTTTAAAAGTTTCGCGTATTATCCATCAGGAACATCTCGATCATTATCACGTTTTTCATGGCGGCGATCATGATCTGCTGTTGATCCCTGTTAACTCTTCTCATGCCTTGCTGATCGCCGGCAAGGGACTTGCGAAATCGGAACGCATTTTGAAAACGGTGGAAGCCATGTTCTTCGTGCGTGGCGATGTCGAGAATGTGTTGCAGTCGCTTGGAGTGGTGTCTGCCGTGGCAGTGACGGAAGCACCTATCCCTGAGCCCGATGCGCTGCCATCGCCTGAAGTACAGGAGCCTGAACCGGAAGTCGATTTAGATGAACTGTTCGCAACTGCCAGTACAAAATCCAAGGTGAAAGATGTGGATGCGTTCTGGGATGATGCCGTAGAAAAAGCTGGCAATATTCCGACGAATCCGGATGTCATCACTTTTGACCAGGCGCGCAAGCTTGGATTGAATCCTGGTAAGGGCGAAACGATCCCTGTTCCCAAAACGGGTGTGCTCAAGAAAAAGTAGAGACACAATACGTTCTAAAAGCTGTGATACAATTCGTGCGTTCTGGGGCGTGGTGCAAGGGCAGCACACCAGCCTTTGGAGCTGTGGATCTTGGTTCGAATCCAGGCGCCCCAGCCATCGCCCACTATGGGCATCCCGCTAAGGCGGGGCTTCTTTTCTACCGCTGTTGCATAAATTAAATTCGTTGATTTGTTTATGCGGCGCATTTTGTAAATAGGATTTTTGCGACAGCAATGAAGGCGCATCAATCCTATTTTTATTTGGAGATATTGAATGAAAGTCACAGCAGTTATTCTTGCCGCAGGTCAGGGCACACGGATGAAATCTGATTTGCCAAAGGTGTTACATCCCTTATGTGGCAAACCGATGTTGTGGCATGTACTTGAAGCATTGAAATCTGTAACGACGGAAAAACCGGTGGTTGTGGTGGGGCATGGCGCGCAAGCAGTACAAAACTATCTTGCTGATTCCGCCGATTGTGTTTTACAAGAGCCGCAACTGGGCACCGGACATGCTGCCATGCAAGCTGAATCTTTGCTCAAAGACAAAACGGATCTCGTGATCGTGACTTATGCAGATATGCCTTTATTGCGCGGCGAAACGTTTAAGCGACTCGTGGAGACGCAACGGCTCAACCCCGGACCATTCAGCCTGTTGACCGTTATCGCAGACGATCCACGCGGCTTTGGGCGAATCGTCCGCAAGCCAGATGGGACAGTGGAAGCCATTGTCGAGGAATATGTCGCCACGCCCGAACAGCAGCAGATCAAGGAACTGAATGTCGGCGCGTATTGCTTCAATGCCGACTGGTTATGGGACGCGCTGCATCGCATCGAGAAGAATCCAAAGAAGGGCGAATATTATCTAACCGATATTGTTGAGATCGCCGTAAAAGACGAAGTGCCTGTGCAGGCGGTCCTTCATGATGATTTTATGGAGACAATTGGAATCAATACGCGGGTCCATTTGAGTGAAGCGGAAGCTGCTTTGCGGATCCGTATCAACAACGAACACATGTTGAACGGTGTAAGCATGATGAATCCTGCCACGACGTATATGGAGGTTGGGGTGAAGATCGGCAAAGATACACTTATTATGCCGAACACTTACATTCAGGGCAAGACAGAAATCGGCGAAGGAAATGTAATCGGTCCCAACACGATCATTCGAGATTCAAAAATCGGGAACGGTTGCAAAGTACTGGCGGCTGTCATGGAAGGTGCAGTTTTGGAAGATGACGTGGATATAGGTCCCTTTGCGCGGTTGCGAAAAGGCGCGCATCTCAAGAGCCATGTCCATATGGGGAACTTCGGCGAAGTGAAAGATTCCACCCTGCATGAAGGCGTGAAGATGGGACACTTCTCCTATATCGGCAATGCGGATATAGGTGCGAACACGAATATTGGTGCAGGAACGATCACCTGCAATTATGATGGCGAGAAAAAACATCCCACAGAAATTGGCGAGGACGCGTTTATTGGTTCGGATACAATGTTGGTTGCCCCGGTAAAATTGGGCGCAGGTGCTCGGACGGGTGCAGGTGCGATTGTTACAAA
>WNFZ01011082.1_pt1 | contig 11772 bp, 13 predicted proteins | sample 5400081 | NCBI WGS metagenome assembly WNFZ01 (sample SAMN13153365, study PRJNA577476) | soil metagenome | isolation source: 80 cm soil or saprolite under grassland replicate 1 | place: USA:California | collected 2016-06-15
ACGCACATGGTCAGCTCTCCTTTTCTGCACGGCTGATGGCGATGACGAGGTAATTGGCTGGCGTGGTGCCGACGTTCTTGAGCCCGTGCATTACGTTGGACGCGGCGAAGACGACGCCACCGGGCCCAACCCGTTCCGGCTTGCCGTCGTTGAGGAACTCCAGCCGGCCCTCGCGGATGAAGAGTAATTCCGAGTTGCGGTGACGATGCGGCGGATGAGGCATTTGACCAGGGGGCAACATGGTCTCATGCACTTCGATGAACTCGCCGGTGGCGAGAACTCCCGAGACCACGCGGCGCATGGTTCCTCCGTTGGGCAGGTTGGTGACGGGGAGTGTATTGAAGGGAAAAGTTTGGGAACTGGAGAGCACAGGATCGGTCTTCGCATTGGTGGCTGTTGATTCACCGGACTCGTCGGCTAGCGCCAGCGGGATTGCGCCTCCCAAGGTTGCCGTTCCAACAACGGCGAAGGCTGACAGGGCTGCAAACAAGTCACGACGCGTCAAGTTTTCCATGGGTTCTCTCGCTGTTTAATCTTTCGATTTGGTTATTTTGTGTCTCCACCAATTGAAATGACAAAGTAGCCTGCGGGGCCGTCGCCTACGTTTCTGGCAGCGTGCATCGTGCCGGGCGCAACGAAGATGACGCTCCCGGCGCTCAGGCGCTCAGATTTGCCATCGTACTGAAACTCAAGCGTTCCGTCGCTTACAAAGACGAACTCGGAGTGGGCGATTTTGTGCTTAGGGTTAGGCGGAAGGCCAGACGGCTGCAGAGATTCGTGGATAGCGACAGTTTCGCCGGTGATCAGAGTGCCCCGGAGCACGTCCCAGCTCTTGCCTCCATTGGGCATGGTTCTGACCGGGAGCTGATCAAGGTTGAAGACCTTGGATTGCGAAAGGACCGGCCTTTGGTTTTGCGCTTCGGGCATCGGGGCTCCCGTGAATGGGCGTTCGTGAGGCATGAACATTGTATCTATTGCGGATCACTTCGGTTGAATACCACGCTGGAACATGCTGGTGCCCTGGGCGCAAAATGGCGGTTCAACAATGGGTCATGCATGACCTGGCCTTAAGCTTGAATCACACATTATAATGTGTGATACTTTACACATGGCAACGAACCTGGCATTGGATGACAAGCTGATTGAAGAGGCACGAAAGGCAGGGCATCATCGGACTAAGAAGGATGCGGTCACGGCGGCGTTAGCGGAGTACGTCAAACGACGCAAGCAGCAACGCATCCTCGAGGCATTCGGGAGTTTTGAATTTGTCCCGTCTTACGACCACAAGGCCGAGCGCCGGCGCTCATGAACGTGCTGGTGGACACACCTGTGTGGTCGCTGGCCCTGCGGCGCAAAGAAGCCGACCTGAGCAGCTCCGAAGCGCGGATCACGCAAGCGCTGGCGGAGTTGATCCGGGCCGGACGAGCGCAGTTAGCGGGCGTAGTACGGCAGGAACTGCTTTCTGGAATACGCGAGGAAGATCGGTTCCCCAAGTTGCGCGACTACCTGCGGGCATTCGATGATCCGCAGCTTGGGACGGAAGACTACGCGACAGCGGCGCAGATGAACAACCGCTGCCGGAGCCGGGGCATTGCGGGATCGGCAATTGATTTTCTGATCTGCGCAATTGCTGCACGCCGCCACTGGCAGATCTTTACGACCGACCGCGACTTTGAGCGATACGCAAAAGTATTGGGGTTGCAGTTGCACGCAGCAAGTTGACGGAGAATCCCAGCAAGGACCTGCCCCTCGTACGAGTCAAGCGAGAGTCGCATCGGCGAATGAACTAGTCTTGTGCCCCTGCGGTGCCAAGGTCGCCCCATCCTGATAGCCCGCGTTTTACCTCCGGCACTTCCAGGTCTGGCATGGGACGTCCGGCGAACAGGTGGCGGCACGGCTTGGCCAGCAACCGAACCCACTTGCCGGAGCGCGAAACCCTCGCGCTGTCGGTGGCGATACCGGTGTCGGCATACATCTGGCGATAGATTTTCGAGATCAGAAGAAACGCCAGCCGGCCGCGGCTCGACTTGATGAAGCTTGAGCGCTTCCAGATAGAACCGAAACTGTAGAAGTTGTCCCAAACCGCTTGCGTGCGCGAACGGATCTCCTCCGCGGACATGACCGGGTGGTCCCAATAGAGTTTTGGACGGTGCTGTTGCGGAATGAGCCAGCGCCGGGTCAACGGGATTCCAGCAACCATGGGAGGGTTACCGTTAAAGCCTTTTTCCCAGCGTGCAAAGTCCACGGTACCTGGATAAGGGCTGAGCGTAACAAACTGCGCGAATGTGACTCCGGCGCTTTTCGCGGCGGCGGCGGTTGCATCGAAGGTTTGCGGACGATCGCTGGGCAATCCAAAAATGAACGAGCCCAGCACATGCACACCGTGCTCGCGAAAAGTTCGAAGCCGTTCGATCAAGCTCTCGCCGGCCAGGTTGAAATCTTTGTACACATCTTTGAGTCCGGCGGGCGTGACCGATTCAACTCCAACGAGCGCGCCTTTGATGCGAGCAGCTTTCATCGCATCCAGAAACTCGACGTCTTCCGCGGCTTCCATGGTGATCTGCGTAAAGAAGACCATGTCATCGGGAAGCTGCGCCAGGCGCGACATCAGCTCGAAGCGCTCGGCACGGAGGCTTTTCAGTTCGTTTAACCGTGCAGTGTTCTTCTGTTGCTCAGCCAGCCTCAGGTCGGTTTTCGTGACGGGATAGAAATTGTCATCGGCCAGCGCGACAAATCGAAAACCGAGCCGGCGTAGCTGCACAATTTCTTCCATCACAACATCGGAGGCGCGCTGCCGAGGACGCTGGCCATCGGTTCGCCACACAGAGCAAAACGAGCAATGCTTCGGACAACCGCGCACCGTCTGCACGGACGCCCACATGTAGCGATCGCGCGGAATCAGGTCCCAGCGGGCCTTCACAAAATCGCTGGCCTCGATCTGTCCGCCGACATAAACAGGCTTGGGAACGCCGTCGCGGCAATCCGTAAGCGCCCTTGCCCAGGCGATGTCGCCGTCACCTTTAACAACGCTATGAGCTCCGCCCAGTTCGCGAGCTTCTTCCGGATAGAGCGTAGCGTGAATTCCACCGAAGATGACGTACGCGCCACGTTCACGCGCGATTTTTCCGATTTCGTATCCGCGAAGCGCGTTCGCGGTGTGAATGCCTATGCCGACGGCATCGCCCGGCTGTATGCGCTCGGGATCCATCGGGAACAAGGTCTCATCCACCAGGTTGGGATCGCCAAAGCTTTTCGGCGTCGCCCCGGCGAGAACGTATTGCCATCTTGGTGTGATTACCGCAGTGCCAAAAGACACGGTGCTGGGGTTAATCAGATGAACGTTCATCCGTCATTCCTCTTCGCTTGCTGGTTTTGTAGAGCGACAGCGCATACTGGATGCAGTGGCGGGCGCGGATGACCCACGATCGTGATTTGTGGCTAGGTCTGTGCCTTCGAGTTACGAGTATACGCGAGAACCAAAGGGATTCCGGATAATTCGAGCACCCGGGTCTCGGGCTGCCGCTAGTGGCCGGGGCGGAAGCTTTGTTTCAGCGGAGACTGAGGCTGGAAAAGGTTCCCAAGTTTCTTCGCAACGCGATGAAGCCGCCACGAACCCGCCGAGCAGTGGCGGCCTCCATGCACGCTCAATACCTTTGCTGCTCAAGGACGATCACTGCAATGCGCATCCCGGGACGCCTTGCATCGTATAACCAATACTGGCCGCCATCGTAGTCAACATAGCAGTCGTCGTCGAAGGACCAGTCACTTGGCCACGCTTCCACCAATTCGAACGAATAGCCGCCATAGATCACTATCGGCTGCGGCTGGCTATAGACCCGGGCGCGGTCCACGTGGAAACGGTGCTCGCGTCCAAAGCTGGCGCGAAACCGGTCATCAGGAATGCGCTCTACGCGCCGGCCCTCGCCCCGGCGCTGGTCGTGATTGCGGTCGGCATGTTCCACGGGGCGCTGCTCCCGTCGCTCCTCCTGCTGCCGCACACCATTGTTATTGTCTCGGTCTCGATCCTGCTGACGGTTATCGCGGTTTTCCTGTCTGGCCGCCGGGCGCGAGTCATCGCGCCGCTGGACTTGTCGGGCGCCTCGATCGTCAGGGCGTGGCTGTTGTCTGCTGTTGTCTTTGTCTTTGTCTCTGTCGCGCGCTTTGTCGCCCTGCTGTGTGCCTCGGTCTCTGGCCCAGAGAGGTGGCTGTAGGGGAAATAAGGTATTGTGACTGAGGTCAAAATGCAGGACCCGGTACGCCGGTACGCCATCCAGGGAAAACGGGGCGACTACTTGTCGTCCTCGGGACTCTCCGACTTGATTCCCGCACTGGCCAGCAAACCGCGCAGGGCCCGTTCGCCGGCAGCGCCGCGCTGTTCTCCGGTGATATTTCCTTCCCGATCAATCACGACGTAGATCGGGTAGGAGTTGGCCTGATACATGGCTGCGAGGTTCGTGTCTTCAGTAAGCACCATACGGGTGTCACGCGGGCGCTGCTCGAGATACTTCTTCACCGTCTTCTTTGACTCGGCGACATTGATGGCGAGGACGATGAGGCCCTTATCGGCAAACTCCCGGTTGATCTGCTCGACCAAGGCTTCTTCCTGCTTGCAATAGGTGCACCATGTGGTCCAGAACTCAAACAGGACCACTTTGCCCTTAACAGATTCGTTGTTGAAGGTTTCGCCCGCTGTGGTCTTCGCGCGAAAGCGTGGCGCGGGTTGGTTCTCATCGGCATCGCCGGCGAAGGCAAGAAGGGCGGTGAAAACTACGGCAACAATGAGTGCCAAATAGGTGCAGCGCTTCATAACGCCGGAATGATAGCAGAAGATTCAGCCGTACGGAACTTTCTTGTCTCCGCAGAATAGAAACCCAGCAAATAACCACAAAGGACACGAAGGAACACGAAGGAGATCGATAATCTTCGTGTAACTTCGTGTCCTTCGTGGTCAATGCCCGGCGGTCGGCTCTTACACCGGAACCGCCGTTTTCCTCGCGGGATTGAAAAACGGAAGCTTTACCACTCTTGCGGAAGCCTTCTGGCGGGCGGCTTCGATCGTAACTTCCATTTGCAGCTTCGTCCCGGGCTTTGAGTAACTCATCTCTACGCTTGCCAGCGCAATCATTTTTTTAAGCACAGGAGACCATGTAGTCGATGTGGCTTTGCCGACCTGCCGGTTGCCGGCGTAAACGGGTACGTGCACACGCGAGGCCTGGCTGGGCGCGGCGGGAGTTAGTCCCAACTTGTCGTACAACGCTTCAATTTCGTCCCAGTCCAATTCCAGTCCAACCAGTTGCCGCGCCACGCCGTTCTTCTGATCTTTTTCCAGCGCCGCACGTCCGATGAAATTGTCTTTGTCCAAATGCACCATTCGCCCGAAGCCCAGCTCATACGGCGAGTATTTCTGCGACGGGATCAGCGCCTTGCGCGAACTGGTGTAATCCACGTCGATCAACAGGAGTCCGGCTTCGATGCGAGCCACATCGAGCGCGAGCATGCCTGTAGGATGAAGATCGAATTGGCGACCTGCGTTCGTGACCGCGTCCCAAACCTTGACCGCATCCTTCCAGTCTACCCAGATTTCATAGCCCAGGTCTCCGGTGTATCCGGTCCGTGAGATGTCCACTGGAACGCCGGCGATTCTGCCGCTGATCATGCGGAAGTACTTGAGGTTGGAGATGTCTGCGTCGGCAACCGTCCTCAGCAGCCGAGCCGATGTGGCCCCTTGCAGCGCCAGCGCCGCAGTGCGTTCCGAGATGTCCTCGATCTGAACATCCATGGTGGAGCCGTTCTGATGAAACCAGCGCAGGTTGGGCTCGGCGGCGGTCCAGCGATAGCGGTCCTGGTCGAGACGAGTAATCGTTCCGTCATCGATCACCTTGCCCTGTTCGTCGCACCAGCAGCAATAAATCACCTGCCTCTTGGCGACCTTATTGATATCGCGCGTAATGATGCGGTTCACCAGCTTCGTGGCATCACGCCCGCTGAGCAGATATTTGTACAACGGCGTGATATCGATCAGCGCCGCCGCATTGCGGATGGCGTTGTATTCGTGCTCGTGATGAACTTCGTAGGCGCTGACCGTGAAGTATCCCGACCACTCGCGGTAGTTGAGGCTCTGGCAAAGTGGGAAGGTGCGTTCGTGAAATGCGGTTCCGATGGGCATGAGGTTTAAGGAAACGTGACCGGAGGATTATAACGCTGAGGAGTTACGTCCGTGCCTACGCCGAGTGCAATTAAGGGAGGACAATAGAGCGAGCGCGGTGTCTAAGTGCATGTGAGCTCCAATTCGCGGTCTCCGAACAAACTGATCTCAAGAATCGACGTGAGCGGTTTTGTCGCTATCATACTTTCCTTGTTCGCGCTATTTGCTTTGCCAAGCATCTATTTCGTCCATTCGGATGGTGCGGTGGTCGATCTAGCCAAGGTAGAGCATCCAGTCCAAGTGCCCCATGCGCAGAGAAGACGCAATCATGATCACAATCACCCGACAGGGCGGCGTGTTCATACGGAGAGCCATGGTTCGATCTTATTCTTTCCTGCCGGATCGAATTCGCGAGAGCATCAAGAATGGATCAGAACCCACGATATACATCCGAGCCGATGCGCGCTCGCGCTATCGAGCCACCAAGGATGTTATGGATGAAATCCACGCCGCTGGGGTGGAAAATGTTGTTTTCCTGGTTGATCAACGCAACCCTGTTTCTCCCCAGTAGGAACTATTTCGTCCCTTCCTGCTTCTTCACCTCCTCCCGAAATGCCTGCTCTCTCTCAGCGACGTAACGCTTGTAGCCTTCGGGATCGAAAAACGGATTCTCTCCACCCTTGTTCGCCCGGGCGAATTTGTTCTCCATCTCGTAATAGCTTCCATGAGCGCCGAGGAAGATATCGCAGGGCAAAGACTTGAGAACCTTAAACCCGGCCTCGTAGTCCTGCGCAATTTGCGGATAGACCGCGTTGTTCACCAGCTTGTATCCCGCATTCACGTTCGGGCTGCCCACGATCACTACATTGAAGGTCTTGCCGCCCTCAACAACTTTCATCGTCCACGTCGTGCAGCCGCGCGTATGTCCCGGCGTAAGATGCGCGACCAGCACGGCGTCGCCGAGTTTCACTTCGTCGCCATCGTGCAGAACGCGATCGACGTTCGTTGCGGGAAACTGCATCTCCGGGACGTCGCCGTACTGAAAATCCACCTTGCCGCCGGATTCGATGACTGGCACGTCCGCGTCCATGACCAGGTACTTGGCGCCGGTCATCTTCTTGATCATCGCGCTGGCGGCAGCATGGTCGAAGTGCGCGTGACTGATCAGCAGAATCTTCACGTCGCTGAAGTGGAAGCCCAGCTTCTCGACGTTGTCGCGAATCATCGGCACCGTGCTTTCGAGATCGCTGTTGATGAGAATATGGCCCTTGCGAGTTGTGATGAGGAACGATGCCAGCCCCCGCGTCCCGATGTAATAAACGTTGCCGACGATGTGGTGCGGAGGAAAAGGCTCGGTCCAATCGGAGGAACTGGGTGCTGAAGCGGCTTCTGCGAGGGTAAGGTTGAGGACCGCCAAGGCAGCAACAATCGCATGAACAAATCGGAATCGCATTCGCAACGAGTGTACGCGAGCAAACAATCGCCGCGGGTCACTGTAGTACCGGAGAGTCTCGCCGAACCACGCCAGTAAACCTCCCTCCGCCTCAAATCCAGAATCTCAGCTATGCTCAGGCCAAATCCCTAGGTAGGAAACGCAAGAAATACCCATCGCCACGGCGGATGAATGCCGGTGACAAGGTATTGACAAAGCTGCCCGCAAGTTCATGTACCAGAAGTACTTACACCTCGAAGGCCAATGACTTCGGTAACTTTCGTGACCCGATTTTCACGTGTAGTCTGCCATTGATGTCCAACGAATCAAACTCGACAGGCGCCGCGAAGGCAGTGCGATCGCGCTACACGGAAGTGCAGAGTGCAGCGCGGTTCCCGGTAAAGCTTCCCATTCACATCAAGTCGCAAGGCGGCGAGAGTGATTCGGAGACTGACAACATTTCCGCGAACGGGGTGCTGTTTCACCACGACGTGGATATGCCGGTGGGGTCGAAGGTGGATTTCACCATCTCGCTTCCTGCGGATGTTGTGGGCGCCGACACGGACGTGAAAGTGCAGTGCCATGGACGCGTGGTTCGCTCGCATGAAGAAGATGGCGGACGGCGCGGAGTTGGCGTGGTGATCGACGAGTACTTTTTCGAACGCCGTTAAAGGCGCGGTGAACTGATGGCTAGCGCAGCAATGAGCACGGGAGATCCGGGGTTGGCCCCTCCGCACATGGAGAACCGGGAACAGTTTATTCGGGTGATCGTTGCTGACTCGCAGGCGATTTTTCGCGCGGGACTGCGCAAAATTTTCGCTGTCGAAGACGACATTCGCGTCGTCGGCCAGGCAGAAACTTTGTCGCAAGCGGTTGCCGCGGCGAAAAAGTTCAGCGCCGAAATCTTGATTTTTGAAGCCGCATTAGCTGAGCGGCCTGCAGACTCAGTGCAGGACATTCTGAAACAGGCCGCTGGCCTGCACGTGGTGGTTGTAACCGAGATGCCCGACCAGGAGTTGACACTGGAACTCTTGCGGCGCGGCGCACATGCGATCGTTTCACGCGAGATTGATTCTGAGCTGTTCGTGGACTGCCTGCGCAAGGTTGCTACCGGCGAGGCGTGGCTCGAACCGCACGCGATGAAGTGGGTGCTCGACGCGTATCGCACCCAGGGCACCCGCCCACAGACTTCCCGCACCAAAGTTCAACTTACGCCGAAAGAGGCACTGATCGTCTCCTGCGTCACGCAGGGCATGAAGAACAAAGAAATCGCTCTCCGCGTGGGAACCACCGAACAGGTGGTCAAGAACTATCTACGCAAAGTTTATGACAAGCTCGGTGTCGCCGACCGCCTGGAACTTGCCCTGTACTGCCTGAACAACCGCGTTCTGCAGGACGCGCCGAAGCCGGCTGCGCCGGCGGCGGGGCAGCAGAGCGCCGCAGCTCAAGGGCCCGCAGCAAAGGATGCCGACACTTCTGAAGTCGCGGTCGATCAGGTCGCCGATCAGAAGAAAACCTCGTAGGGGCCCGTTTACGCGCTTAGAATTCCAGTTTCAGATTCAAGCGATTTGCCGATTTCACGATAATCTTTATAGCGCCTAGATTAGGGTTGCGAGGCCTCGCTTCCCAGACAATAAGTCTACTCCCCTGATTTTCAACAAATCCACTCTAAGTGCATAATGGTTGCGCATGAGGCAGCCACAACAGAGGCGACTGCTCACGACACGTTTGTGAATAACAGTCGCGATGCTTCTGTCCGCACTGTTGTTGGCCCTGGCAATTCGCGGGCTGCTTTTGGGTCATCCTGAAACTCAATGGATTATTTCGCCGTCAGTTTTGCTTCACGGCTGGCTGCTAACAGCTGTGAATGTGCTGTTTTACGGTTATGTCTGCTGGCTTGGATTCTGGTTTGTTCGTCACACAACCGGGCGAGAGCGCTTTTTTGCGGTGGGATGGTGTCTGGGCTTCTTCTTTGGCCTCTTAGGATGTTGTGGCCGCAATTAGCAGTACCCCTTACGCATGTCGATGCGTTCGGACTGGCGGCCGCGCTGTTCGCGGCACTCTCCCTGCTTCTTGACACTTCAGGGTCGGTCAATTCTGGTGGGACAACCGACGTCGTCTAGTGTTGTTGATGATGAAATTCACCCGCCTCGGTTGCGGTCGTGCGCACTGCACCATAGAATCAAAGAGGCGGGCCGATCCGCCATTCCGCAATAGCTTCCCGAAAGCGCCCGGAGAGATGGCCGAGTGGCTGAAGGCGCACGCTTGGAAAGCGTGTTTAGGGGAAACTCTAACGTGGGTTCGAATCCCACTCTCTCCGCCAGTTTTTCACCCGCATAAACACTGGCGATTACCAACGTGCCATATATTTTGTGCTAAAAACGTGCTAGCGTTGCTGGCATGAGCACTCTAGTCCCGTTCACCGAAGAGCAGAAAGCCAAGGCCAAACAGAACGTGCGCAAGTGGCGGGTGAGGCCCGGCCCGCCCGTGGTGACCATCTTTGTGCGCCACTCACCCGCCTGCAAATACGCCGGGGATGAGTTTTGTAAGCGGTGCCAGTGCCCCAAGCATCTGCGCTGGAGCCACGGGCGCAAGCAACACCGGGTTTCCGCTCAGACACGCTCTTGGGCGACGGCAGAAGATAAGAAGCGGGACATTGAGGACCAACTCGCGGGACGCGCTCCCGAGGTAAAGCCCGAAGAATCGCAGCACGGCATCCAGGACGCCATAGACATCTTCACTCAGGACAAGAGGAATCAGGGCGTCACGGAAAAGGTAGTGGACAAGTACACCCGTGAGCTGGCCCGGCTCCGCGAGTATTGCGAACGTCACAGGGTTTTCACGGTCCAGGGAATCACGCGGGAGCTGCTCACCGGCTTTTGTGCCACGTGGCCGGAGCTGTACCCATCCACCTACACCCGCGCCAAGGTCCGCGAGCGCGTGCGGTCATTCCTTCGATATTGCTATGAGGCACAGTGGATTCCACGTATCCCGCCCTTACCCAAGATCAAAATTGAAGAGCTGCCCACGATGCCGCTAACGGCGGATGAGTACACACGCCTGCTGGACGCGGTTTACGGCACAATTGAAGGCAGAGAACGGCAAGCACAGGTCCATGCGCTTATCCAACTGATGCGATGGTCCGGCCTAGCCATCCGGGACGCGCTGACTCTCAAGCGCGGAGAGTTGCAGCACGATAAAGCAAAGAAGCTGTATCGCATCGTGACCGCCCGGCAGAAAACAGGGACGCACGTATCGGTACCTATCCCGCTGGATATTGCTCAAGAGTTGCTAGCCGTTTTGAACGGCAACCCGGAGCACTTCTTTTGGTCCGGCAAGGGCGAGGAAGAGAGCCTCACGAAGAATTGGGCGAAGTATTACATATCACCGCTCTTCAAGGCCGCCAAGATTCAAAACGATGGGCACATGATGAGTCACCGGCTCCGCGATACATTCGCGGTGGACCTGCTGGAGAAAGGCGTCCCGCTGGAGGAAGTTTCCAAGCTGCTCGGGCATGAAAGCATCAAGACCACGGAGCGCCATTACGCAAAGTGGGTTAAGGGACGGCAGGACCGGCTAGACGCGCTGGTAGTTGGAACGTGGAAGGAATAGATTACGGCGCGGAAACAGCCCGCCGCTTGGCGGCTCGGGCGCTAGGCTTCCGGCTTACCTCCGCGAGCTTGCGACGCCCGTCGTTACTTAGTGAAATCGCGGTTTCGATCAGCGTGGAGGACTCGCGCACCAGCTCCCTTGAGCGTTCCCGGATTTTGCGGGCGGCCTCTATGGTCAATTGAATATTCTGGTCTTTCACCGTTCTAAATAAAAGGGCCGGGCCGCCCGATTTACCGTGAGGCAGAACTTCCAGGCTCCGTGTTCCCGAGGGAGGGTACAGAGAAATTATGCACTGTTGTCCGTCCAGGCTGCATGCGCCAAGAAGCGCCACGCTGCGCGGGCAAGCTGCGGGATTCGCATTATGTTATGTCTCGTCCGCGTGACTACGCTTCGCCGTGCTTGGGGTCGCAGAGGTATTGGCCCAGTTCCATTGTAGCGTCGGATTTACCCGAATACATGGACGCCCGCTGACAGCGAGTGCAGTGCCACTGTTTCACGTCGGCATCCCATGTGAGGCTATGTTGATGAATCATAGGAATACTTCGAGTTGGCTTGTCGCAATCGAACCACTTCTAGCATCGCC
>WNFZ01015938.1_pt1 | contig 11771 bp, 15 predicted proteins | sample 5400081 | NCBI WGS metagenome assembly WNFZ01 (sample SAMN13153365, study PRJNA577476) | soil metagenome | isolation source: 80 cm soil or saprolite under grassland replicate 1 | place: USA:California | collected 2016-06-15
AGGCGCGGTATTCTGCCTTGCCCAGCATTTGCGAGACCTTCGTGATCGCCGCCGTCAGCGTGGTCTTGCCATGGTCTATGTGCCCCATGGTCCCCACGTTCAAGTGCGGCTTCGTTCGATCAAATTTCTGCTTCGCCATCTCTTTCTCCTTTTTAATAACAAGAATGCTATTTCAGCAACTGAGCCCACGATGGGACTTGAACCCATGACCCCGTTCTTACCAAGAACGTGCTCTACCGACTGAGCTACGTGGGCTTGATATGCTGTCTGTCCCGATTAAGGGACATACCCTTTTCACGGGAAGTGGGCAGTGAAGGATTCGAACCTCCGAAGTCTTCTGACAACTGATTTACAGTCAGTCCCCTTTGGCCACTTGGGTAACTGCCCATATTTATTTGTTTATTGCAGATTGTTGATTGTGGATTGCCGACCAAACAAAGTCTTCAATCAGCAATCACCAATCTTTGGAGCCGACGACGAGAATCGAACTCGTAACCGCCCGCTTACAAGGCGGGTGCTCTGCCGATTGAGCTACGTCGGCGCAGCCTTTTAAGCAGGCCGATTATACCAAAACTACGCGCATCGTCAAGTAATCGCCCATTATTACTATTGTGACTCTTCATTAAACTGCATTGAGAAACTGCCACTTGACATTAACATTCAATTTAAGTATACTTAGAACAAGTGTTCTAAAATGCCTCAGACCAAACGCTTCTCCCTGATGCTTGACGCTCTGACAGAACTGGCTGCAGAGGAAAAGACGCAAAACGCGACCTCCTCTGATTCCGTTCAAGATAGACACGCAACTACTCTACCTTCATTGAGAGAGGTCATCTCTTCTGCTGGACCTTTGCCCGGTGAAGCATTATTTCTTGGTCTGGCTGAAGATGGATTGACTGTTCTCTTAAATCTTTACGACCCTGTCCCCGGGCCGTTGCTCATCACCGGTGATTCATCTAGTGGCAAAACAGCACTACTACAAGTCATTGCTCGCGCAATAGAGTTAATGCACTCACCTGCTGAAGTGGAATTTGCAGTCATGACTGTTTCTCCAAACGACTGGAATGAACTAAGCGAAAGCCAAAATCTAGCAGGGATTTATTCAACACAAGATAATACGGTAAAAGATCTGTTGTACTCACTTGTCAGTTGGGCACATAACAACAAAGGAGATAAACAATCGGTCGTCTTGATGATTGATGATCTGGAGTCGGCAACAAAACTAAGCGACGAAGCAGAACAAAATCTGCGTTGGCTGCTCCTGCGCGGACCTAGTCACCGTGTTTGGCCAATTATTACATTGAATGCTAGCCAGGCGAAGAACTTGAAGCCATGGCTCGGCTTCTTCCGAACACGATTGTTTGGCCATATCGAAAACACGGACGACGCAGAAATGGTAACGGGTTTATCTGATTCCCCATTCAATTATCTAATAGCCGGATCACAATTCACGATGCGTGAAGGAAAAAACTGGCTAAACTTTTGGATCCCAAAGCTTGATTAAACATTTATAGGAAAGGAGCTCCTCATGCACACTGGAATGCTTTGGTTCGACAATGACCCTCGTACTGCTCTAAATATCAAAATACAAAAAGCCATGGATTATTACCGACAAAAATATGGGCGCGTGCCCGATCTATGCCTTGTCCATCCGAGCATGATGGAAACAAATCAAAAACAGATCGAAATGGGAAAACTAACCGTTCGACCCTATCGGCCGGTATTACCCGGCCACCTTTGGATTGGCGTTGAGGACCAAAAATAATAACAGATGCGGGTGCAATCCCCGCCCGAGTCCTTTTCCTCCCTCTTCGCAGCGCCTCCCGCGGAACTGGCCCGTGGGAGGTTTCTTTTATCCAGTTGCTACCACAAATGCAATCGCATGCTCGTGTGTGTGACTCAAACTTAGAGACCAAGTATTCAATCCCAGGTCGCTAGCTATCTTTTTCGCCGCACCATGCAGAATCAATATCGGTGCTTTATTTTCATCACCGGTAACTTCGATCTCCTGCCAGCCAACATCACCTATCCCATAACCTAAAGCCTTCGATGTGGCTTCTTTGGCAGCAAAGCGTGCAGCGAGCGAGGCGCTATTATTCTTGCAATACGCCAACTCTCCAGGGGTATAAACTCGCATGAGGAAATGATCGCCGTACCGAGCAATCGTTTCCTCAATGCGGCTTATTTCAATAAGGTCAATGCCTGTTTTAAGTTGCATGGGGAATTGCAATTCCAGATTTAAGGCCCAGCCGTAGCAACAGCCAGCTTTTCAGGGTCAATATATTTCATCGCGGTTTCTACGACATCATCACGCGTTACTGCACGCACCATATCGGCGTAACGCAGATAATAATCAAGCCCAAGATCATATCGCTCAATGTTTAATAGAGCACTCGCGACACCGCCATTTGATTCAAGTGAAAGCGGCAAACGGCCAATATAATTTGCCTGGCTATCCGCGAGTTCATCGGCTGTCACTCCATTCTTCACAAAGCGCTTCAACTCTTTCACAATCAAATCCAACGCCATATTAACATTCTTCGGATTGACGCCTGCGCTTACTTCCCAGGTACCTGGTCCAATCCCTGCGCTCATACTGGAATACGCGTAATAGGCCAAACCAGATTTTTCACGCACCACATCACCGATGCGACCCATCATCCCGAATTGACCTAAAACCGAATTGCCAAGTGAGGCCGCGAAGAATTCTGGATCTGTGCGACGCGGACCGACAGTACCCGCGACTAAATCGGATTGTGACTTACCGGCGATTTTGTAATGACGTTTGACAGTTTTCTTCAACGGCTTATGAGGAGGTAGAGCCGGCGCTTCTTTCTGACCTTTGACCTGCCACTCGCCTAATGCACTCTCGACCTCAGCGACGGCTTTCTTCGGTTCAATCCCTCCCACGATAATAATGACCATACCCTTCGGTCCGATATAGAGCCGATGATAATCAATGAGGTCTTTACGCGTAATCGCTTGAATTGTCTCAGGAAATCCATCACCGGGACGGGAATAAGGATGTCCATCAAAAAGGATTTGATCGAAGATCAGTGAGGCCATATCCGACGTGTCCTGCGCGCGAACCGCAAGGCCGGTCAGCAATTGAGCACGCATTTTCTCGATTTCCCTTTTGGGAAAAGTCGGTGTACGCAAGACTTCGGAAAGCAAATTGAGGACGAGGGGCAAATCTTCCACAAGGGAACGCCCTCCAAAACTTATCGTATGGACATTTGAATCCAACCCGAGACTCGCGCCCACAGATTCAAGCTCGTTGAAAATATCATCAAACGTATGTTTTTCCGTACCTCGCATCAAGGCTGAGGAAACAAAATCTGCGAGACCAAGCTTTTCATCACTTTCATAAATACTTCCAGCTGCTAAGTACCCGCTTATGCTAATGGATGGGCTATTAAAGTTCGAGCGTGCAAGAACAGTAATGCCATTCGGCAAGACCTCGCGATAAATGTCTTTTGAGCTGGGTAATGACAAAGGTTTATTATTCAAAGTTGAAAGTTGATTTTTCTTTACCACACTATTCTCCATCATGATGAATCTACAACTCTCAACCGTTAATTGGCACATAAGTGCCAATCACCCGGGATTGTGGTTTGAAATATTCGCGCGCTACACGTTGTACGTCCTTCGGGGTGACCTTAGCCAGATTATCGAGATAATTTAAGAACCACTCGTAAGAAGCAAAAATTTCCGAATAGCCCATCCAGAAAGCCTGGTTGGTAATATTTTCGCTACTATAAGCAAAAACGGCACGCGCCTGTTTGATTGCACGAACAATTTCATTCTTGGAAACTAATTTTTCCTGGATTTTTTGTATTTCTGAATCCAAGATAGCAAGGACTTCTTCAGCCTCCCTTTTGGGGTGAAGGGTTATTGTGATGCGGTAAAGATAAGGATCAATCGTAGGTTCAGACCAGCCAGACATATCAACTGCGTACTCATTATCGATAAGCGCACGGTATAGTCGTGATGTTTTGTAGGAAAGGCCACTTGCTCCAGCTAACAGGCTATCCAAAACGGCAAGGGGAAAATAATCTGGGTGCGTTGCACTAGGAAAGCGGTATACCACTTGTACATAAGTCGTTTCGCCCGGCCCTTCCAGGCACATAGTAAGCTCGATAATGATTGTACAAATCCTCGCGTGTCATTGTGCGCAAATCGGCCATATCGCCGATGATTTCGTGATGATAAGGATGCACGCGGAAGGCAGTCTGCTGGATGGCTTCGCTCAGTCGGAAAAGCGGTTCATTCTCATTGCCCTCACGTTCTGAAATAATGACTGTTCGCTCGGATGCCACTTCTTTTTCATCAAAAATACTGTTGACCATGCGGTCGGCTTCCAAACGTAGCCCCAGATCAATTTTATCGGCAGGCAAGGTTATATAGTATTTTGTTGAGTCATGCGAAGTTGATGCATTCCATCTACCACCTTCACGTGAGATCGCTTTATCTAATACCGTCCCTGGGAATTGAGGGGTACCTTTGAATTGCGTGTGTTCGGTCCAGTGAGAGATACCGGTCTTACCCGTAGGCTCATCCCGCGAACCAACGCGATACCAGATCCACGATGAAATCAGTGGCGCGGTGTGGATCTCTTTGAGCAAGACCTTCATGCCATTCTTGAGAACAGTCTCAGTATGTTTACTTATCATTAGACTCCAAATAGTTTATAAAATTGCTAAGACTAAAAATTACAGCTCTCTGGACCGCCCGACAGATTACCACCTAGCTATAGAGAGAGCAATTCTATGGACAAATCCGCACACCTTCCAAATTCACTGCGCTCTTATTGATCAGACAATAATACGGTCTGACCACATCTTGTAGACCGGAAAAAGGCCTGTGTAGTTCGGTGTTTTGAAGAGCAATATCCACAGGGACAGTCAACATAACAGGCACGGTAGTATCCACTGGAACAGTCAGGTTCAACAGAACTGGCAAAACTGTCCCTTGCGGCAGGACAATCGTTGAACGCGCGCGCGTGATATTTAATCCACCGGTCTGCACGGTGACCAGGACATTATCTACCGTCACATCCTGAGTTAAAACAACATTGGTTTGCTGGTTTAGTGGCAAATCGAATTTAACCGGAATAGTACTCTGAACTGGAATTGTTGTGCTGATGTGAGCACGATCCATCAATTCAAAATTGGTGTAAAGCCCGCCGAGCAGACCATTGCCCATATTGATCAGACTGCCAAGCTGTAGGTTTCGGTAATTGAGAAACAAGCCAACTAAAAGGGCAATCAAAACTGTATTGACTAGAAGAGAGATTATTCCGGTTATTGTCCAGAAAGGAGGCCCGAGTTTTAGTCTATAACCTCTTGATTCCCCGCTCGAAGGCATCGATGCAACGGGAGCAGGCCCATTATAAATTTGAGCGACCGGTCTCCGTGGCGTAGGAGGTACGCGCGTAGTCGTCTTCTGAACCGGTGAGACCTTTTGGGTCGCATCTTGAGGCAAAAAAGTAGTGTCGGCTTTTTTGGGGAGCCGAGATAGCGGCGATACTTTTTCCTCGACAGGCTTTTTGTCATTACCTCCCGAAAGCAAGGCATTCATTTTACTGCGCGGTTTATTATTGGAATCTTCAATCATACGGCCTCCTCAGCAACGTTGCTTATGCCTCTCATATGAAACTCAAGGACAATTCCTTCGATTATAGAATAAAATCAAAAAAGTCTGGATATTATCTCAGTATACATAATAATAGCATAGATAGGACTTACGCAAACCTGCGTGATTGACGGACAGGCCAAAAGCGGATAAGTTTGGGAATATGAGACCCAAAACCCAAACTGTCAGCCGCCTGGACTATTGCCAATATCTGTTGGTCAGCCAAATCAATTATACGCTGACGAATTTTGCCGATCACAGCGAAAAGTTTAGTCATGATGCGCTCAACCGCTATGTAACCGGAGAACAACTTCGACCCAACTTGACTTGGGAGAACGTCAAAGGACAAGTTGTCCAGAGCCCGAAAGGATTTGTAATCTTTGATGATACGGTCGCCGACAAGAACTTTTCGCATGAAATTGAGTTGGTGCGACGCCAGTATAGCGGAAATGCACATGGGATTATCAAAGGTATAGGTATCGTGACTTGTGTCTATGTTAATCCAGAACTCGACCAGTTTTGGATCATTGACTATCGCATCTTTGATCCGGATGGAGACGGAAAGACCAAACTGGATCATGTGCAGGAAATGCTGGTGAACTGTGTTTATCAAAAGAACCTGCAATTCTGGGCAGTGCTGATGGATAGTTGGTATGCGACCAAGGAAATCATGCTCTCCATTGAAAAATACCAGAAAATCTACTACTGCCCACTCAAGGACAATCGCCAGGTGGATGATTCAGGAGGTTCTCAACCTTATGAGCGAGTAGACTCGCTCCAGTGGAGCGAAGCCGAAAAACAAAAAGGTAAACTGATCAAAATCAAAGGTTTTCCTGGTTCTCATAAAGTGAAACTCTTTCGGGTTGTGCTTTCTACCAAGCACACGGACTATATTGTGACAAACAATATGGCGCAAGACGACACGCAGGCTGTGCAAGAAGTGTGTGGCTTTCGTTGGAAGGTCGAGCAGTTTCACCGCGAAACTAAACAATTGACCGGCTTGGAAGGTTGCCCATGTCGCAAAGCCAGAATCGTCCGAAATCATATTGCTTGCGCCATTCTGGTTTGGATACGCCTCAAGCAACTCGCTTATGAAACAAAGCAGACGGTCTATCACCTCAAACACAATTTGTTATCTGATTACCTGCGACAGCAACTCAAATCACCTGCTATTCATATGGCTTTTGCGTAAGTCCTAATTATGTTGAGTTCAGCGCGCCGCCACGCGGTATTCAGATCACGTATGATCGCGCCAACTCATGCACTACCCATCTTCAACCCAATGATATTGACTGGGATATCCTATTGAACACGCGTCTTCTCCATCTAACTGGAATAACCCCGGCACTTTCATCATCGTGCCGCGTGATTATCGGTGAGGCATTGCATCGTGCAAAAGAACGCGGTGTGCCAGTCAGCTTTGATATAAATTATCGGCAAAAGCTGTGGGCTGAAACGGAGGCACAACAAATCCTTTTGCCCTTTCTCCAACAATCCGAGATAGTATTCTGCAGTGGAAGAGATGCAACAAGACTCTTCAATTGCAGGGGCTCCATGTATGAGATTGCGCAAGGAATGCTGGAACGCAGCCAGGCGCGTACCGTAGTAGTCACTTTTGGTGAGCAGGGCGCCTTGTTATGGGATGGAAAGGAATGGCAGCATGAACCATCTGTCCCAACACACATCGTTGACCGCCTGGGGGCTGGCGATGCGCTTGCAGCAGGTGTTATCCACGGATGGTTGAAGGGTGACCTTATTAGTGGATTACGTTATGGCGTTATTCTTGCCGCCCTAGCTCTCAGTCAATCGGGCGATATGGTAATCACAAACGAAACGGAGTTGCAGGCTCTCACACAGGGAAGTTCCACCATACTTCGCTAATTTGGGATGTGAGTTGCTTCATCTGAATTTCCCCGGTATACTGTGCCCACTGTTGCAAAATCCGCTTGTAAGAGTCAATGGTACGGTCGGACAGGCCTTCGGCTGCTTTATAATTCCGGTAGCCGTTGATGGCCTTACTGAGGGCTAACTGGTTCGAAGAACTGCGGTTCATACAAAAACCTCCTGATATGAGATTAATGTCAATCGCAGTTCTTCGGGTTAACCAAAAACCATGGCCCGAAGAGCCATGGTTTGCGTTTAGTAGCGGGGGCAGGACTTGAACCTGCGACCTTCGGGTTATGAGCCCGACGAGCTGCCACTGCTCCACCCCGCATCGTTGCAAGCCTGGCGATATTACCATAGCTAATATGCAAAGTCAAGCAAATATCTATAAGAGGCATATAAACAATATCATAACAACTTAATAACACAGTACAATTTGTTGAAAAAATTTGTTAAGATTGGTGTATAATACGACGACCTTAACAAGTCACATCCCGCTCATCTAGTAATGTGATTTTAAATTTTCAAAACACGCGGGGCAGGCCCTTATCTAAATCAAACTATATGAAGAACGCCACACTTTTGGTTATCGAAGGACGGCATGCAGAAATCCCTTCTTTTGCCTCTGATTTGCAGAAGAAGGGATTTGATGTCCATACTGTTTTGAATGGCAGTGAAGCCCTTTCACGCCTTAAAGAAGTCAGCCCAAGCCTGGTTGTCATTAATGCTGCATCAATTCGTAGCACAGGTTTACGCATCTGCCAATCGATCCGTGAACAAGATCCAAAGCTTCCCATTATTCTGATTCTTGAAACAGATAAATCCGTTGATAAAAACGCGGCTGATTCAGTGCTTGAATTACCATTCACCGTACAGAAGCTCGTAAACCGCATCAAGCCGCTTTTACCGGGTGATGGCAAGAATGTGTTACACGTTGGGCCGATTCGTCTCGATCTTGAAAAGCGCCGCGTGCGGTCGCTTGGTAAGAATACAAAGCTCACTCCGCGCCTAGTTACCTTGCTTCATCTCTTGATGGATAAACATGGCGAAGTTGTAGAACGCGAATGGCTTTTCAAAAAAGCATGGGAAACAAATTACACTGGCGATACACGCACACTAGATGTTCATATCTCTTGGCTGCGCGGCGCAATTGAGCTTGATCCCGATAACCCAAAATTCTTAAGAACGATTCGCGGTGTCGGCTACCGCCTAGATATATAACAATTACAAGACGATTTGATACTGTTCCCCATTAATGGTCACCAGCCGGACGCAAATTGTGTGCCCGGTTTTGATTTTAATCTCCTGAGGAATTACTCCGCTGCGCGCGTGACGTTGAGCCTGCGCGACGCTTTTGAACAAATTTCCATCCCAGTCCGGATCTACTTCCCAATAATCTACATTTTCAGAATCACCGAGCTGGATGGAAGAGGATGAGAGTTTAATATTAAATGTGGAAGCTTGGGCAGAATCAATTTTCCATGGTTGAGACTTCGATCTTTCCAAAGAAAACGGAGCAGAACCCGAATTTACCAAACGCCCGCGTGTGGTATGGACAGCTCGGAAGGTCTCATCGCAGGCAATGAACTGCCGCCCGGTTTGCGCAGCAATAAAAGGCGTCGTTCCCGAACCACAGAAGAAGTCTGCGACGATATCACCCGAATTGGATGAAGCCAAAATAATGCGCTCAAGCAAAGCTTCAGGCTTTTGCGTGGGATAACCTGTTCGCTCGTTATGCAAACGTGCAACTACCGGGAAATACCACCAATCCTCAGGCACTTTGCCGCGGTCAAGGTCTGGCACTTTGCCAAACCCGGCTTTTCGTGACGACTTGAAGGTAATAACCGTATTGGGGTTATATGGCTCGCGCACTTTGTCTGCGTTAAAGGTGTAATCTTCACTTTTCACATAAACTAAAATCGTATCATGTTTACGATTGAACGCTCGACGTATAGGTGAAGGGCCATGGTAAGTCCAAATAATTTCGTTCAACAAGTGATCTTCACCAAAGAACTCATCCAGTAAAAGCCGGGCATAAGCGTCTGCGTGCCAGTCCAGGTGGAGATATAGGGTTCCATTGGGGGCCAACAGACAATACATTCGCTCGAGTCTTTCATATAAGAATTGCAAATATGAATCCAAATCTGGCCAGGCATCGTGATAGCCTTCGGCAAGTTTCCAGCTTTCTGGCTTGCGCGAATCCTCTCCACGGCCGATACGTGCAGAATACTTGCGATTCGTGAAAAATGGCGGATCGGCATAGATAAGATTAATCCGACCTTCGTACTCTGGCAATAGTGCAGCCATAACCTCAAGGTTTTCTCCCAGAATTAAACGATCTACCGGACGGTCTTTTGGTTGACTTTGCATAAAATCTACGGGATAGCCCTGTACGTCTCCATTTTTGTTTTCAGTGGAACGTACAGGGTAGCCCCCCACGTTCTCTTCTGATGATACGAAACGTGCGGGGTAGCCGCGTCCGTTTGGATAGAGGATCGACTCTTGAATAAGGGGAGCAGGTACGGGGTCCGCGTGATGCTTGCCTGGCCAGGTGAGTGAGGGCATAAGAGGAGTTAGATGTCCGAGGGCGGTGTGCCAAAGTTTTCATGCCAGTAGGTGCCATGAAATGCATGACCCACTTCAGTAAAGAAGGATGTCCAGGGAACACCAGGCAATACATAGCCATCAGAATCAGCGAGCAGGTTACCTCTTTTACCTACATTGAAATAGCTATTTCCCATATGCTTGGCCGCGTATTTATCAATGATCTCGAAATCGCCGCTTGGTGTTGTCGTTGAAAGTCCTTTTTCACCGCTCAGACCTCCACCGGGAATGCCGGAAGAAACATTCGTCTGAAAAACGATTTTGCCATTTTCGTAAGCTGTTAGTCTTTGCGTCGTGAGATTGACTTCGATTTTCTTTTGTTCGGCTGGTACCTCAGGGCTGATCGGGTCAAACATTTCAGGCGGTACCATTTTGAGATGTATCGCAGGGACAAAGTATGGCACGTTTGAATCCAATTCATCATAGATGCGATACCAATCGGATGTACCATCCGGTCCATCTTTCGTTAACTGATCTACCCAGTGCACGGAGCCATAGTAAATTGGTGGAGCGAGACTATCCCAGCTATTCGTCGTCTTGATGTAACGGAAAGGTTGTGAAAACGGGACCGTCACCTCAGCCAGGCGGCGCGTGCCCTCAGGAATATCTACTGTCTGATTGTAGATAAACTTTACCCTCTGCAAACGCCCGCGGTGAATAAAACCACCCCACACGCGGTACCAGTAAGGATTGTGTTTCGGCTCTTTTGCTTTGACCAAATCATAGTAATGAACTAGCTCATCACGATATAACGTACGGACGATGGCACTTTCATCAGTTGGCTCACGACGCACAGGCACCTCTGCCGTTGCGATCCGTACCATATTGCTATCATCAAAATTGGAAAGATGAGGAAGTAATGGCGTAATCGCCATGCTCCCGAGCGAAATGCCACCAAGTTTGAGAAAATCGCGTCGCGAAAATCGGGATTTCATGTTGAGGATTGTACACCAAAATTCTGACCTCCTCGCAATCCAGGGTGGGGGTAAAAAAACTGCCCTTCGCATGGCGGAGGGCAGTTTGCAATATTCAATTGAATTAGGCTTGCATGGGTTCGGGGAACATATCCTTGAACAGGATTTCCAGGGCTATCGTGTGGCTGCAACGCTTATGGGTTAGAAAAAATTCGCAATCGCAGGCAAATGTTCCGTTGTCAAATGTAACATGATGATCGTTGTTGTCACCGTGAAAGGTAAGATCGAACTTGTTGAAGCGAAAGCGCTTCCGGTCTTCTGCATATCTCTTGGCCTTCTCGAGTTTGCCGATCAGTCCATAATCCATTTTATTTCTCCTTTTTGGAAGAGAGTAAACAAAAAGACACGCGGAGATAACCGCGTGTCTTACATCACCAAACTGTCGTCTTATCACCAAATAATCGCATACGACAATAATACCTTGTATAACGAGTATAGCCCGTTTCAAAAGGCAAGTCAACATCAAAAAAGAAATTTTAATGAATCCGTAGAGATGTTGTGGTTTTGAAAAATAAGTGGGATTATGCGCAACTAACGCCAACAACGGGTAGATAGTATAAGAATAGCAATGTTTCTTCTGCAAAAACTTTTGCAATAACGATTCTTTTTTTTCCTACTACTCCTCAACGAGTCCAATACGTTTCCTCTACGATTATGAATTTACGTAGACAAATT
>WNFZ01007515.1_pt1 | contig 11769 bp, 10 predicted proteins | sample 5400081 | NCBI WGS metagenome assembly WNFZ01 (sample SAMN13153365, study PRJNA577476) | soil metagenome | isolation source: 80 cm soil or saprolite under grassland replicate 1 | place: USA:California | collected 2016-06-15
CGTCGAGCTTGCCCTGTTCCATCAGGTAACAACCGATGTCGTTGTACGGGTTGCCGAAGGCCGGGTCCGTCGCGATCGCCTTGCGGCACTCTTCAATCGCGTCGTCCAGGCGGCCGGCGAAGGAGTAGGCCCATCCCCGAAACGTGTAGGCCTCCGCCGTGGGCCTCACTTCCAGCGACCGAGTGAAGAGCGCGACGGCCTCCTCGAGATCTCCGGAGAGGAGCCGGTGGGTACCCTCCTGCCAGAGCTGCAGGGCCGTCTCCAGTGCGTCCATCCTCCAATGTTACCTTGCAGCGCAACCCGTCTCCCTCTCCCGGCGGGAGAGGGTCGGGGTGAGGGGCCTCGCTGACTGCCCAGGATTTTCCGGCACAGTTTTCGTATTGAACAGAGCGTGATGAGCGGGCGGCGTCTGGTGTCGGCGGTCCTGGTCATCGCGGGGATGGTCCTGCTCGGGGCCGCAGGTCTCCATTACTTTCGGGGATTCGAGGCGCAGCGCGATAGCCGCCGGTCCTGGGAGGAGGCTCGCCCGGCGCTGCCTGTGCCCACGCTTCACGTTCCAACCCCGACGTTTCGAGAGAACCCGGGGATCTCGGCACCTTCCTCGACGCCTCCGGCAGCGGAGCAGACCCCCGCCGCTCCCTATCCGTACGGCCAGGCGATTGCCCGTCTGCGCATCCCCTCGGCCAGGATCGACTGCATCGTCTTCGGCGGCGACGACCTCGCGACCCTCGAGAGGGGTCCCGGCCACGTGCCGGGCTCGGAACTGCCCGGGGAAGAGACCTCGCGCAGAAACTGCGTGATCACCGCGCACCGGGACTCTCACTTCCGCCATCTCGGGTGGCTGCGCGTGGGGCAGCGGATCGAGCTCGAGACACCCTCCGGAAACACTTCCTACCGCGTTGTGTCTCGCGAGATCGTGAAGCCGGACGCCGTGCGGGTCCTCCAGCCGACCGCCGAGCCGCGGCTGACGCTGATTACCTGCTACCCCTTCAACTGGGTCGGTCCCGCCCCGCAGAGACTCGTGGTCGTGGCCGAACCCCTTCTCTCCCGGACTCCTCCCGTCAAGACCGCCGGAGGCGCCGGCGGCTAGTAATGCGCTCTAGCAAGCGGCTGCACCCGACGGCGGCCGCGCCTCCCGGTTGCCGTGTAGAATCGACGTCGTACGGCCGCCGCGCGTGAGCCGCAACGTTAGGCGGCCTGGGCAGGTCTCGAAACGATGGTTGAGATCGAGTGCCAATTGACGGCGCGGGATTACGTTCCAGCGCAGTACCTGCGCGCTCGACCTCGTCCTTGGTTTGGTTGGGTTGGAACCGCGCCGTTTGTGAGGGCCCCCACCTGAAGGACAAGCTCGTCGATATCATCGAGAACGAGGCTCGCCTCGAAGCGCTGCGGCGGACGTCGCTCCTCGATTCCCCGCCTGAGGAGGCGTTCGACCGGTTGACGCGCCTGGCCACGACCGTGCTCCGCGTGCCGGTGGCCCTCGTGTCGCTGGTGGACGGCAATCGGCAGTTCTTCAAGAGCCAAAGCGGGCTGTCCGAGCCTCTCGCGTCATTGCGGCAGACGCCTCTGACGAACTCGTTCTGCAAGCATGCCGTGGGATCGCGCGAGCCCCTCGTCGTGGCAGATGCCCGGCGGGATCCACTTTTCCGGCACAGCCCTGCCGTCTCCGAGGACAGGGTGATCGCGTATGCGGGGATCCCGCTGATCACTTCGGAAGGACACGCCCTCGGGACGTTCTGCGTTGTGGACAGGCAGCCTCACGACTGGACGGAGGCGGAGATCGGGATCCTCCGAGTTCTCGCGACCTCCACGATGTCCGAGATCGACCTGCGGCGTCTCGTGGGCGAGCTCCGAACCTTGACCGCGAACCTGCAGGGTCTCGTGGAGTCTCGGACTTCCGAGCTCTGCGCCTCGGAGGAGCGCCTGCGCGTCCTCCTCGACGTCAACAACGCCATCGTCACCTGTCTCGACCGAGATTCCCTGTTTTCGGCGACCGCGGCCGCTCTGCGGAGCGCGATCCCGTTCGACCGTGCCGCGCTCGTCCTGCACGATCCCGTCAAGGACGTCTTCAAGGTTCTGGGCGTGGCGAGCCCGGCGCCGTCGCCTCCCGTCATTCCGATCGGGACCGAATGGCCGCGGCAGCAAACCCGCGCCGGCTGGGTCCTCGATCACCGCGAGCCGCTCCTTACGGCGGACCTCAAGGATTCGCCCCCGTTCCTCGAGCACGCCGCGCTGCTCAAGGAAGGGATCCGCTGCGCCATCTCGGTTCCGATGACGATGAAAGCGAAGATCCTTGGAACGCTGAACGTGGGGAGCCGCGTGCCCGGTCGGTACGGCGCTGACGAGGTCTCGCTGCTCGCGGCGATCGCCGAACAAGTGGCGCTCGCCATCGAGAATTTGCTTGCTTACGAGGAGATCGCCACCCTCAAGGCGCGCCTTGAGGAGGAGAACGTCTACCTTCAGGAGGAGGTCCGTGCGGAGGCCGCGTTCGGCGACGTCGTCGGCCAGTCCCAGGCGATCCTCGATGTCCTTGCGTCGGTGCGTAAGGTGGCGAAGACCGATTCCACGGTTCTGGTCACGGGCGAGACGGGCACCGGAAAGGAGCTGATCGTCCGCGCGATCCACGATCTGAGCCGGCGGAAGGACAAGCTCCTCGTGAAGGTGAACTGCGCCGCCCTCCCGGCCGGTGTGATCGAAAGCGAGCTCTTCGGGCACGAGAAGGGAGCGTTCACCGGCGCGCTCACGCGGAAGGTCGGCCGGTTCGAGCTCGCCAACCGGGGCACGCTCTTCCTCGACGAGATCGGCGACCTTCCGTTGGAGCTGCAGGCGAAACTCCTGCGCGTACTGCAGGACGGCGAGTTCGAGCGCGTCGGCGGGACGCAGACGTTGAAGGTAGACGTGCGGCTGATCGCGGCCACGAATCGCGACCTCGAGCGTGCCGTGAGCGAGGAGCGCTTCCGCGCGGACCTCTATTACCGTCTCAACGTCTTTCCGATCGTCATCCCCCCCTTGAGAAAGCGGCCGCAGGACGTCCCGCGCCTCGCCCGGCATTTCGCCATGCTTTACGCATCGAAGATGGGGAAGCACGTGGGTCCGCTGAGCGCGGACGTGCTGGACCGGCTGGCGGCCTACGCCTGGCCCGGAAACGTGCGCGAGCTGCAGAACGTCATCGAGCGGGCGGTCATCCTTTCACCCAAGGGCCGCTTCGAGCTTGGCGACGTCGCGGCGGCGCCGGCCGGCGGGAGCCCGAAGCCGCAGGCGCGGAGCCTCGAGGACATCGAGCGGCAGCACATCGTTGCGGTTCTCGAGGAGACCGGTTGGCGGGTCAGCGGTGAGCGCGGCGCCGCCAAGATTTTGGGCCTCAAGCGAACGACGCTCGAGTCCCGCATGAGGAAGCTCGGCATCCTCCGCCGCTCGTAATCAAGGACGCGCGACAGAGGGCGGCTCGCCGCCGACCGGCACGCGGCCCCACCCCGTGCCATCCATTCGGCATTCTCCCAACCGGTCGGCTTGCATCCCCGGGCCGGCTCGGCCCGATCTGTAGGCCTTCCGGCCGCTCAACTCGACTCCGTTCAGCCGTTTGCGTTTCTCGGGGGCCGGCGTAGGAGGAGCCTGGTACGCCGTATGCGTATTGACCTGCCATGCCGGAGAGACGAGGAGGTCGAAGTGACGTTACGGATCACACGCGTGAAGGGATCGCGCTCCCGGGCAACGCTCAAGCTCGAGGGGAGCGTCATCGCGGAGTGGGCCGCCCTGCTGCAGCGCGAATGCTCCGATCTTCTTCGATCCTGGGGTGCGGTGAGTCTCGATCTGGTGGACGTCAGTTTCGTCGACCGGGCCGGCGTCGAAGCCCTCGAGCGATTGAGCCGCCAGGGAGTCGAGATCCGCTGCCGCCCCGGGCCCGTCGCGAGCGTGCTCGAGGGAGAAGGCGTCCGCGTCACGCGGGATGCGGACGGCGTCGACGGTGGGCGGTATTAGCAGGTCGCTGAAGGAACCCGGAACGAGGAAAAGGAGGTAGTACCTGAGGACTTCTCAATGATTTCAGTAGATCGTATGGAGGTGGTGCGTCGGTCTCTTGGGTCAAGCGAGGCAAATCAAGGACAACAGCGCGCAGCAGTAATAGTGTGTCCGGGCGTTAGGATTCGCCCACTAACAAAGGAGGAACCATGAAGGGATACCGGATCGCGGCCGCAATGACCATCATCGTCGGATTTACGCTAGGTGGAGGAATGGGACCAGTGGCGTCGGCCGCAGGAAATCAAGCATTCGGTTTTAACGCTCCCCTCGTTTCCGGATTCCCTGGAGGCCGCTCGGCGGAAATCACCGGAGGCGGCGCCTACAACCTGCCGGACTTCGTTCACTCGGGAGGCGGCTTTCGTTGCCTCTCGAACATCACCGCGGGGTTATTCAGCGGATGCCTTGCCGGACAGGGAGTGCGCTGGGATACGGCACAGGTGCTCCAGTCCACGACCTTCAAATGCACGGGCGCCGCTACCGAAACCCTGAAAACGGCGCACACGGGCGACAAGACGGTTGTGTTGTTCGCCGATTTCTACCGGCAGGGGGATGGGGACGACGAATCGTTTACAGCTCAGATGATTGTCTCGGAAACCGATCTGGCGCCCGATATCGAGGGTGTCCAGAACGTCTGGATACAGCAAATCGGTTGCGGGACGGCGATCGCCAACTTCAACTAAGGCGATGTCGAGGAAGACGCTTATCGCTCCGGTCCGAGCCCGGTGCGGGAGGTGCACTCTTCATTCCCCCTCGACTACAAGGAGGTCCATAATGCGTTTCCTTCGCCTGCCAGTGATGACCTTTCCCGCTCTCGCTATCCTCGCAAGATGCGCCACCGCGCAACCGCTCGCGCCGCCCGAAGTGCCTGCGACGCTTCGCCCTCCAGCTGGCCAATCCCTGTATCTCGAAGCTCTTGCCACCGGCGTCCAGATCTACGAGTGCTCGCAGAAGCCTGACTCGGCATACGAGTGGGCCTTCAAAGCACCGGAGGCCTCACTCGCGGACCGCTCGGGCCACTCGCTGGGCAAGCACTACGCGGGCCCAACATGGGAGTCGAGCGACGGCAGCACTGTTGTCGGTGAGGTCAAGGCCAGAGATCCAGGCCCGAAGCCTTCGGCCATCCCGTGGCTGCTGCTGGCCGCCAAGGCGAACACTGGTTCTGGTACTTTTGCTGCGGCCAAGAGCATCCAGCGAGTCGCCACAGCCGGAGGGCTCGCACCGGCCGAAGCTTGCACAGGAGCCAACCTCAAGCAGGTCGCGAGAGTTCCTTACACGGCAACCTACTATTTCTATCGGTAGGCGCCGTTGCCGAGAGCCACGGCTTCGTGCCGAGCGAAGGCACCTTGATGCTTCCGCCTTCTTCAGCTACTTCTGTTACGACGCCCCATCGGTCTTCCGAACGATTGTTCGCATCGCCGCGTTGGCCTGCGGCGTCGTCGCATCTATGGCCGCCTTCCCGCCCTCCAGAATTCCCTCATCCTGTGCCGCCTTCAAAACCCAGTCGAAGAATCCCCGGTGGATCTCTTCGGGAAACTTCCGCCTCAGTCGCAACAACCTCCAATGGTCCTGCGTGGTCTCCGCCAGCCCGTACCCGAGAGACTCCCGTAACGACTACTAAGTTAGTCCGCGCAATTCCACGCGATCGCCCGCTTCACCCTTCCTGATCGAGGACGCGCGACAGAGGGCGGCTCGCGTCCCGCCGACCCGCAGGCCTCGCCCCATGCCATCCATTCGGCATTCTCCCAACAGGCCGGCATGCATCCCCGCGCGGGCTCCGCCGGATCCGCGGGCCTCCCGGCCGCCCAACTCGACTCCGTTCAGCCGCTTGCGCTCCTCCGGGGCGGCGTGGGGGAGCCTGGCACGCCGCACGCGTATTGACCTGCCCATGCCGGAGAGACGAGGAGGTCGATGTGATGAGCCACAGCCAAGGAGGAAACCATGACGCAATTGCAAGCCGAAAAGATCGAAGAATCGAAAAACAGCCTGCTCACGCGCAGGTTTAAGAGCTTCTAAAGAGGGAATCGAGATTCGACCTGACGACATCGGTTGCTGGAGGAATGACGATGCTGAAGAAACGAAAAGATGCGGTTGGAAGGATCCGGTCTTGCGTGAGAGTGTATCTGTTCGCTGTGGCGCTCTCGCTTCTCGCCGCCGGACGCCTTCTTGCCGAGACGGTGACGTTGCCCGTGGCGGCGTCGGTGACGGGGGTTGGGGGTGCGCCGTTCGTCTCGGACGTGCGGGTGTTCAATACTTCCTACGCCGATGTGCTGACGGTGACGGCGGTGTACCGGGCCAACGGGGCGACGCGGGTGTTTCCGCTGGCGCCGCGGCAGGCGAGGGCATTCGATGACATCGCCGTGAGCCTGTTCGCGAGTCCCGGGTCTCTGGGGGCGGTGGAGTTCACGAGCGGGGCGGCACAGGGCACGCTGGTGGTGTCCTCGCAGTTGCGCTCACCGGTCAATACAGGCGGTTTCGTGGGGATGTTCATCCCGGGGCTGCCACCGTCGGCGGCGAGCGCGGTGACGGTGCTGACGGGACTGGTCAACGGGGATTCCCGGACGAACATCGGTATGTACAACCCCAACGGCAACTCGGTGACGGCCACGATCCGCCTCTTCGACGGGCCGGTGCTGCTAGGGACGACAGGGTTGGGGCTGGCAGGGCACGCGGCGACGCAGGTCAACAACATCTACGGGGTCGTGGGATTCGGGAGCCTGGTGAGGACGAACGGATACGCGACGGTGGAGTCGAGCGACGCGGGCAGTCCGCTGTTCACGTACGCGGCGGAGGCGGACAACGAGTCCGGGGACTTGATCCTGATTGTTGGGGCGCCGGACGTCGCGGCGCCTCCGGGCTTCAATCCGCCTACCGCCACCGCGACCGACATTCCGAGCGGCCCTACCAGCACGCCGAGTCCGCTGCCACCCACAGCGACGCCGACACCTACGGCGCCGGCCGTGGTGGTCATCAGTCTTATGGCCACCCAATTCGAATGGAACTTCACCGGCACCGGAGCCGAAGGCTCGACGCTCCAGGTTAAGGTCGGGCAGACGTACCAGCTCCAGATCCGCGATGGAGATCCTCCCGGAAACATCGCGCACGGATTCAGCGGGATCCCCTCGCTCGGAATTTCGGCGCAGTCACTGACTGCGGGAGGAGTGGCAAAGACGGTCACCTTCACGCCAAACTCGGGGCAGCTCGGCACGCACTTCTTCTCGTGCGATCAGTCCATTTGCGGCAGCGGACACGGCAACATGCTCGGCACGATCAAAGTCAATTCCTAATAGCCATGACGCAATTGCAAGCCACGAAGATTGAGGAGTTGAAGAACAGCTTAAGGGGAGAGATTCTTCTTCCGGGCGACGGTGCCTACGAAAGCGCGCGTAAGATCTGGAACGCGATGGTCGACAAGCGCCCCGAGCTCATCGCTCGTTGTGCCACCACGTCGGACGTCGTCCACGCAGTGAACTTCGCGAGGGACAACGGGCTGTTGCTCACCGTGCGCGGCGGCGGGCACAACATCGCCGGCAATGCCGTGTGCGACGACGGTATCGTGATCGACCTTTCGCAAATGAAGGCCGCGAGCGTCGACGCTGACAAGCGCCGCGTCACGATCGAGGGCGGCGCCACGCTCGCGGACCTCGACGCCGCCACCCAGGCCCACGGCCTCGCCACGCCCGTCGGCATCAATTCCACCACCGGCGTCGCCGGACTGACGCTCGGCGGCGGATTCGGCTGGCTCAGCCGCAAACACGGCATGACCATCGACAGCCTTGAGTCCGCCGAGGTCGTGACCGCGGCCGGCGAGGTGGTGCGCGCCAGCTCCGTCGAGCATCCCGACCTCTTCTGGGCGCTCCGAGGCGGCGGCGGCAACTTCGGCGTCGTCACCCGCTTCGAGTTCCGACTCCACCCTGTCGGCCCCAACGTGCTGAGCGGCCTGATCGTCTATCCGCTCTCCGAAGCGAAGTCGGTTCTGCAGCGGTACCGCGACTTCGCGGCGAAGGCGCCGGATGACCTCTCCGTGTGGACGCTCCTGCGCCAGGCGCCGCCTCTGCCGTTCCTTCCGAAAGAAGTCCACGGCAAGGGGATCGTGGCACTCGCGTTGCTCTACGCGGGCGATCCGAAACAGGGCGAGCCGCTCATCGAGCCGCTGCGCAAGTTCGGCACTCCCGTTGGCGAGCACGTGGGTGTCCAGCCCTACACCGCCTGGCAGCGAGCCTTCGACCCGCTTCTCACCGCCGGCGCGCGTAACTACTGGAAGTCCCACAATTTCTCGACGCTTAACGATGGGCTGTTCGACGTCGTCATCGAGTATGTCGGCAGACTGCCGTCGCCTCAGTGTGAGATCTTCTTCGGCGCTCTCGGTGGCGCCGCCGCGCGGCCGACCCCGGATTCCGCTGCATACCCTCACCGCGACGCCCAGTTCGTTATGAACTTCCACGGCCGCTGGGAGAACCCGGCCGACGACGCGCGCTGCATCGGCTGGGCGCGCGACTTCTTCAATGCCTCGGCCCCCTTCGCCAGTGGCGGCGTCTACGTCAATTTCCTCACCGCCGATGAGGGCGATCGCGTGCGCGCCGCCTACGGCTCGAACTACCATCGTCTCGCCCAGGTGAAGCGCAAGTACGACCCGAAGAACCTGTTTCGCATGAACCAGAATATCAAGGCGTCCTGAGAGAACGTGATGCGCCTAACTCGGAAGTGCACTCTTCATCCCCCCTCGACTATAAGGAGGTCCATAATGCGTTTCCTTCGCCTGCCAATGATGACCTTTAGTCCCCGCCGCTCGCCCTTTGCCAGCGACCCCCTGTCTGACGAACTCCGAACGACAGAACGGGAAGGTGCGACCGCTCCTTCGGCCGGGCGGTTACGCCGTTCAAGGACGCCGAGGCGGAGAAGGGAGGAGGCCATGAAGACCCATCACATTCTTCCGGTCCTATTTCTGGTCGGTGTCTTTGGGGTGGCAGTCGCTGCCGGGCAGGAGCTGCTTCAAGAGGCGATCCCGAATTGGCCAGCGCCGGCGACGTGGTCGCCTCACAGGGCGAGCCGGGGCGCTTCGGCGATGAGCGCCATCACCAGCCCTCTTCCCTTCATCGGGGTGACTCCCTGCCGGATCGTGGACACGCGAAACGCGGTCGGCCCCTTCGGCGGGCCCGCCTTCTCGTCCGGTCAGACCCGCTCGTTTACGATTCCTGCCGGGCCGTGCAGCGGCATTCCGATCGCCGGGGCGTACTCGCTCAACTTCACGGTCGTCAACATGATCGGCTTCGGCTTCCTGACCGCGTGGCCCGCGGGCACCGTGCAGCCCCTCGTCTCCACGCTCGACTACGTGCCCGCGGAAGGCGCGCTCGCCAACGCCGCCATCGTTCCTACTGGCCCGGGCGGTGCCATCAGCGTCTTCGTCAGCGTCGGCACCGACGTGATCATCGACATCAACGGCTACTACGACGGCAGCGGCTCGCTCCAGTTGAGCCTCTCCCGCCGGGCGGCTCTCGACCAGTTCTGGACATCGCAGAATGCAGCGGCCGTCGGCCTGACGACCGTGGGAGCCACTCCCTTGCTTCTCAAATCCGACGGTGCGGACATCTGGGTGGCAAACTTTCTTGGTGGTGGCACGGTGTCGCGCGTGCGGGCGAGCGACGGCAAGTCGCTGGAGAGCTGGACGGGAGCCCGGTGGCGGGCGCGGTCACGACAGTCGCGAGCAACCTCGGAAACGGTCCCCACAGCATTACGTTCGACGGAGCCCGCGTCTGGACGGCCAACGCCAGCGGATCTGTCTCGATCATCACGCCCGGCGCGACGATCCCCTGGACGGTCACGACGGTGACGGCCGGCTTCTCGAGCCCCAACGGCGCGCTCTACGATGGGGCGAATGTCTGGGTCACGGACATTGACACCGGGACGCTCCTCAGGCTCGATTCCTCCGGCGTCATCATCACGACCGTGACAGTCGGCGTCCAACCACAGTTCCCTGTCTTCGACGGGACAAACATCTGGGTCCCCAACAACATTTCCAACTCGATCTCGGTCGTGCGGGCCTCGGATGGAGCGGTTGTGCAGACCCTGACCGGCAACGGGCTGAATGGCCCGGTCCAGGCCGCATTCGATGGCCAACGAGTGCTGGTCACCAATAACAACGGAGCCACTGCCACTGTCTCCCTCTGGAGGGCGGCCGACCTGGCTCCTCTGGGGTCCTTCACGGTAAGCCCCGGAAACGTCCCGTTCGGCGCATGCAGCGATGGGGTCAACTTCTGGATCACGCAGCCGTCCGCCGGCAAGCTCGTGCGTTTCTAAAATAGACCTGACCTTCACTCCGGGTGGGGCCACCGCGGACGCGCGCCGGAGGATCCAGGTCAACAGCAGGGGGAGCGGCCCCGTCAGGACGGGCCGATACCGTTGACCGCCAGCGCCCAGATGGCGACGGCAAAGTTCAGAAACTGCACTCCGGCTCTCACGGCCTGCCAACGCTCGAAACGGCGGAAGGTCTGGGGGGTGAATCCGCTGTCACGGATCATGCTGGGGCTTCAGGGCTCCTATACGCAGACGTTCAATCGCCGGCATGGGCGTGTGGGCCACCTGTTCCAGGGCCAGTACAAGTCACAGGTGGTGCAGAAGGATCCGTACCTGCTCGCGCTGGTTCGGTATATTCACGAGAACCCGGTCCTCGCCGGCATCGTGGGCGAGCCGCCGGATTACCGCTAGTCGAGCGACCGATGGTATCGGAAGAGAGGAGGGCCCGGCTGGCTCGACGTGAACTCGGTTCTGGGGATATTCGGACGACAACGGCAGGCTGCCGTGCGGGCGTATGCAGCCTTCATGGCTCGCTGTGAGGGAGCAGACTACGAGGATTTGCAAACGTTCGGTCAACTGGTGAAGGGGGACGAGGAGTTTGCGACTCGGATCCTCGATCATTCAGGGGAACCGGAAGTTGTCCGGCGCGGTTTGTCGGTAGACCGAGTCGCCCGCGCCGTGGCCCAGGTCCTGGCCTTGAAGGTACAGGACTTGAGGAGCGCGCGCCGATCTCGGGACCTTTCCTCCGCTCGGGCGATAGCGGGGTATGTTGGCCGGGAGCTGGGAAGGATTTCGCTTTCCAGGATGGCGGAGCACTTTCGCCGCGACCGCTCAACCCTCGTGCGGGATGTCCAGCGGCTCGAGGGGCGTCTGGATCAGACCAGAGAATTGCGAAATACGGTCGCCGCTATCATGAAGCGGTTCCCCGCTCAGCTGTGATGCAGCAAATCAGCACCGACCCCATCACTGTCAATTTGGGGCGCCTAACCCGGCGTTGCAGCGGACGCCAAGCCGTTCGGCGACACGCGAGAAACGTGAAGCGCCGGGCGGGGAGCCACCAGGAGTTTGGGCCGCACCAGTATTGTGCTTCCGTTCCGTCCTGGCCGGCGGCCGGCAGAGATCTCCCCGCAGGAGCGGCCGGCCCTTCCGGCTCAACGGCATCCAGCCACTGCAAGCGCCGGCCCGTTGAACAGCATCCCGGCCCAGGCGTATCGTCCCGCCATGTGGCGGCTCATCAACCAGCTCTCGCCGAACCCGCGGCTGCAGCGGACTCGCTTGCGCTCGCCGCTGAGCCGCAAATCGTTAGAGGGCGGAAGTCGCAGCTGACCTCACACGACATGGAGGAAGCCACGCAACTCTTCACGAGGCACCTCACCCTGATCGGCATAGTCCTAGTCCTGACTGGATCCTGGCTGACCAGCCTCAGGATCATCGCATTCCGCAGCACGGGCCAGCCGCCTT
>WNFZ01008763.1_pt1 | contig 11768 bp, 13 predicted proteins | sample 5400081 | NCBI WGS metagenome assembly WNFZ01 (sample SAMN13153365, study PRJNA577476) | soil metagenome | isolation source: 80 cm soil or saprolite under grassland replicate 1 | place: USA:California | collected 2016-06-15
GAACCCCCGCCGCCCCCGCCGCCCCCTCCTGAGCCGCCACCGCTGCGGCCATCACGGCCGGCGAAGCCGTCACCGTCGATTGCCGATCTGCCCCTGCTCGACGTCGGGCACTTACCGGAGGAGGCACCACCGCCGGCGGCCCCAATGCGCCCCCCGCCCCCGGTAGTGCCACGTCCCGCCGTGCGCCGGCCCAGTCCGGTTGGCCCGCGGGTGGTTGAGCCGGAGCCGCGGCGGCGGCGGCGCGGGAGGGGCGGGGTCCTGACGGTGCTCGGACTGCTCCTGATGGCGGCTGCGGGGGGCTATTGGTACTTCGTGTACCGCCCGGCGCATGCCGCCCCTCCTCCCGCGCCGGTGGCGGCGAGGCCTCCCACGGGAGCGAGACCGGCCCCTTCCGGAGACACGCTGCTCCCGATCTTCGACCGTCTCGGCGACACGCTCGGCCTCACGATTCGCGCGTACAACGACCGCGCCAAGCTGTACGACGGCCGGCAGCTGGACTGCGCGGGATTGGCGCGCGGGCTCGCGGCGCTCGAGGATGAGTGGACGGCGTATAACGTGCGGGGCAAGTCCAAGGTCGGCGTGCTCGACGCCGTGCGCGCAGGGCGTGACCGCGCCCTCTATGCCGGCGTCGACAGCGTCGAGCGGCACTTCGACCGCTCCGGGTGCGCGCGGTTGTGAGGGGGGCGCTCGTGGTTCTCCTGCTGCTGGCGACGGCTCCCCCTCTGGCCGCTCAGACTTCAGAGCCGCTCCGCAAGACGGATCTCATCCGCCTGTTGACCGGCGGCGCGCTCTCGCATGGTGAGATCGCCGACTTGATCCGCCGCAATTGCGTCTCGTTCACCCCCACCGCGCGCGACCGCGTGGATCTCGCCGCGCTTGGCGCCGACTCGCTGATTCTGACAAGGATCGCGACGTGCGTGGGGGCCGGACCCGCCGCGAGCTCGCGGCCGGCGGGAGCGGCGCAGCCCCCCCCTGTTGCCGCCGCCGTGGTGGTCGTCGTGCCGCTGCAATCCCGTGTCACGGCGGAGGCGGGGAGCGAGGCGATCGTCGCCGTCGCGCTGCGGCAAGGTGAACAGCCGGTGCCGGGCGCTCGGCTCGTGCTCCGCGGCAGCGGCGGCGCTGGGGGAACGGTCAGGGCGGGACCCGATGCCGTCGCGGTGACGGACGCCCGGGGCATCGCTTCGTTCCGCGTGCGGGCGGGGTCCGCGCCGATCACCCGCTCGCTCACGGTCGAGGCCACGGACGGGACGATGCTTGCCGGACAGACCACCGTGGAGTTCATCACGCTCCCGGCCGCAGTGTCGCGGCCGGTGCCCGTGGCGACGACTCGACCCGGGCGTACGCCCCGGCCGTCGCCGACGAGCACGGGCTGGGTGGCGGGCACCGGCCAGCGGGGGGTCGTGGGTCGTCGCGCGGCGGTGCCGCTGATCTTCGAGGCGCGGGACTCGACGGGCGCGCCCATCACAGGAGTGCCGGTAACCCTCGTGGTGGCGAACGGCCGGCTGCTCGCGCCTCCCGACCGCACCGATTCTGCGGGCGCGGTGTGGGTGGACCTGGAGTTCGGCCCGCGTGCCGCGGCCACGACCGTGACGGCGACGCTCGGCGCGCTCGTCCGCCAGGCGACGCTCTACCCGGCGCCGGGTCCGGCCGCGCGACTCCTGGTGCTGCGCGGGCGGGACACGGTGACGCGGCGTCTCGAGCTCGATCCCGACGCGGCGTCGAATCTGCTGGTGATCCCCACCGATGCGTTCGGCAACCCGCTGCCCGTCCGTGGGCTGCTCGCCGCAGTCGGTGACGGCCGCGTGCTCAAGGTGCTGGGGGTCACGACCGATAGTCAGGGTGGCCACGTGACGTTGCGTCCCGGTCGCGCCGGCGGCAGCGCCACGAACCTCGCCGTGCAGGCCTCGGGGCTGCGGACGGATTTCACCGCCTCGGTGCGGGCCCGGCGTCCCTAGCGAAGCTCTGCACAAGTCGACGCCGCCCTGCTATGTTCCGCGTGCATCGATGATCGCTCTCGCCCGCAAATACCGTCCCCGGAAGTTTTCCGAGCTGATCGTGCAGGATCACGTGGCCGCGGCCCTGCGGGGGGCCGTGGCCCAGGGCCGGACCGCGCACGGCTACCTGTTCGCGGGCCCCCGCGGCGTGGGCAAAACCACGGCGGCGCGGATCCTCGCCATGGCGTTGAACTGCCCCAACCAGCGCGACGGTGAGCCGTGCGGCACCTGCGACTCCTGCACCCGCATCTGGACCGGCCAGGCGAACCTCGACGTCGTCGAGCTGGACGCGGCGTCGAATCGCGGCGTCGACGACGCCCGCGACCTGCGGGAGCGCGCGATGTACGCGGCGAGCGTCGAGCACGGCCACAAGGTCTACATCGTTGATGAAGCGCACATGCTCACGCGGGAGGCGTGGAACGCCCTCCTCAAGATTCTCGAGGAGCCGCCGCCGCGAGTCGTGTTCGTCTTCGCCACCACCGAACCGCAGAAGATCGCCCAGACCGCCGCGCCGATTCTGTCGCGCCTGCAGCGCTTCGACTTCCGGCGCATCGGGCCGCACGCGATCGTGGAGCGGCTGCAGCAGGTGTGCGCCACGGAGAAAATCGCCGTCGACGAAGATGCCCTGCGCCTCATCGCCCGGAGCGCGGACGGCGGGATGCGCGACGCGCTGTCGCTGCTCGACCAGGTGGGCTCCTTCGGCGAAGGGCCGATCACCGCGGCGCGCGTGCGGGAGGTGCTCGGGCTCATCGCCGACGATCTCTACGGCGAGACGCTGCGCCTCGTGGCCGAACGCGATGCGGCGGCGGTGTTCCCGCTCGTGGACCGCCTCGTCGAGGCGGGCGCGGACCTGGGGGAATTCGTCGGGGGCGCCGGCGAGGTGCTCCGGGCCGTCCTGCTCGTCGGCATGGGCGGCCAGCCCGAGGGCCTGACCGAGGGCCTGGGGCAGCTCGTGCGGGCCACCGCCCCACGACTGCCGCCGGCGGACGTCGTGCGCCTGCTGGCCCTCCTGGCCGACATCGAGCCGCAGGTGCGCCGCAGCGGCAATCCCCGGCTCGTCGTCGAACTGCTGCTGCTGCGCTGGGCGATGATGGATCGGACGGTGGAGTTGGCCGAGGTGCTGAGAGCGCTGGACAAGGGCGACGGCCGTCGTCGCTGCCGAGCGCGGTGTCGTCGCCGTCCGCGTGCTCGACGGCAACGCCGGTCACGCGACGGGCATCGACCACAAGCGCGACGCGCTCGCCAAGCTCGTGGGGGAGTATCTCACCGAGCCGGTGCGGATCCGCGTGGAGGGGGTCGGGCAGGCTGCGGCCGGGCGTGGCGAGCGGCCGGCGCGCCTGACGACGGAGACCGCCAACGCGGAGCGGTTGAAGTTGCTGCGCGGCAAGGACCAGACGTTGGGCGCGGCGATCGACGCCCTGGATCTGGAGCTGCTCGAGTAGCTTGCGACACCCATAGGCCAGGGGTAACTTTCGACGTATGGCGGATTTATCCAGCCTGCTCCAGTTGGGGCAGCAGATGCAGGGGCGGCTGACCGAGATCCAGTCTCAGCTGGCGCAGCAGACGGTGACGGTGTCGGCCGGCGGGGGAATGGTGCAGGCGACGGCGGACGGCCGGGGCCAGATCCGCGCCATCACCATTGCCCCGGAGGTGGTGCGCCAGGGCGACGTGGAAATGCTCGAGGACCTGGTGCTGGCCGCGGTGGCGGAGGCGCAGAAGCGGGCCGCCGAGCTGCAACAGGCCGAAGTGCGCAAGCTCGCCGGGGGTATGCCGTTCCCGTTCCAGCTGCCATTGTAACACGACGTGTCGGCCATTGAAGATCTCGTGACGGAGCTGGCCAAGCTCCCCGGGATCGGATCCAAGACCGCGCAGCGGCTCGCGTTCCACCTGCTCAAGCAGCCGGCGGACGCCGCCGAGCGGCTGGCGGAGGCGATCCGGCGCGTGCGCGCGCAGGTGACCCCGTGCGGCGCCTGCGGGAATCTCTCCGACGAGGATCCGTGCGCGATCTGCCGTGACCCGCGGCGCGATCCCACGCTGCTGTGCGTGGTGGAGGAGGCGAAGGACGTCGCCGCCATCGAGCGCGCGGGCCGCTACCGGGGGCGCTACCATGTGCTCGGCGGCCGCGTGTCGCCGCTGGACGGCGTGGGTCCCGAGGCCTTGCGCATCGCCCCGCTGATCGAGCGGGTGCGAAACGGGGCCGGGGTGCGTGAGGTGATCGTCGCGACCAACCCGTCGATGGAGGGTGAGGTGACCGCGACGTACCTGCAGCAGGTGCTGCGTCCCACGGGCGTGCGCGTGACCCGGATCGCGCGCGGTCTGCCCGTCGGGGGCGATCTCGAGTATGCCGACGGCGTGACGATCGCGCAGGCGCTGGCCGCGCGGCGCGAGATGGGGGAGGAGTGAGCCGAGGAGCGCGATGACGGGTGCCGCCAGCTGGTCGTTCAGCGAGAACGACTTCAAACAGATCCAACAACACCTGCAGGCGTTTCTGCGGGACTCGAACGCGCGCTGCGCGCTGCTCGTGGACCGCACGGGCCAGCTCGTGGCCACCGTGGGCGAGACGCCGCAATTCGACCCCACGGCCTTCGCTTCCCTCACTGCCGCCGACTTCAGCGCCAACGACCAGCTCGCGAAAATGATCGGCGAGCCCGAGTTCGCTTCGCTCGTGCATCAGGGCGAGCGGGAGTCCATGTATCTGGCCGACGTGGCCAAGCGGGTGATCCTCGTCGTGCTCTTCGACAGCCGGGCCACCCTGGGCCTCGTCAAATTGAAGGCCAAGGCGGTCGTCGAAAACTTGAACAAGGTGTTCGAGGAGATGTTCAACCGGGTGCGGACGGGCCCGGCCGAACAGAAGCCGGGCCTCCTCGAAGGGGCGGAAGACGAAATTGACAAACTCTTCGGGTAAGGGGACGCGCGATCTATGTCGATGATCAACTACGCGTCCCGCGAGATCAACTGCAAGCTCGTCTATTACGGCCCCGGCCTGGGCGGCAAGACGACGAACTTGGAGCACATCTACGGCAAGGTGTCGCCCAACACCCGGGGCAAGATGATCTCGCTGGCCACCGAGACCGAGCGCACCCTGTTCTTCGACTTCCTCCCGGTGGACCTGGGGACGATCCGCGGCTTCAAGACCCGCTTCCACCTCTACACCGTGCCTGGCCAGGTGTATTACAACGCGAGCCGCAAGCTCATCCTCAAGGGCGTGGACGGCATCGTCTTCGTCGCCGACAGCCAGGTGGAGCGCATGGAAGCCAACGTCGAATCCATGCAGAACCTCTACGACAACATGGCCGAATACGGGTACGACCTGACGAAGATCCCGTTCATCATCCAGTACAACAAGCGCGATCTGCCCAACGCGGCGCCGATCAAGGACCTCCAGGCGGCGCTCAATCCCGGCTGGCCCCTCGAGGAAGCCGCGCAGCAGAAGGTCACCCCTGATCCCGCGCACCAGGGGGAGTTCCTCGTCGAGAACGCGAGCGGGCAGTGGGTCGGCCGCGCGGGGTACTACGAAGCCGTCGCGGTCCGCGGCGACGGCGTGTTCGACACGCTCAAGGCCGTCAGCAAGATGGTGCTGAAGACGCTGAGCTGACCGAGGCGGGATCCCCCATGCGGTGGACATTGCCGAACATCCTCACGCTGGCCCGGATCTGCCTCACGCCGGTCATCGCCCTGCTGCCGTTCATTTCCGGGTATTGGCCCAAGGTCATCGCGTTTCTCGTCTTCCTCGCCGCGGCGATCTCCGACGCGGTGGACGGCTACCTCGCGCGCCGCTATCACCAGGTCAGCGAGCTGGGCCAGCTCCTCGACCCCATCGCCGACAAGTGGCTGCTGTTCGCCACCTTGATCCCCATCTTCTGGATCACCCGACACCCGACCATCCTGGTGGACTACCGCATCCCCTGGTGGGGCAGCCTGCCGCTCTGGGTCGCGCTGCTGCTGGTGGGGCGCGAGGTGCTGATGACCGCCTTCCGCTTCTTCGCGAAGCGGCGCGGCATCCTGATACCGGCCGCCGGGCCGGGGAAGGCCAAGGCAGTCGTCCAGAACGTGTTCATCGGCGCGACGATCGCGTGGTTCGCGTGGAAGGACGCGCTGGCGGCGCACCGCTGGGCGGGCTCGTTCCGCAACTTCTGGGATCGCTTCCACGGGTATTTCGTCTCCATCACGCTCGCCGGCGCCGTCTTCCTGACCGTGTACTCGCTGATCGTCTACCTGTACCGGTATCGCGCGCTCCTGAAGGGGCGCGGGTGAAGCTCGAGCTCCTGACCGTCGGCACCGAGCTGCTGCTCGGCCACACCGTCGATACCAACGCCGCCGATCTGGGCCGGGCCCTCGCCGCGGCCGGCGTGGAGATCGATCGCCACACGACCGTGGCCGACCGCGCCGATGCCATCCGCGGCGCCGTCGCGGAGGCCCTCGCGCGCACCGGCGCGGTGCTCACCACCGGCGGCCTCGGCCCCACGCGCGACGACGTGACCAAGACCGTCGTGGCGGAGCTCCTGGGCCGCCCCCTCGTGCTCGACGACGCCCTGCTGCGCGGTCTCGAAGAGCGCTTCCGCCGTCTCGGCCGCTGGCCCATGCCCGACGTGAACCGCTCCCAGGCGATGATCCCCGAGGGGGCCTCCGCGCTCCCCAACCCGCGCGGTACCGCGCCGGGCCTCTGGATCGACGGCGAGCGCGGGCTCGTCGTCATGCTGCCCGGCGTGCCGCGCGAGATGCGCGGGCTCCTGATCGAGGAAGTAGTGCCCCGGCTCGTCGCCCGGCAGACGCGGACGGGGGACGCGACGGCGGTCGTGCTGTCCCGCTCCGTGCGCACCACCGGCATCCCCGAATCGGCCCTCGCGGAGCGGTTGACGGGCGTCGAGGAGGAGATCGCACCTCTGACGCTCGCGTACCTGCCCTCCGAAGACGGCGTGGACCTGCGCCTGACCGCGTGGGCGCTGCCGCGCGAGGAGGCCGAGCGCCGGCTCGAGGCGGCGGCAGCGCTCGTCCGCAGCCGCGGCGGCGACCATTGTTACGGCGAGGACGGCGCGGACCTCGCGGCGGTCGTCCTCGACGCCGTGAGGGCCCGCCGCGGCCGCCTCGCTGTGGCGGAATCGTGCACCGGTGGCCTGCTAGGCGAGCGGCTCACGGCCGTCCCCGGCGCCTCGGACGTGTTCGTCGGGGACGTGGTTGCTTACGCGAACGGAGTGAAAACCGATCTCCTCGGGGTTCCGTCCGACATCGTCGAGCAGCACGGGGCGGTGTCCGAGGAGACCGTCCGCGCGATGGCCGCGGGAGCGCAACGCGTCTTCAACGCCTATTGCGCCCTCGCGGTCACGGGCATCGCCGGGCCGTCCGGTGGGACGCCGGAGAAGCCGGTGGGAACGGTGTGGCTCGCCGCGGCCGCGGGCGAGAACGTCCGCGCGCTCAAGCGCATATTCCCGGGGGACCGCGAGGAGATCCGCCGCCGCGGCGCCCAGGCGGCGCTCGATCTCTTGCGGCGATTGCTCGGAGCGGCCTGATGCCCTCACTGGTCGCGCCGGACGGGCTGCCGCTGTACTACGAGGCCGTCGAGCCGGAGTCCCCCCGCGCGGCGATCCTCGTGCTGCACGGCTGGTCGGATCACGCCGGTCGCTGGGCCGCCGTCGCCGAGCGCCTGCGGCGCGAAGGCTTCGCCGTCTATGCGCTCGACTGGCGCGGCCACGGGCGGTCGAGCGGGCGGCGGGGCCACCTCTCGCGCTTCAGCCAGCTCATGGGCGACCTGCAGGCGTTCCGGCGCGTCGTTCGCAAACGCACCGCCGCCCCACAGGTGCTCCTCGGGCTGTCGTTCGGTGGCCTCGTCGCGCTGCGCTACCTCGAGACCCAGCCCGGGGACGCGCTCGCCGGGGCTGTGCTCGTCTCCCCGTGGCTCGGCCTGGCCTTCCAGCCCCGGTGGTGGAAGGTGCTGTTGGGCCGGGTGCTCGCCGACCTGTGGCCGACGCTGGCGCTGCCGATCGACCTGGCCAGCGCGCGCCTGAGCCGCGATCCCGCCGTCGCGCCGGCGTACGATGCCGATCCGCTGGTGCACCGCGTGATGACCGCGGGCGCGTGGCGGGAGATTCAGTGGGCGCATCGCGCGGTCCCGGCCGACGCCCATCGCATCGAGACGCCGGCGCTGTTCCTCCTGGCCGGGGAGGACCGGATCACGGACGCGCATCAAGCCCGCGCGTTCGCCGACAGCATCCACGCGCCGGCGCAGGTGCGCTGGTACGCCGAACGCTATCACGAGCTGCTCCACGATCCCGAGCCGGAGAAGCCGCTCGACGATGCAGTGGCGTTTCTGCAGTCGCTCGGTCTCGGCTGACCTCCTCGACAGTGTTGGTGTCAGCGGCTATCTTGTTGTGAAACTTCATTTTCCGATGATCGTACACGCTGTGGGCCGCCAAAACGACCGAACGCGGCGGCACGCGGGTTGCCCGTCACCGGGAAGGCCATGAGCAAGAAAGACAAAGAGACGGAGACGCCCCGGCAGCCAGGCCAATTGCCGGAGGGGGCGGCGGTGGTCGAGCCGGCCGCCGAGGCCGTTGCACGTCTGGAGGCTCAGCTGGCGGAGGTGCAGGACCGCTACCTGCGGCTCGCCGCCGAATTCGACAACTACAAGAAGCGCATGAGCCGGGAGCGGACCGAGACCTGGGGGAAGGCGCAGGCGGACGTAGTGCAGCGGCTGGTGGATGCCCTCGACGACCTGGCTCGGTTTGCCCACGTCGACCCCGCGGCCACGGACGCGAAGACGATTCACGACGGGGTGGACTTGGTGGAGCGCAAGATCTGGAAAGAGCTGGAAGCCCTCGGCGTGCGACGGCTCGATGAGTCGGGCGTGCGGTTCGATCCCGCCGTGCACGAGGCGGTGACCGTGGCGCCCGCGCCGTCAGCGGAGCAGGACAATACGGTGGGCCAGGTGCTGCAGGCGGGCTACCGGCTCGGCGGGCAGCTCGTCAGGCCGGCGCGCGTGCTGGTGCTCAAATGGTCGGGGGAGGGGGAAACTGGGGAAGGGGGAAGGGGGATGGGGGAAGGGTAAGATGGCCACACAGCGCGACTATTATCAGGTCCTGGGCGTTTCCGAGACGGCGACGACGGACGAGATCAAGAAGGCGTTCCGCCGGCTCGCGAAGCAGCACCATCCCGACCGCAACCCCAACAACCCGCAGTCGGCCGAGCGCTTCAAGGAAATCAGCGAAGCGCACGATGTCCTGAGCGATCCCGAGAAACGCAAGAAGTACGACCAGCTGCGTCGCTACGGCGCGTTTGCCGGGTACGGCGGCCCCGGGTCGCGTACCGGACCGGGGGGGACTCCGCCGGGAGGAGCGGGCCTCGACTTCGATCTGTCCGATCTCGGCTCGTTCGGCGGCCTCGGAGACCTGTTCTCGTCCATCTTCGGTCGCCGCGGCACTCGCGAGGAGGAGGAGGCGGACGAGTCGATCGAGGTCACGGTCTCGATCCCGTTCAAGGTCGCCGCGCTCGGCGGGAAGGTCCCCATCACGCTCCCGATGCCAGAAGTGTGCCCCACCTGCGGTGGGAAGGGAGCGGCGCCCGGCGCGACGATCAAGACGTGCCCCGAGTGCAAGGGCCGCGGCACGGTGTCGTTCGGGCAGGGAGGATTCGCCGTGAACCGGCCGTGCCCGATGTGCCGCGGCAAAGGGCACATCCCCTCGGAGCGCTGCCCCACGTGCCAGGGAGCGGGGGAGGTGCGGGTCGAGAAGCGCCTGATGCTCAGCGTCCAGCCGGGGACGGAAGACGGCACGCGGGTGCGGCTGCGGGGCCAGGGGGCAAAGGGCAAAGGCGACGTGGTGGCGGTTTTCAAGGTCGAGCCCGACCACTTCTTCCGCCGCGAGGGGCTCGACGTGCTGTGCACCGTGCCGATCAACCTCGTCCAGGCGATGCTCGGCACGCGCATCCGCGTGCGCACGCTGGACGATCGGCGTGTCGTGCTGCGCGTGCCGGCCGGCACCCAGCACGGTCAGAAGTTCAGAATCCCGGGACAGGGAATCGAGAAGAACGGCCGGCGCGGGGACCAGTTCGTCGAAGTCCACGTGCAGATCCCCGAGAAACTCAGTCCCGAGCAGGAAGCGGCGGTGAAGGCGTTTGCGGAGAAGACGGGGCTCAAATACTGACGTCAGACGTCTGAGGTCAGTCAAACGTCAGCACGACTTTTCCCACATTGCGCCGCTCGTGGATGTAGCGGTGCGCCGCGGCCGCCTCGGCGAGCGGAAAGGCGCGGTCCACCCGCGGTGTGAGCTTTCCTTCGCGCGCGTAGCTGATGAGGGCCGCGATCTGCGGCACGAGCAGCGCCCGCTCCTTCCAGAGGTGTCCCAGATTCACGCCCGCGACGCTGCGGTTGTCACCCATCAGCGCGAGCGGGCCGAACCGCGGGAAGCGCAGCAGCTGCCACAGCGTTCTCACCAGATTGCGCCGCGAGCCCTGGGACAGCACCGACGCCCCGTAGCAGACCAGCCGGCCGGCGGGCGCGAGCAGGCGGTAGCCGTGCCGCCAGGAGTCGCCGCCGACGGCGTCGAGCACCACGTCCACGCCATCCGGGGCGGCGGCGCGGACCGCGTCGAACCAGCGGGGGTTGCGGCCGTCGAGCGGCTCGACGCCGTATTCGCGCAGGACGTCGTGTTTCGCGGCGGAGGCGAGCCCCAGCACGCGGAGGCCGAGGATACGCCCCAGCTCGGCGACGGCGAGCCCCACCCCGCCGGCCGCGGCGTGCACCAGCACCGTCTCCCCGCGTTGCACCGCGGCCACGCGCACCAGCATGTGATGCGCGGTGAGATACACGACCGGAAAGGCGGCGCCCTGCTCGAAGGTCCAACCGGTGGGGAGAGGAAACACCGAACTCGTGGGGACGACGACCAGCTCGCTTTGACCCCCGAACCGCGTTGTCGCGATGACCAGGTCTCCACGGCGGATCGTGGTGACCCCCTCGCTCACGGCATCGACCGCGCCGGCCACTTCGTAGCCGATGGTGCACGGGGGCTTGGGGGCGTCGGGGTACAAGCCCTGCCGGGCGAGCAGGTCCGAAAAGTTGATGCCCGCGGCGTGCACGCGGATCCGCACCGTGCCCGGCTCGACGCGCGGCTCCGGGGCCTCCCGCACTTCCAGGACCTCGGGCGGGCCGTGGCGGGGGATGACCAGCTGTCTCACACGAGCTCGGCGCGCATCGCCTGGGCGCTCGAGGGGCAGGCCTTCGCAAACTCCACCGATTGCTGCACGACCGGATCCACCTCCTCGCGGCGGATGGAGCGGAACCCGAAGCGCGGGAAGAACGCCGCCGCCGTCTCGGTCAGCAGGTACACGGTCTTGAGCCCGCGGGAGCGCGCGACGGCGAGGATCGCTTCGGTGAGCTGGATGCCGAGGCCCAGGCCGCGATGCGGAAGGTCCACGGCGATCGAACGCACCAGCCCGGCGCTGCCGTAGAGCTCGACTCCGGCGCATCCGATGATCCGCTGGCCCTCGCGGGCGACGAGCAGCGTACCCAGGTGCCGCTCGACGTCGGCGCGCGGCAGCTTGTTGTGATCCAGCAGCTCCAGCACCTCCTGGAGGTCGGCCGGGCCCGCGGGACGGATGGATACGTTCATGCGAAGAAACGTAGCTGCAAGAATGCAAGAGTGCAGAAAAGTTCCCGGACGCCAAGCGAACAGTGGTTGCCCGGTGGCGGTAATCAGGTTTGCTTGTGGCTTGAGCTCCTATTGGGGTGTAGCTCAATTGGCGGAGCACCCGGCTGTTAACCGGGAGGTTGGAGGTTCGAGTCCT
>WNFZ01005360.1_pt1 | contig 11767 bp, 15 predicted proteins | sample 5400081 | NCBI WGS metagenome assembly WNFZ01 (sample SAMN13153365, study PRJNA577476) | soil metagenome | isolation source: 80 cm soil or saprolite under grassland replicate 1 | place: USA:California | collected 2016-06-15
CTGCTCCGGCGACGTGTTCGCCAGGATGACGCCGTAGCTGACACCGGTGCCACCGAACGGATAGGGCCGCTCGGACCAGCCGGACTTCACGACCTGGATCCGTGCCGGAATCACCCCTCCGATCACCGTGAGGGTGCGAGAAGCGCGTCCGGCACCGGGGCACCAAACGCTCATTCGGGCGGGGCCGGGCTCGACGGTGCGGGGGACGCGCCACTTCCACGTTGCGCGCCCGCCGGCCGGAGTCACGATCGGAAGGCCGGACTGCGTCTCCCCGCCTTTGTAACGCACCGTGAGCGCGCACTGCGTATTGGCGGGCTGACGCGGATAGTGAGCATCGCCTGGTTGCCCTGCACGATGCGCTTCTGGCCGGCGACGAAGCGGATGCCTTCGGCTCGCCCGCTCGCCGAGCCGGCAAAGGCGCAGACGGCGAAGCTCGCGGCAAAGGCGAAAAGGAGAAAGCGCTTGGCTGGATTGGTGGCGGTCATATGGCGGCGTGCCGCGGGCGCAATTCCCTTTTCGCTCTTGAAAACCGGATGCCGCACCCTCGTCCGAGGGATTCGCGGCTAGGCGAGCCGCCGCAGGGCCGCCTTGGCTGCAAGGTGACCGCACATACCGTGGACGCCGCCGCCGGGCGGGGTGGAGGCCGAGCAGAGGTAGAGCCAGGGAAGTGGTGTGGAGTAGGGGGCTCGTCTCAGTGCCGGACGGGCCACCAACTGGCCGAGGAGGTTCGCACCGCCGGCGATGTCGCCGCCGACGAGGTTGGCGTTTTCGTGCTCGAGCTCTGCGGGGCCGCGTGCCGACCGTGCGAGGACTCGCTCCCGGAATCCGGGGGCGAACCGCTCGATCTGCGACTCGATCCGGTCGGTCATGTCCGCCGAGGAGCCGTTGGGGATGTGACAGTAGGCCCACGCGGTGTGCTTTCCCGGCGGGGCGCGAGTCTCGTCGAACAGGCTCTGTTGCGCGACGAGGACGAAAGGTCGGTCGGTGGGCCGGCTTCCCCATGCCCCCTCTTCCGACTGCGCGATCTCGGCCAGCGATCCTCCCAGATGGACCGTCGCGGCCTCTGCGGCCTCCGCAGCGCGCCAGGGGATCGGAGCGTCCATGGCGTAGTCGAGCTTGAACACACCAGGGCCATACCGCCAACGCTCGAGCCGGCGGCGATACTTTGGGGGCAGGAGATCGCCCCCAAGCGCGATCAACTGACGCGGCGTGACGTCACAAAAGACGATCCGGCTCTTCGGCAGCTCTCGCAGCGAGGTCACCTGCCGTCCCGTTTCGATCTCGCCGCCTGCGGAGCGAAGGCGCCCGGCGAGTGCCTCTGGGATCGCCTGCGACCCGCCGCGAGGGAAGGGCCAGCCGACGGCGTGGGCCAGCAAGAGCAGGATCAGGCCAAACGAGGCCGTGCCGCGCTGCTCGAGCGGCAGGGCCGAATGCGCTGCTGCTCCCGCAAAGAGTGCGCGGCCCGGCTCCGTGACGAATCGCAACCCGCCGACATCGACCGCTGACAGGATTCCGGTCTTCGCAAAGCGCGCAAGGATGACCGGATGGCGTGGAACGTGCGGGATCGGTCTGAAGAGTTCAGCGACGAGCCGTCGCCAATCCGCAACGAGCGGCTCGACCAAGCGGCGATATGCGTCAGCATCCTTGCCAAGGCGTCGCGCTGTTTCGTCCAGTGACCTGCGCACGAGGATCGCCGAACCGTCGTCGAGCGGATGGGCGAGAGCGGCAGGCGACTCGATCAGATCGAGCTCGAGCGCCAGCGAGCGGAAGAACGGTGATGCGGCGACGAGCGGATGAATCGCGGAGCAGACGTCGTGGCGAAAACCCGGGAGCGTGAGCTCAGAGGTTCGCGTACCGCCGCCGATGGTGCCGCGCGCCTCGACCACGAGGACGGAGTGCCCCGCTTGCGCGAGTGTGAGGGCGGCGGCTAGACCGTTAGGCCCGGCGCCGACGACGACGGCGTCGTATCGGCCCGCCGTGGCCGTGGTCTTAGTTCCCTACGACCTGCACCAACCAGCGACGGTCGCGTTCGCGGTCGAGCTCGATGAACATCACGCGCTGCCAGGTACCGAGGAAGAGCTCGCCGTCGCGGACCGGCACGGACTCGCCGGCGGTCCCAAGCAGCATCGCCATGCAGTGGGAGTGTCCGTTACCGAAGTCCATGTCCTCGGGGCAGATGTTCTCTGTGCGCTTGTCCCAGTCGTCATGCGCGTAGTAAGTCTCGCTGGGGACGAGGCGGCGGAGCAGCTCGGCGAAGTCCTCGATGAACCCGGTCTCGAACTCGTTCACGCGGACGCAGCACGTCGTGTGCGGGGAGTAGATGCACGCGATGCCCTCGCTGATCCCACTCTCGCGAACGGCCTCGTTGACTTCTTCGGTGATGTCCCGGACGGCGAGCCCGCCCGCCGTTCGCAGTTCCGTCTCCCGCTGGAACACCTTCACGGCTCCCTCAACCCTCCTCGGTCGGACGTGCCACGGCCAGCCCCCTATTGTGAGGCTTCGGCCGCCCTACGTCACGGGGGAACCGTCAATAGCCCGGGCCGCTGGAGGTAGTCGTCTGGCCCGTGGTCATCTCGTTCTCGGTTTCGGTCTCGCCGGTGGTGGTCGAGCCGGCACCCCCGGTGGCGCTTCCGACGGTGATCGTGCCCTCCATCCCCTGATCCTTGTGCCCGTCGATCGGGCAGTACATCTCGTAGGAGCCGTCCTTGGAGAAGGTGAATCGGACGGTCTTGGTCTGGCCGGGCTCGATGTCCCCGCTCTCGGTCTCGGCGCCCTCGCCGCTCTCTTCGATGTTCAGCGAGTGCTTGATCTGGCCGTCATTGGTGACCTCGAACTCGTACGTCCCGGTCTTCGACACGCTCACGGTGCTCGGGTTGAGGGAGAACTCCTTCTCGGAGATCTGGATCGTCTGGACGACCGAGCCCGTGTCCTCGGACGCATTCGAACCGCCGCCGCCGCAGCCGGCGAGCAGGACGGTTATGGGGATGAGGACGAGAAGGCGGCTCATCTTGAGGTCTCTACGGGAACGAGCCAGGGTCGGATTCCCGCTTGGCTGGTTCACCAATCGTTCTCAGCCTGGTCCGTTCGGCGGATGGCTGACCCTCAGACCTCCTGCCGTGGGGCTACGCTGCGGGACGCCGGGCCCGTAGCTCAGCTGGTTAGAGCAGCGGACTCATAATCCGTTGGCCGTAGGTTCGAGTCCTACCGGGCCCACTAGAAAATCCCCGGACACCGTGATTCTGCTGCGCGTCGGGACGGGGTGCGACCAAGAATGCAAGCGGATCTGCAACAGAAGCCGGTTAGCAGCGAGCAGCTGGCGAACATACACGTTCTGCGGCTTCTGCTGAGTGCGGCTGATCGGCCGCACTTCGCCACCGTCGGGCTGGAGGGATAGATGGTGCAGCTGGCGACCTCTCGCTACCAGGCGACCGACCTGATCTGCGCCTCGGGGCTGGTTCCCGTGGGGATCACCGTGGGCCGGCCGCGCTGGAGTCCGACCTACGCCAACGGCGAGAAGCCGGTGTACATAAAGGAAGCGGCGCCACACGGGCTGTTGAAGCTGGACGAGGAGGCGGCGTTCACCGAGCGCTACCTGGCACGCCTCGACGGAATCGGCATCGAGGTCTTCCAGCGCCGCTTCGCGGAAATCTCCGGCGCGCACGACGGCCGCGGGCTTGTCTTCCTGTGTTTCGAGCCCGTCGGCGAGTTCTGCCACCGGCACCTGTTCGCCGACTGGTTGCAGCAGCAGATCGACCGGCATGTTCGCGAGCTGGCTGCGGGCCTGGCGATGCCCAACGTCGGAGCGGGGAGGCCCTAGAGCTACTACTCAGCGCGAGCCGCGAAGTACAGCCCAACCGATGACGGTGACGAACAGGCCAAGCAAGGCGAGGCCCCCACCAACGATCAATGGCCCGATTCCTCGCTTGACCTTCCGCTGGCAAACACATGACGTGTGCAACCACGCGCCTTTCGCCGAGAACGGTCGTGCCGTGCCGGGGGAACGCCTGGTTCGAATCCAGGCGGGCCCATAAACGCCCTGGTAGCCCTCTGTCCTAGGCTGCTGCTTCGGCGGCCGAGCGTTCGTCGCGCTGTGGCGGGATCGCGTCGCCGGCGTGCGCTCCGGTGCGGAGCGGAACTTCGCGCAGCAGCCAGGTGAGCGCGAAGGCGAGCAACGACACGCCGGCTGCGGTCAGGAAGACGGGGTGGAGCGCGGCGGCGAAGGCATCTTGGAACGCGGTGCGGGCCGCGGCCGGTAGGTGGTTGATCGTCTGCGGGTTTGTCGCCTTCGGGATCCGCACGTTCGGCGGCAGACGCGATGCGAGCTCGACGTGCAGGCGGTTGGCGAAGATTGTCCCGAAGAGCACCACGCCGATCGAGCCGCCGATTTGGCGGAAGAGTGTGGAACCGCTTGTCGCGACGCCCATCATTGAACGGTAAACGGCGTTCTGCACGGCCAGCACGAGCACCTGCATCACCATCCCGAGCCCCAGGCCGAGCACGACTGCGCCGGCGGCGGCGAACCAGATGCTCGAGTGCGTCTCGAGCCTCGAGAGCAGGACCATGCCGGCCGTCATCAAGGCGGTCCCTGCGATCGGGAAAAAGCGGTACCGGCCGAGTCGCGTGATCAGCTGCCCGCTGAGGATCGAGGTCACCAGCACTCCGGCCATCAGCGGCAGGAGCTGCAAGCCAGACTTCGTCGGGCTCAATCCCTTCGTCACCTGGAGGTAGAGAGGCAGGTAGGTGATGGCCCCGAAGAGCGCGAAGCCGACGATGAACCCGACGATGCTCGTGACCGAGAATGTGTGGTTGCGGAAGAGCGCGAGCGGCATGATCGGCTCCGCCGCGCGCGCCTCCACGAACACAAAGAGCGGGATCAGCACGATGCTGGCCAAGATCAGCGCGATGATCTTGGTCGAGCTCCACGCCCAGGTCGTGCCGCCGAGGCTGGTGAAGAGGACGACGGCGCTGAGCGCGCCCGCGAGCAGGGCGGCGCCGATGTAGTCGATCTCGTGGCGATGCTTGACCGTGCGCGCATGGAAAGCCGTCGCGATCACGGCGAGCGCGACTACGCCGACTGGCAGGTTGACGTAGAAGATCCAGCGCCAGGAGAGGTTGTCGACGAAGAATCCACCGAGTAGCGGCCCGATCACGGTCGAGACGCCGAAGACGCCGCCGAAGTAGCCCTGATACTTGCCGCGCTCGCGGGGCGGGATCACGTCGCCGATTACGGCGAGCGTGGTCACGATCAGCCCGCCGGCGCCGAGGCCCTGGAGCGCCCGGTACGCGATCAGCTGCACCATCGTCTCCGCGAGGCCGCACAACGCCGAACCGACGAGGAAGATGACGATCGCCCCTTGGAGGATCGTCTTGCGGCCGTAGATGTCGCCGAGTTTGCCGTAGATCGGGCCGGCGACTGTTGAGCTGAGGAGATAGGCGGTGACGACCCATGAGAGGTGGTTGAGGCCGCCGAGGTCGCCGACGATCGTCGGCAGCGCAGTCGACACGATCGTCTGGTCGAGCGAGGCCAGCAGCAGCACGAGCATGAGTGCCAGGAAGATCAAGCGGACGCGTGGCTGGGCGGCGGCTTCGCCGGGCATAGGTCGGAGAATAGCAACACCATGAAACAATTGTGTGATGCAATAATGCTGCTGTGACGAAGACCGACCCGGGTGAGCGAATCCTCGAGGAACTCGGCCGGCTGATCCGGCAGCTGAGCCGGATCAGCAGCGGCCCTGACGACGGGCCCGCGATGACGGCGACGCAGCGCCTCGCGCTCTTCGACCTCGTCGACAGCGGGCCGCTGCGGCTGAACGACCTGGCGCAGCGGATGGGCACGAGCGCCCCCACCGCGAGCCGGGCGGTCGACGCCCTCCACGAGCTCGGTCTCGTCGAGCGGCACCCTGACCCGACCGACAGGCGCGCGATCACGATCGAGCTGACAGACGATGGCCGGCGATCGGTCGAGGAGCGCAAGGCGCGCGTCTACGCGGCATTCCGTCCCGCGGCCGCGGTCCTCTCGCCGGTAGACCGCGAGCAGCTCGCCGAACTTCTCGCCCGCCTCGCCGCGCAGCTATCCGACTAGGAGGGCATTGCGGACCGCTTGGCGAAACCCGCCGAGTCGGTGGCGAGCTGGAGGTTCGAGTCCTTTTCGCGGCCCTCTTCGTAAAGATGAACGCGACTGATCACGACGATGAACCTGTGCGGATGCAGTAGCCGCGAGTTCACGCTCGGCTGGGCCAGTTCGGGAATGTCACCCCGCTCGCCGCGCTCCCGCGACTTGCTTCGGCGCGTCGCCTTGCTTCTGCTGCTTGCGCACCCAAGCCAGGATCGCCCGGGAGTGGCTGATTACCCTGCCCTCGGGGAGTTTGAGCGTCGGTAACTTTCTCGTCCCGGTCGCCTCGAACAGCTGCTCGCGGGAACCCCTGCGCAGGAACGGCCATGGGCTGCCGTGTCCGGCGATCACTTTCTGATAGTCGATCCCTGCGCCTCGGAGCGCTTCTTGGACGCGACGACAAGGGTGGAACCGTGGCCCGCCGTCGTCGCCGTGGCAAACGAAAAGGGTCGGTCTCTCCGGCATCCTGATCCTCCAATTTGTGGGTGCCGCACCTTCGTTCCCCTCCGCACTCGAACGCATGCACTCGATGCCGAATCGCGACGAAGTCGGTTACCAACCTCTCGACCCGGTAACGGCGGCAGGAGATTCGCGCTCAGCCGTTCTCGGCGACAAAACGAGCAGAGACAGCCTATTTTTGGCTGAGGGATGGCTGAACAACGTCTTCGAGCATCCACGACTCGCTGCAATCTATGACGCGCTCGACGCTGATCGCAGCGACCTCGGTGTGTATTTGGGTATTGCGGAGGAGCTTGGTGCCCGGCGTGTGCTGGACGTCGGCTGCGGGACGGGCACGTTCGCGATCCTTCTGGCGGACCGAGGCTTCGAGGTCACCGGTGTAGATCCGGCGCTCGCATCGCTCGACGTGGCGCGCGCGAAGCCGGGCCAGCGTTCGGGAATGTCACCCTAGCTACGCGTCTGACTGCTCGGGCGGCAGCTCAAAGCGGGCGATGATCCCTTTGTCCGCGCCTTCGCCAACCGGCCGCTCAGGATGACGCGTTGCCACCCATGCGAATCCTCGCTCGGGATATGCAGCGACGTCGGGGAACTGTTTGGTGGAGATGCCGAGTAGTCGCGCCGGTTCGTCCGTGGGATTCGAGAAGGCGCTGCAGTCCGTTGGGCCCTTCTGGGAAGTACACGACATCTCGGGGTGCGAGTCTCTCCTCGCCCTCGGGCGTGCGTACGGCCGGTCCCTCCGCGAGGACGAAGAACATCTCCTCGACGCCGTAGTGCAGGTGCAGCGGCCCGCCTGGCGCCCCTGGCAGAAGCTCGTCCAGGGAAGCTCCTAGCATGTCGGCGCCGAACGGGTGCCCAAACCATCGGACGCGTGTCCGCAGCTCGTCGTGAACCCATTCCAAGGCTCGTCCTCTAGGAAGTTCAGGCGACGCATCTTTCCTCCGTATCTACTCCGATCTGCGAGAAGATCATGCTCGCTTGCGCCAGTGTTCGCGAATGTCACCCGAGCGAAACGACCGGCGCGGCTACGTCGAGAGCGCGCGTCCGGTCGCCACGGCGAGGGCGGTCTCAAATTCGTTAGCGGTGATCCGAACGACGCCCGTTTCGAAGTCGGCCCTGGCATTCCCTGCCGGGTCGATCTGCGACAGCACGGCATTCATCGGCACGGGCGGGTCCCATTCCTCGACCTGAGCCAGCGACACTCCGCTCCGGGAATCGCCCGGGTACACCTGTGCCTCGGACGCTGTCCAATCATGAACCGCTGAGGCAAGCTCGGCGCGGCCGATGAACTCCCGGTCGGGCGCGCCCAGATAGACGAGGACGAGGTCGCCGGCGGCAAGCGCGTTGCGGTGCGGCTCGTCTGCGTCGATGCCCCACATCCTGACCCGCAGAAACCCAGCGGCCTGTTCGCGCAGCGCTGGCCGCTGCGCTGCCTCCCCCTTCACGAAGTTGAAAAGGTAGTGGGCCACCCCCGCAGCGTAGCCTGGACCTTGCAGAATCGCGCTTACGCACCTGAGGAAGGACCTCGCTCCGTGCGCCAGTGTTCAGGAAGAACCCGAAGGCGTTGTCCTCTCGCGCGCGGCGGCCTAAGATCGGCTGCGTGTAAGTCCGATCGCCTTCGCACCGAACATTGACGTTCTTCTCAAGCGAAGGAGTGGCCTTGCACGTACCGACCACCTGGCATCACGGTCTCGTCGCCGATTACTGGGCAGCCGTCAACCTCGACGCGCCCGAGCTCGACCTGTACCGGGAACATCTCCGCAGTCCCGTCCTCGACGCCGGTTGTGGCACCGGAAGGCTGCTCGCCCCGTTGCGTCACGAAGGCTTCGATGTCGACGGGTGCGATGCGTCCGCTGACATGATCGAGCGCTGTCGGCATCGGGTACCGGACGCGAGGCTATGGGTGTCGACCTTGCACGAGCTCGACCCGCCGCGGCGCTATGCGTCGATCATCTGCAGCGGGGTCCTCGGTCTCGGCAGCACCCGCGAGCAAGACATTCGGGCCCTGAAACAGCTGCATGACGCGCTCCTCCCCGGCGGCACGCTCGTCCTCGACAACGAAGAAGGGCAGTTCCGCTGGCGCGCGAGGGGCTGGAGCGAGCCGTCCGGCGGCGAGATCTCCTTACGCAGCCGCGTCGACGCAGTCGACGAGGACGACCGCTGCGTCCACATGACGATCCGCGCCGAGACGCCTGACGGGCGACGCGAGGAGCACGCCCTGACGATGCGCCAGTGGTACCGCGACGAGCTCGTGCCGCTGCTACACGGCGCTGGCTTTGCAACCGTCCGCGTTCTCCCGGGCATCGACGAGAACACGATGGTCTACGTCGCCACTCGCCGCGCGATTTATCCCTCCAGGCGTGACGCGCCATGACTCTCGGGAGTGCGGCGATAACCGACAGCGTTCGTCCCTTGGGCCAGCGTTCGCAAATGTCACCCGACGCGAGCCGTCAAGACGCTTCGACGGGTGAAACGGTTGTGCGTATCACGCAATGGTTCTTACCATTGGTCCGCTCGTGGGTGAAGCCGGCCTCCTCAAAGAGGCTGCGCGTGGCGCGCTCATTGCACCCTCCGTTCACCAACCTTGCTCAGCAGACGAGCGAAGGAGTCTACGCGCGTCCTGCCTGGCCTGGGCCATGTTCCGGCATGTCACCAGAGCGTCGGGCGGCGTCTGGTTGATCAGGCCATCGGAGGTCAAGCGCGTCGCCACGCGCGTCAAGACGTCGGAGGCAGGACAGCTAAGGGCGAACGCTGGGCGCCGCCGTTGCCGCGCCTGCAGCGACGTCTCCTGCTCCTTGCCTATACAGGAGAATGCTCGCGACGATGATCCAGATCAGCGTGACCAGGAGCGCGAAGAAGTCAGCGAACGGAATGAACAGCAGCACACCGAGGGCGATTGCCACCCAGCCCATCCAACGCGGCAAGGCCGAGGTGAAGACTGTCGCTCCCGCGCCGAGCATCATGACACCGAACGCGCTGTTCCATGCGATCCAACTGTCGCCGTCGAGCATGTTGAGCGCTTGCGCAGCATCACCTGTCACGCCCTGATCAACAGCATCCGTGAGCGCGAAGTGAATCAGCGCGGTCGTGAGCAGCATCGCCGCCTCGATCACGGTGCCCGCGATCAGCAAACGGCGCCAGAGAATCGCCTCTCCGGCATCGTTTCCGCGCCCACTGAAGGACGCGAGATAGATCCCGAACAGCACCAGAAACGGCACTGAGGCCGCCAGGACGAACGCGGCGATGGACTGCCGCGTCGTGTGCTCGCTGTAGTACGACACGACCTTGGCGGCCGAAGCGTCGGTATCGGGCGTGTCGCCGCCGAACACCACCACTCCGCCGAGCGCGATGACGACGAATGCGACGCCGCTCAGCGCCCAGACCCTCCGTGCTACCACCGGTCCCTCCTTTATCGACTCACGCGCGGACGCAGGAGCATATCGACGTTTGCGCCGCTCGTTGCAACATTGACGTTTCAGCGGCGGCGTGGAAGTCCACGCCTACGGGGGACGCGCGATGCTGATCCGAGACGGCCACCAGATTGCTACCGACGCTGGATGGGCAAGGGCCCGGTCACAATTCTGATGCATGCGCGCTAATAACCTCGAGTGAGCGGGCGTGGTCTCGCCTGAGCGCTCTTGCCGTTCATCAGACGCGGTGAAGCGAGTGCAACCTAGCCAAAGTCAACGCGCAGGGCTGGCCCGAAGTACTGGCGCACGTCAGCCCGTTCATCGTGCCGTGTGTTCGGCGACTCAGAGGCCAGGTCATCCGGCGGCCTCCTCCAGTGCGGGCACCGGCTGGGTCGCCGGCGCGATCGCGAGCCGCGGGAGCCGGCGGTCGAACCAGCCGGGGAAAGCCCAGGTCCGATGGCCAAACAGCTCGAGCACGGCGGGCATGAGAATGCTGCGGATGATGATCGCGTCGAGAAAGGCGGCGGTTGCCATCGCAATTCCGAAGAGCTTGAGCACGCGGTCGTCGCCTGCGGCAAAGGAGGCGAAGACCGCGACCATGACCGCGGCGGCGGCGGTGATGACACGGCCGGTGCGGGCGAGTCCCTCGCGCACGGCCGCGCTCGCGTCCCCGCGGTGTTGCCACTCTTCGTGGATGCGGGAGACGAGGAAGACCTCGTAGTCCATCGAGAGCCCGAACACGATCGCGAAGACCATCACTGGATGAAGGCCTCGATCGGTCCCGGCTGGACGCCGATCAGGCCGGCGAGCCAGCCGCGCTCGAAGATTGCCTGCACAACGCCGAGCGCCGCTGCGATCGAGAGCAGGTTCATGAGCGCAGCCTGCAGTGGGATCAACAGCGAGCGGAAGACGACGAGCAGGAGCAGGGCCGAGAGCAGGACGACCACGCCGATGAAGAGCGGCAGCTTGCCGGAGAGGACGGGGGCGAAGTCGACCTGGATCGCGGTCGCGCCCCCGACGTAGACAGTCGCCCCGGTTGTCTTCGCGAGCGGAGGCAGGACGTCGTCGCGGAGGTGCTTGACGAGACTCGTCGTCTCCTCGCTCTGCGGTGACGTCGTCGGGTAGACGGCGATCGCGGCCGTGTCGCGGGCCGGGTTGAGCTGCGGCGCGGCGACCGAGCCGACCCCGGGTGTGGTCCGGAGCGTGGTCGTGAGTCGCCCGAGGCCGGCCGTGTCTTCAAGGGCGGGAACTCCGATGGGAGCCCGTCGATCTGGAGCTGGAAGATGCGCTCCGGGGCGCTCAAGTCTTTCAGGCGGTGCGGACCGAGGTCGAGGACGTCCGCGTCCACGAGCGCCTGGGTCGCCTGCGACAGGAGGACCTGTCCGCCGTACCCGACGGCGGCGATGCGCGCTCCCTTGTGGACGTCAAGGCCCACGTACCCCTCCTCGGTCACGCGCGGCTCACCCGTGTGCCAGGCCCATTCGCACACGGATCGGGCCACCCGCGAGTGACAGCTGCGCGTGAGCGGCTGCAGCGACCGCATCCGATATGCGGCCGAACGCGACGAAGAAGGCGTCGCCTTGGGTGTCCACCTCGACGCCTTCGTGCGCGGTGAACGCCTCCCTGAGCAGTCGCCGATGCTCATGGAGCGCATCCGCGTACGCGTTCCGAGCTCGTGCAGGAGCTTGGTTGACCCTTCGACATCCGTAAAGAGAAAGGTCACGACGCCGGCCGGAAGCGTGGACGACACGTAGCCATGATCCCGGGGCCGGAGCCGCGTGTCTACTCC
>WNFZ01005362.1_pt1 | contig 11766 bp, 13 predicted proteins | sample 5400081 | NCBI WGS metagenome assembly WNFZ01 (sample SAMN13153365, study PRJNA577476) | soil metagenome | isolation source: 80 cm soil or saprolite under grassland replicate 1 | place: USA:California | collected 2016-06-15
GTCGACATCTTTTACGGCATCTTCCACGCGTTCTTGTGCAGGGTTGATATAGCGGTCAAGCCCCAATTGATTGACAAGGTCTGCCCGTTCTGGAATATCCGTCCCATAGACGTAAGCACCGGCGCTTTTTGCAAATTGGAGAGCGTACGTTCCAACGCTGCCAGCGACACCCTGAATGAGCAAACGTTCGCCGGCTTGTAATTGGGCAACGTCAAAGAGCGTTTGCCAGGCAGCTGTGTAAACATGATCCAGAGATTTGGGTTTCAGGGCGAGTTCACTTGCTTTTGGGGTTGTGTACTCGGCAAATGTCCCACTATGAAGCACAACTGCACCGAATACTTCATCGCCCGGTTTAAAATTCGTTACATTCTTGCCTACTTCTACAACTTCCCCGGCAACATCTGTTCCCAGAGTCATAGGTGTGGAAGCCATAAATGCAAGATAGCCTGCGGCAACGGCAATATCAAATGGATTGATGGACGCTGCGCGAACACGGACTAAAACTTCATCATCGGCGGGGGTAGGTTGTGGAACATCATCTAACTGGACAGGTTTCCCCCATTCATTGACACGAATAGCTTTCATATTATTTTTCCTGCTCCTTTAATAGTAAATTAGATAAAGCGGACTCGAACCTAAGTATAAATTTTTTGTGTTCTCGCGTTGAGCTCCGTTCTTTCCAGCAGATCGTCAAATTCAACTACGAGATAATATTTTGGCTATATATAGCACAAATCATATCCGAATTCAATGAGCAATATCCAAATTCTGTAACTTTTATATATTGGCTTTGCAACGCATTCACTATGCCTAATTAAGAATAATCTCAAGGATAATTGTCATCCGATTGCTATATACCAACTTCTCTCTTGGTTATAATGGGAAAGACAATACATCGCTTATCGAATCTTTTAATTGCTAAGATCTTAGAGGTAGCCATGGTACACAACACGGTTCCGTTTTCGCAGCGCAAAGTGGATTGGATTTTTGTTGGCTTTTTCCTGATCAACCTCTTTTTCATTACATACATTGTGGATATCGAACAACTCATCATCCCCGACCCGGTTCATTTTCAGCCGTCGCTCTGGCCGCCCGCATCGATGGTCAAGCTCATTCACTGGTATGGAAGTTCCTTCGATCCACTGCTGATGGCGCGTCCGCAATGGTGGAAGATGACCATCTGGGTCGATGTGCTGTTTTACGGTCCATTTTATGCATTTGCAATTTATGCTTTTATTAAAGGCAGGGATTGGATTCGCATCCCGGCGATTTTTTATTCAGGGATGATGTTTATGGGTGTTACTGTAATTTTGGGAGAGGAATTCGCGGGTCCATACGCGACGCCGCACCTGCTTCTCGTCCTCGGGCTGAATCTGCCCTGGTTGCTGATGCCGATCTTTCTGACCCTTCGCCTATGGAAGGAACATCCGTTTGTGGGAGCTGACGCCAGTGAACTTTTTACAAAGTTATGGAAGTTGGGCGATAGTAGCCGGCGCGTCTGAGGGACTTGGGGCGGAGTATGCCAAAGCACTGGCATTGCGCGGCTTGAACCTTATTCTCATCGCGCGACGGGCAGAATTGCTCCAATCGCTCGCGGCTGAACTTTCCGAAAAGTACAAAGTTCGGACAAAGCCTCTGGTATTAGATTTATCTTTACCGGATGCCGCCGAACAAATCGTTCAGCAGACTATGGATTTGGAGATTGGTCTTCTCGTTTACAACGCGGCATTTTCCGCTGTTGGTCCGTTCCTAGAAAGATCTATGAACGATCACATGCGTGAAATTCATACGAATATGCATGCGCCTTTCAAACTAGTCTATCTGTTGGGTCAGCACATGCTCAGCCGGGGACGCGGTGGGATCATCCTTATGTCCTCGCTGAGTGCGTTTCAAGGTTCGGCATACATCTCCACCTATGCTGCAACGAAAGCATTCAATATAGTGCTGGCAGAAAGCCTCTGGGAGGAATGGCGCGAGCGTGGCGTCGATGTAATGGTTTGTATTTCGGGTGCGGTCAAAACGCCAAACTATGTTTCGAGTCAGCCCACGAAAATAGGCGGTCTGGGGGATATGACGATGAGTCCGGGTGAAGTTGTACATGAAGCATTGGATGCATTAGGTAGGGAGCCCTACATAATTCCCGGGCGCATGAATCGGCTTGCAAGTTTTGTGATGCGCCATCTGTTGCCGCGTAAAGCAGCGATCAAGTTTATGGGGCGGACCTTGAGGGGAATGTATGTGAAATAATGCTGCAAAAGACCGAATCGGGAAATTCCTTTTATGTCCAAACCATATTCCATTCCGCTCCACGAAATTCGTCGAGAGCATGTAGTCATCAATTCAAAATTTATCACTACGCTCGCACCAGTCTTCAGCGCCGAAGAAGCGCGGACCTTTATCGCCCGCATTAAAACGGAATTTGCGGACGCAAGTCATAATGTCCCTGCGTACATTATCGGCGGTGGAAATACAGTCATGGAGTTCTGCTCCGACGATGGTGAACCCGCAGGAACCGCCGGTAAGCCAGCCCTCGCCGTTCTACGCGGCAGTGGACTGGGCGACGCAGCAGTTGTGATCACGCGTTATTTTGGTGGTACCTTGTTGGGCACGGGTGGACTGGTCAAAGCCTATACCGAGTCGACGCAGTTGGTGGTGAACGCGGTCGGGCGCGGACGACGCGTCGCGGTGCATGTGGCGATGGTCGCAATTCCATATAACTTGCTGGAACGAGTCCGCTTGCTGGTGACGCGCAATTATGGCGAAGTGCTGGGTGAAGATTTCGGAGCAGATATCACGATGACTCTACAACTCCCCGTTGATTCGCTCGATGGATTTCAAACTGAACTGCGTGAGCTTTCTGCAGGAAAATTGAAAGCGGAAGTGATCGAGTCCACGGAAAAAATTGTGGCTGTGACCTCCCATCTATAAGGAATCCATTGGCGGCTGCGGGCGAAGCGACAGAAAATTTGAGATCTTTCTCTGAGTGCTCTCTGTGGCTAAAGTAGCTTGATGACTCCTTATCCAAAGTAAAAATACTTTTTAGGTATAATAACTCAACATAATCGTGGTGTTTTTGTTCGTGAACCTCGGAGGAGAGAAGCATGGATCAACCAACTTGGATCGGGCGGACTTTGAGTAATCGTTATCGAATCGATGCCATGCTAGGGCAGGGAGGCATGTCAGCTGTTTACAAAGCGACCGACCCGAATTTAAAACGCGTTGTTGCAGTCAAACTCATTCACTCACATCTATCAACGGATCCATCGTTTGTCCAGCGCTTTGAGAGTGAAGCCTCGGCAGTTGCTTCTCTGCGCCATCCGAACATTGTTCAGGTCTATGATTTCAACGATGACAATGGCATCTATTACATGGTGCTCGAATTCATCCCAGGCGAAACCCTACAAGATCGCCTCAAACGGCTTGCGGATGTTGGGCGACAACTCTCCATTCAAGAAGCTATAAACTTTACGATCAATATCAGCGACGCGGTGGGATACGCTCATCAACGGGGCATGGTGCATCGTGATATTAAACCTGCTAACATCATGCTTGATGTACAGGGTCAAGCGATTCTGATGGATTTTGGGATTGTCAAAATTCTCGGTGGCGATAGCCAGACCTCCACAGGTGCCGTGGTTGGAACCGCACGCTATATGTCCCCTGAATTAATCCGCGGTGAGGTCGCCGATCATCGTTCCGATCTGTATTCGCTCGGCGTGACCTTATATGAAATGTTGAGCGGTCGCCCACCGTTTGTGGCTGATTCCGCGATGACATTGATGATGATGCATCTCAATGATCCCATTCCAAACGTGCGCGGGTTTCGGCAGGATGTCCCGCCTGAGTTGGTCCGAATCCTTGAGAAATGTCTTGCGAAAGATCGCAACGCCCGTTATCAATCTGCTGCGCAATTATCTACGGATTTACGACGTCTGCTGGCTACCCTCGAGCAGGGGACAATGGCGAGCATGCCTGCCGTTGCCGCAGATCAAACCATCGCTTCGAAACTCAACTCTGCGCTTGCTGCGGGAAGAACAACCGGTCCTCAGCCGATTCCTTCCCCGGTGAGCGCTTCTTATGTGCGCCCCGCAACAGCGACTCCCTCTGTTTCCCGTCGGCCGTTAATATTCGCTGGTATCGCGTTGGTTGTGATTGCATGTATTGCTGTCGTATTGGTGGGTGCCAGATTTGCCTTAAGTGGAATCAACGGGGCGCCTCCCGAGCCAACACAAACACTAGCGATTCCAACAGATATGAGTGCTGCAACCGAAGCGCCGGTTGCAATTGTTCTTGCTACGGATACGCTGGAAGCAACGGTGGTTCCCACTGAAACTCCTTTGCCTACTGCTTCCCCTACACCTGAAGGTCCGTATGTTGTGATTACCGGAATACGAGTGGAAGGAAATTTATACATCGTGGATTATGAAGTGCATAACCTAGATGATTCTATGCACGTGCATATGTTCTTCAACACGGTTTCACCGGAACAGGCCGGGTCACCGGGGCAAGGTCCCTGGAAATTAACATGGAATACCTATGGCAATCCACCTTTTACACAATACGGTATCGCCAATCGCCCAGTTGGCGCCACGCAGATGTGTTCACTCGTTGCCCACAGCAACCACACGGTGATCCTCGGCACCGGAAATTGCGTTGATTTGCCACCAGAAAGCTAGAAAAATAAAAATCCTCCGCCAGGAGGATTTTTATTCTATTTACGTAGCGCATCCTAGAACATATATTCGGGTTATAAACGGTCAAAGAATTTAACATCTCAATTTACAATGCCGAAGGAGGCTCGCATGGATTTTAGTTCCATCAACTGGTTGGCCATCATTGTTTGTGTGATTGTGAGTATGATCAGCGGTTCGCTTTGGTACAATCCCAGAACATTTTTTCCTACCTGGTGGAAGGTGGTTGGCAAGGATAACCAGGCACCAGGTATGCAAAATATGGGCATGACTTGGGGGCTGACAATTCTTGCCTCCTTTGTTCAAGCCGTCGCCATGGCGTTAATGGTCAACGCTATGGGCAGCCTCATACCCGGAGGTCCAACACTTACAACGGGTGCCTCGATCGGATTCATGCTCTGGCTTGGCTTTATTGCACCAACATATCTTGTTAATAAACTATTTGCGGGTCACGGCTTGAAGATTTGGGCAATTGAGGTAGGCAACCATCTTATCAACTTTCTGCTTTTTGGCGCGATCCTCGGCGCGTGGCGTTAGTCATGCAAAGTGAAAGTCACCTGATCAGGTGACTCTCACTTCTTTTGGAGAATCCATGGTTTACGATGACAAACAAGCGTGGGAAGATGTAAGTCAACACTTCCCGAATATGACCATCTATTATATTTTTCTCCTCAAAAAAGGACCGACGTGGAGTCCTGAGGAAACGCCTGAGATCAATGCGCTGCAAGATGCGCATCTTGCAAATTTGAGGCGTCTGGGTGAGATGGGTAAACTGATCATCAATGGTCCTTTACTTGATTCGTTTGCAGTGAGCGGTGAAATTCGCGGCATTGGTGTGCTAAAAACAAAGTCGCTTGCTGAAGCGCAGGAACTCCTGAGCACGGATCCCATGGTTAAAATCGGGCGACTGATTTTCGAATTGCACACCTGGATGGTAGACCAAAATATTTTGCCATAAAACTTTAATATAAGACATCTTGACTCATTGACGACTGTGGTTAAAATAGAACATATGTTCTAATTTTCAAAGGAGGACGTATGACCCCAAATCGTCAATTCTCATTGGCACTGGACGCACTGCCTGAGTTGAAACTTCAGTCGACTCCAACGCCTTCCCCTGCGAGGACTACGCAGATGCAGCCCACAGAGTCTGCCTCAAGCTTGAGCGGAGTCTTGGCTGAGATGGGCCCGCTGCCGCGCGAAGCTTTATTCCTTGGCATCGCAGCCGATGGGTTACCAGTGTTATTAAACTTGCATGATCCGCATCCTGGCCCTATGCTAATTATCGGTGAAGCGGGCGCGGGGAAGACAGCGTTCCTTCAATCTGTGGCGCGGTCGGTGATTCAAACGCATAATGAAAGCGACGTCCAATTTAGTGTAATTACGAAGCGTGCGGACGAATGGGAAAGTTTGGAAGATACAGCTCATCGCGTAGGAATTTTTGATGTGAACCAAACTAGCGCGCCAGTTTTAATCTCGTCACTTGCTTCGTGGGCACATTCAAATAAGAATGCACAACAATCTGTCCTGCTACTCGTTGATGACCTGGAATCCATTGCCAAACTTGATTTCGATGCGGTGCAAAATTTTCGCTGGCTATTGCTGCGTGGACCTGCGCGACGCGTCTGGCCCATCATTACACTGAGTGCAGAACGCTATGGTCAGGTGCTTGCATGGATCGAGATCTTTCGTACGCGGGTCTTTGGGCGAATTGAGAACGCCCCTGCGGCCGAGGCGCTTGGTGGCGATAAAGCGTCCGGGTTGGATCAACTCGAAGCGGGCCGGCAGTTTTGCCTGCGCGAGAACGGAAACTGGCTCCGATTCAATTTGCCGAATTTCTAGGCAACTCTTGCCCTCTTGTGCTAAAATAAATTTGTCGTTGCATGGATGAATGTGGTCCGACAATCAGAGGGAATTTCGCTTCTTGGCACCTGGGTGTCTGTGATCGCTGGAGTCATGCGCATTAGATCCGTTTTGCCATGAGGGCGGCTTCACTCTCGTGGCCCACACTCAGGAGAAGAGAAATTCTATGGAAGCGAAACTTTATGTAGGCAATTTGCCGTATAACACTGTGGATGCCGACCTGCAGAATTTGTTTGCAGCGGCAGGAACAGTCAAATCCGCCCAGGTGATCAAAGACCGCCAGAGCGGACGTTCAAAGGGCTTTGGTTTTGTTGAGATGTCCTCAACCGAAGAAGCCGAGAATGCCATCACGATGTTCCACGGCAAAGATTACAGTGGTCGTCCTCTGACCGTCAACATTGCCCGCCCGCGTGAAGATCGTCCGGGCGGTGGAGGAGGCGGTGGTTTCCGCGGCGGTGGCGGACGTAGACCTGGTGGTGGCGGTGACCGCGATCGTGAACGCAGAAACAGCTACTAGATCATAATAGTACGTATTCATTATGAGCCAAATGGGCGGTGCCAACCATTTGGCTCAATTTTTTTGTGCAAGAATCATGCTGATCCTAAGTAATTTTTTGCATTGGAACTATGCCTACAAATTTTCTCATTCGTGATTATCGCGATGAAGATTTTGACGCGGTGACGATCCTATGGAGAGTTTCGCGTGAAAAATCATTGCCCGATTTTCAACGCGAAAAAGGACATTTCTTTTTTGAGGATCAGGATTACTTCCGCGACCATATTTCGAAAAGAAATCGCGTTTGGGTTGTCGAAGTGGATCATCGTCCGGTTGCGTTTATGGCGATGGAAAATGATTTTATCGATCAGCTCTATATTCATCCTGATTATCAGCGCCGTGGAATTGGCAAAGCTTTATTAGATTTTGCAAGGGAACGATCCCCCGGACATCTCTGGTTGTACACCTTGCAAGTCAACGTCAATGCGCGTGCATTCTATGAAAAGAACGGATTTATCGCCGAAAAATTTGGAATAAGTCCGCCGCCCGAATTCGAGCCAGATGTTGAATATCACTGGCGAAAATCTTAACGCTTACAGCGAACGTGATTTTGAATTTGATTGCTGCAAATTGCTAAGCAATTCAAATTCATGGCAAATCACGCGCTGTCGCCAATCTAAAATCGTAAATCAGAATCGTAAATTCTCACATGCGTCCAACATATCTTGAAATAAACCTCCCACAATTAAGAAAAAATCTCGAAGCGATTCGTGCTCATGTTGCGCCCGCTAAAGTCATGCCAATGATCAAAGCCAATGCTTATGGTCATGGCGTGGATGGGGTCGCGCCGTTTATCGAGCCCTACATAGATTATTTTGGTGTCGCTATCGTGGAAGAAGCGATCCACCTGCGGGACTTGGGAATTCGCAAACCGATCCTTGTCGCCGGGGGGACTTTGCCTGAACAAATTCCCTTATTCCTCGAATATGACTTGATCCTTACGGCATCTTCCCCTGAACTGCTCGCCTCTGCCGAAGAAGTCGCAAAATCTGCAAGACAGAAGCTAACCGTGCATCTGAAAATTGACACCGGCATGGAACGCGTCGGCATACATTATTACGAAGCAGAATCTTTCCTGGAACAATCCCTGAAATGTAAGCATGTATTAATCGAAGGGATTTATACTCACTTTGCCAATTCAGAAGATCCCAAGCTGACTCATGCCCATCAGCAGCTCGAACGGTTTCAGGAAGTCTTGCGCTTCTACGAAAAAAGGAGTTTGCCCACGCCAATTCGGCATATGTCGAATTCGGGAGCAATCCTACAATTCCCTGAAAGCCATATGGATTTGGTGCGTCCTGGTCTAATGTTTTACGGGGTATACCCAGTTGGTGTTGGTCACACAGTCGATATCGCTCCGGCGCTCACTTGGAAATCGCGCGTGGCGTTCTCCAAGATCACATTGCCTGGACACCCAGTCAGTTATGGCTCATTGTGGCAGCCTGAGGTGCCAACACGAATCGTCACCATCCCATGCGGTTACGCGGATGGGTATTTCCGACGGATGACCAATAGGGCGCAGGTGATCGTCAATGGCAAAAAATATCCACAAGTGGGACGCATCTGTATGGATCAGTTTATGGTCAATGTGGGTGACGATGAAGCACAGGTTGGCGATGAAGTCGTATTGCTGGGTGATGAGATTACAGCATATGATCTGGGTGACTGGATGGGCACAAATGAATATGAAGTGCTTACAAACATCAGTGCGCGTGTGCCGCGTATCTACCGCAATCAATAATGGTAGAATGGGGCGATTTTCTATAGTGCCGCATAATCATGTGAACTTGAAGTTTGGGTTTTGGCTTACAAGGCGTTGAGGATTCTCAATGATGAATGAAACCAGCGGCAGGTAATGAGGTGATATGTGAAAAATTTGTTTCGAAAATATTCTGGAATTCTTCTGATCGCGCTTGTGATTGTCGCGCTTGATCAATGGACGAAGAGTTTAGTGCGCGCAAACATTCCTGAAGGCACAAGCTGGTTGCCGGATTCATGGCTATGGCTAAGTCCGTATGCCCGCTTTGTGAACTGGTACAACACAGGTGCAGCCTTTGGTATGTTCAAGGATGGCAGCATGGTGTTTACGGTTCTGGCCTTTATTGTGATCGGAGCCATTCTCTTCTATTATCCAAAAGTGGAAAGCGATGATTGGTCGCTGCGGCTCGCGTTGAGCATGCAATTGGGCGGAGCGATGGGAAATTTGATTGATCGTCTCACGATTGGGCATGTGACAGATTTTATTTCTGTAGGTACCTTTCCTGTTTTCAATATTGCCGATGCAAGTATTAGTGTTGGCGCGGTGGTATTGTTTCTGGGCGTGTGGCTAAGGGAACGCGCCGAGCAAAGACACAAGGCAAACGATGCAGCAGACATGACCAGTGAAACCACAAGTGAGTGACCGCGTCCTGAATTTCCATTTTGACAAAGAGACTCCTGAACGGCTTGATAAATTTCTGGTCGAGCGGTTGCAGGAGTTTTCGCGTTCGCGGATCCAGGGACTCATTGCGGATGGCTTTGTAGATGTCAACGGTCGAGCCGCGAAAAAAGCAGGCCAGCCTCTCGAACGGGGATTCGATGTGATCGTTCGGATTCCGCCACCCGTACCAACCGATTTAGTCGCTGAAAATATTCCACTGAATATTTTGTTTGAAAATGACGACCTGCTCGTGATTGATAAACCTGCAGGCATGGTCGTTCATCCTGCTGCTGGTCATGCTAGCGGCACGCTCGTCAACGCCGTGCTAGGATATGATCCTGAAATTGAAGGCATTGGCGGCGAGGAGCGACCGGGTGTTGTCCACCGATTGGATAAAGAGACCTCCGGCTTGATCGTACTCGCAAAAAATGAACGCGCTCATCGCTGGCTACAGGATCAGTTTCGCTTGCGAAAAGTGGAGAAAACCTATCTGGCGCTCGTAGATGGGAAACCGCCTACGCCAGCCGGTCGTGTCGAAGCGTACATCGGACGCGACCTAAGTCACCGCAAAAAGATGGCAATCGTCCCAGAGAGTCGCGGACGGGAAGCCATCTCGGAATACAAGACTGTTGAAAGTTTTAATAAACATACCTTACTTGAATTCCATCCATTCACCGGGCGTACGCATCAAATCAGATTACATTGCGCGTTTTTAGGATGTCCCATCGTAGGCGATGAAGTGTATGGAAAAAAAAAGCCGTCTCTTGAAATCGGGCGTCATTTTCTTCATGCCTATCGTTTGAAAATTATCTTGCCTGGGGAGAAAGATCCCAAGTTTTTTGAAGCACCGTTGCCTGAGGAACTTGAACGAGTCTTATTTTTATTACGTGCTCAATGAAGAAGTATCTAATTTTGGTAAAACATTCTCTGCCCAAAATTAGCGAGGATTTTCCCGCACGCGAATGGCTCCTTTCTGACGAAGGGAAAAGGCGTGCTCAAATTCTGGCTGAGGGGCTGCGGCCTTATCAACCTGAAGTTATCATTTCTAGTGTTGAGCCTAAGGCTATTCAAACTGCCGAGGTTGTGGCTCATTCTTTAAAACTTCCAATAAAAGTTGTTGAAAATTTACATGAACATGATCGAAGCAGCACTGCTTATCTCTCTCGAAATGCTTTTGAATTATCGATCCAAGAATTTTTTGACAAAGCCGACGAGCTTGTGTTTGGGAACGAGACGGCGAATCAATCCCATCAGCGATTTGCTGAAGCCGTAAGTTCTGTGTTGAAGAAGTATGTAAACCAAACAATTGTTATTGTGACTCATGGTACTGTCATTTCATTATTTGTTTCGCGCTTAACCGGAATCCCTGAATATTCACTATGGAGTGAACTTGGATTACCAAGTTTTACTGTGTTAGATTTGCATGCAAATACTTTGATCACTCGTGAAAACATTTGTTGAATGCAAATCAACCTTGTGAAGGTTTCAAACCTTCGCAAGGTTCATCAACCCAAATAATCTTTGAGGAGCCTTACATGAAATACATCGATCTTCGTTCTGACACCGTAACCCAACCCACACCTGAAATGCGCGAAGCGATGGTAGAAGCCGAAGTTGGCGACGACGTATATCGCGATGATCCAACGGTCAATCGTCTGGAGGAACTCGCTGCTCAAATGTTGGGCAAGGAAGACGCGATCTTTGTCCCCTCGGGGACAATGGGTAATTTGCTTGCTCTGCTCGTGCACTGCCAGCGGGGAGATGAAGTGATCCTTGGAAATTTGTCTCATATCTATTTGAATGAAGTAGGTGGGATGTCTGCTTTGGGTGGCATTCAGCCTTGTCCAGTGTCTAATCAAAAAGACGGGACTCTGCTCCTCGACGACATTCGCGCTTCGATTCGGACAGAGGATGTGCATCATCCCATCACGCGTTTGATCTGCCTGGAGAATACGCAAAACATCTGTGGTGGTGTTCCGCTGACTTCCACGTATACGCGTCAGGTAGGAGAACTTGCTCGTCAAAATGGATTGGCCCTGCACATTGATGGCGCTCGGATTTTCAATTCCGCGGTCGCTCAAAATGTGTCGGTCAAAGAATTGGTGGAACCTGCCGATTCCGTTATGTTTTGCTTGAGCAAAGGACTTGCTTCGCCGATTGGTTCCATGCTAGTTGGGCCGCAGAGGTTCATTGCCCGTGCGCGTCATCTTCGCAAGATGTTGGGTGGAGGGATGCGG
>WNFZ01006677.1_pt1 | contig 11765 bp, 9 predicted proteins | sample 5400081 | NCBI WGS metagenome assembly WNFZ01 (sample SAMN13153365, study PRJNA577476) | soil metagenome | isolation source: 80 cm soil or saprolite under grassland replicate 1 | place: USA:California | collected 2016-06-15
AAGGCATCGCTTGCGATGCCGACCGCAGGAGGCCGGGCGGCTTTGCCGGCCGGCCGTTACACCCTCCGGCCCGCCACGAAGCGGCGGGCCGCTAAGGCATCGCTTGCGATGCCGACCGCAGGAGGCCGGGCGGCTTTGCCGGCCGGCCGTTACACCCTCCGGCCCGCCGCGAAGCGGCGGGCCGGAGGGGAAGCTCCGAGGACGACCTCCCCCTCCGGTTGAACCACGCTCAGGACCTTGGCGTCGGACGGGGTCTGAATCCGGCGCCGGACGAGCGCAGACCCGCCACGTTCTGAGTATGACGAAAGATTCCGCCGGACCACAACACGCGCGAAAGTTAGCTTCGCGCGATCTCCTGCAACCTTCGCAACCGCCTGTGTGCCGCGGCCTTTGTTGCCGGGGGTCGACATTTGAGCGCAAGCTCACGCAGAGAGAGGGTTGGGTGCCGCTCACGCAGCTCTGCGATTTCCTGAAGGCGCGCAGGCAGCTTCGCGAGCTCCCCGCTCCGGCGCAAACGGTCCACGGCGCGGAGCTGCTCGTGCGCCGCTCGGCTCGTCCGCACGAGATTTGCGTGGTCGGCGTTCGCAAGGCGATTGGCGCGTGAGCGAGTACCAGCCATGACAGCGCGTTCCTCGAAGACGAGCACGGCCCGGCTCGCGCCCGCCAGCGCGAGGACGTCCGGGCGAGCGTGGACCGCTAAGCGACCCTCCACCGAGCAGTGCTCCGCGGAGGTAAGCGGCACGGCAGCAGAAGCGGGCGACGACGCGCCGTGGCGGGTGTTCCAGCGGACTGAGGCGCGAACTGAGAACCCCGGCCTCGTGCAAGACCTGAAGGGCGCGTTCGTCGCCGGCGACGTGCAATTGGTACCGCGTCCCGCCCTCGAACGCACGACGACGATAGGTACGAATCTCTGACGCTACCCCGAAGGCGCGCAGCAAACTGAAAGCGCGGCGCGCGACCGCTGAGTTCGCGACGTCAAGGTGGACGGAAACTTCCCCGCGACCTTTCAGGTGGATGCTGCCGGCGGAGTGAAAGAGTCCGGAGAGCTCCGCGAGGCGGTCGCAGTCGCTGCGGGGCGCGATCCCCGCAAGCTCGTTGCGGAGGTCCTCAGAGAGTGACACCTTCGAGGGCGAGCAGCCGCCTCTTGTATCCCGTCCCGAGCGAGCCGTACGAGCCTATGCCGTCGGCGCCGACCACGCGGTGACACGGCACGACGATGCCAAATCGGTTGCGCGCGCAGAAGGTCCCCGCCGCGCGCTGCGCCCGGGGATGGCCGGCGATGCGAGCGAGGTCGCCGTACGACACGACCTCTCCGTAGGGGACAAGGCGAAGTGCGCGGACGAGCTCGAGCTGGAACGGCGTCCATCCGTCGACGTCGAGCTCGACGTCAGCGAAGGAGACGCGCTCACCCGCGAAGTACGCCTCAAGCGTGTGGACGAGCTTTTCCGCCTTCGGCCCGGATCCGTTACCCACACGTCGACGTTTCGCCGCTATCGTCGACCGCGAGGGTGGTGGGTGATCAACCCCACCCTTAGAGAGGGTGGGGGTCGCGCGCACGCGCGCGCGTGTGCCCAGGCACGTCTGCTGCGGTTCCCAAGCCTACAATCGCGGCGGATGTCCGCTGCACCCGGTCTCTTTCGCCCGCCGCTGCCGCAGAACGAACCGGTGAAGGACTACGCACCGGGGACGCCCGAGCGCGAGGCGCTTCGTCTCCGGCTCCAGCAGCTGCGGTCCGAGCAGATCGAGCTCCCGCTCGTGATCGGCGGCGAAGAGATCCGCACGCGTGAAACCTTCGAGGCGGTGATGCCGCACGACAAAGACCACGTCCTCGCGAAGGTGCACAAAGGCAGCGCCGGCCACGTCGAGCAGGCGATCAAGGCCGCCGGCGACGCGTGGGAGGACTGGCACCGCACGCCCTGGGAAGACCGGGCCGCCGTCTTTCTCCGCGCCTCGGAGCTTCTGACCGGTCCCTGGCGCGCCACCCTCAACGCGGCAACGATGCTCGGCCAGTCGAAGACCGCCCATCAAGCGGAGATCGACGCAGCGTGCGAGCTGGCGGACTTCTTCCGCTTCAACGTCCAGTTCATGCTTCGCATCTACGACGAGCAGCCGAGCTCGGCACCCGGGACCTGGAACAGGATGGAGTACCGCCCGCTCGAGGGCTTCGTCTTCGCAGTGACGCCCTTCAACTTCACCGCGATCGCGGGCAACCTGCCCACGAGCGCGGCGTTGATGGGCAACACGGTGCTCTGGAAGCCGGCGTCGACGGCCGCCTATTCCGCACACTTCTTGATGAAGCTGTACGAGGCTGCAGGCCTACCGCCGGGGGTGATCAATCTGGTCTACGGCTCCGGCTCCGAGATCGGCGACCCCGCACTCGCGAGCCCCGACCTGGCCGGCGTCCACTTCACCGGCTCCACCCCTGTCTTCCAGTCGATGTGGAAGACGATCGGGGCGAACATCGCCAACTACCGCAACTACCCGCGCATCGTCGGGGAGACGGGCGGCAAGGACTTCATCGTCGCCCATCCGTCTGCCGATGCCGCAGCTGTCGCCACGGCGATCGTACGCGGAAGCTTCGAGTACCAGGGCCAGAAATGCTCCGCCGCCTCGCGCGTCTTCGCGCCCTCCAATCTCTGGCCGGAGATCAGAGAGCGTCTGGTCGAAGACGTGAGCACGATCAAGATGGGCGACGTCGCCGACTTCGAGAATTTCATGGGCGCGGTGATCGACGCCGGCTCCTTCAAGACACAGAAGCAGGCGATCGACGAGGCGAAGGCTGCGGACAAGGTCAACATCCTCGTGGGCGGCGGCTACGACGACTCCGACGGGTACTTCGTCGAGCCGACGGTGCTCGAGACGAGCGATCCGAACTTCCGGACGATGAAGGACGAGCTTTTCGGGCCGGTCGTCACGACCTACGTGTATCCGGAAGGAAAGTACAGCGAGACGCTCGAGCTGATCGACGAGGGCGCTCCGTACGGGTTGACGGGAGCTGTCTTTGCGCGGGAGCGTGATGCAGTCGAGCTCGCGGAGGAAAAGCTCCGCTACGCGGCGGGCAACTTCTACGTGAACGACAAGCCGACCGGGGCGGTCGTCGGCCAGCAGCCGTTCGGGGGCGCGCGGGCATCCGGCACGAATGACAAGGCCGGCTCGATGTGGAACCTGATCCGCTGGGTCAGCCCGCGCACGATCAAGGAGACCTTCGTACCGCCAACGGACTACCGCTATCCGTTCATGGCGCCCGACGACGGGAAGGGCGCAATCTAGGAGACCGCAGCTCACCCCGGATAGCCTGCACCCGGGTGAGCCGCCGCCAAGTCCTTCTGCTGGTCGTCGCCGGAGCGGCTCTCGCGTTTGTCCCCATAGCGCAGGCCGGCCCCACCATCGACCAGGCCGTCGAGGCACTCCGCAGCGATCCGGTCTACGTCGATCCAGCCGCGGAGGTCGCCATCGACGCAGGCGACGAGACGCGGCTGCGGCGGAAGCTCGACAGGGCCGGGGCCGGTCCCGTCTACATCGCGATCCTGCCGCTGGCCGCCGAAGACGAGGCAGGCGGCGCCCCGGACGGAGTCGTCCAGGCCATTCACGACGGTCTCGGCCGTCCCGGAACGTACGCGGTGATCGTCGGGCGCCACTTTCGGGCTGGGAGCGAGGGGCCGCTTCAACCGGGAGTGGCCGGGCGGCTCGCGACCGAGGCACTCGAGGCGCACCGTGGCGATGGGGTCACGGCAACCCTGCTCGATTTCGTCGACCGCGTCGCCGAGGCGCGCCGCCACGGCGCCGGCGATGACGAGCCCTCAGGAGGCGGCAGCGCCTTGATCATCGTGCTCGTGATCGGAGGTGCCGCGTTCGTGCTCTTTCGCGCCTACCGCAGGCGGCGGCGAACGCGGGCCGAGCTGGCCGAGGTGAAGGCCGCCGCGCACGAGGATCTGATCGCCCTCGCCGACGACGTCCAGAAGCTCGAGGAGCCGGTGGAGTCGAATCATCGAGCACAAGACGAGTACGCGAGCGCCCTGGAGTCGTACGACAAGGCGACCCGCTCGTTCGACCGTGCTAGGCAGCCGAGGGAGCTCGAGGCGGTGACGAGGGCGCTGGAGGACGGCCGATACCACATGGCCGCGGCCCAGGCACTCGTCGACGGCCGACAGCCCCCGGAGCGACGGGCGCCCTGCTTCTTCGACCCCCGGCACGGCCCTTCGACGCGCGACGTCGAATGGGCTCCGCCAGGCGGCACAGCGAGAAGGGTGCCGGCGTGCGAGGCGGATGCGCAGGCGGTCGAGCGCGGCGCCGAGCCGGCCTCGCGCGAGGTGATGGCCGGCGGGCGGATGGTGCCGTACTGGAGCGCCCCGCCCTACTTCGGCCCGTGGGCGGGCGGCTACTTCATGCCGTTCGGCGGGGCGGGGTTCCTCTCAGGGCTCTTCGTCGGGGAGCTGCTCGGCGGCGCGTACGGCGGGTGGGGTTACGGGAGCTGGGGCGGCTCCGGTGGCAGCGGCGGGTTCGGCGGCTGGGACGACGGCGGAGGCGGAGGTGGGAGCGACTTCGGCGGCGGCATGGACTTCGGCGGCGGCGACTTCGGCGGCGGGGGCGGGGGTGGCGACTTCTAGCCGGGCGTCGGCGACACTGACATCGTGATCCATTCGATCCTGCACGCAATCGGGGTCTTCTTCGACCACCTCGCCTCGGTGGAGTGGCAGTGGCTCGCCCTCGGCATCGCTTGCCACCTCGGCAAGCTGCTCGCGGTCTCTCGAGCTTGGCGGAACATCATCAAGGCGGCCTATCCCGACCGGCGCGTCCGCTGGCCTCAGATGTTCGGCGCCTACGTGGCCGGCACGGGCGTGAACGCGCTTATTCCTGCCCGCGGCGGGGACGTCGTCCGGCTCTTTCTCGCCAAGCACCGGATCGAGGGCTCGACGTACACCACGCTCGTGTCCTGTTCCCTGCTGCAAACGCTCTTCGACATGACGGTGGCAGGGTGCTTCATCGTGTGGGCGGTCACGCAGCACGTTCTGCCAGGGATCGACGTGCTCAAGAGCCCGAGGCTCCCATCGCTGGACTACGGCTGGGCCTTCCGTCACCCCACGGCCGGGTTGATCCTGTTCGGCCTGTTGCTCCTGTTCGGAACGGCGCTTGTCGCGTGGGTCGCCGAGCGGGTCGACGAGTTCAGGGCGAAGGTCGCGCAGGGCTTCTCCGCCTTCAGGAATCGTTCCTACTACATCAGGCGCGTCGTTGTCTGGCAGATCGCGGACTGGTGTCTGCGGCTCGCGACGGTGTTCTTCTTCCTGCGCGCCTTTGGCATCCCAGCAACGCTGCATAACGCACTGCTCGTGCAGGTCGGCCAGAGCCTCGCCACGATTTTCCCGTTCAGCCCGGCGGGAATCGGGACGGAGCAGGCGCTGCTCCTCTACGTGTTCCGCAACGTGACCTCGAAGGGCATGGCGCTCAGCTTCAGTGTCGGAATGCGCGTGACGCTGATCATCGTGAACGCGATCGTCGGCTTCACCGCCATCCTTGTGATGACCGGAACGTTGCGCATCAGGCACGCAGCCAGGACTGACCGCTCGGGAGGAGAACCAAAGGTCTCGGACGGCCGCTCGGCTCAGGGAGCGAGCGGCCGCCGCGAAAAGTCGAGAACCTAGTAGCGGCCGTCCGAGAAACCGTCGGAGTCGTTGCCTCCGTTCATGAACCGCCCGTCGGAGAAACCGTCCGTGCCGAGACTGTGGTCGGCCGCCTTCGGCGAGTGCGCCGGAGGGTTCGCCGCCGCACTGCCGACGCCGAACGTCACGGCGACCACGACGAGAGCTCCCAATGAGAACATCTTCCGCAGCATCCTGATCACCTCCTCTCCTAGAACTTCACGTCTTGCAGAGCTTCCGCCGCACGCCGGTACAGCGCCGCCGCGGCACGGTCGTCGCCGCGGCGAGATGCGAGGTCGCCCTGGGCCGTCCAGGCAACCGCACGATGGCTGGCGGAGGAAAGTTGGGAAAGATTCAGCTCGGCTTCCGCGAACGCGTGCTCTGCCTCGTCCAGGCGGCCCTGCTCGAGGAGAGCCCGGCCAAGGACGATCTGCGCGCTGCCGACCTCGTCGAGAAAGTCCGGGCGTCCCTCGAGGAGCTCGAGCGCGTGCCGCGACTGCTCCTCTGCGAGGCTCCAGTCGCGCGCCCCGAGGTGCACCTGTGCGAGTGAGGACACCGCCTGCGCGGCGTCCGGCTCGCTTCCAACCTCGAGCGCGACCGAGAAGGCGCGCTTCAAGTAGGCGATCGCATCGTCTGGCTTTCCGAGGAGGTAGTTCAGTCCGCCGAGGTTGTTGAGCATCCGGCCGAGGTTCAGCTGGTCGCCGTGCGTCTCGTAGAGCTCCTTCGCCCGTTCCGCGAGCGCGCGGGCCTGCAGCCAGTGGCCATCCCGCTCGGCGACGATCGAGGCCTGGAAGGTCACGTGCGCGATCGTGAGCGTGTCATCAAGGCGCTCCGCGAGCTCGAGTGCTCGCTCGATGTCCTCCCGCGCCGCCTCGAAGTCTCGCTGGCGTCGCGAGCAACGCGAACGCCACTCGAGGATGTGCGAGCGCAGCCGGTCGCAGGGGATCCCTGAGCGGTCGGCCAGATCAAGCGCTTCGCTCAGAAGCGTTTGCGCACTATTGATCGATGTCAGCTTGTAGCGGCACACGCCCATTCGGTAGAGCACGTCGGCGCGCTCCACGTCAGAGAAGCCCTGCTGCTCCGAGAGCTCACGCGCCCGAGCGAGGAGGTCGAGTGCCGGTCGGAGCTCGCCGTGGTACATGCGAGCCCAGGCTTCGGCGAGGAGCGCCCGGAACTCCAGCTCGCGCCCTTCGGGCGAGTAATGCAGCCCGTCAAGCGCCTCGAGGGCTTCGTCGTACTGCTGGCCTTCAACGGCAGCCTCCGCACGCATGACGGCGGCCTCGACCTCGGCGTACTCGTTCCAACTCTGTCCGGTCTGGAGGTAGGAGACGTCGACGTTGAGCTGTTCGGCGATCCAGGAGAGCGTCTCCCTGGTCGGGCGGGTCTTCCCACGCTCGATCTGGCTGACGTACTCCTTCGAGAAGCGGTCGCCCGCAAGCTCTGACTGGGTCAGGCCAGCGGAAACGCGCAGCTGTCGCAACCGGGTACCAAGACCCGAGTGCACACGCTGCGGCGTGGCGAGAGGTGTGAGGGTGCGGCCGTCCATGACTGCGGCACCTCACGTATCGGCCTCACTCGCGCAAGCAAGATCGCTTGCGCGAGTGACTCGATCGAGGGATCGCCCTCCGAGCGAAAGCGGTCGCTTTCGCTCGGACTTGGGATTGCCCTCCGAGCGAAAGCGGTCGCTTTCGCTCGGAATCGGGATCGCCGCTTCGCGGGAAACGTGCGCGGGCAGAGCCCGCGCACTCCAACAAGGCCCCGGCCGGCGGAGGTTCTCCTCTGCGCGGGCGGGGGCGCTACCGCGTCCCCGCCCGCGTCAGTCCGCCTCCGCCTAAGGCCGCTTCGCGTGCCTTAGCCTCCGGCCTTGGTTTGGGGCTGTCGAGCGTTCAAGCTCGTCCTGCCTTGTGGAGTTGCGCATAGATCGCGCGTGCCGTCTTGGCCGGAACCCCGGGTACGCCCTCGAGCTCCTCCTGCGTTGCTGCCACGAAGCGTTCGGCCGAGCCGAAGTGCTGGAGCAACGCACGGCGCCGGGCGGGGCCCACCCCTTCCAGCTCGTCGAAGATCGAGGCGAACGACCGCGTGTCCCGTCGCTGACGGTGGAAGCCGACGGCGAAGCGATGCGCCTCGTCGCGGACGCGCTGCAAGAGCTGGAGCCCCGGCGAGTGCGCCACGAGCCGGATCGGTTCCGGGCGCCCCGGCACGAACACTTCTTCCACCCGCTTGGCGAGCGCGACCACGGCAACGCGGGGTAGGTCGAACGCCTGCATTGCCGTCAGGGCGGCCGAGAGCTGCCCCTTTCCGCCGTCGATGACGACGAGGTTGGGGGTGGCGGCGAAGGACTCGTCGTACTCCTCCGCCGACACATCGGAGATCCGCGCGAACCGCCGCGATACCACCTCGGCCATTGCTGCGAAATCGTCCATCCCCACCTGGCCGCGCACGCCGAACTTGCGGTAGTGCGCCTTCTTCGCAACCCCGTCCTGGAAGACGACCATCGAGCCGACGTTGTCCTGCCCCATGACCGTCGAGATGTCGAAGCACTCGATTCGGATCGGCAGGGCTTCGAGGTTCAGCACCTCACGCAGCTCCTCGAGCGCCTCGACGCGGCGCAGCCGCTTCAGCTCATTCTGGTGTGCCTCCGACACGAGCGCGTGGCGTGCGTTCTCGGTCGCTAGCTCCTGCAGGCGCCGTTTCTCGCCGCGCTCCGCGGCGCGCACCTCGACACGCGCGCCGCGGCGCTCCGAAAGGAAAACGGCCAGCGCGGACATATCGCCGGCATCGCGCGGGACCACGATTTGCGGCGGGACGCTCGGCGCAGAGCCGTAGTACTCGAGGCAGAACGACTCGAGCACCGTCGTAATGTCCTGGCCGCCCACGTTCTCGAGATGGAACGAGTAACGGTCGATCATCTTGCCGTCGCGGAGCGGAAAAACCTGCACGACCGCGCGATCTCCTTCCGCCGCGAACCCGACCACGTCGATCGTCCCCACTGAGCGCCGGTCGGCCGCTTGCCGCTCGGCGAGGTGCTGGACACTGCGAAGGCGGTTGCGATAGCGCGCTGCCTCCTCGAACCGTTCCTCCGCCGCGGCTTCTCGCATCTTCCGCTCGAGCTCACGCTGGATCGGGTCCGTGTCGCCCGAAAGGAACTCGATCACCTGATCGATGATCGCCTGATAGTCCTCCCGCGACACGTAACCCACACACGGCGCCAGGCACCGCTCGATGTGGTAGTCGAGACAGGGTATGCCCGAATGCCGCCCCGGCTTCGGCCCTTCGCACGGCCGGTAGGGGAAGACGCGGTTGAGGACATCGAGGGTCTCACGGACCTTCTTGGCGTTCGCGTACGGGCCGAAGTACACGACTCCGCGCCGATGTCGCTCGCGCGTGAACATGACCCGCGGATACTCGTCCTCAACGGTGACGGCGATGTACGGAAAGGACTTGTCGTCGCGCAGCCGGACGTTGAACGGCGGTCGGTGCCTCTTGACGAGGTTCTGCTCCAGATGAAGGGCCTCGACCTCGTTCTGGGTCACGATCACCTCGACATCGGCGACCCTGTCGGGGAGCTGCCTGATCGCCGTGCGAGTGTCGAGGCTTTGCTGGAAGTAGGAACGGACCCGGGGCCGAAGCGACTTCGCCTTACCCACGTAGAGGACCTCTCCGCCCTTGTCCCGGAAGAGGTAGACCCCCGGCTTGGCAGGCAGTCCTTTGAGCTGATCTTCGAGCCGAGAGGCCATCCATTTCAGCCTAGCCCCACTCCGTCGACCGACCCAACCCCGCGCGAAAGCCCAGCTTTCGCGCGGAACGGAAGTGGATGCGGCCCGGGTGGAGAGCCCGGGCCGCCGTAAGGAGAGGATCGCGGGGGCTGTGGCGAGCATCCCGGAAGCTCCCTGCGACAAGAGCTTGGCAACACGACCCTGACTCGTGTCAAACTATCGGTTGAGGTCCTTATTCGCGCTCCCCCGATCGGGGGATTCGCCGCAGGCGCGGCCAGGTTGACGCCTCCCGGCGGCGCTCCTACACTGGCCCGCGGGCGGCGTTTCCTTTACCGATTTTTCACCGTTTCGGGTTACGGTTGTTCTCTTGCTGCACTTTCGATCCCTCATAGCGATCTTCTGGGCGCTCGGCGCCCTCGGTCTCGTCGTCTCAGCGCCGGCGAGCGCCGGGATGTATATGGGAGCTGCGGAGGACGAAGGCCGAAACGCCGATCCTGCCGTGGCGATGGCCAAGATGGAGCTGGCCAAGGCAGCGGGCTTCGACACGATCCGGATCACGGCGATCTGGTCACCGGGTGAGAGGGCGGTGCCCAAAGACCAGCTCCAGGCGCTCCAGTCGATCGCCGCGGCCGGCATGTTCCTGGATATCCGCATCGTCACGACGTTGATGCCGTTCGGGAGCCGGACGACGCCGCTCACGGCGACCGCGCGCACGCAGTTCGCCCGTTTCGCAGCCGACCTCGTCCGGCGTGTGCCGAGCATCCGCGAGTACATCGTGGGAAACGAGCCAAACCTCAATCGATATTGGCTACCGCAGTTCGGCCCGAAGGGCGAAGACGTGGCAGCCCCGGCCTACGTGAAGCTCCTCGCGCGGACGTACGACGCGATGAAGGCCGCCGACAAGGGCGTCTTCATCAACGGCGGCTCCGTCTCGCCGCGCGGCGGCGACATCCCGAATACAGGTCGTGACACGCATTCGCCGACGGCATTCATCACGGACATGGGAATTGCGTACCGAGCGATGAACCGACTGAGACCGATCATGGACGGCTTCGCCTTCCATCCCTACGGTGAAAACTCCAGCACACCGCCCACCGTCGCGCATCCGAATTCGAAGTCGATCGGGCTCGCTGACTACGAGACGCTCGTGGCCCTGCTCGGAAATGCGTTCGACGGGACGGCACAGCGCGGGTCGAAGCTGCCGATCCTCTATGACGAGTATGGCGTCGACTCCCAGATTCCGGCCTCGAAGCGCGAGTTCTACGACGGCCGAGAGCTCTCGAAGCCGGTGCCCGAGGGGATCCAGGCTTCGTACTACCGGCAGGCGCTGCAGATGGCCGCCTGCCAGCCGACGGTCCGCGGCTTCCTCATCTTCCATGTGACCGATGAGACCGACTACGGCCGCTGGCAGTCTGGGCTCTACTTCCCGGACGGATCGGCCAAGTCGAGCCGCACGATCGTCAGGAAGACGATGAACGAGATCCGGACAGGCGCATTCGAGTGCGTGGAGGCCGAGCCTCAGTTCGTCGGCCCGGGCGACGGCTGGGCCCTGGTCAGCGCCTCCGGCTAGGCACTGGCTAGCATCGTCGTCGTGGAGGGCCAATACGTCGCGTACAGCTTCTACCGGGTCGATCCGGCGTGGCGACGCCTGCCGGTCGAGGAACGTGTCGCGGGCAAGGAAGCTTTCGCGGAGGTCGTCGAGGACTGGACCGCCCGCATGGACTCTCTGCGCGTTTACACCGTCGCGGGCGTCCGTCCCGACTGCGACTTCTTCCTCTGGAAGATCACGCAGCGGTATGAGGACCTCGGCGAGGTCGCAGCGGCCCTGAACGGAACGCCGCTCGCCGGGTGGCTGGAGACCCCGTATTCCTATCTCGCCACGACGAAAGCCTCTGAGTACACGAAGGCCCGGCGCCCGCGGCAGGTCGTCCCGAAAGGATCCCCGTACCTGGTCGTCTATCCGTTCGTCAAGGTCCGTCCGTGGTACACCCTTCCGCCCGAGGATCGCCAGCGGGCGATGGACGAGCACATGCGGATCGGAGCAGGGTTTTCGACCATCCACAACCACACGACATACTCGTTCGGGATCGACGACCAGGAGTTCATGACGGTCTTCGAGTGCGACGAGCCTTCGGATTTCATGCACCTGATGCTCACGCTGCGCGAGAGCGAAGCTTCACGCTACACGGAGCGCGACACGCCGATCTTCGTCGGTCAACACGTCGACATTCGTGTTGCGCTCGACGCCCTTGACGGCGCGTCGACACGGGTCGAGGCCTAGCTGTAAGTCCTAAGCACGTTGTTCCATCCGGGCCTCCTTGGAGGCTGGGGGTGTCACCGCCACCAGCCCCAAGGAGGGATCCGGATGAAGGTCCACGGTAACGCCCGCACCTGTCTGCACAGCCGCCTGCTG
>WNFZ01005364.1_pt1 | contig 11764 bp, 13 predicted proteins | sample 5400081 | NCBI WGS metagenome assembly WNFZ01 (sample SAMN13153365, study PRJNA577476) | soil metagenome | isolation source: 80 cm soil or saprolite under grassland replicate 1 | place: USA:California | collected 2016-06-15
CGCGTGGTCGAGCCCATCGCGACCTCGGAGCGGGCTCCCGCGAGCTGGAGCGAGCCCGTCGCCTTTGCGGTGATGACGCTCGCTTTCGTCGTCGCGCCCGCCTTCGTCTATCCGGTGTTTCTGATGAAGGCGCTGTGCTTTGCGCTGTTCGCCTGTGCCTTCAACCTGCTGATCGGCTATGTCGGCCTGCTGTCGTTCGGGCACGCGCTGTTCTTCGGCTGGGCGAGCTACGTCAGCGCTCACGCGGCCAAGGTGTGGGGGGTCGATCCGGTGCTGGCCATCCTGGCCGGCGCCGCGGTTGCCGCCGGCCTCGGGCTCGTCGCCGGCGCGATCGCCATCCGCCGCCAGGGCATCTATTTCGCCATGATCACGCTGGCGCTCGCGCAGATGATGTACTTCTTCGCGGTGCAGGCGCCGTTCACGGGCGGGGAGGACGGCATCCAGGCGGTCCCGCGCGGCCGCGCGTTGGGGTTCCTCGATCTTTCCCAGCAGATGACCATGTATTACTTCGTTCTGGCGGTGTTCCTGGCCTGTTTCCTGTTGATCTACCGCATCATTCATTCGCCCTTCGGCGAGGTGCTCAAGGCGATCCGCGAGAACGAGCCGCGCGCCGTCTCGCTCGGCTACAAGACCGATCGCTACAAGCTGGTCGCGTTCGTGCTCTCGGCCACGCTGGCGGGAGTCGCCGGCGCGACCAAGGCCATCGTGTTCCAGCTCGCCTCGCTCACGGACGTGCATTGGGGCATGTCGGGCGAAGTGGTGCTGATGACGCTCGTCGGCGGGCTTGGCACGGTGTTCGGGCCGGTTGTCGGCGCGCTCACCATGGTGGCGATGGAGAATTATCTGGCCCAATACGGCCAGTGGGTGACGGTGATTCAGGGCGTCGTCTTCGTGGTCGTCGTGCTGTTGTTCCGCCGCGGCATCATCGGCGAGCTTGCGAACGCGCTGAAGATTCCGCTGTAGCGGGGTCATCCTGCACGTGACCCGTTACTATGACACCAGCTCGGCTCAGCCAAGTACAGGCTCGGCCCTTCGGACTCCGCGAGAATGCCCTGTCCGCACGCGGCCCTTCGGGCATGTGTTGGGCAGCCGCGAGTGCGACCCGCGAGTGTCCGCTATCGAGCGCAATTCGGAAGAGATATGCTCAACCAGAGTTCTTCCTATTTTGACCCTTAGCTGACCTTCAGCAGGTCTGCTTGGGCGGCCAGTGTAGCTCCGCCGCTGGAGCGGCCGCTGATGACTTGCGTAGAAGTTCATAGAGTAACGCTGTCTGCCAGAGTCGAACGTCGCCACGACGTAACCTCGTTCCTCAAGACTTCGCCGTTGCGGGTATCTGACCGGGCTCGAACGGACCCGGCTCGAAGAAGCCCTCGATCGATTCGACCTTTGCGTAGTTCTCGGCGATGCTCTCGGGTGTCAGATGTGGATCATTGAAGCCAGGTCCCATGACGATAGCGATACGTTGGATTACTCCGGCTTCCACGTTGTAGATCCTGTTCGTCTCCGAACAACTATCGCTTGCCAGCCAGACGATCGCTGGCGCAACAGCCTCAACCGGCATTGTGGCTTCGCTCTGCTTCAGCCAAGCGGGATCCGCAACCGCCGCTGGGTGCATCCTCGTGTACCCGGCTGGCGAAATGGTGTTCACGAGAATCCCATGCTCAGCACCTTCAATTGCAAGAATGCGCATCAATCCAACTACTGCGCACTTGGCCGCAGCGTAGGTGGCTTGGCCACGTAACCCAAACAGGCCGCTGACTGACGTCGTGAGGATGATCTTCCCGTAGCGCTGTGCGACCATATACGGCCAGGCAGCCTTCACCGTGTTAACCGGCCCGCCGAGGTGCACCCGCCAATAGTGATCGAAATCGTCAAGGGTGGCGTCCTCGAATAGCTGGCTTCCGCAGATACCAGCGTTGTTCACGAGGAGGTCTATTCTCCCGAAATGCTCGATGGTCGTCGCGATCAGGTCACTGCCACCTTCAGGGGTGGAAACATTGCTGTCATTCGCGATTGCCTCGCCTCCACGGGATCGAATGCAATCGGCCACCTGTTCCGCGATCGTGGAATCCTTCCCGAACCCCGATACCTCGGTCCCCAGGTCGTTCACAACGACCCGGGCGCCGCGTTCGGCGAGAAGTTCGACGTATGCCCGCCCAAGCCCGCGACCTGCGCCAGTCACAACCGCGACCTTTCCCTCCAACGAAATTCCTTCTGTCATCTCGCTATCCTCCTTCCGGCAAGATTGAATGCGTCTGCGCCCAACCGTGACACCAACTGTCGGGGCGCTATGTCCCTTTGGCAAAGCCAGATTCACGTCCCCCGCAATCGACAATGCGTCCGCTTTCGGGAAGTTCGCTGATGTCCGCTTATGGCACAACTGTGACATCGCACCGTACCCCTTGGAATTCCGCTTGCGGCGCATAAGCGGACGTGGAGCGGAGGCTCCCAGAGCAGCGGGCTTGGTTCGACACCAGACCTCAGGGGGCGGATCAAAGTGCGGAATTTCTCAGCTACACGCCCGCGTAATCAGATCGTACGCACAAATAATGAGCAACGCGCATGCCCGACGGCAGTTACTTTCTGATCATGGCCCTGGGGGGTTGCATGGAAGCCGACCGCGGCCGGGTTCCCAACAAAGGCCGGATGACCTTGGGGAATATTCGGCGTAGCCAGCCCGGTATGGGCCACCATAGTAGCTGTAGCCCTGACGATAGCCGTTCGGGTAGGAGCCACCGTAGGGCTCCGGGTCGGGTTCGGAATAGTCGGGATCAGAGGAATACGAGTTGTCTGGATAATAGGAGTCGTTGGGGTAAGGGGAATAATAGTAAACCTGCCGTGCACACCCCGACACTACTGTCAGAAGTGCAGCTGTGACAGCTACGACAACAAGGTTACGCATCACGCACCAGATTGAGCGCGAATAGGCGAGACTTCAAGCCAACTTGTGAGAAAATTCTTGATTAGGTTAATCGCACCTTTACTCGAGTCACGCCTCTGAACGTGGCAACGACGCCTATGCTCGCTTCACCGTTCGCTTCGTTTCGCCGCCGCATTTCCGGCAGACGTAGGTGACAGCCATATCCAGTTCCCCTGGTGACTGGCGCGATAACATTCGCCTCCATTGGTTCGCCACAACCGGGATAGAGGACCACGGGTCAGGTTCTGGTGTTTTAGAAGACCGATGCCTCATTCGATCACCTCGTCGTGCGCGCTCAAGGTCGGCGTTGGGGCTCCTTATCAGTGATGGTTGAACGTCGATATGCCGGTCGACCAGGCGAGACCATCGCTGAGAGGTGGGCCTCCTTGATCTTCCCCAACCCGATTGGGGCGGCCGGCATTCACAATTCCTGGGAATTATTGGATTGTGGGGTTGGAATATCACAGCCATAAGCAGCGCATAGGGCTATGTTGCGAGTGTCGGCATGGTGAAGCGAGGCGCGGCGCGGGCAACCGCCATGGCCGGCCGAGTGTTTCCTCCCAAATACGAACTCGGCCCCGGCGGATCTCCACCGGGGCCGTTTTCTTTGATGTCAACGCCGCGCGCAGCGATTCGCCGGGCCGGATCAGCTCATTTGGGCGCCTTGGCTGCCAAAAGCGCTCGTGAGCGGCCGTGCCGTGTCGGTTGCGATCTTCTGTGCGCTAGCGGCAAGCTCCCTGGCCTGTTCCGCCATCATCTCCATTTGCCGCCGCGAATGCGTAGTCGATATCTCAACGAGGTCTGAGATCGATTGCGCATGCAAGGCATCCTGGGCGTACTCAAATAGAGCATTCGTGTTGGCCTGGGCGGCCGAGATGAGTTTCAGCTGGTATTCTCGGAAGCCCTCAGCCGCCCTTGAGGAACTCTCTTGAGCACGGCCAGTGGCTTCGCGAGCGTTCTCGCCCAGGTCACGGATGGTCTCGCTTGGTCTTCTCTCAGCTTTTTTGTCCTGCATGGCTTCTTCTCCCGGTTAGCGTGATTGGGACCTAACGCAGACCCGTGGGCCTTGTTCTGCGAACCTTCCGAAAATTGTTTCCCAGCCGGTCGGTATCGCCGTCCGGTTCTTTTTGCCATGCACGCCGTAAGAAGGTTCGGGTGTGCAATTGCCGAGGCGTTCATGACTGCAGAAAGCGAAAGCAGCGAGGTCCCGTTGCAGCTCTGCCCCAAAGGGCCGATGAGCGTCCAGATATGATCCCACCATGTCCCCGACAGGGCTCGATCAAGACGAGCCGGTATATTGATGCCATCGTTGCGTTGCGGAGGTGAAGCGGGTAAGAGCAGCATCGGCCGGGATAGCTTTCGGGCACGAAGCGCCGCGTTAACCGCGATGAAAACCGTCAAATTTTCTTCACGTCACGTTCACGAACCTTTCGGACAACGAGGGGCAGAACAGGGAGGACTACATGCTCGATACTGGTTTCCGTGCGAAAACTCGTGCGCTCGGTGAACTAACCCCTTGCGCACAATGCGGCGAGGCCATCGTAGCACCCACATGGTCCGAGCACGTGAACGAACGCTGTGTTCGGCATCTTTGGGAATGCGATGCTTGCGGCTACGCCTTTGAGACGGCCGTCTATTTCCAAGCGAGAGCAGCCTAATGCCGGGCATGAAAAGCTCTGATCCATGCTAACAGTCGCTGTCGTGACGCCATCAAGGGGCAGCACACTGGCGCTTGTCGGCTAGAAATTGCTAATTGCCCGGCCGGTTGGTTCGGTCAGGAGTACTGCCATTCTGCGACCAGGATCGTCCGCACCGAAGTCCAGGGAAACAAGAGCCCGGCCGCGATGGCTGGCATTTTGTTTTCTTTGCCGGCAGTGCCGCATGAAGGCCAGAAGCGGTAGTGCTCCCCGCAAATTCTGGGGATAAAATTTCGCATTGCACACTTGTGAATTGACTCGACTTTATCCTGTCGCGAGCGCAAACTATTTTCTTCGATTATCCGCCATAAAAACTGGAGCCCCTGGCTGAGCGACGGCCGGGGAACGAGAGAACTATAGGCGGGTCGGGGAGGCGGCTATGGGCTCGCGAGAGCGGGCGTTTGCAGTACTGATCGTCGAAGATCAGGCTTTAATCGCCTTGAACATCGAGGACGTGGTCCGGCGCATTGGCGGCGGTGTAATCGGCTGCGCCGCTCGACTTTCCGACGCACTGACTCTGGTCGAAACGGCGTCCTGGGACGCGGCACTGCTAAATATCCGGCTGGCGCAAGGCGAAACCGCGTACCCGGTCGCCGAGCAGCTCCAGGCCAAGACTGTACCCTTCGCCTTTGTCACGGGATGGGAGGCGGATATCGATCCCCGGTACTCGGATGTTCGAGTACTCCAAAAGCCTTTCACAGAGGCCGAGCTTGAAAACTGTTTGCGGACTTTAATCGGAACAATGCCTCATTCTTCCAGTGAACAAGAGGCCGCTTGATACCATTTCCAGGTCGGGGGCAATTCAAGTTCGAGCCGCGCCGCGATAGCCAATGCCAGTGACGAATGTCACAGGCCGCCCAGCCGAGAATCATCTAATGATTTTGACGTGGCCGAGCAGTCCTCCGACCGTCGCCCTCTTTGCCCAGGTTGTGGGGATAGGATGAATTTGGTCCGTGTCCTTCCTACGGGTATCTACGTGTCGGAACAGCTGGTTTTCCAGTGCCATTGCTGTGAGATCGCTATGACCCGGGCCGGTGACGAGCGACGGGTTTATTAAATTTTCGCAGCCGGCCCGCCCGGATAAGCGAACTGCCTCACACGGAACTGGCCCGTCGTTGGGGTATTCGGATTTCTACCGCTTGGCTCGCCGGAGCCCCCGGTTGCCTAACGGGAGAGGTGCGGGCCGCTTTCACTATCTTCCGGTCCGTGTCTCGGGGCAGACCTATGCCTTTGCCGGCCGGGGTTGCCTTCCAGCCTTCCCGCAGCTAGGTGAAGCGAGCGACGGGTGCGAGCGGGGCTGTCGTCCCGCGATCTATCTATCCCGAGTTTTCGTCACTGAGCGCATGCTAGCGCCTGATGTCGGCTCGTGGCAGCACTTCTCGGGCTTGGCGCGATATCTAACTTGAGTCTGTAATGCGCTCAAACCGAACGTTGGCCAGCCGCTGCCGACCAACCTCCGCCTATGCCCCGGCGGGTCCGATCAGTTCAGCCGGAACAGCGTTGCCGGTTCGGTGCTCGCATGAAGGGCCACCGGCTCGACGAGGCTCGGATCGTTGCCGTTTCCCGGCTTGCTCACGCGTCGCGACACCGGCCACATCCGCAGCGCGCGGCAGATCAGGACACGAGGGCGATCGGCAGCCTCGTCAGGGCGCGGAGGTTGATGCCTGGGCGCCACTCGGGACGCTCCGCAAACGTGAGCTGCCGCGTGCACGAAACGAGTCGCTCGAACGCGGTCTTGGCCTCGATGCGCGCGAGCGATGCCCCAATGCAGTAGTGAATCCCGCCCCCAAACGAAAGCGGTTTCACGTCGCGACGCCGAACGTCGAGCGTGTCTGCGGCGTCGTACCGGCGCTCGTCGTGGTTCGCCGCGCCGAGAGCGAGCATGATGGGGCGCTCGGCCTCGACCTCGACCCCCTCGATCTGCGTCGTCTCGACGGCGACACGGGCCGTGAACTGCACAGGCGAGTCGAACCGTAAGAGCTCTTCGATCGCGCCCTCGACAAGCCCCGCGTCCGCTCGCAGCGCGGCGAGCTGGTCCGGGTGCCTCATCAGGCCGAACAGACCGTTGCCGATCAGGTTGGTCGTCGTCTCGTGGCCGGCGAGAAAGAGGAATGTCGCGTTCGCGGCGATTTCGTCGGACGCCAGGCGCGTCCCATCTTCCTCCACGGCGAGCATATCGTCGAGCAACGCGTGGGCCGGCTTCCATCGCCGCTCGGCCATCAGCTCTCTCATGTACGCGTCCCATTCTCGCATTGCCGCCTCGGCGGCAGCGATCTGCTCATCCGTCGAGAAGGGATCGAGCGTCGGCGCAACGGCCGCCGCCCAGGCCCGGTTCTGCTCACGATCCACCTCGGGCACGCCGAGGAGCTCGCAAATGATGGTCGCCGGAAGCGGATAGGCGAACTCGCCTATAACCTCCATCGCTCCTCGCTCGAGCGCCGGCGCGAGCAGCGCGTCGACGAGACCCTCGATCCGAGGCACCAGCGCCCGCACAGCGCGCGGCGTGAACACCTTCGCGACGAGCTTACGCAGGCGAGCGTGGACGTCCCCCGACTGGAACAAGAGCCAGTGGCGGCGATGCAAGCCTAGTGGCCCCGCCGGATCGAAACGCGGCAGTCCCGCCGGATCGTTCGCGTCACGATAGCCTCGGGGCGTGCGGAACACAGAGCTCCGCAAGATCCGATCTACGGAGTCATATCGCGTCACCATCAGCGATCCGAAGGGGGTCCGGATCACGGGGCCCGCGTCGCGCAGCGTACGGTACGACGGATAGGGATCGTCCCGAAACTCGGGCGAGAACGGGTTGAAGACGGCGGTCGGCGCCTCGGCACTCATCAATCGACGGTCGCGTCCCGGCCATGCGCTTGGAACTGAAGAATGCACTCCCGCCACCTCATTCTATTATCTCGTCGGCGCGGGCGAGAAGGGAGGCTGGAACCGTTACAACAAGTCCTTTTGCCGTTCTAAGATTGATTACCAATTCGAATGTCGTTGTTTGTTCGAATGGCAGGTCAGAGGGCTTTTCTCCTCTCAAAATCTTGTCTACGTAGGCAGCGGCACGTCGAAATTGCCCCCGTAGATCAACGCCGTAACTCATCAGCCCCCCGTCTTCAGCGTGTTCCCGAAAAGCGTACACAGTCGGTAATTTCACCGACAACTCGAGCTCAGCAATTCGTCGTCGCTCACTGAGGAACATAGCATCCGCAGGCACAATGAGAAAATCCACACGTCTGCTCGCGAGTTCATGAATTGCGGAATCGAGATCAGCCGGTCTCGATGCTGTGACCAAAGTAAGATCGGCACCCTTCGCTTGAGCCGTGGCCTCCGCATCCTGTTGGTGAGGCCCGCTGATTACGTTGCTATTATTGACCAGCATTCCAGCCTGTCTCTTTCCAGGAAACAATTGCAGGCCAAGTTCCAGCTGTTTGCCGGCCAGCCCGTCGAATCCGGCCAGCATCCCGGTGACATTGCCTCCTGGTCGGGCATGGTCCTTGGCAAGACCAAAGCGGACGGGGTTGGTGGCTGCCGCGACGACAATCGGGATGCTTGGCGCGGCTCTTTTTGCCGCCAGCGCAGCCGCCGTACTGGCGACTACGATTACGTCTGGATTGAGGGAAGCCAATTCGGCCGCGAGCCTTGGCAGTCGGCCCAGATCGCCATCAGCATAACGGTACTCGGCGTCATAATCGCGGTGTTCAACGTAACCCAACGATTGCAATCCGTCCGGGAGGCCGCCCAGCCAGCCCTGGACCGTCGTCTGTGAGCCGCCAAGGAGCACGGCAATGAGAGGCCGACGGGTCGCGGCCTGGGCAAGCCCCCTGACCGAGCCTGAAGCCAGCACGGCCGCAGCGAGAGCAATGAAATCCCGCCGCCTGATGGCGCCAACGCTTGGTTCGATGCGGTTCTGCTCCGGACCGGCCATTGCCCTACCCTCTTATGGCACTCTACGCCAGGGTCGGTGCCTCGGGCGTGATCGGCATCACAAATGAGCGTCACGGAGAGAGTATTTGTCATCCGGGAAGTCCTGATACCGCCGTCTGAAGGCTGCCGCCTCCGGTGGGCATGACGACGTCTCCAGGTGTCGCGCTCCAGGGTCACCGGTAATCTCTCGCGACGCTAGCGGAGCAACCGTGCACCCTGGCGCCGCCGCCCCTGCGCCGCCTCCGCCGTGCGACCCGCTGATCAGCAGCGCCACAGATCTGGCAGAGCTAATCTGTGGGCATGCCGCGCCGGACCGGCATCGCCCCGACTCCCGCGCTCGCGCCAATAGCTTTGCGGCGGCCAAACTAAGGCTCGTGCAGAGAGGAATTTGCGGCCCAGGGCGCTTGCGCATTCGGCAGTCGGACTGGGATCGCACGGCTACGTCGCGCCGGAGAATTCAGCGCCTTCCGGCCCATGGTCGTGAGGTGCCAAGCCCTCTTGCAAGGAACATCATCCAGACATCTCCACTCGACCCAACCGCGGACTTGGCAGGCACGCTTCGTGGATTTCCGGATCGCCGCGGTCTGCGCGTTGTCTCGCGGCCCGAGATCTCGCAGCGTCTCCAGAAATTTGCGCTGATCCTCCGACGGAGGTCCTCGCAGCTTGTGCCGCATCGGGTATCCGACCATTCGCGCTACCTTTGACGCAACCGCAACCCTCTCTAACCGTCGCGACGCCGACGCCAATCTGCGACCGGGACCAGTCAGGTCGGGGAGCAAGCTGGCACGAGCTGACGCGACCACAGTACCCTTGCGAAACTTTGTGGCCGCACGGAGCCGTGATCAAGTGTCTTTGTGGCGGTGGTCCATGAGATCCTTTTTGCTCAGTGAGTTGCAAAAGCGCCGCATTACTGAGGTTCAACGTCCACTGAGAAGCGATACCATTGACCGGTATCGATTGCGATTTTTCGTCAGTAGACAGAAATGCGATGCATCACCTTGAAACTTGAGATGTCTGATAGGTGGCCTTCTTACGTTTCTTCGCCGGGTGCGACTGCGGGGCGGGTTCCGCCGCTATGATGGACTGAGTGAAGTCGGTCTGTGCCGCCGAGAGCGTTGGCGTGCAGGCGAAAATGCTGTCGCACCCGCCTGTGAACGCGATCGTATATTCGCCGGGACCCATTGCTATTTTCGTGATCTTATAGCTTGGTGAGGGATCGGTCTCGAATGTGCTTGGACCGGAAGTCTGGATCAACGTTTCCGAGCTCGTTTCAACCTTATTTTTGGAATGCTCCGTTACCCAGGTATTGGCACGCGACCACTTTGCATCGCAGTCGGCCCCTGCATGACAGGTGACTGGCTTCGGCGGTTCTGCCACAGACGCCTGCTGCTCTGCCGTTATGCAGCCGCACAAAGCAATTGCGAACGCCGCTGCTATCGAAAACCGAAGAAACATGACGCCTTCCCCCATTTCCCGATCGTGACCATGGTGCCCCGTCACTCTTCGCGGCGAATGTGTAGGGATCTGGGCTTGTAAACACCTGGCCGCCGATTTTGGTTAGCTGTGGCAATTAGGCCACGCACTGGCCGAGATCCGTTCCGCGAGCCTATTGGGTGGTCTGCCCGAAATGGCCGCCAATGAGCAGGGATTCCCGGGCACATCGTAGGTCCAGTTTCGGGGGCAAACCGGAAGCGTCTGGTCACCTCGAGATTTTCCGGCTTTGGACCCGTCGCGAACTTCGGGTGTCAGTGCCCCAGCGGCGTACCCTCTGGCTGACCGCCGCGAATGGATATTCTGCGTATCCTTCGCAGGCTGGCGGGTAACCGCAGTTTGTTCGGCTGAAACTCCACTCATACTGTGGCGTGCACGGCACACTCACCGCCAATCTTAACCGTTCCTGACCATCGCGCTTGCTCGGCTGAAATCGCGCGTGCACTTTGTTACTGTTTACGGCGCCGATGTTGGGGGAATTTTGAACCCGGCGCCGCCTTCAAGGGGCGAGCAGAACAGATAGGAACGATTCAGTCATGCAGGTTTTACGATGGCTGACAGCCCCGTCGGTCGCATTTGTACTTGCTGCGGTCACGGCGATACCGCAGTCCGCGCAAGCCCGCGAGATCGTCGGTTTCTCTGGCAATTATTCGGCCGGCACCGTGGTGGTCCGCACCAATGAGCGATCGTTGTATTACGTGCTCGGCGGGGGTAAGGCCATGCGCTATCCAGTTGGCGTCGGGCGGGCCGGCAGGCAGTGGAGCGGTACCACCTTCATCAACGGCAAGGGTCTGCGGCTCGCGTGGGTGCCACCGCCCGTCGTAAGGCGCGATAAACCGAACTTGCCATCTCTGATCCCCGGCGGCGCGCCGAACAACCCGTTGGGTGAGGCGGTAATTTTCTTGGCTGGCCGCGAAGCCGCCATCCACGGCACGAACAATCCAGGATCGATCGGCGGGGCTGTGTCCTATGGCTGCATTCGCATGTTCAACGCGGACGTGCTCGATCTCTATGGCCGTGTCGCCTTTGGAACCACAGTGATTGTGACGCGGTAAGCCCGGGCGCTTTATGTTCTGTTCCAAGGCGATTCACCACGATCGGTCGAGCAACCGCCCCAATTCGATTTGATCGTCAATCTCAAGACGTTCGCGGGCGTTGTTGAGCGTATCCCCAAGTCAAGAGACTGAAGCGGCCTACCCAGGCAACCGCATCATCGATTAGCCGAGGTCTCTTGTCGGCACATCTCGTCGTTTCGCTGCGACGCATGGTTTGACCGTGGTCGGAGCCTAAGCGGACGTGGAGCGCAGGCGCTCGGAAGACCGGGTTTGGACCCATTTCGGACCTTCGGCACCCGCCGCACGGGTTGCCAGATCGCGGCCTATTCGATCACCTCGTCGGCGCGGGCGAGCAGCGAGGGCGGTACGGTGAGGCCGAGGGCTTTCGCGGTCTTGAGATTTATCACGAGTTCGAATTTGACGGATTGCACGACAGGCAGGTCAGCCGGCTTCGCACCGTTGAGAACCCGACCGGCGTAGACGCCAACTTGTCGATAGGAGTCGGGAAGGCGAGTTCCATAGGTCATTAACCCCCCGGCCAGAGCATATGCTCGAAACTGGTAGATCGCAGGCACTCCCGTGCGAGCCGCCAGCGCAACTAGCTCTTGGCGTCGGCTGAGGAGAAATGGATCGGAAGCGACCAGCAGTGCACCAGCCCGCCGCTGCTCTAGGATGGCGAA
>WNFZ01011413.1_pt1 | contig 11762 bp, 12 predicted proteins | sample 5400081 | NCBI WGS metagenome assembly WNFZ01 (sample SAMN13153365, study PRJNA577476) | soil metagenome | isolation source: 80 cm soil or saprolite under grassland replicate 1 | place: USA:California | collected 2016-06-15
GGCTTTCGTCTCTGACCAAACCACGTCGAGGCTGACTTTGTTGTGGTTCTCTCGAAATTCAAAATTCAGAATGTCCCCTTTTCTCCCGTCCCAGGCAAAAGATGTCGAAGCTAGCTTTGTCGCGATTAAAAAACCAGCCGGTCCCTGTTTCTTCCTCTGCTCATCCCAACACTCTCCGACTTCCGCGCAAGACTCGGCTTTGGAAATTGACCTTGTACGCTTTTCATATTTAGCCGGTGAGAGAACGTAAGTGAAGAATCTCGTTTACGGTGAGCTCCTCAAGGACCGACTCCGGCAATGTAGTTACCGCTATCGTTTCCCCAAGGGCGTTGAAGACTTCTATCGAGTAACCCACCTCTCCACCATTTGCTGGATGCATATCCACAATGGTTGCCAAGTCTCCCCGCCGAAGATTGCTTTCCGGAATATCCTTAGCCAATGCTACTTGTTGGAATTCTTTAAATCTCATGGAGTTCCTCCTTGCGGTCTTCCAGCATCGATATAGGGCTTCAGGGAAGCAAGAATGAGATCGCGCGTTTTCTCTCCTAAACGCAGCGCCTTTTCCCCTTCATTGCGCGATACGGAGGGAAGATCGGATAGCGAAACTCTACCGCATACGATGTTAGCGAATCGACTCCAGCGCCAGTTCAGGATCCAGGCTAGCAACGAGCTGCGTCAGAAGCGCAATGTTGTGGGTTTTAGAAAACTCAATCTGGTGGCAAACAAGGAAGGCTTTGATAAACTTTTCCGCAGCCTGCTGGGCATGGAATCCGACATTTTCGTAATCTTCAAACGCTCCTTTGAGTAGCAACTCGCCTGCAGCCAAGTCCTTGCGAGCCCTGTTTAACCATTGCTGTACGAAATCCCATTTCACCTGCTCACGTGTTCTCATATAACACCAAGCCGTATTTGTGAGCTGGATAAGCAAGGCCTCCAATCACGTCCTTTGTCTCTTCAAATTCTTCTTCTCCCATAACCCAGATATCAACGGCATGAGGCTGATCGCTGACAACTTGACGGAGACGCATCATCTCCTCTCGCTTAGCCACAGGATCTTTTTCAACCACCAGTAAGTCAAAATCACTTTCTTTAGTCGCTGTACCCTTTGCACGCGAGCCATAGAGGAAAACCCGCTGAATGCGCGCACCGTCAGAGGCTAAAAGACGCTTTTTAATCTGGTCAGCAATTTTGCGATCCTTGTTGGTCAACATACCTTCACTCCATTAATCCCTGCGGAATGAGTTATTATTTATTGTTTCCGGACACACTCTTCTCGGCTACTGCCTGCTCCCCGCCTAGATCACTGGCGATTTCGCGGAATTGTTCGAGCATCTACCGTCCGGATTTTTCTCGGACCAGGTCGGCTGACGTTGATGGCGGTTTTCAGGGTTGTAGCACTGAACAAACTCGTCGAGGTCTTCGCGCTTCAACGGATTGGTCTTGAGAGTGAAATGCTTGTTTGTACGGAGATCGTAGATCCAGAGCTTCTTCGTCCACGGCGTTTCACTGGCGGGTTTCTTGTCAAAGAAAAGAACGTTCGCCTTGACGCCCTGCGCGTAGAACAAACCAGTCGGAAGACGGAGAAGCGTGTGGACTTCGCATTCGTGCAGCAGCTTCCGTCGAACCGTCTCCCCTGCGCCGCCTTCGAAGAGGACATTATCCGGCACAACGATTGCCGCCCGGCCGTTTTGCTTCAGCAGGGTTTTGACGTGCTGGAGGAAGTTCAACTGTTTGTTCGAGGTCGTCGCCCAGAAGTCGTCGCGTTCGATGATTTCCGTTTCTCTGGCCACTTTGCCATCATCCGCGACAATGGTCGTGCTGCTTTTTTTACCAAAGGGCGGATTGGTCATCACGATCTCATAGCGGTCGCCGGGATCTCCTGCCAGAGAATCCGCAACCACCAGCGGAAGCTCATCGCCTCCGATGCCATGCAGCATCATGTTCATAGCGCATAGACGTGCAGTGCTCTGGACCAGTTCGCAACCGCGGAAGGTGGATTCTTTAAGCTTCCGCTTCTCATCTCTCGTCATGTTCGGATAATGCCGGATAACGTACTCATTCGCCGCTAGAAAGAACCCGCCTGTGCCACAGGCCGGGTCACAGATTGTTTCGTTAGGCCTTGGGGTAATCACATCGACGATCCCCGCAATCAAAGGACGGGGCGTAAAGTATTGTCCGGCACCCGTCTTCACGTCCTGCGCGTTCTTCTCTAGCAAACCTTCGTACGCGTCGCCCTTCACGTCCGCGCTCATAACCGACCAGTTTTCCTTGTCGATCAGATCAACGATCAACCGCCGCAGCTTCGCCGGGTCCTGAAACTTGTTCTGAGATTTATTGAAGATCAGACCGAGCAGACCCTTCTCGTTCCCGAGCTTTTCTAGAACGTGGCGGTAGTGATCGAACAGCTCATCGCCATCTCTTTTGATTAGTGTCGGCCAAGTCGCTTCTTCCGGCACCATGCTTGGCTGATTATGCGGACCCTTCGTCCGCTCATCAGCCATCTTGAGAAACAGCAAATACGTCAATTGCTCGACATAATCGCCATAACTCATCCCATCGTCCCGAAGGACGTTACAATAGTTCCAAAGCTTCTGGACGATTGCGGAAGAAGTCATCTTGTCTCCTAGTATTTCGTATCTACCAGGTATCCTCTCCGACCGGAGCATCTATATCCATGTTTATCTTTATGAGGCCGCAGCTGAGCATCATGCTTTTTGTGATAGAATTTTTTACCGCAATAGTAGCACTCGTAAACATACCTTGTATTCGATCGACCCGGTACGATCTAGCCTCGCCGGAATTATGTCTTACCGCATGTAGAAGCAGATGACCATCACGAGTGCGCCGGAAGGAATAGGGTTCTACCAAGCGGTTACTTCCCTGGTAAGCGAGATTGACACATAGGCGATTTGAGGCAGCAAACCGAATAATTTCAAGTGGAACTGCCGAATTCCAAGTTTGAACCATATCGGATGGCCGCCAAGTGTGATCCAATCCAGCGCTGATCTCCGGAAAAGCAGGTCGTTGAATCTTTTCGAGTTCTCCATGTAGCCACTCGAATACCGCAGGGAGTTCATTCCAAAACTGTTCGAACAGAGGTAAGGCCGGCAATTGGTGTTTCAACATGCTTTCCCATTCGGCCTCTAGCTCAGCACGTCCAGCGTGGCCTGTAAAATCTTGCATCATTGGGATTGTTATCCCTTTGAATTCACACTTTTCCTTAAGCGTAGTAATCACAATCTGACGGTCGGGCCGGAAGCTATCATGTCGATACAAATGCACGACGTCATAAAGGTCACGTGGTCTCAGACGTTCCTTCAGGGCTCTGGTCTTTTCTGCAAATACCTCCTCGAAACAATAACATAAAACTTCAATGCCATCCGTGGGATTGTCCGAATAAGGATGGTGGACTTTACGCATCACTGGCTCGAGAACGAGCACCTCATCGGCTGTTAGATCAAACCTTACCCGTGGTAGATCTCCACCCATTTCCATCGGTCCCCGAAAGCTATTCGTCCCTCAACGGAAGTCCCTCCTCGTGGATTTTGATTAACGTCGAAACGAATTAATTCCCTTGGAATCTCGATACCTGTCGCCTCATAGATCCACGCGGCAATCTCTGTGAAAGCTCCAATAAGAAATTCTTTGTTCAACTGGTTTGGATCTGTAGTGGTGAAATCCAAGTCCTCGGAGAAACGATAGGTCTCAAAGAAGCATTTCTTTAGACACGTACCACCTTTGAAAATCCAGCTTGCGCCGAGCTCGGGATGCTGAGCTATCCCAGCTAGGAGCCAACCGAGGATGTAGTCTTTCTCAACGACATTGGGTGCTCAGCCGAGCTCCTTCGAAAAGTTTAATATCTCTCGTTTGCCGATCACTTCGGTTTTCCGGTGGCCCAACTATTGGGAACCCACAATCGCCATTTGGTGACTAGTTTATCCGCCGGTAAAGCAGGGTCGATCTTGGCGTTGCCCTTGGTCATCCTCGATTGACATTCCTGAATAACGTACGTCTCCTCCGGGGCGAACCGCTCCGCTAAAAAACCAAGTCGCTTAAACACCGCGCCGTTGTCGAGCTGTTTTGCGTATTCAATTAGAAGCTTTGTGTCTTTTTTTTCTGACTTAAGATAGCTGAGAAATACGTCGACGGTGGAGCGAATACCTCCTCCCAGCTTGGGATCGTTTAGCATGTCGAGGACCGTCCGCGTCGGGTCAGATACGGATACCTTCACCTGTCCTCTCCAAACAGGTTTCAAACCAAACATCGCTCTTTCCAGAATCGTGCGCAGTAAAAAGTTCGTCCCTTTTATGTTTGGCGATCTATCTCTAGGTTTTTGTTTCGTCATCACTACGACAGTGCGAAAGATCTGCTCTGTTAAACCCCAGTACTCTGCCGCGCTCCAGCCGCCGATGTAGCAAGGTGCAAACAACCGTTCAGCGATTATCCAAGGATCTTCAAGAGGGACGTCGGCGATTGGTGATTCTAGAGGGACGGGAACGTAAATACCGCGATGTACTCGGGAGACCCATCCAGTTTTCCTCCATCGCGCTAACATCTTTGCGGAATCAGTCGGAGAAACCTTAAGTATTTCAGCGGCCTCACCAACTGAAATCGTGCCCTTTGTCCGCTGAATCAACGCCGCTAACCTTTCCCTATCAAGCTTTCCAAGCCCTGAAATCGTTTCCATAGTATATCACCTACGTCATAATTCATAGAATATATGAATTACAGCATATAGAATATAGTTACCGAGTGCGATCCAGATATAGCCTATACGCACTAATTCCGCTAATCAATGAATTCCAGCATACAGAATATACTTCACTTGAAGAAGGATATCGACTGGCTAAAGTGAAGCGAAGGCAGGCGCGAACAGCGGCTTCGTCCGTTCATAGGCCATCTTGAGAAACAGCAGATATGTCAATTGCTCAGAGCCCGTCCTGAGCCAAGCCGAAGGACAATCGCCGTAGCTCATCCCGTCATCGCGGAGAACGTTACAGTAGTTCCAGAGTTTTTGAACAATTGCGGAAGAGGTCATGTTTTTAGCCCATCATGTCAGAACAACGTTCATGTCTGAATCCGCTTGGTCAAAGAATCTTCTCGAGTTCGGCTTTCAAATAGTGGAAGGTCCTTGCACTGTGTTCCACACGGTATCCAAATCGACATCAAAGTAGGCGTGAATCAAATCAATCGATTGCGCATGCCGGTAATATCTTGCCACGGAATCGAAGTGTTTTGAGAACGGGTGTCGGCGGATACTTTGCTGGCGGCCTCGCCGATGATTTTCAAGTTCCCGAACCAGCGACAAGACCAACATGCGGTCATTATCTAGATCGGCTCGAATTCTGCCTTGAATGAAAGTCAGAGCTTCGTTGGCTACGTCCAACATGTGCTGCAGCCGTACACGGTCATCCTTCCGCATACTGGACACTTGCTGTGGAGAGTACTTCGTCGCGGAAATAGCGGCTAAGCTCGTTGGGAGTGCGCAAATCGACCTTTCGACCTTCAAGAAGCGTAGAAAGTTCCCTCTCCATCCGAGCCAAATCAAAAAGGCTGGGCGCCTCGTCAGGATGGAACTCAACCAGGAGGTCGATGTCGCTATCCTTCCGCAGCTCGCCTTTCAGAGCCGAACCGAAGAGGGAGAGTTTCCGTATGCGATTTCTCTTGCAGAAATCGGCAATCTTGTCCCGGGGGAGTCGAATACTGCTTTTCTCGCTCATCTTGGAACTCTCCTACTTCGGTCACCTATTGAATTCAACCACGTAGGCACAGCCCTTAATGGCCGCCGTAAGATAATGGTCATGGTCCCGGTTCCTTACTGGAGGTCCTGTCTCCACGGAAAGCGCCGCAACACCACTGAGAACGCGGAGTATGCGCGCATGTTCCGCTTTTGAAATCTCAGCTTCCTTCTCGGTCTTGAGGCCACGGTGTTGTCGCCATATTGAATCTACAAAGTCCAATACTTCCTTTTGCTTTTCCAGCGGTAACTTGAGGAGTTTTTCCAACACCGATTTTTCTCATCTCCAGGCCACTTACCCCAAATCTCCTTCAGCCAACCCTGCTGCGGCGCAAACTTGCCTGACTCCAGGTCTTCAAGTTGAAAGACTGACTTAAGGATTTTTCATCAGCCATCTCAGCGGAGTCTTTTGTTTGCTTGAAGCTTGCCAAAACCCACCTCGCATCTGCCCTATCGTATATCACCATTTTGCCTGCCCGTTGGACCTTTGTCCAACCTGCGAAGTGTCCTCATGAGCCATCTTGAGAAAAAAATACGTCAACTGCTCAGAGCCGTGTTTGCGTGTCCGCACAGGCAGGCCGTCTTGAGGCCGAAGGATAATCGCCATCGCTCATCTCATCGCCGGGCAGAACGTTACAGTAGTTTCTGGACGATGTTACTTTGATTACATGCGTGGAGACCCGCGGACTAACGTGTAACGCTCACTCATATATGCCTTTCTTCTCATTCTTCTTTTTGTCTTGGAAGGCATTCTTCTCTTTCTTGAATCGCTTTGTTATGTCGTAATAACTATTAATGAACTCTTGCACGACATCTGGAGTAAGCGGAACTTCTTGGTACTCGGGAGAATGGGAATGCGCTTCGATATATCGTGAAAGCCGACCCATCTGTCCCCCTATTTTTCCAATAAGCTCTTCATTGTAATACATTTCGCATAACGCAAATGGCTTCATCTCTTCACGCCAACGATTTATCACATCGTTGAAAACCGTTCGTTGAATGAAGTACTCATAAGCGGTTCGAAGCGCTCCGCAGGCCATTTGCAATTTTTCTTTACTTTCCTTGCCGTCTTTCTCATTTGCCTCCTTCAAAAGTTCCTTTGCATATTCCGCGCCCATGTCCTCGTAGTAACTATTTGGAAACACGGTTTGTCCGACATGTCCCGGGGTTTTGTCATCATAACCGAGAGACACTGTCCGGCCAGCGAATTTAACCTGCTCGACCTCTGCATTCTGTGCGAGGTGGTTTGTGAAGACTATATCGTGTGTGAAGACGATAACCTGACGTTTCTTGGCTTCCCGAGCCAGTCTTTGCGCTATCCGCTCCTTTCTGATGTGGTCCAGAGATGTTACTGGATCATCGAACACAATCCCCAAAGGTCTTTCGACCAATCGGACTTCTGTCAAAAAATCTGCAAGGGCGACGGCAGTTTGCTCTCCTTCGCTGAGAATTGTTGAAGGGTGTGGTAGAGTGCCCGCAGCCGCGTTTCCAATTTCGATCTTGCGCTGGGTAGTTCCAAACTCACCCGTCACCTTAATCTGAAGCGGGAGATCAAATTTGAGGAACTCGCATTCCTTTGCAAACTCCTTGACAAATCCTTTGCCAACCAGCTCTTTGGTCAACGCCTTCTGTTTATCCGTTATGCTTTTGGTGCTGAGTTTTTTGCTTTCGTTTAAAGCCGTTTTGATCCAGCGCAGGTTCTTAACGGCGTCTTTTACTTTAAGGAATATTTTATTCAAATGAGCCCGATCCTTTAACAAGTCAATCTGCAGCTTCAACTTACTTTTCAGTTCTGCCGGGTTGTCCTGCTCAAGGTCCTCCCGTTCCTTCTCGATTTTGTCTTTTACTCTGTCGATTTCCGTTGTTATGTCTGGCGGTAATGGCGTCGTCCCTTCCCATGTTCTTGCACTAATATAAGTCACAACTTGATCCCGTCTTTTTCTCAACACCTTGACATTTTCGTCTAGCTTTGCCGACAGCTCCGGATCAAGGTCTTCAAGGGCTCGACGTGACGACGATTGTGCTGCAAAAAAAGAGAAATCCAGTTTCTCCAAGGCTTCTCTTAGCAGTTCAAGGTTGGTCGATTCCTCCTGTAGCTTCTTTTCGGTGTCGCTGGTTAGAAAGGCGTAGAACTTAGCTAATCGACTGCGTGCCCCGTCATTGTTAAGAGACTGATGGCAGAGTACGCACAGCGCATCGTTCGCATCAGGAGGAAACGGCTGTCCAGGATAGGTTTCGGCCGCGTAGTCAACAGCTGCTCTGATAAGCGTAGTCCATGCCTCGGTCCCAATAGGCTGAACCGGCTCTCCGCTAAATTGGGCGAGTGAGCTAGCTTTCGCTAATTCATTAAGTTCATGTACGTGACAAATGCGTTGCTCTATTTCGAGCAGAGTCTCTTCCCGGACTACATGCTGAACTATGCGGTAGCGCTCTGAAACAATCTGAAGATCAGCAACCTGTCGACGCTTCTGTTTTTCAAGTTCTACAAGGTCTCTTCTCGATAGCTCTTCCAGACGGCGGGTAAGATCGGTCAATTCTTGGCTTTCAGTAGCTCCAAAGACACTTAATACTGCTAGCTCGTCTAGGTCGGTTGCCTCGCCCAAATTACTGAGTCGAGTCCCCACGACTGAAGTACTGCCTTCAATTTTGAGAGACTCGAGATCAGGGTTACGGTTGCTGATCTCTTCCTTCAGACGGTTACGGATGTACTCAGTTACTTCAACGAGTGCCGGGAAAACGTCAAACCCATACGGGCTAACGTTGAAATCGTTACTTTCGTCCGTATACACATGGATACAGGAACTATCGAAAACGGCAAAATTATTGATCAACTCAGCGCAGACTTGCCCCAGAATGAATGTTACTTTAGTTCCGTTAGTAAAACTGAACTCGGCTGACGGTGCCGCTCTCTGCGTTAGAGGTAAGAGGACATTGCCAAGAATATTTTGGTCTTTGGAACGAGTGAAACAAGCCGCCTTTAGCATTCTTGCATAGCCGGACTTCCCGGAACCATTTGGGCCATAGATTACGGACAAATTGCCTCCGAAGTTCAACTCTTGCCCTTCTACAAGGGCATTGATGCCCTTCGCATTGGTAATGCTTTTCAAGACCAGTTGCTCTTGCGAGTCTTTTTTTCTGGGAATCCTGGTCGATTCAAATGTATACTCCTTCCGCTCTACTGGCTCTAATGCCAACACCTTGTCGACTTTGAATTCCTCGTAGATAAGAGCTAAATCTGCGGTGCTGAGTACTACTTTTTCAAGCAAAGCTATTAAAGCGGCCCTTTGCCACACCTCCAAATCTTTTGACCATTTTTCGAGTTCCTCGAACACATTATATGAATCCGATCCGTCCATCGCGATTAGCTTTCGAGAGCCAAATGGGCCTCTGTTAACTTGACGTGATCTATTCTCGGCCCAGTAGTTATCAAGCGACCAGAGAATGCCTTTTGGAGCAATGAGTGACGAAGGCGCTCGGCACGGTCGCCGTTAGCAGATGCAACCGCGTCGAGTTCATCAAGCACTGAGAGCCGTCGCTCCAGCTCTGTTACAATCTGATGTTGCTCAGATACGGGGGGAAGCGGGACAGGAATGTCCTTTATGATCGTGGTATTCAGATTCGGTTGGGCAGCGCCTTGGTTGATCGCGCGCAGGCGCTCCGTTTGTGAGCGTAGGAAGTAGAAAAGATACAACTTTAGTGGGTAATCCACATTCAGAAGAGCGGCGACACCGTCATTAATGCACCCACCGATCAATGTGATTTTGGGAATCCCGAGTGTTGCACCGCTGTTGGTGAGAAGAAGTGTCTCCGGCTCGATATCACGACTCGCTTCGCGTCCAGCTTCCGTTACAGTTTCTGGAACGGAGCGTAGATAAGGTTGATCGTCAGCTGTGAGGGGGCCAACCGTAATCCAAGGAATGTTCCCGCCAAAATACTTAGGATGGCCTGCCGGGCGCGGAGAAGCACCACGCACGACAATCGAGAGCTGGTCGACTAGAGCCCAAATCCAACCTTTAGCCAATGGACGTAAGTTCGGGGCGTCAACTGCTATGGGTTCTTTGTATTTGCCCCTCTCCTTCCATTTCGCGCGGCGTTCGGCGAGGATGCGCTTGAGGAGTTCGCTGGCAGGTTCCACATCCGGATGAGCCTTGCGCCACTCTTCTGTGAGTTTGCCTTCGACGGCGGCTTTGAGGACGGCGGCTTTGTAACGCTTGAGGTTAGCCTTGACTCGCTTGAGGTTGGCGACGGCCTCGTCGAGACGGGAGAATTGTTTTTCGATTTCCGCGACAATGCCTATAGCTTCGCTCTTTGGCGGGACGGGTATAAGCTGAGCAAACACGTCGCCGTCTCGTACGGCTGGATAACTCGTTCCTCGCTGAAATTTCGCGAGCTGATTCAAGGTGCTTGCCGTCCCGCATATTTCTTGGTTTCAGCAATCTGGAAAAGGTTGTTGTCGATACCGGAAATATCAATGTAATCGAATTCCACGTTCGGTCTCTCCCTTGGATGTACTTTGTTCACTGGAACGCAAATTTCACCGATCGGGACTAAATCCCAATTCGAAGGAACGTCCCCCTTACTGAAAACCGGAACAATTGGTTCGACGGGCTTGCTTCTACTCACGCTGCTAGTGTCCCGTTCAATTCGTTGAGGATCTTATTCAGTTCCGTCCCAAACAATTGATGCACGGTTCGCGGCGATATGATCGCGGATCATTTCGAGCCAGCGGCGCTGCTCAGGCGTGAACTTTCTACCAGAGGTTTCTTGCTGTGCCAGCCAAGATTTGAAGTTCGCATTAACTCGCTCGGGGAATGGGACGAGTTCGTTCTCCTGGTGGATGGCGAAGCGGACTAGCGAGACGAGGTCGGTCAGTATCCGTTTGGCTGTCGTTCCTTTGACCTTGGATTTATCTAGGGCGGCGTAGGCCTGCCAGAGTTGGGATTCGGTCCAGAGATGCGGAGGTTTTTGGATCGTGTTGGCGAGTTCTTTGATGTCTTCGAATCGGAGGCGCTGTTTGTATGGCCGGCTATAAAGAATTTGTAACGCGGTGATTTCGTCTTTGTGGTCCTGGATGAATTTTTCGAATGATTGGACGACGCCTTTGGCTCTTTCCAAGGCGTCGGCGCTGAAACCGGCTTCGATGACTTTGTCCTGGCTGACGTTGTCGATCGTTTGCTCGTCTCTTTTCTTGAGCTCGATCAGGAGATTTCGGAGAGCAGGATCATAGAGGGGTTTGACGGCTTCTTGAATCAGCTTTGTCCCAGCTTGCTGAACTTGCTCGCTGGTGGGCTGTTCGGTGTTGTTGTAGCGCGGTCGTAAGAGTCGCGAGGCTCTTGCCGCCTGACTTCTTTTCAATCTGAGCTTTGTCATCATCTTCCAACGTCTTGTTCATGCGGGCGAGGCGCACGGCGATGGACGAGATGACTTCCGGCTCGGTATTGCCGAGGGCGACGGCTTGCAGCAGCTTTTCGAATGGAATGGATTTCTTCTGGTCCATCGGGCGGGAGTCGGTTTTATCGCGCTCGCAAACACCGACGGCATCGACGATGACGTAATGGTCCTTCGCCTTGGCATCCGGCGTGGCAACCGCGAGATCGTGCTCGCTGATGACTCGCACACCGCGCCCTTTCATCTGCTCGAAGAAACTGCGGGATTTCACCGAGCGCATGAACAAAACGACTTCGAGCGGCTTGATGTCGGTGCCTGTGGCGATCATATCCACCGTGACGGCGATGCGCGGGAAGTAACTATTGCGAAATTCAGCGATGATGTCTTCGGGTTTTTTTCCGGTGGTGCGGTAGGTGATCTTCTGCGCGAAGTCGTTGCCTTTGCCGAACTCCTCGCGGACTATCTTGACGATATCTTCGGCGTGGCTGTCGTCTTTGGCAAAGATGAGAGTCTTGGGCACGTGGGTCCGGCCGGGAAAGATTTCACTGAAGAGCTTGTCCCGATAAGTGCGGACGACCGTGCGGATCTGGTCCGCGGCGACGACGTCGCGGTCGAGCTGGTTGGCTTCGTACTGAAG